>JAAROH010007659.1_pt1 | contig 67640 bp, 63 predicted proteins | sample 7248631 | NCBI WGS metagenome assembly JAAROH01 (sample SAMN09772309, study PRJNA484901) | compost metagenome | isolation source: Vermicomposting unit | place: India | reverse complement strand
GCTGTCCAAAAAGTCAGGGTAACTGACTTTTTGGAGCCCCTCATTTTTTCACTTTATTAACTGTAGATGAGTAAATTCGCTGACATAAATTTATAGATAAAAAAAGGAGACATGAACCCGATTCCTTGGTTAGAATCGCTGTGCTACCAACTATCTACAAGGAGGTTCATGTCTCATAAATTGATGGGCACATCATCAAGGAATCCACCCATTTTTCATGACGTTGGGGTGGCGCTTTACTTCTTGAAACCGGTCATCAGGCGCAACCTATTTTGTTGTCACGACGAACGACTCATATTAGTGAGTCGAGTTGTCCACTGAATTGGGAAGGTGAAAAGATGGATCGTTCTTCTCCCTTATCAAAACAAAATATAGTTTTATGGTTGCCCATCCAACCAAACCACCAATGGAATTTAATATAAAATCGTCTACGTCCGCTACTTTGTTTGGAATTCCGGTTAAACAATTAATGAGTAATTGGGTCAATTCAATGCCCAAACTTACGGAAATGACAACAGTCAATGTTCGAAAAAAGCCTATGCTGCGTTTTTTCAATAGTCCTATTAAAATCGGCAACGGGAGAAGGAGAACAATATTCCCCACCACTTGCAAAAGGTTGCCTTGCTTCCACGTAGAGATAATGGTTTGAAACGGGATCAACTGATAATAGTATTTCCAAGGCATGTCCGGAACGCTTGTTTTATCAAAGCTGATTGTGATCGGGAGTAAGGTTAGTTTGACAACAGACAAAGAATAAAATATCGTAGCTGCGACAAAAAAGAGTTGTTTCAAGGTTATATTCGCTTTCCTTTTTTTCAAAATGAAGCAAGTGATACCACATAATATGACAAAAACGATCATAAATAGCGGGGGATGTAAGTCAACTGAGAATCCAATCGTTTTCATGCATGTCACCCATCCCGGTTCATGAATTTACCAGCTGTAATCAATTTTTACTTTTCCCTCAAATAAGCTCCCGGTGAAGTTTCTGAATCTGATATAATATTTACCGGAACCTGAGCCCGATTTATAAAGGGTGACGCTATCCACTTCTGTTGATGAAACCGTGCCGCTATCAATATCAGAATCTCCAAAAAATCCTTCTTTCTTCAGAATATAAAGTCATGTTTGTTCCCTTTAATCCTTTTGATGGATATGTTGTCACAACAAACTTTGGTGTCGCACTTGCATCAAACGTGCGGCTGTTAAGCCCTCCGGTCAAACTGTACGTTGATTCGTACGTACCGCTTGCTGCAAAAGCTGTTAATACCGAGGAGAATAAAACAACAGCTAAAAAACTGAAAGCTAATATTTTCCTAAACATCTCAAAACGTCCTTTTACGGAAAATTTATAATAATAGGGTATAGTAACTTTTTTTTTTTGTCAAGCCGGAAAGGACGGGAAACAGCGGCGTTTCGTTGCTGCGGGTCTGTACGATGGAGCCAACGCTGTCGTTTCCCATGGGAGTGATGGACACCCCTACCGGCGCTTGGCGATGGCAAGCGCCTTTTTCGTATTGGCGAAATGAAGCTTGGCGCACGTCTCGAGCACCTTTTCCCCTCGCACGCGGATGATTCGAGCCGCGGCTTCATCGACGACAGCACCGGCCCCTTTCGGAAGCGGGAGGCCGATGGTGCGGGATAATCGCGCCATCTCTTCTAAAAACACATAGCGGGCGATGATCGAAGCCGCGGCGACTGATACGTGCACGCTTTCCGCTTTCGGCAGGCAATGCACCCGCTCGCGGACGATGCGCGTTTCATCCGCGAGGTAGCGGAAATACGATTCGCGCTCTAAAAATTGGTCGATGATGATCGCTTCCGGTTCGATCGGTGCGATGACGTCAACGAGTTTCGCGAGCGTCCGGTTGTGAAGGAGCGCCTTCATTTTCGTCTGCGGCATGCCCGTTTGCTGCCAGCGGTTGTATGCGGCGTTGTCGAGCACGGTGACCGCATGCGGCACGGTTTCCATGATGGCTGGTGCGATCCGCTTGATCGCCTCGTCGCTTAGCTGCTTTGAATCTTTGACGCCAAGCGCCGCGATGTTGGCGATATGCGGCCGATCAACGTAGGCGGCGGCGACGACGATCGGGCCGAAATAGTCCCCGGTGCCGACTTCATCCGAACCGATGGCCGAAAGCTTCGCGAGCCTATGTTCCGATGGGGGCGAGGTGCTCTCTCTCTCCTGTCGTTTGGCTAGGTCAGCTCCCTGCTCCCCCATCCATTTCGCCGCTTCTTGTTCCGCCGCTTTCCCTTGAAAGAGCACTTTCCCCGAGCGGTAGGCGGTGATCGCGACATCCGCGCGCTTGACGGCGAACAACGCTCCGGGTGGAAGCCGGTCGGACAAGGTGTCTTGGTAGTGGGCGCGCAAGGCGGCAAGCAGCTGTTGGTCGGCTTGAATCACATAGTTTGACAACGTTCGCTCTCTCCTTTCTCCTCTTCTTGGTCCCTTTGTGTCGCATCTTTCCATTATACCAGCGTTCGTGATATGATAAACAGTAGGATTTGGCGAAATGGGGGAGAAAGCTTGACAGAACAGCCAAAAACGCGGGTGAGCGTCCGCATTTACGGTCAAAACTACACGATCGTCGGCACGGAAAGTCCGGCCCATATCCGGCTTGTGGCGGCGCTCGTTGACGATAAAATGCAGGAGTTCAGTGAGAAACATCCGATGCTTGATGTGCCGAAACTGGCCGTGTTGACAGCTGTCAACATCGCCAGCGAATATTTGAAGTTGAAGGAAGAGTATCAGCGACTTGTCGAAAAGATGAACATGGAAAAAGGCGGGAAGCCGGATGATTGATGTCATCGTGCTGTTTGTCCTGTTGCTCGGAGCGATGATTGGCTTAAAGCGCGGCTTTATTCTCCAATTCATTCATATGGCCGGGTTTTTCATCGCTTTTTTCCTCGCCTACCGCTATTATGAGCGGTTTGTGCCGACCTTGCGCCTTTGGATTCCGTATCCGACGTTTGGCGACCCGGAGACGGTGAAGCTGTTGTTTCAGAGCGCGCATTTGGATGATGCGTATTATCGGGCGATTTCTTTTGCACTTTTATTTTTTGTGGTGAAAATTGTTCTTCAGATCATCGGCTCGATGCTCGATTTCGTCGCTCAGCTGCCGCTGTTGCGCAGCGTCAACCGCTTGGCCGGGGCGGCGCTCGGATTTGCGGAAGTGTATTTGCTTGTCTTTTTGCTTTTGTATATCGGCGCGCTTGTGCCGATTGACAGCGTCCAAGAGCAGCTGCAGCGTTCGCTCATGGCAACCGCGATTGTGAAACATACGCCGGTGTTGTCGGAGATGCTTGACCATTGGTGGATTCATGGCCGCGTCTGACCGAGCGCGGCCGCGGTGTTTTGGGAAAGGGAGGGACGGGGATGAGCGTCCATAAAAAAGAGGTCATCCGCTTGCTTGAGACGATCGCATTGTATATGGAGATTAAAGGGGAAAACCCGTTTAAGGTGACGGCGTTTCGCAAAGCGGCGAACGCCTTGGAAACGGACGAGCGAAGCCTGACGGAGATCGGCGATTTCACCGCCATTCCCGGCATCGGCAAAAGCACGGCGGCGATCATCACCGAGTTTGTCGAAACCGGTTCATCGTCGGTGCTCGAAGAATTAAAGCGCGACATTCCGGAAACGCTGCTCGCCTTGCTTACAATCCCAGGGCTTGGCGGCAAAAAAATCGCCAAGCTGCATCAAGAGCTGGGCATTGTCGATATGGACGGATTGAAGGAAGCGTGCCTAGCGGGAAAAGTGCGGGCGCTTCCCGGCTTCGGCGCGAAAACAGAGGAAAAGCTGCTGATGGCCATCGAAGAGGCGGGCAAACGCCCCGAGCGGCTGCCGCTGGCCCGGGTGTTGCCGATTTCGGCCGATATCGAGCGCCGGCTTGCCGAAATGGATGGGGTGATCCGTTTTTCACGGGCCGGCAGTTTGCGGCGCTGGAACGAAACGGTGAAAGATTTGGACTATGTCATTGCCACCGCCCGCCCAATGGAGGTGCGCGAGGCGCTGCTTCGGCTGCCGCACATCCACGAGGTGATCGCCGCCGGGGAGACGAAAGTGTCGCTTCTGTTTCGGTATGAGGATGAGATCGCCGCGGACTTTCGGCTGGTCAGCGAAGCGCAATTTGCGACCGCGCTTCACCATTTCACCGGATCGAAGGACCATAATGTGCGGATGCGCCAGCTCGCCAAAGAACGCGGGGAAAAAATCAGCGAATACGGCGTCGAAGACCAAACGACAGGCAAGGTGAAAACGTTCCCGAATGAAGCGGCGTTTTACGCCCATTTCGGGCTGCCGTATATTCCGCCTGAGCTGCGTGAAGACGGCACGGAGGTGGAGCGGTTTTCCGCTGATTGGCCGCTTGTGCGCCTTGAAGACGTGCGAGGCGATTTGCATATGCATTCGGCATGGAGCGACGGCGCGTGTTCGCTCGAGGAGCTGGCCGAGGCGTGCCGCCGCCGCGGCTACCGGTATATCGCCATTACCGACCATTCGCGCTATTTGAAAGTCGCCAACGGCTTGACGCCGGAGCGGCTGCGGCGCCAGCGTGAGGAAATTGAGCGGCTGAACGCGCGCTATTCGGATTTGACGATTTTGGCCGGCGTCGAAATGGATATTTTGCCGGATGGAACGCTCGATTATGATGATGATGTGCTCGAGGAGCTTGATTTTGTCATCGCCGCCATTCATTCCGGGTTCAAACAGCCGCGCGCGACGATCATGAAGCGGTTGGAAGCGGCGCTTTTCCACCCGTATGTCGATGTCATCGCCCACCCGACCGGCAGGCTGATCGGCCAGCGCGCCGGCTATGATGTCGATATCGAGCGGCTGATCGAGCTGGCGGCGGAGACAGAGACGATCCTTGAGCTGAACGCCAATCCAAACCGGCTTGATTTGTCGGCGGCTTACGTGAAAAAAGCGGAGGAAGCAGGGGCGTACATCGCCATCAACACGGACGCCCACCATTTGGACATGCTTGACGATATGGCGGTCGGGGTGGCCACGGCCCGAAAAGGCTGGATCAAGAAAGACACGGTCGTCAACACATGGCCGCTTGAGAAGCTGCAACAGTTTTTGCGCGCCAAACGAAAGAAATGAATCAGCTGGGGGTTAGATACGTGCAACAAAAAGTGCTTCACACCCTAGAATTCGATAAAGTGAAAACGCAGTTGGCCGAGCATGCGTCCTCGCCGCTCGGTTTGGAAAAAATCGATGCGCTCATACCGTCATCTGACTGGAAGGAAGTGTCCGCTTGGCTCGAGGAAACGGATGAAGCCGCGGCGGTCTTGCGGCTGGCCGGCTATGCGCCGCTCGACGGGGTGGTCGACGTTCGTCCGCATTTGAAGCGGGCGGCGATCGGCGGCACGCTCAGCCCACAAGAGCTGCTGGAAGTGGCGGCGACAGCGGCCGCAAGCCGGCAAATGAAGCGGCTGATCACCGATCTGCAAGAGGAGTATGGCGGCCTAGAGCGCTTGGCTTCGTATGCCGCTGAGCTTGCCGAAGCGCCGGAACTCGAGCATGACGTTCGCCGCTCGATCGACGATCATGGCGAAGTATTGGATGCGGCGAGCGACCGCCTGCGCTCGCTGCGCGGGCAAATTCGGTCAGCGGAAGCGCGCATCCGCGAAAAACTCGAAAGCATCATCCGCTCGCCAGCGGCGCAAAAACGGCTGTCGGACGCCATTGTTACGATCCGCAACGACCGGTACGTCATCCCGGTGAAACAAGAGTATCGGAGCGCTTACGGCGGCATCGTCCATGACCAGTCGGCGTCCGGGGCGACGCTGTTTATCGAGCCGCAGGCGGTTGTCGAGTTAAACAACGCGCTGCGCGAGGCGCGGATGAAAGAAAAGCAGGAAATCGAGCGCATTTTGCGCGAACTTTCGGCCAAAGTCGCCGTACAGGCTGAGCCGCTTGCGCGGGCGGTCGAAGCGCTCGCGGCGCTTGATTTTGCGTTCGCCAAGGCGAAGTACGCCCGCCGCATTGAGGCGACCAAACCAGCCGTCAACAACCGCGGCTACCTTCGCTTTTTGCAGGCGCGCCATCCGCTGCTTGATCAAGAGAAGGCGGTGCCAAACGACATTGAGCTGGGCGGCGATTATACGACGATCGTCATCACCGGACCGAACACCGGCGGGAAAACGGTGACGTTAAAAACGATCGGCTTGTTGACGGTCATGGCGCAAGCGGGGCTGTTCATCCCGGCGGCCGACGGATCGGAAGCGGCGGTGTTCCGTTCGGTTTTCGCTGATATTGGCGATGAGCAGTCGATTGAACAAAGCTTGAGCACGTTCTCGTCCCATATGGTCAATATTGTCGACATTTTGCGCCATGTCGATGGCGAAAGCCTCGTGTTGTTTGACGAGCTTGGGGCCGGCACCGACCCGCAGGAAGGAGCGGCGCTGGCGATCGCCATTTTGGATGAAGTGCGCGGCCGCGGGGCGCGGACGGTGGCGACGACGCATTATCCCGAGTTGAAAGCGTACGGCTACAACCGTCCAAGGGTGGTGAATGCGAGCGTCGAATTTGACACCGAAACGCTCCGCCCGACGTATAAACTGTTGATCGGCATTCCCGGACGCAGCAACGCCTTTGATATTTCACGCCGCTTAGGGTTGGATGAGCGGGTGATCGAGCGGGCGAAAGCCCAAGTGAGCGCGGAAAGCCATAGCGTGGAAAACATGATCGCCTCGCTGGAGAGAAGCAAAAAGCAAGCCGAGGAAGACGAAGCGCGGGCGCGCGCGGCGCTTGAGGAAGCCGAGCGGATGCGCGCTGAGTGGGAGCAAACGCTCGCGGCGCTGGAAGAGGAAAAAGAAGAGCGGCTTGCGGAAGCGGCGAAGCAGGCAACTGACATCATCCGCGCCGCCGAGCGTGAGGCTGAGCGGATCATCCACGAGCTGCGCCGCTTGCAAAAAGAAAAGCGGGCGGAAGTAAACGAGCAGGAGCTCGCCGCGGCGAAACAACGGCTCGCTTCTGCTATGCCGACGGTGGAAAAACGGAAAAAGGCGAAAAAAACGGCGGCGCGCCATGTGTTCCAGCCGGGTGATGAAGTGAGAGTCACGAGCCTTAACCAAAAAGGCTATTTGATCGAAAAAGTGTCGGACGACGAATGGCAAGTGCAGCTTGGCATTTTGAAAATGAAAATTCATGAGCGCGATTTGGAGTATATCGGCAGCGCGCCGGCGAACGAAGTGACACCGATCGCGACGGTGAAAGGCAAGGACGCCCATGTGAGCCTCGAGCTGGACTTGCGCGGCGAACGGTACGAAGACGCTCTCATTCGGCTTGAGAAATACTTGGATGATGCCGTGCTCGCCGGCTACCCGCGCGTGTCGATCATCCACGGCAAAGGGACGGGCGCTCTCCGGCAAGGAGTGCAGCAGTTTTTAAAACAACATCGAGCGGTGAAACGCTTCCGGTTCGGAGAGGCGAATGAAGGCGGCACCGGGGTGACGATCGTGGAACTGAAATGATGGGGGCGATGGCAATGGCGGCGTTTTGGGAGCACGACATGGTGAAAACGGCGGCCAATTTCAGCGTCGCCGTGTTGTGCCTCGTCATCTTTTTAGCGGTGTTTGAATTGGTCACGAAATATAAAAATTGGGAAGAAATCCGCAAAGGCAATGTGGCGGTGGCGATGGCGACGGGTGGAAAAATCTTTGGCATCGCCAACATTTTTCGCTATGCCCTTGAGCGCCATGAATCGCTGTTGTCGATGATCGGCTGGGGAATGTATGGGTTTTTGCTTTTGCTGGCTGCGTATTTTATTTACGAGTTTTTGACGCCAAAGTTTAACATTGATGAGGAGATCGCCAACGACAATCGGGCGGTCGGCCTGATTTCGATGGTCATTTCGATCGGGTTGTCGTTTGTGATCGGCGAAGGCATTCAGTAAAGGGGAACGACGCGATGGAGGAAGCCGTGAAAGGACTGCTGATTGCGGTCGGGCTGCTGCTGGTCGCCGGCATTGTGTATATGGCGGTCCGCAACCGCTCGGTCGATGTGTTGGCGAAAATGTTGTTTGTCGTTTGCGCTTGTTTTTTGCTGATGGGATTGGCGTATTGGTTTTGGTGACACCGGATTTGATTCCGGTGTTCTTTTTTTGGCTCTTCACCAAAAGTTGTACTTGATTTTTTCAGCACCTCCCTTGCTGATGCATCCAAGAAAGACGAGGAAACCAATCATGTTTTGCAGACACTTGTGCAGAGAAGTGTATCGTCTGTTAAGTCCAAGTTGTGGTGATGAGTCTCTTTTTTTGATGAAAAATTACGAATCGAACGATAAAATAGAAATAAGGGGGGATGAGGATGGAAAAACGATGGCTTGCGCATTACCCACCGGAAATTCCGCACACATTGGAATATCCGGTGAAAACGCTTCCGGATTCTTTGCGCGAGACCGCAGAACAGTTTGGTGATGGGGTGGCGATTGATTTTTTAGGAAAGACGATAACGTTCCGCGAATTATGGACACGCGTTCAAGCGTTTGCCCGTTCGCTGCAGGCGCTCGGAGTGAAAAAAGGAGACCGCGTCGCCATCATGTTACCGAACTGCCCGCAGGCGGTCATCAGCTACTACGGAGCGCTCTTGGCGGGGGGCATCGTCGTGCAGACGAATCCGCTTTACACTGAACACGAGCTCGAGTACCAGCTGAACGACAGCGGCGCGTCTGTGCTCGTGACGCTTGACTTGCTTTACCCAAAGGCGGAAGCGCTGCGAGGAAAAACGCCGGTGAAACACTGGGTCGTCACGAGAATGCAAGACTATTTGCCGACAGTCAAAAAATGGCTGTATCCGCTTGTGCAACGGAAACAGAAGATGCCGTCCGTTCAGATTGAGGAGAACGATGCGGTTCATTGGTTCCGTTCGCTTGTCGGGCAGAACGAGGGAGCACCGCTTCCAGTCGCCATCGATCCTCAGGAAGACATCGCTTTGTTGCAATACACCGGAGGAACGACGGGACGTCCGAAAGCGGCGATGCTCACACATCGCAACTTGATTGCCAATACGTTGATGTGCGCCCATTGGGTGTACAAATGTGAAAAAGGAAAAGAGACCGTGCTTGGCGTGCTGCCGTTTTTCCACGTATACGGCATGACAACGGTCATGAATTTGTCCGTGATGATGGCAAGCAAAATGGTGCTGCTCCCACGCTTTGACGTGAAACAAACGCTGAAAACGATCGAGCGCACCCGGCCGACGATGTTTCCAGGTGCGCCGACGATGTATATCGCGCTGCTGAATGACCCGGATTTGTCGAAGTATGACTTGTCTTCCATCAATGTGTGCATCAGCGGCTCGGCCCCATTGCCGGTCGAGGTGCAGGAGCAGTTTGAGCGGGCGACCGGCGGGAAGCTTATTGAAGGCTACGGTCTCACAGAAGCGTCCCCTGTCACTCATGGCAATTTTGTCTGGGACGGGGAGCGGGTGAAAGGAAGCATCGGCGTTCCTTGGCCGGATACCGAAGCGAAAATCATTTCCTTGGAAACGGGCGAGGAAGTGCCGTCGGGAGAGATTGGCGAGCTGGTCGTGCGCGGGCCGCAAGTGATGAAAGGCTATTGGAATCAGCCGGAAGAAACCGCGCAAGTGCTGCGCGATGGATGGCTGTATACGGGCGACATCGGCTATATGGATGAGCGCGGTTATTTTTACATCGTCGACCGGAAAAAAGACATCATCATCGCAAGCGGTTACAACATTTACCCGCGCGAAGTCGAAGAGGCGCTGTATCAACATCCGAAAGTGCAGGAAGCGGCGGTGATCGGCGTGCCTGATCCGTACCGGGGTGAGACGGTGAAAGCGTTTGTCGTCTTCAAAGCCGGGGAGACGTGCAGCGAACAAGAGTTGGATGCGTTTATGCGCGAGCGGCTCGCCGCTTACAAAGTGCCGCGTTTGTATGAGTTTCGCAGCGAGCTGCCGAAAACAGCGGTCGGAAAAATTTTGCGCCGGACGCTCGTGGAAGAAGAGAAAAAGAAGCTTGACAAATCGTCAGAACGATCCGTAAAATAAAAACATGAATGATCATTCATTCACTCGATGATTGGCGATCAAGAAAAGGAGAATCTAAGGTTGCGCAGAGAAAAACCGAAATTTAAGCAAATCATTGATGCGGCCGTCGTCGTCATCGCCGAGCACGGCTACCATCAGGCGCAAGTGTCGAAAATCGCCAAGCAGGCCGGTGTCGCCGACGGCACGATCTATTTGTATTTCAAAAACAAAGAAGATATTTTAATCTCGTTATTCGAGGAAAAAATGGGCTCGTTTATTGAGAAAATTGAACAAGAGACAGAAGGAATTTCAAGCTCATTGGAGAAATTGTACGTATTGGTAAAAACCCATTTTTCGGTTTTTGCCGCCGATCCGCACATGGCGGTCGTGACGCAGCTTGAGCTGCGGCAGTCAAACAAAGAGCTGCGCCATCGCATCAACGAGGTGCTGAAAGGCTATTTGCGGCTCATTGATCGAATCATCGTCGAAGGAATGGAAAAAGGGGAGTTTCGCCGCGACTTAGACATTCGTCTCACTCGGCAAATGATTTTCGGCACCCTTGACGAGACGGTGACGACGTGGGTGATGAACGAACAAAAATACGATTTGGCGGCGCTCGCCGACCCGGTATATGAGCTGCTCATCAAAGGGTGCGCTGCCGGGCGCTGACCGAGACGCAGAAAGGGGAGAGGGTTTATGGACTCATTTCGTCTGACGAAAGAGGGGTTCGTTGCGGTCGTGACGTTTTCGCGTCCGCCGGCGAACGCCCTTTCATCCGCTGTCTTGAAAGAGTTTTCAGCCTTGCTCGATGAACTTGAGACCGACCAAGAGGTCAGGGTCGTCCTGCTGCATGGCGAGGGGCGGTTTTTCTCGGCTGGCGCCGACATTAAAGAGTTTACGGCGATCGCTTCCGCCGAGCAGGCGTCGGCGTTGTCGCGCGACGGCCAGCTGGTGATGGAGCGGATCGAACGTTTCCCGAAACCGGTGATCGCGGCGATTCATGGGGCGGCGTTAGGTGGGGGACTGGAGCTGGCGATGAGCTGCCATATTCGCCTTGTCGCCGAAAACGCCAAGCTCGGTTTGCCGGAGCTGCAGCTCGGACTCATTCCTGGGTTTGCCGGCACACAGCGGCTCGTGCGCTTCGTTGGCTTCGGCAAGGCGGCGGAAATGATGTGGACGAGCGAGCCGATCACCGGGAGCGAAGCGGTCGAATGGGGGCTGGCCAACAAGGCGGTGCCGGAAGAGCGGCTTCTTGACGAGGCAAAAGCGTTGGCGAAAAAGATCGCCGAGAAAAGCCCGATTTCCGTCCGCGCGGTCATTGAATTGCTCAACGCCGCGAAGGAAAAGCCGTTCGCTGAAGCGGTGCGCGACGAGGCGGAATGGTTTGGCCGCGTGTTTGTATCCGAGGATGCGAAAGAAGGCGTGCAGGCGTTTTTGGAAAAACGGCCGCCCGTCTTTCAAGGGAAATAATCGCCATCGATGTCTGAATGTTAGAAACTGAAACAATGTTGGATCAAACTGAGGAGGGAAAACGACATGAACATTTTTGTCCTCATGAAACGCACCTTTGACACAGAGGAAAAAATCTCGATCGCTAACGGCAAGATCAATGAGGAAGGCGCTGAGTTCATCATCAACCCGTACGATGAGTACGCCATCGAAGAGGCCATTCAAGTGCGCGACCAACACGGCGGAGAAGTAACCGTTGTCACGGTCGGCAATGAAGAGGCGGAAAAAGAGCTGCGCACGGCGCTCGCCATGGGCTGCGATAAAGCGGTGCTCATCAACATTGACGATGATGTGGAGGAACAAGACCAACACACGGTCGCGAAAGTGCTTGCCGAATATTTGAAGGACAAAAATCCCGACCTTATTTTGGCCGGCAACGTCGCCATTGACGGCGGTTCGGGGCAAGTCGGGCCGCGCGTCGCGGAATTGCTCGGCATTCCGTATGTAACGACGATCACGAAACTGGAGATTGCCGACGGCGGCAAAGTGACCGTTGTGCGTGATGTCGAAGGGGATGAGGAAATCATCGAAACGTCGCTGCCGCTCCTTGTCACGGCGCAACAAGGGCTGAACGAACCGCGCTATCCGTCGCTGCCGGGGATTATGAAGGCAAAGAAAAAGCCGCTTGACGAGCTGGAGCTTGACGATTTGGATCTTGACGAAGACGACGTCGAAGCGAAAACGAAGACGATCGAAGTGTTCTTGCCGCCGAAGCGCGAGGCAGGGAAAATTTTGCAAGGTGAGCTAGCCGACCAAGTAAAAGAGCTTGTCCACTTGCTTCGTTCCGAAGCAAAAGTTGTGTAAGAACGGCCGAATGGTTCCTAGCGGCGAAGCGCGAGGCGAGGAACAATTTGGCTAGGCGCAATCGCCGATCAAGGGAAGGAACTCGTTCAGCTGCTCCGTTCTGAAGCGAAAGCGGTATAAGCGAGAACTGCTGCTGGCGTTTGGCTGAAAAACAACGGGGAATCAAAGAATAGGGGGACTGAAAGAATGGCACGCAAAGTGTTGACATTGGCGGAAGTACGCGACGGATCGCTGCGGAACGTTTCGTTTGAAGCGATCGCAGCAGCCAAAACGATCGCCGAAGGCGGGGAAGTCGTCTCGGTGCTCGTCGGCGATCAAGTCGCAGCGCATGCGAACGAACTCATTTACCGCGGTGCGGATCGCGTCGTTGTCGTTGAACATCCGAATTTGACATTTTATACATCCGACGGGTATTCGCAGGCAGTAAAAGCCGTGATTGACAAAGAACAGCCGGAAGGCATCGTCTTCGGCCATACGGCGCTCGGCAAAGACTTATCGCCGAAATTGGCCATCAAGCTCGACGCCGGCCTCGTTTCCGACGTCATCGCGGTCGAAGAAGCGGGCGGCAACATAGTGTTTACGCGCCCGATCTACTCCGGCAAAGCGTTTGAAAAGAAAATCGTCACAAGTGGCATCCTTTTTGCGACGGTGCGCCCGAACAACATCGCGCCGCTCGAGCGCGATGAGTCGCGCACCGGCAGCGTGGAAACGCTCGCCGTGGAGATTAAAGACTTACGCGCGATCATCAAAGAAGTCGTCCGCAAAACGGCGGAAGGCGTCGACTTGACGGAAGCGAAAGTGATCGTCGCCGGCGGCCGCGGGGTGAAAAGCGCCGAAGGCTTCCAGCCGCTCAAAGAGCTGGCCGAAGTGCTGGGCGGCGCGGTTGGCGCATCGCGCGGGGCGTGCGATGCCGGCTATTGCGACTATTCGCTGCAGATCGGGCAAACGGGGAAAGTCGTCACGCCGGATCTGTACATCGCCTGCGGCATTTCTGGCGCTATCCAACACTTGGCGGGCATGTCGAACTCAAAAGTGATCGTAGCGATTAACAAAGACCCGGAAGCGAACATTTTCAAAGTCGCCGATTACGGCATTGTCGGTGATTTGTTCGAAGTCGTTCCGCTTCTCACGGAAGAATTCAAAAAACTGAAAGTGCATTCGTAATCGCTGAAACGGGCGGCGCGCGCCGCCCGTTTTTCTTGGATAAATTCCGGTGCGGAGCGAATATTAGAAACGAAAGCAAAACATTCGCACCGCTGTCGATTTCCATGGTATACTTTGCTTGCAGCATTTTCGAACAGGGAGGGAAATCCGCATGGCCATTGTCAATGCGACAGATCAAACGTTCGCCGCGGAAACGAAAGACGGCGTCACGCTCGTCGACTTCTGGGCGCCATGGTGCGGTCCGTGCCGCATGATCGCCCCGGTGCTTGAGGAGCTCGACCAAGAAATGGGCGACAAAGTGAAAATCGTCAAAGTGAATGTCGACGAAAATCAAGAAACGGCCGCAAAATTCGGCGTCATGAGCATTCCGACGCTGCTTGTGTTCAAAAACGGCGAGCTCGTCGATAAAGCGATCGGCTATCAACCGAAAGAGGCATTAGCAGAGCTTGTTGGCAAGTATGTATCATGAACGAGAAACAGGAAAATCCAGAGGGGAAGAAACCTCTGGATTTTTTCTTTTTGCAGAAAAAAAGATTGACAGACGGGGATGATTTTTTTATAGTAATAACCAATAAATCCTATTGGATATGTAGGTTTTTATTGGCATTATCCATAGTTTTCACATCGATTTAGTTTGTTTAGGAGGTGAGAATCGTTTGCGAAATTACGAAATCTAGAAACGAGGGGGAACGATGATGAACAAATGGAAAATGGGGAAATGGCTCGTGCTCATGGCGGTTTTGTTAGGGATGGTCTCGGGATGCGGAGGACATAGCGAATCCGCCAATGCCCAGAAACCATCTCCCACCAAGAAGGGAGAGGGTGAAGTCATCCGCATCGGCTATCAAAAATACGGCACGCTCAATATGTTGAAAGCGCGCGGCGACTTGGAACAACGATTAAAACAGCTCGGTTATACGGTGCAATGGTCATTATTTCCGGGCGGGCCGCAATTGTTGGAGGCGATGAATGCCGGCAGCCTTGATTTCGGCCATACCGGTGAGGCGCCACCCGTGTTCGCCCAAGCGGCTGGGACGCCGTTGCTGTACGTGGCAACGACTCCGCCAAACCCAAAGGCGGAAGCGATTTTGGTTCGGCGTGATTCCCCGATTCGGACGGTGGCCGATTTGAAAGGGAAAAAAGTGGCCTTAAACAAAGGGTCGAACGTCCATTATCTGCTTGTCCAGGCGCTCAGCAAGGCTGGATTGACGCTTTCTGACATTCGTCCCGTTTATTTGCCGCCCGCCGATGCCCGTGCCGCCTTTGAGCAAGGAAGCGTTGACGCTTGGGTGATCTGGGATCCGTTTTATGCCGCGGCCGAACAAACGGGAAAGGTTCGCGTGCTCGCTGACGGCCAAGGGTTGGTGGCGAACCGTGAGTTTTTCTTCGCTTCGCGTTCATTTGCGCAAAAGCATGCCGATGTCGTGCATGTCATCTTAGAGGAGCTGAAGAAAGTCGATCAGTGGGCCAACCGCGATCCGAAAGGGGTGGCAACGTTTTTGGCGCCGGAACTCGGCATTGATGAAGCGGCGCTTGAAGTCGCATCCAAACGCCGCACGTATGGCCTGGAATCGATCACAAACGAGGTCATCGCCCAACAGCAAACGATTGCAGATCAATTTTACCAGCTAGGGTTGTTGCCAAAGAAAATCGATGTAAACGAAGCGGTTTGGCGTGAAGCCAAATGAAGCGGAGACGGAATGGGAAGAGAAGGTAGCGTCAAAAGTTCTATGAAAACTCCACACACACCATCCCATTGAGCATCGTGGGGCATGCGGAGAGCCGGATTCGCCCTTGACCAACATCCGCCAAAGGTGCGGAAGAGTCGTCAAGGGCGACGGGGACAAAAAGAAAACGGGGGTGATTCGTGACAAAAAGTCATCGGTCAGCTTCGTTGGCAGCGTCATCCGTCAACAAGAACGCAGGGCGGCAGCTCGGATGAGAAACCACACTAGGAAGTCGGGGGGAACGCGATGAAATCGTCGAGATGGACAGAATGGACTTGGGGGAAGGCGGTGCCGTGGGTGTTGCCCGTTGCTCTGCTTGTGGCATGGCAAACGGCTGTAGAAACCGGTTGGTTGTCTTCGCGAGTGCTGCCGGCGCCGACCGCCGTCATGGCGGCCGCTTGGCACCTCGGGTCGAGCGGGGAGCTATGGCAGCATTTATCCATCAGTTTTGGGCGAGCGGTGGCTGGATTCGCGATCGGCGGGTCTATCGGGTTTCTTCTTGGCCTAGTCAACGGGGTGTTTCGCCCGGCGGAGCGTTTGTTGGACACATCGATCCAAATGATTCGCAATATTCCGCATTTGGCGATGATTCCGCTCGTCATTTTATGGTTTGGCATCGGTGAAGAGGCGAAAGTGTTTCTCGTCGCGCTTGGCGTTCTTTTTCCGATTTATGTCAACACGTGCCATGGCATTCGCAATGTGGATGCGGGCTTGCTGGAAATGGGGCGGGTCTATGGATTGGGGCCGTGGGCGTTGTTTTGGCGCATCTGGCTGCCGGGCGCGTTGCCGGCGATTTTGGTTGGCGTGCGTTATGCGCTCGGCATCATGTGGTTGACCTTAATCGTAGCGGAAACGATCGCTGCCGACCGCGGCATCGGGTATTTGGCCATGAATGCGCGCGAGTTTATGCAAACCGATGTCGTCGTCTTCAGTATTTTGCTTTACGCGCTGTTTGGCAAGCTTGCCGACAGCATCGCCCGTTTTTTGGAAAGCCGTTTGCTTCGCTGGAATGTGAACTATCAACATCGGCCGTAGGGTGCAAGTCTGCGAGGAAAGGGGAAGGCAAAAATGGGGGCAGGGCAAGGAGCAGAACTGGTCTTTGTTCAAGTGGCCAAGCGATTTGGTGCTCAATCGGTGTTAAGCGGCATCGATTTGACGGTGAAACGGGGGGAGTTTATCGCCATCATCGGACGAAGCGGCTGCGGCAAAAGCACGTTATTGCGCTTGGCTGCCGGCTTGGAGGAGCCCACATCGGGAATCATTCAACTCGATGGTGAGCCGCTCGAAGGAATCAATACGAAAGCCCGGGTCATGTTTCAAGATGCTCGTCTGTTGCCATGGCGGCGCGTCATCGACAACGTCGGTCTCGGTTTGAAAGGGAATTGGCGGGAACAGGCGGCCAAGGCGCTTGAACAAGTCGGGTTAGCAGAGCGCGCCAACGAGTGGCCGTCGGTGCTGTCCGGCGGCCAACGGCAACGGGTGGCGCTCGCCCGTGCGCTGATCAGTCAGCCGCAAGTATTGTTGCTCGATGAACCGCTTGGTGCGCTTGACGCCTTGACGAGAATTGACATGCAACGGTTGATCGAGCGGCTATGGCAAGAACAACATTTCACCGCTTTGTTGGTCACGCACGATGTCGATGAAGCAGTGATGTTGGCGGACCGCGTGGTGCTGATTGAAAACGGAACGTGTGCGTTTGATTGGCCGGTGCGCCTGCCGCGGCCGCGGCAGCGCGGCGATGCGGCGTTTGCGGATTTGGTGGAGGCGATTTTGCGCCGCATTTTGGGTCCTGAATCCGAACGGGGCGCGATCGCTACCGGTTCGCTCGGTGAAAAAAGGAGGGCGTTATAGATGAAAAAGCGGCCGATCAATTTTATAAAGCCGGATTGGTTTCGAAACGAGTCAATGTAAACGAGGCGGTTGTGGTTGTCAAGGAAGAGCAGAAGACAAAATGACGCATGCATTCATCGATCCAAGCCGTTTCATGGACCAAAGTTGGGGGCTTGAACGATGAGCGGGAAACGTCCTGCTCAGACAATGAGGAAAAAGAATGGGGGAAGGCCAATGATAACGGTGACCATCCTTTCGGGAAGCCCATCACGTGTTTCCAAAACGAACCGGGTAGCGGAATGGGTGAAAGAGCAGCTGCAACGGCTTGGTCACACCGTTCATCTCGTTCGTTTGCGCGATCTGCCTGCTGAAGATTTGCTGTATGCGAACGACTCAAGTGAGCCGATCGCCCAAACCCATGAGTGGATCCGGCAGTCGAAAGCGATCATTGTGTTAAGCCCTGTGTATAAAGGGAGTTATACTGGCATTTTAAAAGCATATTTGGATTTGCTGCCGGAAAAAGCGTTGAAAGAAAAACTCGTCGTGCCGATTGTCACCGGAGGAACCATTGCTCATTTGTTGGCGCTCGAATATGCGCTTAAACCGATTTTCTCCATTTTGGGAGCGCGAACCATTTTGCATGGCGTCTTTATTTTAGATTGGACGTTGGGTCATGATGATGAAGGTCGGCTCGTGCTTTCCGATGACTTGCTATCGCGCATGCAGGAAGTGATTCAGGCGGTTTCTCAATTGAACGAAGATCGAGCCGTTTCATAAAGGAGGCGATTTACGATGGAATTGCTTTGGTTTATTCCTTCTCACGGGGATGGGCGGTATTTAGGGACGACAAAAGGCGGCCGCTCTCCGGAATACAGCTATTTTAAACAAGTGGCTCAAGCGGCTGACCGCTTAGGATATACGGGGGTGCTCATTCCGACCGGCAAATCATGCGAAGATCCGTGGCTGCTTGCTTCGGCATTGGCGGCCGAAACGGAACGATTGCGCTTTCTTGTCGCTGTTCGTCCCGGACTGATGACGCCGACGTTGGCGGCCCGCATGACGTCGACGTTGGATCGCCTTTCAGGCGGGCGGCTCCTCGTCAACGTGGTCACCGGGGGCGATCCGGTTGAACTGGCGGGCGATGGCTTGTTTTTATCCCATGATGAACGCTACGAGGCAACAGATGAGTTTTTGACCGTTTGGCGTCGATTGCTCGCGGGAGAGGAAGTGACGTTGACGGGAAAGCATGTGTCCGTCCAAGGAGCGAAGCTGTTGTTTCCAGCGGTGCAAAAACCGTATCCGCGCGTCTTTTTTGGCGGATCGTCACAGGCGGGGCAACGGGTGGCGGCCCGCCATGCGGATGTATATTTGACTTGGGGAGAGCCGCCGGAACAAGTGAAAGAGAAAATCGAACAAGTCAAAGAACTTGCCCGCCAAGCGGGAAGAGACATCGAATTTGGCATTCGCCTTCACATTATCGTGCGCGAAACGGAAACGGAAGCATGGGAAGCGGCAGAGCGATTGATTCGCTACGTGGATGAGCGGACGATTGAAGAAGCACAGCGGGTCTTTGCCCGCTACGATTCGGTCGGGCAGCAACGGATGCGGCAACTGCACAGCGGCAGAAAAGAAGCGTTGGAGATCAGTCCAAATCTTTGGGCGGGCATTGGACTTGTGCGCGGCGGAGCCGGCACCGCTCTTGTCGGCGATCCGGAAACCGTGGCCGCGCGCCTTCGCGAGTATGAGCAGCTGGGCATCCGCTACTTCATTTTATCCGGCTACCCGCATCTGGAAGAGGCGTATCGAGTGGCGGAGCTGTTATTCCCATTGTTGCCTGTGAATATTCCGTCTTCATCAATTCGCGGTGAGGTCGTAGGCAATGAATTTTTCCCTCATGTGATTAAAGTGTGACCGATCGAGAAAGAGAGGACCTGGGAAGAAGGGGGTCCTCTCTTTGTCAATTTATATTGACATTGAAATTCATTTTCTCTTATAATCTTACTGCATTGATATTGATTATCATTTTTATAAACGAACGGGGGATACATCATGACATTGAAGGGGAAGTGGATGACCGTATTCGCCGTAGCAACGTTGGCACTTGGTGCATGCGGTCAAAGTGAACAGACGGCAGGGACAGAAAAAGAAAACAAAACGGCCGCCGAGAAACAAGAAAAGCCGAGCACGGAGACGAAAGCAGAGGAGGAAAACGAACAGGCGAAAGTGGATTACGCCGGTGCGTTCAGCGCAGCGTTGGCCGAGCTTGAGAAAGCGAAGCAAGGCGGGGCGGTTGACTTTGGCAAGGTGGAGAGCATCTACAAAGAAACGCTGCAGCCGCTTGTGCAAAAACGCGACGCCGAATTTGAGGATGCGGTTGACGAACATATTACTACCGCCCTAGCCGCCGGCAAGGACAGGTCGCTTCAGCCGTTGGTCGTCAAGCAAATTTTTGACAAGTTGATGCAAAAGGCGTTTTACACAACGATCAAACACGAGTTTACCGAGGCAGAGGAGCATTGGGCCGACAAAGAAGAAGTGAAAGAAGAGATCGAGGAAGCAAAAGCGTTTTATGCGATTTTGCAGCCGACCGTGGAAAAACGCGATGCGGCGTATGGAACGAAGCTCGCTGACGCGATCAACGGCGCGTTTGCGCAAATGGAGCAAGCCGTCCAAAACGATGATGCCCTCTCATTTGCCCTCGGCAAGCAAGTGGTGGACAAAACATTGATGAAAACATTCTACTTAGCGAGCGGAGCGCTCCCGCACGGCTATGCGGCGAAGGCGGCGGCTGCGGCCAAGGAAAACGCCGAGGAAGCCAAAATGGAGCAGGCGGAAGGCTGGGCGTTTTATCAGTCCGTCTACCCGTATATGAAACGGCATGCGGCCGAGGAAGCCGATTATATTTTGAAACAGTTCGACTTGCAGACGGACGTCAAAACGCTCGACCCGAAAGCGGTAAACCACGCGTTCGTGCGCGGCTGGGCGAAAGTGGCGCTTCACGAATATGAAGAAAGCAAAGAAAATTGGGGGCAGGACAAATCGGTGATTACCGCTTTGGAAGGCGCGCTCTTTATTCACATGATCGAGCAGGATATCAAAACGCTGCTCGGCGACAAAGCGTACGCTGATTTGAACGATCAAGCGACACGTTACTTAGAAGCGGCGAAGGCGAAAAACAAAGCGGAGGCCGACAAATGGCTGCCTCCAATCGAGGCTGCGCTTCAGCAAGTGATTCAGAAAGCGAACTAAACGATCAGCAAAGCTTCGGTTTTCTCCTGTTTCCCAAACGCGAACAAACTGATCGGCAAGGGTGTCCGGCGCGGCGCCCTTTTTTTTGCAGGCGTCCATCCGGGGCGAAGGCCGCGCTGGCTAAACTGCTGCTTCACCGCGCCAAAGGTGGAATGGTTTTGAGGATGGCGTCATGGCGAATGGGGAAACGCTCAAGCCAAGGCGGGAAATGAAAACATTTGGTTTTTGCCGATTCGCCACGACGTTCCCCGGCGGTTTATGGTAAGATGCTAATGGACAATGGAAAAGGATGAGGTGAAGGCAATGAAAGTGGTGGTGACCGGGGGTGCGGGGTTTATTGGCAGCCATTTGGCCGCTCGTCTGCACGAACAAGGACATGAAGTGGCGGCGATCGATTGTTTTCATCCGTATTATCCTGCCGAACGGAAGGAGCGGCAGTTTCACGCGCTCACCGGCGGCCGGGTGCCGCTAGCTCGCTTCGACTTGCTTGATGGGGAAGCGACAAAGCGCTGGTTCAGCCAGTTTCGTCCCGATGTCGTCTTTCATTTGGCGGCGCTGCCGGGCGTGCCGTATTCGTTGGCGCATCCGCTCGCTTACATCGATTATGACATTAAGGCGACGGTGAACGTTTTGACGGCGGCGGGAGAGGCGGGGGCGGGCCATGTGTTGTTCGCCTCGTCGTCATCGGTGTACGGCGACCGCGGCAATGTCCCGCTCAAGGAAGAAATGGCGGACGGCCGTGTCGTCTCGCCGTATGCAGCCGCGAAATACGGAGCGGAGTCGTTTTGTCACGCGTACGCGCATTTGTACGGATACCGGATGACGATGTTCCGCTATTTTACGGTGTATGGCCCGTGGGGGCGGCCCGATATGGCGATCGGCACGTTTTTGCGCCGGTTGTTGGCAGGCGAGGAGATTGTCGTATATGGCCAAGGGACGGCGCGCGATTATACGTACATCGATGATATCGTCGCCGGCATGATCGCAGCGCTTCACCGCGGCGGCGGACGAAGCGAAGTGTTCAACTTGGGGGCGGGGGCGCCCGTTACGATGGAGCAGCTGCTCGCTGAGCTGCGGAAGCACTTTCCCGATCTGAAAATCGTGCAGGCGCCGGAGCGGAAAGGGGATGTGAAAGCGACGTGGGCGGACATTACGAAGGCGAAGCAGGCGTTTGGCTATGAGCCCAACGTGCCGTTTGCCGAAGGGTTGGCGCGGACGGTGGCGTGGGCGCGCGAACATGAACGGTAAGCGGGCGGCCCGTTTGGCGCGCGCCATGGTTGGCGCGGCGCTCATCGTGCTGTTCGCCTGGCTGACGCATCGCTATTTTGACGGCCGCCTCTTGCTTGCCCCTCTCGCAGAACTGGCCCGCCAGCCCGTTCGCTTCGCCGCTGTGCTAGTTGTGTATGGCGCTTCGTTTTGGCTGCGGGCGTGGGCGTGGAAGCAATATGTCGGGAAGCCGCTTGGGCTGTCGGTCTATGGGCGCGCCGTGCTCCTCAGTTTGTTTGTCAATCATGTCGCCCCGGTGAAAATCGGCGATGCCGCCCGTGTCGCCGTGCTCGCCCGCCAGCCCGGCGTTTCGCTCGGCGAGGCGGTGGAATCGGTGGCGGTGATGCGGTTCCTTGATATGGCGATGCTGGGCGGATGGACGGTCATTGGGACGTATGCGTATCGCCATCACATTCCCCGGGTTCCGCTCTTGGCCGCGGCCGTTGCCGCCGCGTTCGCGCTGACCGTGGTCGTGCTTCGCCGCCCGCTCCGCCTCGAGCGGTTATGGCGGCGCTGGCGGACGGTGTTTCAGGGCCGTCGCGGAGCGGGGATCGTCGCGGCGGTGGCGGCGAGCTGGCTGTGCGAGGCGGCGGTCATTGGCGCGGTCGCTGAGACGGTGGGCCTTTCGCTTTCCTTTTGGCAGGCGGTATGGGTCAACAGCGCGACCGTTTCCGGCCAAATCGTCCAAGTGGCTCCCGGCGGGCTCGGAACGTATGAGGCGGTGATGGCGTTTGCGCTGACGACGTTGGGGGCCTCAGGAGAACGCGCCTATGCGGCGGCCGTCGTCACCCATGCGGTGAAATTTCTATTTTCCTACGCGGCTGGGGCCGTTGTGCTCGCATTTTGGCGGTCCGACTGGCAGGTGGTGCAGGGCGTGTGGAAAAAGGGAAGGGAGAAGCGATGAAAGAAGCATCACGATTCGAAAAAATTGCGGCGCGCTGCTGGAATTTGTTGAATGAAGGCAAGCCGTTCACGCCGATTTTCGCTGTCGGGGTGATGGTCATCAGTCATGCCGCCGACCTCATTCATGGCCATGCCTCGGCTTGGCTGCTCGGCTTGGCGGCGGCGCTGCCGCTTTTTGTTGTCTACTACGTTTACGATTATCCGCTGTTTTTGCGCAATTATTTATGGATTCCGTATATCGTCTTTCTCATCGTCTGGTCGTTTGCCGATGTGGCCTTATTGCTGCTTTCGGCCGCGCTCTATTTTTTCTTTACCGTCTTTTTTTGGGGGACGCTGTATTACCATTTGCGCATCGGCACGTCATGGTGGAATTTCACCCGCTTTTGGAAACTGGTGTTGAAAAACAGCGATTCGACGAGCGGCAACGCCCAAGAGCAGCTGCCGAAATTGTTCCTTTTGCTGTCGGTGTGGGAATATGCGGCGTCTTTGGCGGAAGGCGGAGCCGATTGGTTGTCGCTGTGCGGGCCGTTTTGGCTGTTTGCCGCTGCGGTGTGGCTGTTTTCATCGATTTTGCACCGTCATTTGTTTGACTGGCAGCCGGAGATCATTCCGACTTACACGAGCAACGTGCCGAGTCCCACCGCGCCGGTCAGTGACAAAGTGTACGTCATCGTGATTGACGGGATGCGCAAAGACCGGTTTGAAGCGGCGAACGCCCCGTTTTTGAAACGGCTGCGCGCGCAAGGAACGGAATTTGCGCAAATGGAAACCGTCTATCCGGCGCGCACCGTCGTTTGCTTCACCTCGATGCTGACGGGGACGTATCCGTTTGAGCACGGCATCCGGTCCAATATGGTATGGAAGCTTGGGGCGAAAGTGGAGACGATTTTCGATTCGCTTCGGAAAATCGGAAAAACCGGCCGCTTGCTCGGCATCGCCCATTTGGTCGATTCGTTCGGCGACGATGTCGAAACGGTGACGGCCGTCATGCCGAACGACCTGGCCGATCGTTATATTATCGAGCGGGCGAAGCGCATCGTCGAGGAACAAAACCCGGACTTGCTCGTCGTGCAATTGATCGCCACCGATCAGACCGGCCATAGCCGCGGTGTCTTGTATGATGAGTATATCGAAAAAATTGAAGAAGCGGACGCCTTGATCGCTGAGTTTGTCAGCTGGCTTGCGGAACGGGGCGAGCTCGAGCGCGCGACATTGATCGTCTGCGCCGACCATGGCCAAGCGGATGGCATCGGCGGCCACGGCCACCTCGATGAAGGGGAGCGGTATGTGCCGTTTTTTCTATACGGTCCGGCGATTGAGCGAGGAAAACGAATCGACGAGAAAAGAAGCCTCGTTTCGCTGGCGCCGACGATCGCCTATTTGCTTGGGGCGCCGTATCCGAGCCATAGCCGCGGCCCGGTGTTAATTGAGGCGGTCCGAAAGGAGGAGCGCGATGAAGAAGCAGCGCGTCATCGTCTTTTTGCCGGCGCACAATGAAGAAGAAGCGATTGGCGACGTCATCCGCCGCATTCCGCGTCATTTTCATCCCGATATAGAGGTCATCGTCTTGGTCATGGATGATGGATCGACGGACCGAACGGTCGAAGTGGCGAAAGAAGCGGGGGCCGATATCATTTGCCGCTTGCCGGAAAACCGCGGCCTCGGTGCGGCGGTGCGGCGGGGGCTTGAAGAGTGTGTCCGCCTCGGCGCCGATATCGGCGTGATGATCGACGCGGACAACGAATATCCGCCGGAACAAATTCCCGACCTGTTGGCGCCGATTGTTGCCGGCGAGGCCGATTATACGATCGGCTCGCGCTTCCTTGGCACGATTCGCGGCATGAAATGGCATCGCCGCCTCGGGAATTATTTGTTCACTTGGCTGCAGTCGCTGCTGCTCGGACAGCGGCTCTATGACGGACAGTCAGGGATGCGCGCCTTTTCGCGCCAAGCGATGGAGGAGGCGGAAATCATCCACGATTACAACTATGCCCAAGTGCTGACGCTCAACTTGGTGCGCAAAGGATTTCGCTTGCAAGAAGTGCCGATCCGCTATCAAGTGCGGACGACCGGCCGTTCGTTCATCAAGTTCACCGCCTATATGACCGCGGTCATCCCGGCCATATGGAAGGAAATGCGCCGCCCGGTTGCCAAAGTCGCCGGCGACCGCGAGGCGCACGATCGCTCCCCGGAGCGGGCCCGGCATTGTTCGTGAGGCCGCCGTCTCCGGCGGTCGCATTTTTGATGTCCCTGTATTGACAGAAAGGATGATAATGATTATCATTAGTCTTGATGGGAGGAACGAAAAAGTGAAAAGGCCGCGTTTCTTTTTTTACATAGCAATGATAGTTATTTTCAATCTCATCCCGCTCAACGTGTTCGCTTATTCATACGGGGATCCGAACAAAGAGGCGGTCGCTGAAGCTTACAAGCAGATGAAGGAAAAGCTGAATGAGGAGCCGCCGAATTTTGCCGCGGCTAAAGAAATTTTTGAAACGGTAAAAGAAGAGATCGACATGCATATGGGGCCGGAGCCGGCCAAAGCGGTGCTTGGAGCCCTCGAAGCCAAAGACCGCCAAGCGGTGACTGAAAATATGGAAAAAATTTTAGTGCTCAATATCGCCCGCCGCTTAGACAATATTGAGAAAAACTTTGACCAGTACGATACGAGCAAGCGGCTGTTGGCGAAGGCGTTTGCCACGTATGAGGCGCTGTCGCCGATCATTCAAGGAAAAGACGCAGCGCTTGACAAACAGCTGCGCACCGAGTTTGACAACGCATTGCAGTCGCTTGGCAACCCGGGGCTGTTCGGCGTCGGCGAGAAAAAATCGGACATCAACGCCTTTAAGAAAAGCAAAGAGACGATTTTAACAACGCTGCAAAAGCAATTCGGTTTGAAAAGCTTAGAAGTTGGCCATTTTTCGGAAAGCGCCACCGAAAAACCGGATGAAGTGAAAAAAAAGGAATGGACCGATTTGTCAAACTCGAAAAACTGGGTCCCTCTCATCGTTATCGTTGCCATCATCATTGGCGCTGGTTGGATTTACGTACGACGGCGGAAACGGATTTAGTCTACATGTGAAGGGGAGACGGGGGCATGGAAGTTCAAGCGCTGCTCATTACGTTTCGTGAAGCGCTCGAGGCGCTGCTGATCGTCGGAATTATTACGTCGTATTTGAAACGGGTGAACCATCGCGAGTATACGAAATACGTGTGGCTTGGCGCCGCCTTGGCAGTGGCCGCCAGCGTCGGTGTCGCCATGTTGTTTCAGCTTGTCTTTACCGGGTTTGCCGCCATGGGCAGCGAAACGTACTTGAAAATCGGCATCATGATCATTTCGACGCTGCTGTTGACGCAAATGGTGTTCTGGATGGCCGAGCATAGCCGCGACATGAAAAAAAGTGTCGAAGGGAAAATGGATCGGTTCATCACCGCCGGCAATGTCGCCGGCATGGTCATCCACTCGTTTTTAGTCGTCTTGCGCGAAGGCGTGGAAACCGTCTTCTTCTTCGCCGCCATCACGCACGGCAACATCGGTGCGGCGCTGCAAGGCTGGGGAGCGGCGACAGGCATCGCCGTCGCCGCGTTGGTCAGCTATTTCTTCTTTAAAGGAACGATGCGCATCCCGCTCAAGACATTCTTTAAAGTGACCGGCGCTTTTATCGTCTTGATCGCCGCCGGCTTGCTCGTGCAAGCCATTTCCATGATGCAAGACATCGGTCTGATCGGCAGCGTCATGCCGCACGTGTACGATTTGACTTGGCTGCTTCCGGAACACCCGATCGATTATGAGCACTATGTGCGTGACCACGGCGTCGCTCCCATTTTCTCCGGTGAAGTCGGTGTCTTTTTCAAAGCATTGTTTGGCTACTCGTCGATGCCGTCGCTCGAGGAAGTAATCGCCTATATCGGCTACTTTGTCGTCGTTTTCTTGCTCGTGACGAGCCGCCGCGGTCAAAAGAGCGCTGTGGTCGAGAAACCGGCGATTGCCGCTTTGGAGGAAAAAGCAAAAAACGTCATGTAACGTACAAGGCAGCTGCGCCTTGTATTTTTTCTTTGGAGGGAAGCTCGTGAAACGAATGTTGCCCGACCGGCTTTGGATTTGTTTCAGTATCGGGCTGGCCGCCGTTTTGGCCGGCGCCGGGCTGTATTGGGCGAGCCCGTATGCGGCCACATGGGATGAAGTCGATTTTTCCCTGGCGCTTCAGCGCTATGACGTGTTAGCCATGCAGCCGCATTTCCCAGGCTATCCGTATTTCGTCCTCGGGGGCATGGCGGTGCACGCGGTCGTCGCCAATCCGGCTAAGGCGCTTTCCGTGTTGAATGTTCTTGTTCTCTTGTCCGCCGTTTTTCCGCTCGTGTGGCTGCTGCGCCGGAAGATGGCGCTGCCGGCGGCGCTGCTCGCCGCTTTGGCCGTGCTCTCTTCAAGCTATGCGCTCCTCGCCGCCGCCCGGCCGATGTCCGACGGTGCGGCGCTCGGCGTGCTCTGGTGGTACATGTGGGCGGTGGAATGGGCGCACCGACAGACGACATGGAAGGCGCAGCTGTTCCCGGCCGCCTTGTTCAGCGTGCTGATGGGAGTGCGCCTGTCGTATGCCCCATTCGGCGCCGCGCTGTTGTTCCTTTGGTATGAGGACTGGAACACGCACCGCCGCTTGGGCCGGGTGGCGGCTTCCGTTTTGGCGGCCGCGTTGTTTCAGCTGATTTGGGTGGCGGCAGTGGCGCGCACGGAAGGCGGCCTTTTCCCGTTTTTCAAGCTCGGCTGGGCGTTTGTCCATGGCCATTTCAGCGAGTGGGGCGGAACGGCGGCGGTGAGCCCGCTTCCGTTTTCCGAGCGGGTGCGCCGCTTTTTGCTCGATAACTTTCTTTGGACCGGCATCGGCTGCCAAAACGCTTGGCTGCTCGCCACCTATGCGGCAATCGGAGCCATCGCTTGGCGCGCCGGTCGGTTTCGGCTGCCGCGCGCGCTCGTCGTTTCCGCCCTGCTATATGCCGTCTGGGCGTTATTGGCGCAAAACATCGAAAAGCCCCGCCACCTTCTTCCGTTGATCCATTTTACCCTGTTGTATGTGTGGGGCCGCTTGTTGGCCGCGCCGCGGAGATGGGGATTAGCGTTGGCGGCCGCGGTCGTGCTGTTGCAGGCGGCCGTCGGCATCGGACAGCTGCGCGAGCAAGTGGCGACGCCGCCGGCTGTATACCAGTTGGCGGACGAGTTGCGTGACAAACGGCAATCGTTTGTGGTATATACGTGGGAAGAAACGCGCGTGTTCGACTATTTGCATGTGCCGTTTCCGCATAAAGAGGTGTTCCATTTTTCCTTCTTTTTGCAAGACAAAGAAAACTATCGCCATGCTACAATTTATATGACCAATCATGTTGTTGACGGGTTTCGCGCCCAAGGCGTCGATGTTTCCCGCCATGTGCGCCAAGTGAAAACGTATCGTTCCAGTCCGCTTGCCGATCCGGTGTACGGAACGATTACGCTGTACGAATGGATGGAGCAGTGAGGTGGTGGCCATGAACGACCGGCTGAAGGAAAAGCTGTCCGTGCTCCCGGAACAGCCGGGCTGCTATTTAATGAAAGACAAATACGGAACGGTCATTTACGTCGGCAAGGCGAAGTCGCTAAAAGCGCGCGTCCGCTCGTATTTTACTGGGACGCACGACGGCAAAACGCAGCGGCTCGTCGAGGATATCGCCGATTTTGAATACATCGTCACTTCGTCAAACGCCGAGGCGCTCATTTTGGAAATGAACTTGATCAAAAAGCATGATCCGAAATACAACGTCATGCTGAAAGATGATAAAAGCTATCCGTTTATTAAAATTACCGCGGAAACACATCCGCGCCTCTTGATCACCCGTAAAGTGAAAAAAGACGGCGGCAAATATTTCGGCCCGTACCCGAACGTGCAGGCGGCGAACGGGACGAAAAAGCTGCTCGACCGTTTGTATCCGCTCCGCAAATGTTCGACGCTGCCGGCGCGTCCGTGTTTGTATTACCATATGGGGCAATGTCTCGCCCCGTGCATCCATCCGGTGTCAGACGAGCAAAACAAGGCGATCGTCGAGCGAATCGTCCGCTTTTTAAACGGCGGCCATGAAGAAGTGAAGCGGGAGCTGAGCCAGAAAATGCACGAGGCGGCGGAGGCGCTCGAGTTTGAGCGGGCAAAAGAATACCGCGACCAAATCGCAGCGATTGAGATGACGATGGAAAAGCAAAAAATGATGCTCAACGATTTTATCGACCGCGATGTGTTCGGCTATGCCTATGACAAAGGCTGGATGTGCGTGCAAGTGTTTTTCCTCCGCCAAGGGAAGCTGATCGAGCGCGACGTGTCGATCTTTCCGCTCTATCAGGATCCGGATGAGGAGATGCTGACGTTTTTAGGTCAGTTTTACGCGAAAGCGCACCATTTGAAGCCAAAGGAAGTCGTCTTGCCGGCCGACATCGACGGCGAACTCGCCCGCGCGCTGCTTGGCGTCCATGTCGTCCAGCCGAAAAGAGGAAAGAAAAAAGAGCTTGTCGAACTGGCAAGCAAAAACGCGGCCATTGCGCTGAAAGAAAAATTTTATTTCATCGAGCGGGACGAAGAACGGACGATCAAAGCCATCGAGCGTCTCGGCGAGCGGCTCGGCATTCCGGCGCCGCGCCGCATCGAGGCGTTCGATAACTCAAACATCTACGGGGCCGATCCGGTCTCGGCGCTCGTTGTCTTTCTAGACGGCAAACCGGCGAAAAAAGAGTACCGCAAATATAAGGTGAAAACGGTCGCGGGGCCGAACGACTACGAGTCGATGCGCGAAGTCGTGCGCCGCCGCTATACGCGCGTGCTGAAAGAGGGGCTGCCGCTTCCCGATTTGATCATTATCGACGGCGGCAAGGGCCATTTGTCGGCGGTGCGCGACGTGCTCGAAAACGAGCTCGGCCTCGATGTGCCGCTCGCCGGGCTGGCGAAGGACGACAAACATCGCACATCGGAGCTTTGGGCCGGCGACCCGCCCGCTGTTGTGCCGCTTGACCGGCAAAGCCAAGAGTTTTATTTGCTGCAGCGCATTCAAGATGAAGTGCACCGGTTTGCGATCACCTTCCACCGAAAGACGCGGCAGAAGACGATGTTCCATTCGGTGCTCGATGACATCCCCGGTGTCGGCGCCAAACGGAAAAAAGCGCTATTAAACTATTTTGGCTCGGTGAAAAAGATGAAAGAAGCGTCGATTGAAGAGTTGCAGCAGGCGAACATTCCGCGGGCGGTGGCGGAGAAAATTTACGAAAAGCTGCATGAATAGCCGAAAACGTTTGAAGGGGAAGACGAGTGAAGCGGGGAGAAACGGGAATAGACGAAAAGGGCGTTTTGATGAGACGCCCTTTTCGCCTTTATTCATCCCCCTTCGCTTGCGCTTCTTGTTCATCGATTCGCTGCTTTCGGTCCCATTTGACGAAAATGCGCGCCTTGCCGTCCCGTTTTGGCGGCAATTCGATCGCTTCGGTGACCAATCGCGTTTGCCGCTCAATCTGCTGGGCGAGAAACCCGGCTTCGAGCTGGCACGCGCAGCGCTCATAAACGGAACAGCGGGCGGCGATGATGGCGCCGGACAGCTCGACGGACAGACCGTCGTTTTGTTCTTTGACGATCGATAGTGTTCCCCACCCGGCCCGTTCAAAAAATGTTTTGACCTCATCGAGCGTGTCGAGCGGGTAGCGCCGCGCCAGCTGTTTGCCGGCCCAATACAGCAGCGAGTCAACGTCCTTGCCAAGCAGCTCAGGAAGAAGCGCATGGCGGAGCAGCTCAGCGCCAAACGCCGAATCGGAAATCGATCCAAATGTTTCATACAGCTTCTCTAATGACGGCAGTTTCATTGCAGCCCCCTCTTTCTATCCATTTCCCCATTATAGCGGAATTGCCGCCGATGTGCATCCTCTTTCCGGGAGAGCGCAACTATGAGAATGTTTGAACATTTTGTGGCGGTGTTTTCTTGACGCTCGTACGTTGTGGGAGTACAATGAATGTGACAAAGCGAATGAGGGAATGGAAGTTGTTTCCGTTTCCGCGCTGCGAGCGAGAAGGGCATATTTTTCATCAACTGAAGGGGGTTTCCATATGGCAGGGAATCGGGAGTTTTACTACCGCCGGCTCCATTCGTTGCTCGGGGTCATTCCCGTTGGCGTCTTTTTAGTGCAGCATTTGGTCGTCAACCATTTTGCAACGCGTGGGCCGGAAGCGTTTAACCGGGCGGCGGCGTTTATGGAAAACTTGCCGTTCCGCTATTTTCTTGAAATTTTCGTCATTTTCCTTCCGCTATTGTTTCATGCGGTATACGGCATTTACATCGCGTTTACGGCCAAGTTCAATACGAGCCAGTACGGCTATTTCCGCAACTGGATGTTCATGCTTCAGCGGATCACCGGCATCATCACATTGATTTTTGTCGTCTGGCATGTGTATGAAACGCGCGTACAAGCCGCGTTTGGCGCCGAAGTGAATTACGAGATGATGGCGAATATTGTAAATAATCCGTTCATGCTTTGGTTTTATATTATCGGAATTTTATCAACCGTGTTTCATTTCGCCAACGGCTTATGGTCGTTCTGCGTCAGCTGGGGCTTGACGGTGACCCCTCGTTCGCAGCAAGTGTTCACGTACATTACGATGCTCATTTTTGTCGCCCTTTCGATTGTCGGCATTCGCGCCATTTTGGCGTTCGCGTAAAAACAGCTTGGCTGGATGGGAAAAGCGGATTTGACGCGGACATTTTCGTTGGGAATCGCTGCGTGGGCTCGTGACGGATCGCGCCCTCGCCGTTCGCCGAACGATCGCTTGGTCGATGGCGGGACGGCAAGGCCAAACGCGCGGCATAGAAGCAGAAGCAGCAATCTATTAGGGAGTGAGTAGCTATGAAAAAAGGGAAAATCATCGTTGTCGGCGGCGGCTTGGCCGGTTTGATGGCCACGATTAAAATCGCCGAAGCAGGGGTGCCTGTCGAGTTGTTTTCGCTCGTTCCGGTGAAGCGTTCTCACTCCGTCTGTGCCCAAGGCGGCATTAACGGAGCGGTCAACACAAAAGGGGAAGGCGACTCGCCGTGGGAACATTTTGACGATACCGTCTACGGCGGTGACTTTTTGGCCAACCAACCTCCGGTCAAAGCGATGTGCGAGGCGGCGCCGGGGATCATTTACATGCTCGACCGGATGGGCGTCATGTTCAACCGGACGCCGGAAGGATTGCTTGATTTCCGCCGCTTTGGGGGAACACAGCATCACCGCACCGCTTACGCCGGCGCGACGACCGGCCAGCAAATTTTGTACGCGCTTGATGAGCAAGTGCGCCGTCATGAAGTGGCTGGGCTCGTCACGAAGTACGAGCACTGGGAGTTTTTAGGCGTCGTTTTGGATGAGGAGCAAATTTGCCGCGGCATCGTCGCTCAAGACTTGCGATCGATGGAAATTAAAGCGTTTCCTGCCGATGCCGTCATTTTGGCGACCGGCGGCCCGGGGATCATTTTCGGGAAATCGACGAACTCGGTCATCAACACCGGTTCCGCGGCTTCGATCGCCTATCAGCAAGGCGTTTACTACGCGAACGGCGAGTTTATTCAAATCCATCCGACCGCCATTCCAGGCGATGATAAGCTTCGCCTCATGAGCGAATCGGCGCGCGGGGAAGGTGGCCGCGTCTGGACGTACAAGGACGGCAAACCGTGGTATTTTCTTGAAGAAAAATACCCGGCTTACGGAAACTTGGTGCCGCGTGACATCGCTGCCCGGGAAATTTTCCATGTGTGCGTCGACTTGAAGCTCGGCATCAACGGCGAGAACATGGTGTATTTGGATTTGTCGCACAAGGATCCAAAAGAGCTGGATATTAAGCTCGGCGGCATTATCGAAATTTACGAGAAGTTCATGGGTGAAGACCCGCGCAAAGTGCCGATGAAAGTGTTCCCGGCCGTTCACTATTCGATGGGCGGCTTATGGGTCGATTATGATCAAATGACGAACATCAAAGGGCTGTTTGCCGCCGGCGAGTGCGACTACTCCATTCACGGCGCCAACCGCCTTGGGGCGAACTCGCTCTTATCGGCCATCTACGGCGGAATGGTCGCCGGTCCGAACGCGGTTCGCTACATCCGCGGCCTTGAGAAATCGGCGGATGCCATGCCGTCGACGCTGTATGACAGCTATGTAAAACGGGAGCAAGAAAAGTGGGAAGCCATTTTGGCGATGGACGGCACGGAAAACGCCTACGTGCTGCATAAAGAGCTCGGCGAGTGGATGACGGCGAACGTGACGATCGTCCGCTACAACGACCGGCTGCTGAAGACGGATGAGAAAATTCAAGAGCTGATGGAGCGTTACAAAAACATCAGCGTCACCGACACGTCAAGATGGAGCAACCAAGGGGCGACGTTTATCCGTCAGCTGCACAACATGCTGCAGCTCGCCCGCGTCATTACGCTTGGCGCTTACCACCGGAACGAAAGCCGCGGCGCGCATTACAAACCGGAGTTTCCGGAGCGCAATGACGAAGAGTGGCTGAAAACGACGATGGCTCGCTACACGCCAGACGGTCCGGCGTTCCACTACGAAGATGTCGACGTCTCGTTGATTAAACCGCGCAAGCGCGACTATAGCAAAAAGAAAGAGGAAGTGAAGTAAGATGAGCGAGAACAAAACGGTTCGATTCATCATCACGCGCCAAGATCGTCCGGATTCCGCGCCGTATGAAGAAGAATTCGTCATTCCGTACCGCCCGAACATGAACGTCATTTCCGCGCTCATGGAAATTCGGCGCAACCCGGTCAACGCCAAAGGGGAAAAAACGACGCCGGTCGCTTGGGAAATGAACTGTTTGGAAGAGGTGTGCGGAGCCTGTTCGATGGTGATTAACGGCAAGCCGCGCCAAGCGTGCGCCGCGCTCATTGACAAGCTCGAGCAGCCGATCCGCCTCGAGCCGATGCGCACGTTTCCGGTCATTCGCGATTTGGTCATCGACCGGAGCCGGATGTTTGACGCCTTAAAACGGGTCAAAGCGTGGATACCGATCGACGGAACGTATGACCTTGGCCCGGGGCCGCGCATGCCGGAGCGGAAGCGGCAATGGGCGTACGAGCTGTCGAAATGCATGACGTGCGGCGTCTGCCTCGAAGCGTGCCCGAACGTCAACAGCAAGTCGAACTTTATCGGCCCGGCTCCGCTGTCGCAAGTGCGGCTGTTTAACGCCCATCCGACCGGGGCGATGCATAAGGCGGAGCGATTGCGGGCGATCATGGGCGACGGCGGGCTGGCGAACTGCGGCAACTCGCAAAACTGCGTGCAGTCGTGCCCGAAAGGCATTCCGCTGACCACGTCGATCGCCGCCTTAAACCGGGACACAACGATTCAAATGTTCCGCGACTTCTTTGGCAGCGACGAAGTCTAACCGCACGACCTCCCCTTCTTGTTCGGCAGGAAGGGGAGGTCGTATTTTTTTCCTATTTTTCTATTAGATAAACAAATTTTCGTCACCGCCGTTCTTGTTCTCACATACGATATGGCGAGGAAATACCCATCCGGCAGTTCGGCCCATTGAGAGCAAGGAGGGTTACCAGCGTTGAAGGACAAATCGTTTCAAGCGAAGCCGCTCTTGACAAAAAGAGAAAAAGAAGTGTTTGAATTGCTCGTGCAAGACAAGACGACCAAGGAAATCGCCCAAGAGCTGTTTATCAGCGAGAAAACGGTTCGCAACCATATTTCGAACGCGATGCAAAAGCTTGGGGTCAAGGGGCGCTCACAAGCGGTCATCGAATTGCTTCGAATGGGCGAACTTGAATTATAAACGATGCCGGCTTTCCATGAAGGACAGCCGGCTGTTATGTTCGATTGCGGCCGGACGAGGCTCGATGCCAAGCCGGCCTTTCTGTGCGGCGATGGCCGCATTTTTCTATTTGCTTCTACGATGCGGTGGTGTAAAATAAAAAACAAAGGAGAGCCGTTGGCGCAAGCCGCCGTTCGGGGCTGGGCCGCGAAAATGATCAAGGGGAGATTGTATGCCGTCAGCGATGAATGAAAAAACGGTTGCCGAGTTGGAGAAATTGCTTCGCTATATCGCCGCCAATTTAAAGCAGCGCGGCCGCGAAATTTTAACGAACTACCCGATCACCCCACCGCAGTTTGTCGCCCTCCAGTGGCTGCTTGAAGAAGGGGACTTGACGGTCGGCGAGTTATCGAACAAAATGTATTTGGCGTGCAGCACGACGACGGATTTGATTGACCGCATGGAGCGAAACGGCCTTGTCGCCCGGGTTCGCGATGAACACGACCGCCGCGTCGTCCGCATTCATCTGTTGGAAAAAGGAGAGCGGATTATCGAAGAGGTGATTGAAAAACGCCAGCGCGATTTGGCGCGAGTGCTAGAACGTTTTTCAGACGACGAAATAACTATGTTTGAACACTGTTTGCGCAAATTGCATCAAGAAATGACGAAAGAATGAGGCGATCACTTGGAACGAGCAATTGGTGTCATCGATTCAGGAGTCGGCGGCTTGACGGTCGCCAAAGAAATTATGCGGCAGCTGCCAAAAGAGCAAATTATCTATCTTGGCGATACCGCCCGTTGTCCGTACGGACCGCGTCCGGTGGAAGACATCCGGCGGTTTACGTGGCAAATGATCGATTACTTGCAGCAATATCCGTTGAAAATGCTGGTTATCGCCTGCAACACGGCGACGGCGGTCGCGCTTGACGAAGTGCGGATGAAGCTTGATATCCCGGTGCTTGGCGTCGTTCATCCCGGAGCCCGCGCCGCTTTGAAGGCGACCAAAAGCGGGCATATCGGCGTGATCGGCACGGTCGCCACCATTCGCAGCCGGGCGTACGAGACGGCGCTCCAGTCGATCAACCCGCGCGTTCACGTCGAGAGTTTGGCCTGTCCAAAGTTTGTTCCGCTTGTCGAAAGCGGCGACTTTGAAGGGGAGGAGGCGATGGCAATCGTCGCTGAATCGCTTGCTCCGCTCCGCCCGCTGCCGATGGATGTGCTCATTTTAGGATGCACTCATTATCCGTTGCTTGCTCCGCTCATTCGCGCGTATATGGGGAAAACGGTAAAGCTCATCTGCTCGGGCGGCGAAACGGCCCGCGAGGTGAGCGCGATTTTGCACCATAGCCATCTCCTCTATACCGGCGAGCGTGAACCGGAGCATTTGTTTTTCACGACGGGGCCGAAAGAGCTGTTCGAAAAAATTTCCGGCAAATGGTTTGGAAAACCGATCGGCACCGTCGAGGCGATCCGGCTTTAGCGAAGAAAAATCCTTCAGCGTGTTGCGCTGGAGGATTTTTTTATTCTATTTTGCCAAACGGCTCGTATACATAGTAGTACAAACTACGAGTAGGAGGGAACGTCAATGAAACGGACGACTCACATATGGGTGGCGCCGATGCTTGCTTCCGTGTTATTGCTCGGCGGCTGCGGGTTGTTCGGCAAGGATGGGGCGGTGAAGGAAATCGATCCGCCGCAACACACAAGCTATGTCAAAGACGGCCAAGCGCTGCAAGAAGCGGGCAAAACCAAAACCAAGTCCAACGAACAAGCGAAAGCAACGGAGACGGTGAAGCGAGAGCTGTATCTCATTGACAAAAACGGCTTCGTTGTGCCGCAAACGGTCGAGCTGCCGAAAACGCAGGCTGTCGCCAAGCAAGTGCTTGAATACTTGGTTGAAGACGGTCCGGTCTCGCAAGTGTTGCCAAACGGCTTTCGCGCGGTCATTCCGGCCGGCACCACCGTGCTTGGGACAAAATTAGAGAAAGATGGAACATTGATCGCCGACTTTTCGCCGGAATTCAAAAACTATAAACCGGAAGATGAAAAGCGGATTTTGCAAGCCATTACGTGGACGTTGACGCAATTCGACAACATTAAGCGCGTCAAAATTCGCATCAACGGCTATGACCAAGAAGTGATGCCGGTCAATAAAACGCCGATCCAAGGCGGTGTGAGCCGGGCCGATGGCATCAATATCGAAGCCAACGGCGTGCCGGATATTACAAACACGCATCCCGTCACCGTTTATTTTGTCGCCCAACAAGGGGGCAACACGTACTACGTGCCGGTGACGCGACGCGTATCGAATCGGGAAAAAGACGACATTGCCGCCGCTGTCAACGAGCTCATCCAAGGACCGGACGAAGGGAGCGGACTGGTCGGCGTCTTCCAGCCGGACGCCAAGTTGGTTGACGCTCCGAAGTATGAAGACGGCAAAGTGACGCTTAACTTCAACGAGGCGATTTATGGAAGCAACAAGAAAAACGTCATTTCCGATGTCGTCTTGAATTCGCTCGTGTTATCACTCACCGAGCAAAAAGGGATCGAAAGCGTCGCCATTACGGTCAACGGCAAGGCGAATCTCGTCACCGAAGACGGCAAACCGCTGACCAAGCCGGTGGCTCGGCCGCAAACCGTCAATACGGCTGCCTTTTAGCCGCGCTGGAGCGGCAGGTTGGAAAGGAATGGGCGATTATGGTATAACAAAGAGGGGGAACGGATTCCGCCTCTTTGTTTTTTTGCCGGAAAAACGTTGCGGCTTGGCGCCGCCATGGAACGGAAAAAGGAGGTCGCGCCGATGAGAATCGATGGACGAAGCAGCCGTGAGCTGCGGCCGGTGCATATACATCCACACTATTTGAAACACGCCGAAGGGTCTGTGCTGATCGAAGTGGGCGATACGAAAGTCATTTGTACGGCGACGCTGGAGGAAAAGGTGCCGCCGTTCATGCGCGGCGGCGGAAAAGGATGGATTACGGCCGAATATGGCATGCTGCCGCGGGCGACGGAACAGCGGAACGCGAGGGAAGCGAGCAAAGGGAAAGTGGCGGGGCGGACGATGGAAATTCAGCGCCTGATCGGCCGTGCGCTCCGCTCCGTCGTCGATTTGCAACAGCTCGGCGAGCGAACCGTCTGGATCGATTGCGACGTCATTCAGGCGGACGGCGGAACGCGGACCGCGTCGATTACCGGCGCCTACGTCGCGCTTGTGTTGGCGTTGGCCCGGCTGGTCGAAGACGGGAAGCTTGAATCGCTTCCTGTTCGCGATTTTCTTGCGGCGACGTCCGTGGGCATTGATCCTGAACTTGGGGTCATTCTTGACTTGAATTACAGCGAGGACGCCCGCGCGAAAGTCGATATGAACGTCGTGATGACGGGAGCTGGCCAATTTGTCGAAATTCAAGGCACGGGAGAGGAAGCGGCGTTTTCGCGCGCCGAGCTCGATGAACTGCTGGAAACGGCGCAGGCCGGCATCGAACGGTTGATCGCCGTTCAGCGGCAGGCGTTGGGCGAGTGGGCGGCACGCGTCGGGGAGAAACGAATAACGGAACAGGAGGGGGCGGAATGACCGAAATCGTCATCGCCACGAAAAATGCCGGTAAAGTACGGGAGTTTGCCGCCTTGTTCGAAAAGCGGGGCATCGAAGTGAAATCGCTCCTTGATTTCCCTGATGTTCCCGATGTCGAAGAAACGGGAAGCACGTTTGCTGAGAACGCCAAAATCAAGGCGGAAGCGGCCGCGGATCGCTTGCGGCGGCCGGTGATCGCCGACGATTCGGGACTGGCGGTCGATGCGCTCGGCGGTCGGCCGGGCGTCTATTCGGCCCGCTACGCGGGGGAAGAGAAAAACGATGCTCGCAATATCGCCAAATTGCTCAGTGAACTCGAAGGGGTGCCGATGGAAAAGCGCACCGCCCGCTTTCATTGCGCGCTCGCCGTCGCGATCCCCGGGCGGCCGACCGCTGTTGTTGAGGCGACGTGCGACGGCTATATCACCGAGGCGCCGCGCGGGGAAGGCGGCTTTGGCTACGATCCGGTGTTTTACGTGCCTGAACGGGGGAAAACAATGGCAGAACTCGCGCCGGACGAAAAAAACGTGATTAGCCACCGGGCGAAAGCGCTGGCTAAGCTGGAAGAACAGTGGGACGACATCATCGGGGAGAAGGGGGGAAGCGAATGAAGGCGATCATTGTCAGCGACAGTCATGGACTGACGGACGAACTGGCGCAAATCGCCGCCCGCCATCGCCACGAAGCGGATATGTTCATCCATTGCGGTGATTCCGAACTAGCGGCCGAAGCGGAAGAAATCGCCCCATTTGCCGTCGTGCGCGGCAATTGCGACTGGGCAGCGTTTCCGAATGAGCGCATGGTGGAGGCGGCCGGCATCCGTTTTTTGATCACCCACGGCCATTTATACGGCGTGAAAACGTCGTTGTCGCGCTTAAGCGATCGGGCCGAGGAAGCAGGGGCGGACGTCATCTGCTTCGGGCATTCCCATCTCGCCGGGGTGGAGAAGATGGGCGGCCGCCTGTTCATCAATCCCGGCAGCATTGCGCTGCCGCGGGGAAGAACGGAAAAGACATATGCGGTGCTTTCGATCGACGGTGGACGGGCTCACGTGCAGTTTTATGATGTCAGCGGGCGGCCGATCGCGGAAATGGAACGAACTGTTTCGCTTGAACGGACATGACGCGACCGATAGTCGAAAAATGTCGTTTGAAGAAGCTTCGCGAACAGACGTGACGGAGCCGTCTGGTCTGCTTTTCACCGCTATTTTCGCAAGCGGTTAAAGCCGGTCGCCCGCTCCTTGGCCGCTATTTTTCCAAGTGGTTAAAGCCAGCCGCTCCTTGGCCGCTATTTTTCCAAGTGGTTAAAGCCGTCTGGTCTGCTTTTCGCCGCTATTTTTGCAGGCGCTGAAAGCCGTCTGCTTCGTTCATGACCGGCTTTTTCGCGGCGTAAGCAGAGCGGGGTTTTTCGAAACACACGGAGCTTGCAAGATCGCGCGTTTTCATTGAGAGGTTTCGCAACACGGGATGAGGAGCGGCGCTGAACTACGCCGTTCCGCGGGGAAAGAGAGGTTCGAGTGGCGGACCTCTCTTTTTTTGCGCGCCGAGCGCGGTTGAGCAGAGAAGGAGAAAAAATTTTTCAATCGACAAACCCTTGATTCTATCACAATGTAAGCGCATACAAATAGTTCGACCAATCGAAATTTTCAAAAAACGTTATTGACGGCCGCGAGGTTTGGCATTATTATAATTTTCAAACAAGGGAAACGACACCATAGGACGATCGGGCCGTTGCGAGCGAACGGCGGACTGATCAAGGAAGAGGGGAACCGAAGTGGGAGAACAATGGATCTTTTTAAACGGCGAATTTGTCACAAAAGAAAACGCCAAAATTTCGGTCTATGATCATGGGTTTTTGTACGGCGACGGGGTGTTTGAAGGCATCCGCGTCTACAGCGGCAACGTCTTTCGTCTCGAAGAGCATATCGATCGGCTATACCATTCGGCGAAATCGATTTTGCTTGACATCCCTTATACAAAGGACGAAATGATTGGCCACGTGCTCGAAACGATCCGCCGCAACGGCTGTCAAGATGCGTACATTCGCTTAGTCGTCTCGCGCGGGATCGGCGACTTAGGCTTGGATCCGTACAAGTGCAAAATGCCGCAGGTCGTCATTATCGTCGAGCCGCTCGCGCTCTTCCCGAAGCATTTATATGAAACGGGAATCGAAGTGGTGACGGTGGCGACGCGCCGCAACCGCTCCGATGTGCTGAGCCCGAAAGTCAAATCGCTCAACTATTTAAACAATGTGCTAGTCAAAATTGAGGCTCATCTGGCGAATGTGAGCGAAGCGCTCATTTTAAACGATCAAGGCTATGTCGCCGAAGGTTCGGGGGACAACGTATTCATCATCAAAAACGGCGTCATTTACACGCCGCCTGGGTATGTCGGGGCGCTTGAAGGCATCACGCGCCAAGCGATCATCGAAATCGCCGCGGATCTCGGCTATACGGTGAAAGAGGAGCCGTTTACCCGCCATGATGTGTATGTCGCCGATGAAGTATTTTTAACCGGAACGGCGGCCGAAGTCATTTCCGTCATTAAAGTCGACGGCCGGACGATCGGCGATGGCACGCCGGGGCCGCACACCAAGCGGCTGCTGGAAGAATTCCGCCGCCGCGTTGTTGCCGAAGGAATCAAAGTGTATCCGACCAACGCCAACGTCGGCTGAGATGACAATTGCATAGGGAAAAGCGTTGACGAGGACAAGTAATCAGCGGGGTCAACATCCACAGAGAGCCGGGGGAGCTGAGAACCGGTGATGTTGCCGCTTGATGAACTCACCTCTGAGCGCCAGCCTGAACGCCGGACGGTGAGTAGGGCTGGACGAGTGAAGACGCGCGCTTCACTCGTTACCAAAACGAGCAACCAAGCGGGTTTGGTTGCTCCTGAGGCGGCCATCATGGCCGTGAAGAAGGGTGGTACCGCGGAAAGGAAACCTTTTCGCCCCTTTGGCTGGCTGAAGTCAGCCTTGGCGGGTGAAAAGGTTTTTTCTTATGGAGGACAAACGATGGGGGAGGAACGAGAATGACGAGGATGAACGTCGAGGAACAGGAAAAAGCGAAGACGAAAATGAAGCTGAACGGGTCATTGATGTTGATTGAGGCGTTGAAAGCGGAGGGAGTCGAAGTCATTTTCGGCTATCCGGGCGGGGCGGTGCTCCCGCTCTATGATGAGCTGTATAAGGCCGGCGTGTTTCACGTGTTGACCCGTCATGAACAAGGGGCGATTCATGCGGCGGAAGGATACGCGCGCATTTCGGGGAAACCGGGGGTTGTCATCGCCACTTCCGGACCGGGGGCGACCAACCTCGTCACCGGATTGACCGACGCGATGATGGATTCGTTGCCGCTCGTCATCTTTACCGGGCAAGTGGCGACGAGCGTCATCGGCTCGGATGCGTTTCAAGAGGCGGACGTTGTCGGCATCACGATGCCAATCACCAAGCACAACTACCAAGTGCGCGACATCAGCGAGCTGCCTAGGATCATCAAAGAGGCATTTCACATTGCGACGACCGGGCGGCCGGGACCGGTGCTGATCGATATCCCGAAGGACATTACGATCGCGGAAGGGGAGTTTGATTATGATCAAGACGTTCATTTGCCTGGCTACCAGCCGACGACACAGCCGAACCATTGGCAAATCCGGCGGCTCGTCGAGGCGGTCAGCCAATCAAAGCGGCCGGTCATTTTAGCCGGCGCCGGCGTCCTGCACGCCAACGCGGCCGATGAGCTGCGCCAGTATGCAGAACAGCAGCGGATTCCGGTCGTTCATACGCTCCTTGGTCTCGGCGGCTTCCCGGCCGATCATCCGCTTTTCCTCGGCATGGCCGGCATGCATGGGACGTATACGGCGAATATGGCGCTGTACGAATGCGATTTGCTCATCAACATCGGCGCCCGCTTCGATGACCGCGTCACCGGCAATTTAAACGATTTTGCGCCAAAGGCGACAGTCGCCCATATTGATATCGACCCGGCGGAGATCGGCAAAAACGTGCCGACGAAGATTCCGATCGTCAGCGATGCGAAAGCCGCCTTGCAAGAGCTGATCGCCCAGCAAGGCAAGCCGGCGGACAATGCGGCGTGGCTTGCCCAGCTTGATGAATGGAAGAGGCGCTTTCCGCTTTATTACGAACCGGAAGCCGGGACGATCAAACCGCAAAAACTGATCGAGATGATCTATGAAATGACAAACGGCGAGGCGATCGTGACAACAGACGTCGGCCAGCATCAAATGTGGGCGGCGCAATATTACAAATTCAACCGGCCGCATCGGTGGGTGACGTCCGGGGGGCTCGGCACGATGGGGTTCGGCCTTCCGGCGGCGATCGGTGCCCAGCTTGCCGACCGGAGCGCCACGGTCGTGTCGATCGTCGGCGACGGCGGCTTCCAAATGACGTTCCAAGAGCTGTCGGTCATTCAAGAGTTGCAGCTGCCGATCAAAATCGTCATCGTCAACAACCAGGCGCTCGGCATGGTGCGGCAATGGCAGGAGCTGTTTTATGACAAACGGTACTCCCATTCCCTCATTCCGAACCAGCCGGATTTCGTCAAGCTTGCTGAAGCGTACGGCATGCTGGGGCTGCGGGCGAAGACCGAGGCGGAAGCGGCCGACGTGTTAAAACAGGCGTTTGCCATCAACGGTCCGGTGCTGCTTGACTTCCATGTCCGCGCCGACGAGAACGTCTATCCGATGGTCGCGCCCGGTAAAGGGCTTCATCAAATGGTGGGGGTGAAAGCATGCGAAGAATCATCACAATGACCGTCAACAATCGCCCTGGCGTCTTAAACCGCATCACCGGGCTGTTTACGAAGCGGCATTATAACATCGAGAGCATCACGGTCGGCCATACAGAAATCGAGGGGATTTCGCGGATGACATTTGTCGTCAATGTCGACGACGAACGGACCGCGGAACAAATCATCAAGCAGCTGAACAAGCAGATCGATGTGTTGAAAGTCAATGACATCACCGACCAAGCGATCGTCGCCCGCGAGCTGGCGCTCATTAAAGTGTCGGCTCCGCCTTCGGTCCGCCAAGAAATTTACACGCTCATCGAGCCGTTTCGCGCCTCGATCGTCGACGTCAGCAAAGACAGCCTCGTCATTCAAGTGACCGGCGAGCCGGACAAAGTCGAAGCGCTGATTGAATTGCTCCGCCCCTATGGCATCAAAGAAGTGGCGCGCACGGGAACGACCGCGTTCACCCGCGGGGCGCAAAAAACGGCGGCGCATCAGAAAACGGCGTTCATTATTTAAATCTTGTTCGCCAACGCCAGCGCTTGTTCTTTCAACGCGCAGCCAAAAACGGTGTTCATGATTTAACAGCTATCATAACAAAACCGTGCTGATCGCTTCACGGAACCGCCAAACAAGCGGCGGTCAAGCGTAGGGAGTCAAACTACAAAACAAAGGAGAGGGTAATCATGGCAAAAGTCTACTATAACGGAGATGCAAACGAACAATACCTGCAAGGGAAAACGGTCGCGATCATCGGTTACGGCTCGCAAGGCCACGCGCATGCGCAAAACTTGCGCGACAGCGGCGTCCGCGTCATCGTCGGACTGCGGAAAGGAAAATCATGGGAGCAGGCAGAACAAGACGGATTTGAGGTGTATTCAGTCCGCGAAGCGGCGAAACAGGCGGATCTCGTCATGGTGCTGCTGCCGGATGAGAAGCAGCCGGCCGTGTACAAAGAGGAAATCGAGCCGGTGCTCGAGCCGGGCAACGCGCTTGTCTTCGCGCACGGCTTTAACATCCATTTCAGCCAAATCGTCCCGCCGAATCATGTTGACGTCTTCTTGGTTGCGCCGAAAGGCCCAGGCCATCTCGTGCGGCGCACGTATGCCGAAGGAGCGGGCGTGCCGGCGCTCATCGCCGTCTATCAAGATGTGACCGGACACGCCAAAGAAACGGCGCTCGCCTACGCGAAAGCGATTGGCGCCGCTCGGGCGGGAGTGCTGGAGACGACGTTCAAAGAAGAAACGGAAACGGACTTGTTCGGGGAACAGGCGGTGCTTTGCGGCGGGTTGACCGCGCTCATTAAAGCGGGGTTTGAGACGCTTGTGGAAGCCGGGTATCAACCGGAAGTCGCGTATTTTGAATGTTTGCACGAAATGAAGCTGATCGTTGACCTCTTGTATGAGGGTGGGCTGTCGTGGATGCGGTATTCGATTTCCGATACGGCGCAATGGGGGGATTTCATCACGGGACCGCGCATTATTAATGATGCGGTGAAAGCGGAAATGAAAAAAGTGCTCGATGACATTCAAACCGGCAAATTCGCGAAGAGCTGGATTTTGGAAAACCAAGCGAACCGTCCGGAGTTCAACGCCATCAACCGGCGCGAAAACGAGCATTTGATCGAAATCGTCGGACGCGAACTGCGAAGCATGATGCCGTTTGTGAAAGCAAAACAAGTGGAGGCGGTGGGGTCAGGTGCGAAACATTAAGTTTTTTGACACCACATTGCGTGACGGGGAACAATCGGCTGGCGTGAATTTAAATTTGCAAGAAAAATTGGAAATTGCCCGCCAGCTTGAACGGCTGCGGGTGGACATCATCGAGGCGGGCTTTCCCGCCTCATCGAAAGGCGATTTTGCGGCGGTCAAACAAATCGCGGAAACGGTGAGAACGTGCTCGGTCACCGGGCTGTCGCGCTCGGTCCGAAGCGACATCGATGCAGCGTGGGAGGCGTTAAAAGGCGGCGCCGAACCGCGGCTGCACCTATTCATCGCCACCTCGCCGATCCATATGGTGCATAAATTGCGGATGACGCCGGAACAAGTGATCGAGGCGGCGGTGGAAGCGGTGAAATACGCCAAACGCTTTTTCCCGATCGTCCAATGGTCGGCGGAAGACGCGTGCCGAAGCGAACGGCCGTTTTTAGCGAAAATCGTCGCCGAGGTCATTAAAGCGGGCGCCTCGGTCATCAACATTCCCGATACGGTCGGCTATATTACGCCGAAAGAATACGGGGAGATTTTCCTCTATTTACGAAACAATGTTCCGAATATTGAAAAAGTATCACTCTCCGCTCATTGTCATGATGACTTGGGCATGGCGGTCGTGAATTCGCTGGCGGCCATTGAACACGGGGCGACGCAAGTCGAGTGTACGATCAACGGCATCGGCGAACGGGCCGGCAATGCGGCGCTCGAGGAAATCGCCGTCGCTCTTCACATCCGCAAAGACTACTATCAGGTGGAAACGCGCCTCAACTTGCAGGAAATTAAGCGCACAAGCAATCTTGTCAGCAAGCTGACCGGTGTGGTCGTTCCGCCGAACAAAGCGGTCGTCGGCAAAAACGCGTTTGCGCATGAATCGGGCATCCATCAAGACGGCGTCTTAAAAGAAAAAACGACGTACGAAATCATTTCGCCGGAGCTTGTTGGCGTGCCGTCGAACTCGATGGTGCTCGGCAAACATTCCGGCCGCCATGCGCTCCGCAACCGCGTCGAGGAACTCGGCTACACGTTGTCCGAAGAGGAAATCAATCAGTTGTTTGTTCGCTTTAAAGAGCTCGCTGACAAAAAGAAAGACATTACCGATGACGATTTGGTCGCCCTCATTTTCGAGGAAAAGTTCGACCACTTCAATGAATTTTATCAATTGTCTTCCATTCAAGTGCAATACGGAACGAATCAGATTCCGACAGCGGTCGTTGTGCTGAAAGACGGGAAAGGAAACGAAATCCAAGAGGCGGCGACCGGCGCCGGCAGCGTCGAGGCGCTGTACAACACGTTGGAGCGCTGTTTCCAAACGGCGGTGACGCTGCTAGATTACCGGATCGAATCGGTTGGCGGCGGCCGCGACGCGTTGGCGCAAGTGTTCGTCAAAGTGCGCGTCAACGATGTGGAAACGAGCGGGCGCGGCACCGCGCAAGACGTGCTGGAAGCTTCGGCGAAAGCGTACATTCACGCGATGAACCGCGCGGTGATGATCGAAGCGATGCGAGGAGAAAACGAGAAAGTCGCCACAACGTGAAACAGGAGGGGTTCATAAATGGGAAACTATCGGATTGCCGTCTTGCCGGGCGATGGCATCGGCCAAGAAGTGACGGCCGGGGCGGTCGAAGTGTTGAAAGCGGTCGGAGTTCGCTTTGGCCATGAATTTACGTTCGAATATGGATGGATCGGCGGGGCGGCGATCGATGAAGCAGGGACGCCGCTCCCTGAGGAAACGCTTCGCCTTTGCCGGGAAAGCGACGCGGTGCTGCTTGGGGCGGTCGGCGGTCCGAAATGGGATGGCAACCCTCCGCATCTGCGCCCGGAAAAAGGATTGCTCGCCATTCGCAAGCAGCTCGACTTGTATGCCAACTTGCGGCCGGTCGTTTGTTATGATTGCTTGGCTTCCGCTTCGCCGTTAAAACCCAACCTCGTCCAAGGAGTCGATTTCGTCATCGTTCGCGAGCTGACCGGCGGCATCTACTTCGGCCAACCGAGCGGCCGCGTCGTCGAAAACGGCGAAGAAAAAGCGGTTGACACGCTCTTATATAAAAAGGAAGAGATCGAACGGATCGTGCGCATGGCGTTTACCTTAGCGCGCGACCGGAAGAAAAAAGTGACGTCGGTCGACAAGGCGAACGTCCTGTCCTCAAGCCGGTTATGGCGGGAAGTGGCCGAGGAGGTGGCCAAACAATTCCCGGACGTTGAGCTTGAGCATATGTTGGTCGACAATGCGGCGATGCAGATCATCCGCGCGCCCAAGCAGTTTGATGTGATCGTCACGGAAAACATGTTTGGCGATATTTTAAGCGATGAGGCTTCGATGCTGTCCGGTTCGCTCGGCATGTTGCCGTCCGCCAGCTTATCCGCTTCCGGGCCGAGCTTGTATGAACCGGTGCACGGGTCGGCGCCGGATATCGCTGGCATGAACAAAGCCAATCCGATCGCCGCGATTTTGTCCGCTGCGATGATGCTGCGCTTGTCGTTCGGGCTGGCCACCGAGGCGGAAGCGATCGAACAGGCGGTCCATCAGGCGCTCGCGGCGGGCTTGCGCACCGCCGACTTGGCGCCAAGCGGCGGCCGTGTCGTAGCGACGGACGAAATGGTCGAGGAGATCAAAACAGCGGTACTCGACTATACCGCGATCGCGCAAATTATGACCGTTTACGCCTAAGACGTGCGAGGTGAAAGCCAATGAAGCCGAAAACGATCATTGATAAAATTTGGGAAGCCCACGTCGTCTATCGTGAGGAAGGCAAACCGGATTTATTGTACATTGATTTGCATTTAGTCCATGAAGTGACCTCGCCGCAAGCGTTTGAAGGGTTGCGGCAAAAAGGGCGGACGGTGCGGCGGCCGGACTTGACGTTTGCGACGATGGACCATAACGTGCCGACCGTGAATCGATTGGTGATCACCGACGAAGTGGCGCGCAACCAAATTGCCGCCTTGGAGCGCAACTGCCGCGAATTCGGGATTCCGCTCGCCGATTTGCATAGCGAAGAACAAGGGATCGTTCACGTCATCGGCCCCGAGCTCGGCTTGACTCAGCCGGGAAAAACGATCGTCTGCGGCGACAGCCACACTTCAACGCACGGGGCGTTTGGCGCCTTGGCGTTTGGCATCGGCACGAGCGAAGTCGAACACGTGCTGGCGACGCAAACGCTTTGGCAGCATAAGCCGAAAACGCTGCAAATCCGCATCAACGGTCGCCTTGGCAAAGGGGTGACGGCGAAAGACGTCATTTTGGCCATCATCGGCCGCTATGGCGTCGGCGTCGGCACCGGCTATATTATCGAATTCACCGGCGAAGCGATCCGACGCATGTCGATGGAGGAGCGGATGACGATTTGCAACATGTCGATCGAAGCGGGGGCCCGGGCTGGACTCATCAGCCCGGATGAAACGACGTTTGCCTATTTGCGCGGCCGCAAATATGCGCCAAAAGGTGAGGAGTTTGACAAGGCCGTGGAGCGATGGCGGGTGCTGGCCACCGATGAAGGGGCGGAATACGACCGAACGATTGACATCGATGCCTCGACGATCGCCCCGATGGTGACGTGGGGCACGAACCCGGCGATGAGCACAGCGGTCGACGGTGTCGTGCCGCATCCCGAGCAGTTTGAAAGCCAAACAGAGCAAAACGCGGTGCGGCGGGCGCTGGAGTATATGGGGCTCAAACCGGGCACGCCGATTACGGATATTCCGGTGCAGCACGTCTTCATCGGTTCATGTACGAACTCGCGCCTTAGCGATTTGCGCGCGGCGGCGAGCATCGTCAAAGGCAAAAAAGTAGCCCCAGGCGTACGGGCGCTCGTGGTGCCCGGATCGCAGCAAGTAAAAAAACAAGCTGAAGCGGAAGGGTTGGCGCAAATTTTCCTTGACGCCGGTTTTGAATGGCGCGACTCCGGCTGCAGCGCCTGTTTGGGCATGAACCCGGACATCATCCCCGAAGGCGAACATTGCGCGTCCACGTCAAACCGCAACTTTGAAGGGCGGCAAGGAAAAGGAGCGCGCACGCATCTCGTCAGCCCGGCGATGGCCGCTGCCGCCGCCATCTACGGACATTTTGTCGATGTGCGCCAGCTAGAGGCCGAACCGGTCCGCTGACCGTTCGCTGGCGGGGAGCGAACGAGGGACGATGGCCGACGGCTTGGTTGGGGGTGACTTGACAGTTGGTCCGCCGCCCTGGTCGCTCGTCCCTCGCCGCCAAAGAGGCGGCGGTTGAACGCGAACTTGAGCGGACAGGGCCCGCTCGTTGTTTGCGGATCAATCCCGCGACGGCTCCATTAACGCGAACATGAGCGGACAGGACCGATCCCGCTATCTTGCCGGGAAACCGGCGGCGCGCCATCCGCTGAAAGCGAACGTCAGCGGACGAGACCGATAGGGACGAACAGGAGGGAAGAAGCGATGAAGCCGTTTACGATCCACCGCGGAAAATTGGCCGGCATCGACCGGGCGAACATCGACACGGACCAAATCATTCCAAAACAATTTTTAAAACGAATTGAGCGCACCGGATTTGGCCAGTTTTTATTTTACGACTGGCGCTATTTGAGCGACGGCACGCCCAATCCAGCGTTTGAGCTCAACCGGCCGGAAAACGCGGGGGCGACGATTCTTGTGGCCGGGGAAAACTTCGGCTGCGGCTCGTCGCGCGAACATGCCCCGTGGGCGCTGCAAGACTACGGATTTCGCGTCATCATTGCCCCATCGTTTGCCGATATTTTTTACAACAATTGCTTGAAAAACGGATTGTTGCCGATCCGCCTCGCTCCGGAAGATGTTCGCTACTTGTTGAAACAAAGCGAGCGCGCTGATTACGAATTGACCGTGTCGCTTGAGGAGCAGCGAGTGGTTGACGACGAAGGGTTTTCGCGCTCGTTTGCCATCGATCCGTACCGAAAACAGCTGCTTCTAAAAGGGTGGGACGAAATTGACTTAACGTTTCTGTATGAGCCGTATATTGCCGCTTACGAAGAAACGCACCATCCGCGGCCATGAGCGCCTAGCGCCCAACTCGGCGGGAACCGCTCCCACCGGGTTGGGCGTTTTTCCCGTTGTTCGTCATGCCGCTCGCTTCGCCATCAGCCTCCGCGGCGGCCGCTGCGCTTGTGCCGCCGCCGGAAACTTGCTACACTGATAGTAAATGTCAGTGAGGAGCGGGCGAAGATGGACAAACCGAAAGGAAAAATCATTTTGTTTCCACAGACGAAAGAACGGCTCGTGGAAAAGGCGTTTGCCGCCCTAGAGGCCAAGCGGTACAACGAGGCGCTCCGTTTTTTGCGCGCTGCCGAAGAGCTTGGCGATGCGAGCGTTCCTGTTCGGCTCGCCTTGGCGGTTTGTTGCTATGAGCTCGGGGAGTACGATGAGGCGCAATGGCGCTTGGCTGCGTTGCTTGATGAACAGCCGGGCAACAGTGAGCTGCTGCAAATGTATGTGGCGGTTTTGTTGCAGACGAACCGATACCGCGAGGCGGAGGACGCGATCCGCACCGCCTTGCACCGCTTTCCGCTTTCCGCACCGGTGCGCGAACAGCTTCACCACCTGCTTCGGTTTAGCGAAAAAATGAACGCTCGTGCGCTTCCGTCCGCAGAATGGAAACGGGTGACACGGCTGCTCGAGTCCGGCGACATTGCCGAACAGCTGCACATCATCAAGCAGCTGGAAAAAGAAGATATCACCCCGGTTCTTCCGCTGCTCAAGCAATATTTGGGCGCGGCCGAGAAAAGCCCGATGGCCAAAACGATGCTCCTTCGCTTGTTGACAGAAAAGCGAATTCATGAACCGGTGACAGTGGAAAAATTAGGCCGCCGCCTGGAGGTCGTTCCCGCCGCATTGGACGAACAGACGGAGACGGCGTTCGCGTCCGCGCTGCTCAGCCGGCTTGAACAACAGCTCGCTCCGGAAAGTCCGAGCTTGTATGAGACAGCGGCGGAAATTTGGCTTCGCTACGCGTACATCCTCTATCCGTTTCCTCCGGAGCCGGAAGACGCCGACCTGTGGCTCGCCGCCCTTCACTTTCTGGCGCGCCGGTTTCAAGGCTTTGATGCCGATGCGGCGGCGTTGGCCGCTCGCTATGGCGTCGAAGCGGAAGAAATGGCGAAGCTTTGCAGACAGCTGCACGAAATAGAGAAACTTTCCTTTCTGTAACGGTCGGTTCAATGTTGAAACATGGCGTTCGTATGTTATAATATAATGGCTGTGCTATGTATCTGTTTTCGCATAACAAGGCTACATACGGTGACAACATAAGAGGATAATGGGCAACCGAATTGCACCATGATCCCAAGCAACGATTTGAGGTGGAGGGAACAGTATGTCTGTCAAATGGGAAAAGCTTGAAGGCCATGAAGGGGTGCTGACCGTCGAGGTCGATGCCGAGCAAGTAAACAAAGGCTTGGACGCCGCGTTTAAAAAAGTGGTGAAAAATATTACGCTTCCGGGCTTCCGCAAAGGAAAAGTGCCGCGCGTTCTGTTCGAAAAGCGGTTTGGCGTCGAGGCGCTTTACCAAGACGCGCTCGACATTTTGCTTCCGGAAGCGTATGCGAAAGCGGTCGAAGAAGCGGGCATTGAACCGGTATCCTTGCCGGAAATCGACATCGAGCAAATGGAAAAAGGTAAAAGTTTGATTTTTAAAGCGAAAGTGACCGTCAAACCGGAAGTGAAGCTCGGTCAATACAAAGGGCTTGAAATCGAAACTATCGATGCAACAGTCACGGATGAAGATGTCGACAATGAGCTGAAACGTCTGCAAGAAAACTATGCCGAACTGGTCGTCAAAGAAGACGGAACCGTGGAAAACGGCGATACGGTTGTGATCGACTTTGAAGGATTTGTCGATGGCGAGCCGTTTGAAGGCGGCAAGGCGGAAAACTATTCCTTAGAAATCGGCTCAGGCACGTTCATTCCTGGATTTGAAGAGCAGCTCATCGGCATGAAAGCAGGCGAGGAAAAAGAAATTCAAGTGACGTTCCCGGAAGAGTATCATGCCGAACAGCTGGCCGGCAAACCGGCGACGTTCAAAGTAAACGTGCACGAAGTGAAAGCGAAACAGCTGCCGGCGTTGGATGATGAGTTCGCTAAAGACGTCGATGACGAAGTGGAAACGCTCGACGAACTGAAGGCGAAAATCCGCGCCCGGCTCGAAGAAGCGAAAAAGAATGAAGCGGAAACCGCGCTGCGCAACGCGGTCGTCGAAAAAGCGGCGGCCAATGCCGAAATCGATGTTCCCGAAGTCATGATCAAAAACGAAACGGACCGAATGCTTCGCGAATTTGATCAGCGCCTGCAAATGCAAGGGCTGAACTTGCAGCTGTATTATCAGTTCTCCGGCCAAGACGAGGCGGCGCTGCGGGAACAAATGAAAGAAGACGCTGAAAAACGGGTGCGCGCGGCGCTGACGCTTGAGGCGATCGCCAAGGCGGAAAACATCGACGTGACCGACGAAGAGGTGAACGAGGAGCTCAACAAAATGGCGGAAGCGTACAACTTAAGCGTTGACAAGTTAAAAGAGCTGCTCGGTAGTCTCGATGGCGTCAAAGAAGACTTAAAATGGCGGAAAACGGTCGATTTTCTTGTGGAGCACAGCAAGGTTGCGGCATAATAATAGTGGTAAGCAAAGAACAAGGCGCGAGACGTTCGTGCCTTGTTCTTTATCTCCTGCATAGCGTCTGAACGGCAATTTTCAAACTTTTCTAACGGATTGCAGTTTTTTCATTCGCTTTTTCGCAAACACTTATGGTAAAATAGCGGATACATACGCTTTGGACATCAAAGAGCAGCGGAAATAGATACATACGCAGGCGCGATTTCGTTAGCAAGGGGTGAATGACATGTTTAAATTTAATGATGAAAAAGGGCAGTTAAAATGCTCGTTTTGCGGCAAAACGCAAGACCAAGTGCGCAAGCTGGTCGCCGGTCCGGGCGTTTACATTTGCGACGAGTGCATCGAGCTATGCACGGAAATCGTCGAAGAGGAGCTCGGCAACGAGGAAGAATTTGAGTTTAAAGATGTGCCAAAACCGCTGGAAATCCGGGAAATTTTAGATGAATACGTCATCGGGCAAGACGAAGCGAAAAAATCGCTTGCCGTCGCCGTCTACAACCATTACAAACGCATCAATTCCGGCAGCAAAATCGACGATGTCGAGCTGTCGAAAAGCAACATTTTGATGATCGGGCCGACAGGGAGCGGGAAAACGCTGTTGGCACAAACGTTGGCGCGCATTTTGAACGTGCCGTTTGCCATCGCTGACGCGACGTCGCTCACGGAAGCGGGCTACGTCGGCGAGGACGTCGAAAACATTTTGTTAAAGCTCATCCAAGCGGCTGACTACGACGTCGAACGGGCCGAAAAAGGCATTATTTACATCGACGAAATCGATAAAATCGCCCGCAAATCGGAAAACCCTTCCATCACTCGCGACGTTTCGGGCGAAGGGGTGCAGCAGGCGCTGTTGAAAATTTTAGAAGGCACGATCGCCAGCGTTCCGCCGCAGGGCGGCCGGAAACATCCGCATCAAGAGTTCATCCAAATCGACACGACGAACATTTTGTTCATTTGCGGCGGAGCGTTTGACGGCATCGAGCCGATCATCAAGCGCCGCCTCGGCAAAAAAGTGATCGGGTTTGGCGCGGAAATGAACCAGGCTGACGTCGATGAGAAAAACTTGTTGTCGAAAGTGCTGCCGGAAGACTTGCTCAAGTTTGGGCTCATTCCGGAGTTCATCGGCCGCCTGCCGGTCATTACGACGCTCGAGCCGCTCGATGAACAAGCGCTGATTGACATTTTGACGAAACCGAAAAACGCCATTGTCAAGCAATACCAAAAAATGCTGGAGCTTGATGGCGTAGAGCTCGAGTTTGAGGAAGCGGCGCTCCGCGAAATCGCGAAAAAAGCGATTGAGCGGAAAACGGGGGCGCGCGGTCTGCGCTCGATCATCGAAGGGATTATGCTCGATGTGATGTTTGAGTTGCCGTCGCGCGAAGACGTGCAAAAATGCATCATCACCGTTGACACGGTGCGCGGCACGAAACCGCCGACGCTCATCCGCCATGACGGCACCGTCATCGAGCAAGAACGGAAAACATCGGCTTGATGGAGAAACCGCCTTTTTCCGGCGGTTTCTTTTTTTGCCCCCATGCCCTAGGCGCCGGCCGGCGCTTTTTTGTTTATTCCCGTCCGTTCCCGGAGATACTATCATACGACATACTATTAGAGGCAGGAGGATATCGGGGCATGGACTGGACGAACATCGTGCTTCTTATTCAGCTGTTTTTCGGGGTCATCATCGGCCTTTACTTTTGGAATTTGCTCAAAGGACAGCGCGTGCAAAAAGTTTCGATTGACAAAGAGTCGCGCAAAGAGATGGAACAGCTCCGCAAGCTGCGTTCGATTTCGCTCACCGAGCCGCTGGCAGAAAAAGTGCGGCCGAAACGTTTTGATGACATCGTCGGCCAAGAAGATGGCATCAAGGCGTTAAAGGCGGCTTTATGCGGGCCGAATCCGCAGCATGTCATCATTTACGGTCCCCCTGGCGTCGGCAAGACGGCCGCGGCTCGGCTCGTTTTGGAAGAAGCGAAAAAAAATCCGCTCTCCCCGTTTCAGAAAAATGCGGTGTTCGTTGAGCTTGACGCGACGACGGCGCGTTTTGACGAGCGCGGCATCGCTGACCCGCTCATCGGCTCGGTGCACGACCCGATCTATCAAGGGGCCGGGGCGATGGGGCAAGCCGGCATCCCCCAGCCAAAGCAAGGGGCGGTGACGAACGCCCACGGCGGCGTATTGTTCATCGACGAGATCGGCGAGCTTCATCCGATTCAAATGAACAAGCTGCTCAAAGTGCTGGAAGACCGGAAAGTGTTTTTTGAGAGCGCCTATTACAGCAAAGAAAATCCGCAAATCCCAAGCCACATTCACGACATTTTTCAAAACGGGCTGCCGGCTGACTTCCGCCTCGTCGGGGCGACGACGCGCACGCCGAACGAAATTCCTCCGGCCATTCGCTCCCGCTGTTTGGAAGTGTTTTTCCGCGAACTCGATCAAGACGAGATCGCTCTGATCGCGAAAAAAGCGGCAGAAAAAATTCGCTTGAACGTGTCAGAAAGCGGCATTCGTCTTTTAGCCGCCTACGCCCGCAACGGCCGGGAAGCCGTCAACATGATGCAAATTGCCGCTGGGCTAGCGATCACCGAGAACCGCGACCACATTGTAGACAAAGACATTGAATGGGTGATCCAAGCGAGCCAAATGGCGCCGCGCTACGAAAAGAAAATTGCGTCCGCTCCGGCCGTCGGTGTGGTGAACGGCTTGGCGGTGTATGGCCCAAACACTGGCGCGCTTCTTGAGATTGAAGTGACCGCCTTGCCGGCAAAAGGAAAAGGATCGGTCAACGTCACCGGCATTGTCGAGGAAGAAAGCATCGGCAGCGCGGAAAAATCGGTGCGACGCAAAAGTATGGCGCGCGGTTCGGCGGAAAACGTGATCACCGTGCTGCGGGCGATGGGCGTGCCGGCGGATCGTTACGACATTCACGTCAATTTTCCGGGCGGCGTGCCGGTTGACGGCCCTTCGGCCGGATTGGCGATCGCCGTTGGTATATATTCTGCCATTTACCAATTACCGGTCGACCATACCGTCGCCATGACTGGAGAAATCAGCATTCGCGGCTTTGTGAAGCCGGTGGGCGGCGTCTTTGCCAAAGTGAAAGCGGCGAAACAGGCAGGAGCGAAGAAAGTGATCATTCCCCTAGAAAACCGGCAATCGTTGCTAGCGGAAATCGACGGCATCCACCTCATTGCCGTTCGCCGCTTGGAGGAAGCGCTCGTCCACGTGTTCGGCGAAGAGGCGCTGCGCCGCGGACCGGCGTTGCTGCCGGCGGCGCTCGACCGATCCGAGAAAAAGCTCGTTTGATGTCGCGAGGCGAAGGAAACGGACCGCGGGCGCGAAGGAAAGCGGTCCAGCGGCGGAAGGCCTGCTTCGCTCTTTCCTCCTGCCCGGCTTCGGCGCGAGCGGATCGCGGCCGAAGTCGGCTTTTCTTTGCCGGCAAAACGTTCATCAAATTTTACAAACCCAGTGTATATAGCTGACCTCGAAAACAAACCGAAGGAGCAAAACGTTCATCAAATTTTACAAACCCGGCCGTCGTACTATACAATAAACGAATAGAAGTGAGATGTGGAGGTGTTCGGCGTGAACGGAAAGAAAAAGGAGGCGGCCATCCCGCTTTTGCCGTTGCGGGGGTTGCTTGTGTTTCCGACGATGGTTCTTCATTTGGACGTCGGGCGCGAGAAGTCGGTGAAAGCGCTCGAGCAAGCGATGGTCGAGGACCATATGATTTTGCTGGCGTCGCAAAAAGACGTGGCCGTCGACGAACCGGACATGGATGATTTATATAAAATGGGGACGATCGCCCGCGTCAAGCAGCTGTTGAAACTGCCAAACGGCACGTTTCGCGTGCTTGTCGAAGGCGTCGCCCGGGCGCTGATCACTGAGGTGGTGAGCGAAGAGCCGTACTTTTCCGTCAAAGTCGAAAAGTTTGCCGATCGGGCGGCGAAAGATTTGGAGGATGAGGCGCTCAAACGGACGATGCTCGAGTATTTTGAGCAATACATAAACTTGTCCAAGCGGCTGTCGGTCGACATTTACGCCTCGATCGCCGACATCGATGAACCGGGGCGGATGGCCGATATCATCGCTTCGCATTTGCCGCTGAAACTGGAGGAAAAACAGCGCATTCTGGAAACGATCGATGTCAAAGAGCGCCTCAATCGAATCATTCAAATTTTACACAATGAAAAAGAAGTGCTTCAGCTTGAGAAAAAAATCAGCGCCCGCGTCAAACAATCGATGGAGCGGACACAAAAAGAATATTATTTGCGCGAACAAATGAAGGCGATTCAAAAAGAGCTCGGGGAAAAAGAAGGGAAGACAGGCGAGGTCGAGGAGCTGAAAGAAAAAATCGAGGCGGCCGGCATGCCGGAGCATGTGAAAGAAACCGCGCTCAAAGAGCTGGACCGCTACGAAAAAATTCCGGCGACTTCGGCAGAGAGCGCGGTCATTCGCAACTATCTCGACTGGCTCATCGTCTTGCCGTGGTCGAAAGAGACCGAAGACATTCATGACATCAAACGAGCCGAGGCCATCTTGCATGAAGAGCACTACGGGCTCGAGCAAGTGAAAGAGCGGGTGCTCGAATTTTTATCGGTCAAACAGCTCACCCAGTCGCTCAAAGGCCCGATCCTTTGCCTCGCCGGGCCGCCGGGGGTCGGGAAAACGTCGCTCGCCCGTTCGATCGCCAAAGCGCTCGGCCGCCGTTTTGTGCGCGTTTCGCTTGGCGGCGTCCGCGACGAATCGGAAATTCGCGGCCATCGCCGCACCTACGTCGGGGCGATGCCGGGCCGCATCATTCAAGGAATGAAAAAAGCCGGCACGATCAATCCGGTCTTTTTGCTTGATGAAATCGACAAAATGTCAAGCGATTTTCGCGGCGATCCGTCAGCCGCCATGTTGGAAGTGCTCGATCCGGAGCAAAACCATACGTTCAGCGACCATTACATTGAAGAACCGTACGATCTATCGAAAGTCATGTTTATCGCCACCGCCAACCATTTGGCCACCATTCCGCAGCCGCTGTTGGACCGGATGGAAGTCATCCACATTCCTGGTTATACGGAAGTGGAAAAGCTGCACATCGCCAAGCGGCATTTGTTGCCGAAGCAGCTCGCTGCGCACGGCTTGAAAAAGGCGGCGCTCCAAATTCGTGACGAGGCCATGCTGACGATCATTCGTCATTACACGCGCGAAGCCGGCGTGCGGGAGCTGGAGCGGCAGCTGGCCGCCATTTGCCGGAAAGCGGCCCGTCTGATCGTTTCCGGGGCGAAAAAGCGGGTCGTGATCACGGAAACCAATATCGAGGAGTTTTTAGGGAAACGGAAATACCGCTACGGCCAGGCCGAAGCGAAAGACCAAGTCGGCGTGGCGACCGGGCTCGCCTACACGGCGTTTGGTGGCGATACGCTCGCGATTGAAGTGTCCTTGGCCAAAGGAAGCGGCAAGCTCGTGTTAACCGGGAAGCTCGGCGATGTGATGAAAGAGTCGGCGCAGGCGGCGTTCAGTTATGTGCGTTCGCGCGCCGAGGAGCTCGGCATTGATCCGGCGTTTCACGAAACGCACGATATCCATATCCATGTTCCGGAAGGCGCGGTGCCAAAAGACGGCCCGTCCGCCGGCATCACGATCGCGACGGCGCTCATTTCTGCCTTGACCGGCAAACCGGTGAACCGCTTCGTCGGCATGACCGGGGAAATCACGCTGCGCGGCCGCGTGCTTCCGATCGGCGGCCTGAAAGAGAAAACGTTAAGCGCCCATCGCGCCGGGCTGAAAACGGTCATTTTGCCGAAGGACAATGAAAAAGATTTAGCCGATATTCCCGACACCGTGAAGCGCGATCTCCATTTTGTGCTCGTCTCTCATCTTGATGAAGTGCTGCCGCACGCATTGGTGGGATGGAAGCCATGAACGTCACGAAAGCGGAACTCATTATCAGCGCGGTCAGACCGGAGCAATATCCGGACGGCGGGCGGCCGGAAGTGGCGCTCGCCGGCCGCTCGAACGTCGGCAAATCGTCGTTTATCAACAAAATGATCAACCGGAAAAACTTGGCGCGAACGTCCTCTAAGCCGGGAAAAACGCAAACGTTGAACTTTTACTTGATGAATGACTCGTTTTATTTTGTCGATGTCCCTGGCTACGGCTTTGCCCGCGTCTCGAAGCAGGAGCGGCAAAAATGGGGGAAAATGATGGAGACGTACTTTACGAAGCGCAAGGAGCTCCGGGCCGCCGTCCTTCTTGTCGATTTGCGCCATCCGCCGACGAAAGACGACATCATGATGTACGAGTTTTTGAAGCATTACGGGATCCCGGTGATCGTCGTCGCGACGAAAGCGGATAAAGTGCCGCGCGGCAAACAGCAAAAACACGCGAACATCGCGCGCGAGACGTTGCGGATGGCTGACGGCGACCCGCTTCTTTTGTTTTCCGCCGAGACCGGCCAAGGGAAAGAGGAGGTGTGGGCGGCGCTTTTGCCGTTTGTTTCCGGTTAGGCTTCGCCGCCCCGCTATTTTCGCCTTGCCCACAACAAATACACGCCGACGGCGACCAGCCCGAGCGGCCAAAACGATAAGAAGGAAGACAAGCCGGCTTGGACAAGGGAAAACAGCGGCTGGATGCGCCCGGAAAACGTCGCTATGGCGAAAAGAAGCAAAAACAGCGCACCGAAGCCAGCCCCGCTTTTTTGTTTGCGGCCGCTGGCGAAAAAAGCGATGGCCATGATCAAAAAAAAGACGTTGACGCCACGGGGCCACGATGGAAACGCGGCGGGGAGCATTAATTCGAGGCCGAAGCCTAGTAACAGGAAGCCGGGAAAAATAAACTGATGCTCGCGCGCCGAATACGCTTGACCGAGCAACGATGCGCCGCAAATGGCAAGCAATGCTGGCCAGCCTTGAAATAACCGCAACACTGGCGCCTCGAGCTGCCCGGCGAGAAAATACAGCCCGAGGCCGATGAACAAGATGCCGGAAAATGCTGTTTTGTTTTTCATCGCTGCGCCCCCGTTTCTTCTTTTTTTGCACCTGCTGAGAGCAGAAGAACTGTTTACAGTTTAGCATAGCTTGGCCGCCATGTTCACAATTTTTGCGAAAGCGGTTGATTCCATTATGGATCCAATCCGCTAGCTTGGCTACCATGTTCACAATTTTTTCAAACGGAACGATGGACAGTTGTGGTATAATGATGAAAGGAACGCATCTGTAAGGGGAGATGGCATCGTGCAAATTTTGGCTGTTAGCGTCAACTACAAGACCGCCCCTGTAGAAATTCGCGAAACGTTGGCGTTTAGCGAGGCAGAGCTCGGCGAAGCGATGGCGCAGCTCGCCAACCAAAAGAGCGTGCTTGAAAACGTCATCGTTTCGACGTGCAACCGGACGGAAATTTACGCGGTCGTTGATCAACTGCATACCGGCCGCTACTATATAAAATCGTTTTTAGCCGACTGGTTCGACATCGAAGTGGCGGCGATCGCCCCGTATTTGCGCACGTTGGAAGGGGAAGCGGCGATCCGGCATTTATTTCGCGTCGCCGCCGGACTCGATTCGATGGTGCTTGGGGAGACGCAAATTTTAGGACAAGTGAAGACGAGCTATTTGCTGGCTCAAGAGCGGGGCACGACCGGAACGATTTTCAACCACTTGTTTAAGCAGGCGGTGACGTTTGCCAAACGCGCTCATTCGGAAACCGGCATCGGCGCCCATGCTGTGTCGGTTAGCTATGCGGCGGTCGAGCTGGCCAAGAAAATTTTTGGCCGCCTTGCCCATCAGCATGTGCTCATTATCGGCGCTGGCAAAATGGGGACGTTGGCGGCGCAAAACTTGCACGGCAGCGGCGTCGGCAAAGTGACGGTCGTCAACCGAACGTTGGAAAAAGCGAAGCAGCTCGCCGAACAATTGGCCGGCGAGGCGAAGCCGCTCGGCGAACTGTCGTGTGCGCTCCTTGAAGCCGATATTGTCATCAGCTCCACAGGGGCCAAAGGCTATCTGTTGACCAAAGAGATGATGGCGCCGCTCGAGAAAATGCGCAAAGGCCGGCCGCTCTTGATGATCGACATCGCCGTGCCTCGCGATTTGGATCCGGCGTTGGCCGAGCTTGAGACGGTCTTTTTGTACGACATCGACGATTTGCAAGACGTCGTCGCGGCGAACGTGGCGGAGCGGCAGAAAGCGGCCGCCCGCATCGAAACGATGATCGAAGCGGAACTCGCGGCGTTTGGCCAATGGATGCAAACGCTTGGCGTCGTGCCCGTGATCGCCGCTTTGCGCGAGAAAGCGCTCGCCATTCAGGCAGAAACGATGAAAAGTTTAGAGCGGAAGCTGCCGCATTTGTCGGAGCGTGACTGGAAAGTGCTGAACAAGCATACGAAAAGCATCGTCAATCAGTTGTTGCGCGACCCGATTTTGCAGGCGAAGGAGCTCGCCGCCGGACCGAACGCCGACGAAGCGCTCCAGCTGTTTGCAAAAATTTTTAACATCGAGGACATGGTGAACGCCGAGCGCCATCACATGCAGCAGGCGAACGCCGAACGGCGCGATGAGCAGGGCGTTGATGCGGCCCGCGCTGCCCGTCCGTCATGGCAGCTGTAAGGTGGGATTTGTCGTGCCGCTTGTCTATGAATTGTCCATTTCGCTTTATATTGTATCGATTCTTCTATACTTTATCGATTTTTTGCAGCAAAACCGGAAGGCGAACGAAATCGCCTTCTGGTTGCTTTCTGTTGTATGGTTTTTGCAAACCTTGACGTTTGCCTTCCGCATCATCGAGACGAAGCGCTTTCCGATTTTGACGATGTCGGAAGGTCTTTATTTTTACGCTTGGCTGCTCATCACGCTGTCGCTCGTCATCAATCGGCTGCTGCGCGTTGATTTTATCGTGTTCTTTACCAATGTGCTCGCGTTTTTCATTTTGGCCATTCATACGTTTGCGCCGTCCTCGCAGTCGCCCGCGGTGGCGGAGCGGCTCGTTTCCGAACTGTTGATCATTCATATTACGCTCGCTCTTGGAGCTTACGCGGCGTTTACGTTGTCGTTTCTGTTTTCCGTGCTGTATATGCTGCAATACAGCTTGTTGAAAAAGAAAAAGTGGGGGGCGCGGCTTTGGCGGATGGCCGATTTGTCCCGGCTTGATTTTTGGTCGTATGTTTTAAACTTGCTCGGTTTGCCTATGTTGTTATTGGGATTGATCCTTGGCGTCATTTGGGCGTATATCCAAATCGACCATTTTCATTGGTATGACGCGAAGGTGCTCGGCTCGTTTGTCGTTCTGCTCGTTTATGCGATCTATTTTTACAAACGAGTGGTTCGGCAGATGCAAGGCAAGACGATCGCGCTATGGAACATCGGCTCGTTTTTGTTTTTGCTCGTTAACTTTTTCTTGTTTGGCAGTTTGTCAAAATTTCATTTTTGGTACTCATGATTGAGGAGGAGCGAGATGCGGAACATTGTCGTTGGCTCGCGGCGCAGCAAGCTGGCGTTGACCCAGACGAATTGGGTCATCAACGAATTGAAGCGGCGCGGGGCGCCGTTTACGTTCGAGGTGAAAGAAATCGTCACGAAAGGGGACCGCGTGCTCGATGTCACCCTTTCCAAAGTGGGCGGCAAGGGGCTGTTTGTGAAAGAGATCGAGCATGAGTTGCTCGTCGGCGGTATTGATATGGCCGTCCACAGCATGAAAGATATGCCGGCGGTGCTGCCGGATCGGTTAGTCATCGGCGCGGTGCCGCGCCGCGAAGACGCGCGCGATGTGCTCGTCAGCAAAGGAAAGCGGACGTTGGCGGAGCTGCCGGCCGGAGCGGTGATCGGCACGAGCAGTCTGCGCCGTTCCGCTCAGCTGCTCGCCTACCGCCCGGATGTGACGATCAAATGGATTCGCGGCAACATCGATACGAGGCTGGCGAAGTTGGAAAACGGCGAGTACGACGCCATCGTGCTGGCGGCTGCCGGTTTGGCGCGCATGGGCTGGAGCGATGAGGTCATCAGCGACTATTTGCCGCTCGATGTATGCGTGCCGGCGGTCGGTCAAGGGGCGCTTGCCGTCGAGTGCCGCGCCGATGATCGCGAGCTGCGCGAGTGGTTGAGCCGTCTGAACGATGAAGAGACGGAGCGGGCGGTCAGAGCGGAGCGCGCCTTTTTGCAGCAGATGGAAGGGGGCTGTCAAGTGCCGATTGCCGGCTACGCCGAAACGGATGGCGGCATGGTGCGCCTGACCGCCTTGGTCGCCGCTCCGGACGGCAAAGAAGTGTATAAAGAAATCGTCGCCGGCGCCGATCCGGAAGCGGTCGGCCGGCAGGCGGCCGCCATCTTGAGCGAACAAGGGGCGAAGGAGCTGATCGAACGGGTGAAAAAGGGGCTGGAAGGTTGATGGGCGCGCTTGTCGGCAAGACCGTGCTGGTGACGCGCGCGAAGGACCAGGCGGCGCCGTTTTCCGCGAAGCTGCGGGAAGCCGGCGCCATCCCGGTCGAGATTCCGCTCATTGCCATCCGTGAGGCGGCGAGGCCGGATGCGCTGGCGGCGCTGGCCACGCGGCTTGGGGACTATGACTGGCTTGTGTTTACGAGCGCGAATGCGGTCCGCTGCTTTTTTCCCTATGTTTCGCCGTCGCAGTCGCTGCCGAACGTCGCCGCCGTCGGCCGGAAAACGGCGGCGGCGCTCGCGGAGTACGGGGTGGCGCCGGCGCTCGTGCCGGATGATTTCACCGCCGAGCGGCTCGCCGTGTTGCTCGCTGGACGCCTGCGCCGCGGAGCGCGGGTGCTGTTTGTCAAGGGGGATTTGGCGCGTCCTGTGCTGCCGGCCATGCTGCGGGAAGCCGGCGCGGTCGTCGAGGAGTTGACGGTGTATGAGACGGTGCCAGATGCGAGCGGACGAGAGCAGCTCTTGTCGCTGCTTCGCGCGCGCAAGGTCGATGTCGTGACATTGATGAGTCCATCAGCGGTCACCAGCCTCGTCCGCCTGCTCGGCCGCGAAGCCGCCTTCCTTCTTTCCGGCACGGCTGTCGCCTGCATCGGGCCGGTGACGAAAGACGCGGCGGAGCGGGAAGGAATCGCCGTCCAGATTTGTCCCACTGATTACACGGCCGATGGTATAATCAGAGCGATGGAACAATATTTTTCCATGGAGGGGACGCGCATGACATTACCGTTTGACCGCCATCGCCGTCTGCGGCAAACAGCCGCCATTCGGGCGATGGTGCGGGAGACGCATCTTCATGTTGATGATTTCATCTATCCACTGTTTGTCGTGGAAGGGAGCGGCATTCGCCGCGAAGTGTCGTCGATGCCGGGGGTGTACCATTTATCGCTCGATCGTCTGCCAGAAGAAATCGATGACATCGCCAAGCTTGGCATTCGGGCGGTGATGGTGTTTGGCGTGCCCAATGAAAAAGACGAGGTCGGTTCGCAGGCGTACTGTGAAACCGGAATCGTTCAGCGGGCGATTCGCCAAATCAAAGCGCAGCATCCGGAAATGGTCGTGATCGCCGATACGTGTTTGTGCGAGTATACGAGCCACGGCCATTGCGGCGTCGTGGAAAACGATCAAGTGCTGAACGACCCGTCGCTTGAGCTGCTCGCCAAGACGGCGGTCAGCCAAGCGCAGGCGGGCGCTGATATCATCGCCCCGTCGAACATGATGGACGGATTTGTCGCCGCCATTCGCCGCGGGCTTGACGAAGCCGGGTTTGTGAACGTGCCGATCATGTCGTACGCGATCAAATACGCGTCGGCGTTTTACGGCCCGTTCCGCGAAGCCGCGGACAGCGCGCCGCAATTCGGGGACCGGAAAACGTACCAAATGGATCCGGCCAACCGCCTCGAGGCGTTTCGGGAAGCGGAGTCGGATGTCAAAGAAGGCGCTGATTTCTTGATGGTGAAGCCGGCGCTCGCCTACATGGACATCATCCGCGACATTAAAAACCGGTTCCCGCTGCCGCTTGTCGCCTATAATGTGAGCGGCGAATATTCGATGATCAAAGCGGCGGCGCAAAACGGCTGGATTGACGAAAAGGCGGTCGTGATGGAAATGCTGACTGGAATGAAGCGGGCGGGCGCTGATCTGATCATTACGTATTTTGCGAAAGATGTAGCCCGTTGGCTTGCCGAATAGAAAGGGGGCGGAATCGTGCGCAGCTATGATCGTTCAAAAGCGGCTTATGAAGAAGCGGTGCGGCTGATGCCGGGCGGAGTGAACAGCCCGGTGCGCGCCTTCAAGTCGGTTGGGATGACGCCGATTTTTATGGCGCGCGGCCAAGGCTCGAAAATTTACGATATTGACGGCAATGAATATATCGACTATGTGTTGTCGTGGGGGCCGCTCATTTTAGGACATGCCCATCCGCACGTCGTTGAGGCGTTGAAGCGGGTGGCGGAGCAAGGAACGAGCTTCGGCGCCCCGACGCTGCTTGAAAATGAGCTCGCCAAGCTCGTCATCGAGCGGGTGCCGTCCGTCGAGGTCGTGCGCATGGTCAACTCCGGCACTGAGGCGACGATGAGCGCTTTGCGTTTGGCGCGCGGCTATACGAAACGCAACAAAATCCTTAAATTTGAAGGCAGCTATCATGGCCATGGCGATTCGCTGCTCATTAAAGCCGGCTCCGGCGTGGCGACGCTCGGTTTGCCGGACAGCCCGGGCGTGCCGGAAGCGGTCGCCCAGCATACGATCACGGTGCCGTACAACGATTTGGACAGCGTCCGCTATGCGTTTAGGCGGTTTGGCGAAGACATTGCGGCGGTGATCGTCGAGCCGGTCGCCGGCAACATGGGAGTCGTGCCGCCCGTTCCCGGCTTTTTGGAAGGGCTGCGCGAGGTGACGAAACAATACGGCGCTTTGTTGATTTTCGATGAGGTCATGACCGGATTCCGCGTCGACTACCATTGCGCGCAAGGGTATTACGGCGTGGAGCCGGATTTGACGTGCCTCGGCAAAGTGATCGGCGGCGGCCTGCCGGTTGGGGCGTACGGCGGCAAAGCGGAGATCATGGAGCTTGTCGCCCCGAGCGGGCCGGTCTATCAAGCGGGCACGCTGTCCGGCAATCCGCTCGCCATGACGGCCGGTTACGAAACGCTGCGACAATTGACGCCGGAAGTGTACGAAGAGCTTGGTCGCAAGGCGGCTCGCCTTGCTGACGGTCTTCATCAGGCGGCGGAAAAGTACGGCATTCCGCACACGATCAACCGCGCTGGATCGATGATTGGCTTTTTCTTCACAAACGAGCCGGTCATCAATTACGAGACGGCCAAAACGTCCGATTTGGAGCTGTTTGCCGCCTATTACCGGGAGATGGCGAACGAAGGCGTTTTCTTGCCGCCGTCGCAATTTGAAGGGCTGTTTTTGTCGACGGCGCATAGCGATGAAGACATTGAATATACGATCGCCGCTGCCGAACGGGTGTTTACCCGCCTGCGCGGCTAAACGAAACGAGGGTGTCCCAAAAGCGGGATACCCTCTTTCGTTGCTGCATAGACGTGCTGACTGCTTCTGCCGTGATCGGTGGTGCCGATCGTAAAGGCTCAGCCCGATTTTTTTATCATACTGTCCTTTTTTCGCTCATACAATGGATACTGTCATAGAAACCATTTGGCGAAGGGACGGAAGGAGGAGGCCCGGTTGGAGCAGTCGTATTTGCGTTTTTCGCTCGAAGAATCGGTCTGGTTTCAAAGCGGACAGGAAGTCGCCGAGTTTTTGTCCATTTCTCTCGATCCGGTCATTTCCGTTGAGGAGTATGATCAATATATCACGATTCGCGGCGCGCTTGAGTTAAGCGGGGAGTTCCGCTCAGCGCAGCCGAAACTAGCTGCTGCCGAGGAAGAGGACGCGTTTGACTTGGCGAGCTATCGGTTCATTCAGCACATCGCGGTGCGCGACGACGGCGTCAGCGAACTGTCGCACCGATTCCCTATTGATATCACGATTCCGAAAAACCGGATTCGCTCGCTTGATGACGTGTACGTGACGGTCGAATCGTTTGACTATGAGTTGGGCGACAATGGCCGGTTGGTGGTGACCGCCGATATTTCCATCAGCGGCATCAGCGACGCGCCGCTCGCTTCCGAGTTGCCGGCTGATGAGGAAGAAGAGCCGCTGTTTGCCCCGTTTGAATCAGTGGCCCGCAAAGAGGTGGATGATCCCGAACCGTCTGCATTCGCTTCTCCTTTTCGCTATGAAGCGGATGAATCATCGGCGCTTGCCGCTAGCCGCCATGAAGAAGTAGAAAATGAAACAGAGCCGTTTCTGCCGCTTGAGACGGAAACGAAGGCGGTCAGCGCGCCAGCGGATGACGAGACCGATTCCCTCTTGCCGTCCGCCGAGGCCAAAGTATCGATCGGGGCGGCGAAAAAAGAGAAGGAAGAAGGGACAGAGGAGACGAAAACGAAAAGCGAAAATGCGCTCTATTTGACAAAACTGTTTGCGAAAAGCGAGACGGAAGAGTTTACGAAAGTGAAAATTTGCATCGTCCAGCAAGGGGATTCGTTGGACAAGATTGCGGAACGATATGAGGTGACCGTTTCTCAGCTTTTGCGCGCCAACGATTTGGAAAGCCCGGATGACGTCCACGAAGGGCAGCTGCTCTATATTCCGGCCATGGCGGGAAGCCGTTCGTTCTCATGAACAGGGTGCTTTCCGCTTCTTTTGCCGTCAAGGGGGCATCACGATGGATGGACGGTTTGCCAGCCAGCGCGCTCTGCTTGCCCAATATGGGGTGACGCCGGAGCGCATCGAACAGCGGGGCAAAGTAGCGAAAGTGTACACGACAAACGGCGTTTTCGCTTTAAAGGCGCTCCATGACGAACGGGAGGCGGCAGCGGTTTGGCAGTCGCTTCGCTACTATGGCCGCCGTTGTCCGCCGGTGTACGGGACGCGCCAACAGTCACCGTTTGCGGTCGATGGAGGCCGCCTTTATTATTTGCAGGCTTGGCATGATCAAGGGGTGAAAGCGGACGACGAGGTTGTCCGCTCTTTCTTTCGCGGGTTGGCCGAGCTGCACCGCGCCACCATCCGCACGGTGGCGGTAAAAGAGGAAGAAATCGAAGCGTACCGCCAGCAAAAAAAGAACGAATGGCAACGAGCGCGAGCTTTATGGGAAGAGCGAGTCGAAACGTATGAATCGGCGTGGTACATGTCGCCGTTTCAGCTCCAATGCTGCACCTATTTTCATGAAGTGATGCGCGCGTATTCGTTCGCCGAGGAGCAGTTGGCTGCGTGGGAGGAGGCGCTCAAGGAAACGAAGCAATGGCGGACGGCTTGGGTGCACGGAAAAGCGCGCCTCTCCCACTACGTGGCGCCGTATTGGATCAGCTGGGAGCGGGCGCATTGGAATTCGCCGGTATACGATTTGATCGCCGCGTTTCGCACCCATGTTCAAACGTTTCCGCCGCTTGCGCGGGCGTGGTTTGATGGCATCGATGAATATGAAAAAGCGCTGCCACTATCCGCCGGGGAGCGGGCGTTTTTATACGGCCACTTGGCCGAGCCGCGCGGGTTTGTCCGCTGTTTGGAGCGATATGAAGCCACCCGGCGGACGGAACGGAACGAGCGGGCCTACGTCGCCGCCTTGCAGCGCTGTTATTTTGCCTTTAAAAACATGGAAGCGGTCGTCATGCATCTTGTCCAGCGCGATGCCGCACAGCAACAAAAAGAGATGAGTGACGCCGAAGCGCCGATCGATGAACACGGTCAAGGCTAAATCCATCCTCGAACAGAAATCCGGAAACGCCTATGAGGCCGGTGATTTAGGGAAAAATACTGCTGATCCCATCTGTTTCTCAATTAGAG
>JAAROH010007658.1_pt1 | contig 68148 bp, 62 predicted proteins | sample 7248631 | NCBI WGS metagenome assembly JAAROH01 (sample SAMN09772309, study PRJNA484901) | compost metagenome | isolation source: Vermicomposting unit | place: India | reverse complement strand
GCCTTTCAAACGTTCCCCCATTGCTCAAGAGAAACAACCGTTTTTCACCGCCCTCTTAGATCTGCCTTCATTGTTTTGCCTAAGAACCGAAAGTATGGCGCAACCATAATCCGAACCTAGCCAAGCTCGCCGAATTGTGTGGCAACGGTTAGCAGGATGAATGATGTGAGGGATATTTCATATGTGCAGCAACATCGATTTTTCGCTTCTGGAGAGAGGGGGGGCGGCGGCTATCCCGGTATCTTGGCTGGTTTGTTTCCCCCTCAAAATTCGGAATGGTGCATCGTTTTGTTTTGATTTATGGTGGAAGGGGAGAAAGGTATGGAAGGAGGGCATGAACGTGCCTATTTTTCGTGATGATGTCCATTTTTATCAGGTTATCGGTGAATTCATGAATATTGCGACTCGTGAACGAACATGGGAAGAGCTGCGCGCATGGTGGGGCCATCATCCCGCCTATTATGAACAAGGGAACGAATTGGAGCAAATCAACCGCATCGGCGAGCAAATCCGCCGTTCCCGCGCCGCGTTCGTCTTTTACTTGACCGATCCGGAAGCGGTCATCAGCATCGATGCGAGGCGGCCAACGCCCGGCGAACATTACAAAGTGCTGTTCGGACGGGAGCTCGATCAGCCTGACGTCGCCATTGTAACAACCGGGGATGTCGCCCATCAATTTTGGGGTGGCAATATTAGCGTCCCGTTAGCCCTCATAACGGGAAAAATGAGAGTCAAAGGGTCGAAAGCGAAGGCGCTCCAGCTGCTGCCGCGCATCGTGCCGGCGTTTCCGCTTTACCGGCGCTACTTGGAGCTCATCGATGAGCCGGCGCTTCTGCGGGCGCTGCAAACGTAAAAATATCGGGAAACGCCAAGGGCGAGAAGGGAAAGTCCCGACAAAGTTCGGGATAGGACGGCGGTGGGAAAGGCGATATAGTAAAAGTGCGGAAATAAATTTCAGATAGTTCAAAATTTTAGGGAGGATATGAAGATGACAGCCGTAAAAGACATTTTTCAGCTGATTGATTCGCAGTTGAAGGAAGACCCGTCCCGTGCTGATGGGATTGTCGCCGTGTACCAATTCAATTTGAGCGGAGCCGATCCGGGGGTGTATCAAGTCGTCCTGCGCCCGGATGCCGGATTTGTCGTTGAAGGAGAACAGGAGACGGCCGATTGCACGCTCAGCATGGACAGCGACGATTTCAAAAAAATGGTCGACGGCGAGCTCAACGGAACGGAAGCGTTCATGAGCGGGCGGCTTCGCATCGATGGGGATATGGGGTTGGCGCTGCGGCTGCAGGAAGTGTTGGCTGCCTACAACAGCGCCAACCAATGAGCAAAGCGGGATGTTCCGAGAGCGATGACAGCATGGAGCAACAGGCAAACAAAGACGGCGGGCTTGCCCTTTTTCATCAGCCCGCCCATTTTGGCTAAAAGGAGACGAGGGCATGGATTTGCGCACGATTTGGACAAAAAACATCGAGCAGTTCGGTCCTTACGCGGCGTTGATATTTGAAGGAAAAGAGTACACGAACGTCGAGTGCGACGCCCGTTCGTCCCAATTGGCTCACACGTTGATCGAGCTAGGGGTCAGGCCGGGCGACCGCGTTGTCGTGACGATGCCGAACAGCCCGGAAGTCGTGATCGCCTTCAGCGGTGTCGTGAAGGCCGGTGCGGTCGTTGTGCCGGTGTTGCCGCTATTGCAGGTGCAGGAACTCCATTACATTTTTCAAGATTGCGAACCGAAAGTCGTGCTGACAGCGGAAATGTTGCTCGGGAAAGTGAGAGAAGCGGCGCGCGATTTGCTGCGCTCACCGTCCGTGTTGACGCTCGAGCCTTCTAACTCGCCTCACTCGCTGTGGGCGAGGATCAAGCAGGCTCCGGCCACTCTGCCGGAGGTGGAAATCACGGACAACGACGCGGCCGCCTTGCTTTATACATCAGGAACAACTGGCCAGCCGAAGGGGGTCGTGCTGACGCACCGCAACTTGTACGCCAATGCCGAAGCGGCGGCCGAAATGGCCAAGCTGCTGCAAACGAAGAGCGATCGTGTCGGCCTCGGGGTGTTGCCGATTTCTCATGCGTTTGGTTTTACGATGATGAATGTGGCGCTGCTGCTTGGTGACCGTGTCGTTCTTCTGCCGTATTTCGAGCCGAAAAAAGTGCTTGCAGCCATCGAAATGTACCGGGTCACGCACACCGCGATGGTGCCGGCCATGTTTCACGCCTTATGTCATGTTCCTGAGGCCGATCGGTATGACACCTCCAGCCTAGTGGCCTGCGTGTCCGGCTCCGCCTCGCTGCCGCCGGCGCTTGCCGAACGGTTTCAGCGCCAGTTTGGCTGCTTGATTTTGGAAGGCTACGGCCTGTCAGAAGCGGCGCCCATCGTTACAGCAACCGATCCGACGAAACCGATCAAGCCCGGATCGGTCGGGCTGCCGCTGCCGGGGGTGAAGGTCGCCGTTGTCGATGAACAAGGAAATCCTCTGCCGCCCAATGAGGTGGGGGAGCTGATTGTTTCTGGGCCGAACGTGTTTTGCGGCTACTATGGAAAAGACGAAGAAACGCGTCGAGCGCTGCGCGACGGTTGGCTGTACACCGGGGATATGGCGCGCATCGATGAAGACGGGTACGTGTTTATCGTCGACCGGAAAAAAGATGTCATCATCCGCGGCGGATTCAACATTTACCCGCGCGATCTTGAAGAGCTGCTCATGTCGCATCCTGATGTGCTGGAAGCGGGCGTTGTCGGCGTTCCGTCGCCGAGGATGGGAGAAGAAGTCGCCGCTTACGTCGTCATCCGCCGCGGGGCGAGCGTGACGGAAGAGGAACTCATTCGCTTTTGCCAAGAGAAAGTGGCGAAATACAAAAGCCCGCGCTTTTTGAAGATCGTCGGTTATTTGCCAAAAAATTTGCTCGGGAAAACGGACAAGAAAACGTTGCGCGAGTGGGCGAACGAGTTCGTTCCCGCCGCTGTGGACGGGAATGAATAAGCGGAACGCGCCCCGTTGTGATTGGCATAAAAGGAGGGAGAAACGATGATCTCATTTCGGCCGACCGAAGAGGAGCGGGCGTTTTGCGAAGTGGCGAAAACGATCGCCGCCGAAGAGATGCGGCCGAGGGCCCGCGACTGTGAACAGCGCCGTTCTGTAAGCGCATCCATCGCCAAACGCCTTCACGAGTTGGGATTTTTAGGGCTTGAACTTCCCGAAAGCTGGGGTGGGCTGGAACTTCCGCTCATATCCCAAGCGCAAATTTGGCAAGTGCTCAGCTATGGGGATTTAGGGATTGTTCAAGGGCTTCCCGGACCCGGGGAAGCCGCCTCGCTCATGCGTCAGACGCCTGAGCATCCCGTTTGGCGACCGTATCGGGACGTGGGTCAAACGGGAATATGGCCGACGGTGGCCTTCATCGACGATGAAGAAACGATCGAGGTCCGCCGCAGCCGCGACGGTTATCGGCTCAACGGGACATCCGCGCCAGTCCGGCGCGCTGCTTTTGCCGATTGGGTGGTTGCAGCCGGCAAGGATAACGAGGGGGAACCGGTCATTGTCGTTTTCGATGAGCGCACATGGGAGACGGTCGAAGGCGATTTCCGCCTCGGGCTGCTGGCCGCAGGGCTTGGGCGCATTCGCTTTTCCGATGTGTTCGCGGGCAACGACCGCGTGCTTGCCCGCGGAGAGGAGGCGTCAGCTTTGCTTGGGCACGCCCGCGCTCGCCAGTGCGTGCTTGAGGCGGCGAAGGAAGTCGGGTTGATGGAGGCGGCGCTCGATTACACTATCGAATACACGGCTGGCCGCAAGGCGTTCGGGCAGGAAATCGCCAAATTCCAAGGCGTATCGTTTACGGTTGCGGAAATGGCGTTTGAATGCCGCGGGGCCCGGAACATCGCCTGGGCCGCCGCTTGCCGCGTTGACGAGCAAGGAAGGGCGGCGGAAGGCTTCGCTTGGCGGGCGCTCGCCCGCGCCCATCGGTCGGTGCGCTACGTCACCGATCAGGCCGTACAAATGCTAGGCGGACACGGATACGTGCAAGAATATCCGGCCGAAAAATGGATGCGCGACGCCCAAGCGCAAGTGCTGCTGTATGCCCGGGAAACGGACTGGTTCATCCGCCGCGGCGAACAGCTGCTGGACGAACGGAAAGAGAGGGTTGCGCCGTGATTTCATTTGCGTTGTCACCGCAGCAAAAACAAATCAAAGAGCTCGTTCATTGGTTCGCCCAACACGAAGTACGCCCGCTTGCCCTCGAGGCCGATCGGCTCGGACGGGTCCCGGAGGAGTGGCTGCAAAAAGTGAACAAAATGGGCATCCAGCTAAATACATCGTCATTCGGCGGCGGACGGTCGGCGTCAGCGGCGGGGCAGAAACCGGAAAAAAAAGAACGCGAAGGCAACCGCGTGGCGGTGATTGCCGCCGAGGAGCTCGCGTGGGGCTGCCCGGCCATTGCCTTATCCCTTCCCGGTCCCGGCCTTGGCGGGCCGCCGATCCAGTCAAGCGGCACTCCGGAACAGAAGCAGCGCTTTTTATCGATATTTACGAAAGACGAACCGCGCTGGGGGGCGTATGCGTTGACCGAGCCGGAGGCCGGTTCGGATGCGTCCGGCATTCGGACGACAGCGAGAAAAGTTGACGGCGGCTATGTGTTGAACGGGCAAAAAATTTTCATTACCAACGGTGCTCGCGCTTCATGGGTCGTCGTGTTCGCCACGGTCGATCCGAAGCTCGGCCGCGCCGGACACCGGGCGTTTGTCGTCGAAAAAGGGACGCCGGGATTTACAGCCACCCGCACCGTTCATAAAATGGGGCTGCGCGCCAACGAGACAGCGGAGCTCGTGTTTGAAGACTGCTTCGTCCCGGCGGAAAACTTGCTCGGTGGAGAGGAGTTGTACAGCGCCCCGGCCCATCAACCATCCGGATTTCAAGTGGCGATGAAAACGTTCGATAGCACGAGACCGATCGTTGCCGCCATGGCGGTCGGCATCGCCCGTGCGGCTTACGAATATACGCTCGAGATCGTTCGCCGCGATTATCCGAAGCAAGGGCGGCTGTACTATGAAGCGGCTGAGCTGCTCGCCGAGGCGGAACAAGAGATCGAGGCGGCGCGACTGCTCACGTGGGAAGCGGCGTGGAAAGCGGACATCGGCGAAGCGAACGCGATGGAAGCGGCGATTTGCAAAGCGGTGGCTGGCAAAATGGCGCTTCATGTATGCGCGATGTGCCTTGAGCTGCTCGGTCCGGTCGGCCTTGATGGGCATTTGGTGGAGAAACTGTATCGCGACGTGAAAGTGTTTGATATTTTTGAAGGCACGCAGCAAATTCAGCGCCTCGTCACCGCCCGACGGTTGTATGCGCCATACGGCGTCCATGTATAACGTCTATGCCCAACTCGTTTCGGGCGGAACGAGCTTGGGCGCTCTGACTCGCAGTCGCCAAGGATACCCCCGCCCGATCGGCATCGGTTCCCGGTCGATTCGGCCGTCATCGGAGCGGCCAGCGCCGTTGGCGGGGGCATCGCAGCGAACGAAAGGAGAGAGTGTGACTTGCCTTACGAAACGATTCGCATCGAACGGCGGGACAAAGGAGTCGCTTGGCTGATCATCGACCATCCGCCGGCCAACGCCATTAGTGAAACGTTGATGAACGAATTGGAACAAGCGGCCGATGAGCTGGAAGCCGACAGCAAGGTGCGCGTGATCGTCATTGCGTCGGCCCATCCGAAAACGTTTCTCGCCGGCGCCGACTTAAAGGACATGATTCGGCGAGGAAGCCAGTTGGCCGGCAATAAGGACGGCATCGCCGAACAGAGCGCCCGCATGCAGCGCTGCTTCGACCGCTTCGCCAAAATGCCGAAACCGGTGATCGCGGCCATCAACGGTTATGCGCTCGGCGGTGGCTGCGAATTGGCGCTCGCTTGCGACTTCCGCATTATGGGCGGAGGCAAAATCGGCTTAACGGAAGTTTCCCTCGGCTTGATTCCAGGAGCAGGCGGGACGCAGCGGCTGACGCGCCTTGTCGGACGGGCGAAAGCGACGGAGCTTATTTTTCTCGCCCGCCGGCTCGATCCGCAAGAAGCGCTCGCGCTCGGCCTCGTTCACCGCGTGACCGCTCCGGAACGGCTGAACGAAGACGTAGCATCGTTTGCCGAACAGTTGTCCGAAGGCGCGGTGCGGGCGATGGGGCTGGCCAAGCGGGCGATCGATGCCGCCGAGGAGTGCGCTGAGGATGGGTTCGCTGTTGAAGCGGCGTCCTTTGCGGCCACGTTTCAAACAGGGGAGCCGGCCATCGGGCTAGCGGCGTTTTTCCAAAAGAAACAACCGCAATTTTTACGATAAACGGAGGGATCAGCGATGTCATCGTGGGCGGAATTGTTGAAAGGAAAGGTGGCGGTCGTCACCGGTGCTTCGCGCGGCCTCGGGCGTGCGGACGCCTTGGCGCTTGCCGAGGCGGGAGCGGATGTCGTCATCACCGACATTTTGCTCGAATCGGATGAAGAAAGCAAACAAACGGCGCAAAAATACGGACCGCTCTCCCAAGTGATGCAAAGCACGAACGTCGTGTACGCGGAAAAAACGGCGGAAGAAATTCGCGCCATGGGACGGCGGGCAATGGCGATCAAAATGGACGTCACCGACCGCGAGCAAGTGAAGGACGTGTTCGCCCGCGTCAAAGAGGAGTTCGGATCGATCGACATTTTGGTCAATAACGCCGGCACGCTTGACCACGTTTCACAAATCGAAAAGCAAAACGATGCGTTGTGGGAGCGCGATTTGCGGGTGAATTTGACCGGCACGTACAACTGCACGAAAGCCGTGTGGCCATACATGAAAGAGCAAGGATGGGGGCGGATCATCAACATGTCGTCCGTCGCCGGCACGCTCGGCGGCTTCGGGCAGGCGAGCTACTCGGCGACGAAAGGAGCGGTGTTGAGCTTTACGAAAAGCATGGCGCTGGAAGGAGCGCGCTACGGCATTACGGTGAACGCCATCGTGCCGGGCATTATCAATACGGAAGCGTTCCGCATGGGCAACCCGAAAATGAACGAACGGATGATCCAGCGCACGGCGTTCCGCCGCCCGGGTGAACCGGAAGACGTCGCCAACGCCATCGTCTTTCTTTGCTCCGATAAGGCGAAATATATTACCGGCATCGGGTTGAACGTATCCGGAGGTATAGAACTGTTTACGTTTTGAGCCAAAAGCGCGGTGGTGGCCGAGCGCCAGCTGACCTTTGGGCTGTGGCGAAGCCTCGCGTTCTCACCGCGTCAGAAACGTTTGGCCAACCGGCTATCAGACTGTGAGCCTACACCCGAAGCGGGCACCGCGGGGGAAATGTTGTTGGCTAAGGCCAGCAAGTGGAGGTGGGCTCGGATCGGAAGCGGCGCGGCTTCGGCGGCCCGCAGCAGCTCGCTAAGGGGAGAGCGGATCGATGGTGATCCGAGCGTGAGAGACACTCGCCAAATCGCTCAACGATTTCGAGCAGACCGATTTTCAGACAGAACAGGAGGAGCGGCATGAGGGAAGTGGTCATTGTCGATGCCGTACGCACGGCGATCGGCAAGAAAAAAGGAGCATTCGCCAACGTCCATCCGGTTGACTTGCTTGTTCCGGTGCTGCGGGCGCTTGTCGAACGAAACGGATTGGACGCCGGCTTGGTGGAAGATATCGTTGTCGGCTGCGTGACGATGACCGGGGAGCAAGGCGGCAACATCGCCCGTCAAGCCGCGCTCGCTGCCGGCTTTCCGGTCGAGGTGCCGGCGTTTTCGTTAAACCGGATGTGCGGCTCGAGTCAGCAGGCCATCCATAACGCGGCGCAAGCGATTTTGGCCGGCGACATGGACATCGTCATCGCTGCCGGCGTAGAAAGCATGACCCGCGTTCCGATGGGAAGCGATATGGGACGATTCAGCCGCCAGCTGACAAGTCGGTACAACATCGTGCCGCAAGGGATTTCCGCCGAGATGATCGCGAAAAAATGGGGGTTGTCGCGCGACGAGTTGGACGCGTTTGCGCTCACCAGCCATCAAAAAGCGGCAGCAGCCACCGATGGTGGAATGTTTGCGCGGGAAATCATCCCACTTGAAGTGCAGGGCGAAAACGGAACGATGACAGTTGCCCATGATGAAGGAATCCGCCGCGATACATCGAGGGAAAAGTTGGCAGCGTTAATGCCATCATTTCAGCCAAAAGGCGGTGTCATCACGGCCGGCAACTCAAGCCAAGTGAGCGACGGAGCGGCCGGCGTGCTGCTCATGTCGGCGGAAAAAGCCCGGCAGCTCGGGTTGCGGCCGAGAGCCCGCATCATCGCCCGCGCGGTCGTCGGCGAAGACCCGATTCTGATGCTTACCGGCGTCATCCCGGCCACGCGCCGCGTGCTCGAAAAAGCGGGGCTGCGCCTTGACCAAATCGATGTCATTGAAATCAATGAAGCGTTCGCTTCGGTCGTCAAAGCATGGGAGCGGGAGCTTGAGCCGGATATGGCGAAAGTGAATCCGCGCGGCGGAGCGATCGCCCTCGGACACCCGCTTGGCGCGAGCGGGGCGCGGCTGCTGACGACGTTGCTGCATGAACTCGAAGACATGAACGGGACTTACGGTTTGCAAGTGATGTGCATCGGCTTTGGCATGGCGACCGCCACCATGATTGAACGCTTGTAAAGCGGAGAGGAGGGGAGCGGTTTGCACGCATCGATCGAAACAGCCAAACCGAAACAAAAGCGCGATTTTACGGCGGTCAGCGCCGCCATTGAAACCGAGCTGGCCGCTATCACGGCGGGAAGGCGACGGCGAAAAATCATGACAACGTTTGTCAAAAACGGACTTGGCGTAGTGTTTAGCGACATCATCGCCCATAAACTGCGAGGGAAAGAAGGAGATAGTACTTCGTTGCGCCAAATCGGCCGCCGGCTCCGCCTAGCGTTTGAGGAGCTCGGCCCAACGTTCATCAAGCTTGGACAGGTGCTCGTCACCAGGCAAGATTTGCTGCCGGAGCCGATCACGCTCGAGCTCGAACGGCTGCTTGACCGAGTGCCGCCGATCGAGTTTGCGAAAATCGAGTACATTCTCGAACGTGAGCTTCCGGACGGTCTTGAGACGTTTGAATGGATCGAAGAAACGCCGCTCGGTTCAGCGTCGCTTGCCCAAGTATACAAAGCCAAGCTGAAAGACGGGCCGGTCGTCGCGGTCAAAGTCGTGCGCCCGACGGTCGAAAAGCTGTTTCAAACCGACATCGCTGTTATCAAAAAAATGGCCGCCCGCCTGCAGAAGCGGCTGCCCCCTGAACTGCAGGCCGCCCTCGATCTTGGGGGGCTCGTGCAAGACTACTACAGCAGCGCCATGGATGAGCTGGATATGACGGAAGAAGCGCGAAAAATGCAAGAGATGAAGCAAAAATACGAAAGGAGGGCCGAACATGTCACGGTTCCGCACGTGTACGAAGCGACGAAAAGCGTCTTAATCATGGAATACATCGACGGCTGGCTCATAAAAGATTTCCCCGTTGATTTTCTCACCTTTGAAGAGCGGGTCAACATTATGATTGACCTCGTTCACCATTATGTGCAGATGATGCTCGATGGCCATTATCATGCCGACGCCCACGGTTCCAACATCATGATCGACAAGCGGACGAAAAAAGCGGTCATCATCGACTGGGGAATGACCGGGCGGATGGACAGCGTGATGGCGCAAATTTTGATGCGCGTCATTTTGCACATCCAGCTCAACCAAGCAGAAGACGCCGCCGAAGTGTTTATGGAGCTCATGTCGCCGACCATCTACACCGATGTCGTCAAATTGAAAGATGAACTGCGGACGCTGACGTTAAACTATGTGTCCGCCCACCAGGGAAGCAGCCGCTACAATTACGGCCGCCTCGTCCTTGAAGCGACGGCGATCGGGCTTCGCAACTACTGCAAAGTTCCAAACGGCCTAGCGCTTTGGGCGAAAGGGTTTTCCGCAACCGAAGGGACGGCGCGCTGGATTTGTCCGGAAATCTCGTACGGCGAAGTCATCGAGGCGTATGAAATCCCGATTTTAAAAAGCATTCTCGGAAAGCGTTTTAATTTCCGCGCCAACGCCAGCCTCGTCGCTGAAACGGCCGAATTGGTCGCCACCTTGCCGCGCCGGTTCAACAAAGCGCTCGAAACGGTGGCGGAAAACAAATGGCGCCTGACCGTGCAGCTGCAAACTGACCCGGTGACGCGCAATACTCTCAACCAAATCGCCAACCGGCTGGCGCTTTCCCTCCTCGCGTTTGCCATTATCGTCGCCACCGGATTGATTGTCGCCAGCATCCCGGGCGGAACGTTTTGGGGGATGGACAAAACGACGATCGCCAACATCGGATTGGCTGTTTCGTTCCTCTTGGTGGTGTTTCTTGGTTGGCGGCTGTTCCGCACGCGCAAGCAACGGCCGCGGTTTTAACCTAGCTTGTTGAAAAAATCGGCATCAGGCGGTCGGCGCGGTTCTGGAAGGGAAAGCTTCCGCTACGGCAATCGAATCGATCCGCGATGAAGAGTGCTAGCCATGTTCGCTGGATAGGAACGCCATCCGATAATGGCCGCGATCGGATCGATCCGCAACGAAGAGTGCTAGTCCCGGGCACGAGCGCATCGTGCCACATTGTCGCTAAAGGAGGGAACGATGTGCGCGACGAGCATCAGGAATGGACGATGTCCCAGCGTATCGAAGCGTTTTACCGCCAAAGTGGCGGACCGGGAAGCCCGGTAATTCGGCGCCTGTTGGAGAGGCATTTGCTGTATGGAAAAGACCATGGCATCCCCGGAAAACGGGAAGAATTCGCGGACGCGTTTCGCGAAGTGTTTTTGCACGACCATTCCACCCGCTCGCTCGTTCTTGGCCTGTTCAAGCTAAAAACCGCCTTGCAAGAGGAATGGAACACCTACTTGGAGGCGCTGCGAGGTCAAGGCGGCGCCCGTGAAGCAAACGCGGATTTCGCTGACAGGCGAGAGCGATAAGGCGGTGAAAGGGGAGAACAACGATGGTGAAAGCGGCGGTGTTGCACCATTACGGGGAGCCGCTGGCGATCGAGGAGCTGGATTTAGCTGCCCCCCGGTTTGGGGAAGTCAAAGTGAAAATGAAAGCGGCCGGCCTCTGCCATAGCGATTGGCATGTCGTGCAAGGCCAGCTGCCGCTTCCTTTGCCGCTGGTGCTCGGCCATGAAGGGGCAGGCATCGTTGAGGAGGTGGGCGAGGGAGTGACGAGCGTTCAAGCCGGCGACCACGTTGTGCTCAATTGGGTGCCGTCGTGCGGCCGCTGTCCTTATTGCCGCCTTGGCCGGCCCGACTTATGCGAAGCGGCGGCCCGGCTGACGGCGACCGGCACGCTGCCGGACGGGACGACGCGTTTTTCCCTTGGCGGAAAGCCAGTCTATCAATTTCTCACCGCCGGGGCGTTCAGTGAGCGCACGATCGTGCCGGAACAGGCAGCGATTCCGATTCGCCGCGATGTGCCGTTTGAATTGGCGGCCTTGGTCAGCTGCAGCGTCATGACCGGGGTGGGGGCGGTCATCCATGCCGCGCGGGTGCGCCCCGGCAGCACGGTGGCCGTCATCGGCGCTGGCGGCGTCGGCTTCAACATCATCCAAGGAGCGGCGCTCGCCGGGGCCAAACAAATTATCGCCATCGACATTGTCGAGGAAAAATTGACGATGACGAAAACGTTCGGGGCGACGCATACGGTCAACGCCGGCGACGAAGATGCCGTCAGCGCGGTTCTCGACTTGACGGACGGCCTCGGCGTCGACTACGCGTTTGAAGCGATCGGCCGCCCGGAAACGATGGCGGACGCGTACAACATGACGAGAAAGGCGGGGATGACGGTCATCGTCGGCATCGCCGCTCCGCATGAAACGGTGGAAATCAACGCCTTCTCCTTGCCGTCGCAGGCAAAGACGTTGACAGGGGTGTGGCTCGGCCAAGGCAATCCCCCGGTCGACTACCCGAAGCTGCTTGACTTGTACGCGGCGGGCAAGCTGAAGCTAGAACCGCTCATCAGCGCCGTCTATGCCCTCGAACAAATCAACGACGGCTTCGCCGCCTTAAAGAGCGGACAAAACATCCGCGGCCTGATCCGCTTTGAGGAATAAACACGCACCAACAAGGAGGCGATGCCTCTCACGGCGGTCTTGAACCGCTGAGCTTGGGAATGCGGCCGGAAGCCGGATTTCAGAAGGCGGCCGCTCATTCGGCGCCATCAACGATGTGCAAGGTATAGGGAGAACGTCTTGAGGCGATATCGCTGACTTAGAAACAACGAGAGATCGTCTTGGCGATCATCGTCAACTTAGGAGGAACAGGAGAGGATCTTGGCGGTGACCACGGCTTAGAAGGAACAAGGCGATCGTCTTGATGGTGACCGCGGTTTAGAAGGAACAAGGCGATCGTCTTGATGGTGACCGCGACTTAGAAAGAACAAGGGATCGTCTTGGCGGTCATCCCAGCTTAGAAGGAATACGGCAATCGTCTTGACGATCATCACCGACTGGGAAAGGGGAAAACGAGATGCCGGTGTTTCAAAGCGAGCAGGAGCTGTATGACGTTCTCGGCCGCTTTTTTGAAAAAGTGGCCGAGACGGACGAGTCGAAGGAATTGATCGCCTCGACAGAGCTAACTTCCGGCTATGACGCGTATGTCCAATATATTTTTCATAAGCCGGAAGCGAAAATTACGTGGACGCATGAAAATGGGAGACTGAAAATCGTCTGCGGCGAGACGGACTTGCGGCCGGAGCTCATCTTTGAACAGAGCGCCGATGTCGGACATAAATTTTGGCTCGGGCGGCTCGATTTGCAGCAGGCGCTTGCCCGCCAACAAATCAAAGTGCAAGGACCGCTCGTGAACGCATTGAAAGTGCTGCCGCAGCTTGACGCCATCTATCCGGCGTACCGCGACTATTTGCAAGAAATCGGCCGCAGCGATTTATTGCGATAGCTTGGTTCAAAATCCGATCAATCGAGAACATGGAGCGATGGAAAGGAGGAGATGATAATGATTTCGGCGCAAACGACGGAAGCCGATTTATGGATTGATGGAGAATGGCGACCGGCCGCCAGCGGCGAACGGTTTGACGTCATCGACCCGGCGACGGGCGAAGTGACGGCCCGCGTCGCCAACGCTGGCGAGGACGATATCGACGCGGCGGTCACCGTCGCCGAAGAGGCGTTTTCGGATCGGCGCTGGCTGGCCATTTCCCCGCTCGAGCGCGGGCGCATCTTGCGCCGCATCGCTGAACTGATCCGCCAGCATCACGATGAACTGGCCCGGCTGATGACAAGGGAAAACGGCATGCCGATCAACATGGCGCGGTTTATCGAAATTCCGCTCGCCGCCGACTGTTTCGACTTTTTCGCCTCGCTTGTCGTCAAGCCGCAAGGAGAGGTGCTGCCGTTTTCCGTCGCCGGCACCGCCCCTGACTATATGGCGTGGACGGTCAAGGAGCCGATCGGGGTGGCGGGACTGATTACGCCATGGAACTTCCCGCTTTTGATGCCGACATGGAAAATCGCTCCGGCGCTGGCGGCGGGCTGTACGATGGTGGTAAAACCGGCCCCGGAGACGCCGCTGACGGCGCTCAAACTCGCCGAACTTTGCCAAGAAGCCGGCGTGCCGGACGGCGTTGTCAACGTCCTGCCGGGGCGGGATGAAGCGGGCAAAGCGCTCGTCCGCCATCCGCGCGTGCCGAAAATCGCGTTTACCGGCGAGACGGCAACGGGGCGCCACATCTTGCAGGCGGCCGCTCCCCACATTAAGCGGGTGACGCTTGAGCTCGGCGGCAAGTCGCCGAACATCATCTTTGCTGATGCGGATCTCGAACAGGCGGCCAAAAGCGCGCTGTTTGGCGTGTTCTACAACTCCGGGCAAGTATGCCAAGCGGGAAGCCGCATTTTGGTCGAACGGTCGGTGTATGAAACGTTCGTTCAGCTGTTGGCCGACCGGGCCAACACATTGCGAATGGGCCCCGGGATGAGCGCCCGCACCGACATTGGCCCGGTCGTCAGTCGCGAGCAGTACGACAAAGTGCTGCGCTACATCGACATCGGCCGGCAGGAGGGAGCGAAACTGGTCGCTGGAGGAAACGCGCGGCCGGAGCTCGGCGGCTACTTTATCGAGCCGACGATTTTTGCCGATGTCAAGCCGTCGATGCGCATCGCCCGTGAAGAAATTTTCGGTCCGGTGGCGGCCGTGATTCCGTTCGCTGATGAGGAAGAAGCGGTTCGCCTTGCCAACGATACGATCTACGGACTCGCTGCCGCTGTTTGGACGAACGATATCAAGCGGGCGCTCCGCTTGGCGCGCCGGGTGAAAAGCGGAACGGTATGGATCAACACGTATCAAGTGCTGTCGCCGACCGCCCCGTTTGGCGGCTATAAGCAGAGCGGCCTCGGCCGCGAGCTCGGGATGCAGGCGCTTGAACCGTATTTGGAGACGAAAACCGTCATTTGCGACGTAAACGACCGGCCGATGACGTTGTTTTAAGAGAGGGAAAAGGCTGGCGAAAAACAGCCGTTTCCCTTCCATGGATGGGGAAACGCGTGTAAATGTGACAAAGCGTTTCGATGGGAAAACCAAGGCCGGAAAACGGGAGGTGCGATGCCATCACCAGCGTCGGAAAAGACCGGTGACAACCGGTCGGTTTGTGAGAAGCTGAAAAGAACGCGTGATGGTGCCGCGACATGTTTTCGCTTGAACAGCGCGGTTGGGAGCGCCTTGTTTCCTTACATTAACAACCTTCAAAGGAGGAGAAACGTGATGACTCGCCACGATGGGTTTCAAACGGTGAAAGGCACGATCGATTGGGAGCATCCGATGTACAAATTGTATGAAAAAGCGAAGCGCAACGGGAAATGGAATCCAGCCGACATCGATTTCAGCCAAGACCAAACCGATTTTGCCAGCTTGACGAGCGAAGAAAAAATATCGGCTTTGCCGCTTGTCGCCGGGTTTTCCGCCGGCGAAGAGGCGGTGACGCTCGACATCTTGCCGATGACAAACGCCCTCGCGCGCCAAGGGCGGCTCGAGGACGTCCTGTTTTTGACGACGTTTATGCACGACGAAGCGAAGCATGTCGAGATGTTTTCCCGCTGGCAGCAAGCTGTCGGCATCGGGCAGATGGACTTGTCCGTCTTTCATAACGACCATTACAAACGCATCTTTTACGAAGCGCTGCCGGAAGCGATGGACCGCCTGTATAGCGACGACTCGCCGGAAGCGATCATCCGCGCCGCCACGGTGTACAACATGATTGTCGAAGGAACACTGGCCGAATCGGGATATTACACGTTCCGGCAAATTTACAAAAAAGCCGGGCTGTTCCCAGGGCTGCTCCAAGGCATCGATTATTTGAACATGGACGAAGGCCGGCACATTCAGTTCGGCATTTATACGATCCAGCGGCTTGTCAATGAAAACGAACGATATTATGAGTTGTTCATCCGCTATATGGACGAATTATGGCCGCACGTCTCCGGATATGTCGCCTATTTGACCGAGCTTGGCAAACGCCAGCAGCACCTCGCCCGCGCGCGGAGTCTGGAAATTGACTATGACATGCTAACCAACTATGTGGTCAAACAGTTCAACATCCGCAAAAAACAAATCAGCCGCACGAAGCGGTATGACAGCGTCGAGGAGCTAGAAAAAACAGCGGCCGAATTTTAAAAGGCTCGTGGAAAAGAGCGGTTTCTCTTTATCAGAAGCGCTTTTTTCGATTCGAGATCGAGAGCGAACATGCTTAATTCCGAGCAGACGGGCGGGTTTCGCCCGCCCGCGTCTTGGCAGAAGAAAAAATCGCTTTCGACCGCTTCCTTTTGGAGGAAGCGAGAAAGCAACAAGAGAGCAAGGAATGGAACGGGCGTGAGAACGCCACATTCAATAATGGGAACCGACAGCAGGGGGAGAGAAAGGCTTTTGTGATCAAACATAGTTGGTTTTGTTAGGAAACAAGGTATTTATTTTGGGGGGAATAGGGGGAAAATGATCATTTCATGGGAGAAAACGAGGGGGCATGAAAAATGGGGAACTTGTTCGCGGTCAATCCAAAACGATTTGCGATTGCGGGCGGAGCGGGATTTCTCGCGGTCATCGCTCTAGTGGCTATGTTGCTTTTGTCAGGTACGGCGTTTGCCGCGTTTCCGCTATCAGGTGTCGGGGGATTTACGATCAGCGCCGATAAAATTACAGGAACCGGATTTAAACTGTATCCTGCCATCGGTGAAACGGAACAAAGAGGGGCTTGGGGGCAAGCAGCCATTGACTTGGCGTCAGCGAATATCACCAATTTGGTGCTGGCGAAAAACATTAACACCGAGTCAGCTCTCGGCGCTTACGGCATTAAAAGCATCGATGTCGTTGTCACCGGCGGCAATGTAAGCGGACAAAATTTGAAACTGCGCGTCACTGGCATTCAAGCGGATAGCACGTCATTTGCCGGTTTGGAGACGCAAGAGCATAAAACCGACAACCCGCTCAACGTCATCGACTTAAGCGCGCCGAACTTAACGCTTGATAAACCGAGCTTGAATACGCATTACATGTCGGCAGGTTCGATCACCATCCCGAACATGAAGCTGAAAGTGATCGCTAACATGAAAGATGGGAGCCGGATCGGCGACTTTTAATTCGGTCTGATCATCATTGGGACGCGAGTTGTCCATCCCCTATTCCTCCCAAAATAAATGAGAAGTTCGAGTTGTCATCTTGTTTCCTGTGTGATCACGCATTTATGCTTAACGACTGTGCGCCGGTTTTTTTATTCTGGAAAATTTTTTTCTCTTCATCGCTTTTGGCAAATAAAGGGGAGAGGAAGAGGGAGCCAAGCGACGAACAGTGGCGCGTTTATAGATGATCAGCCGGTGTAAAACAGAGCGATCGTTCTTGGTCAAGAAACAAACGGCGGCGCGTGTCGAAGACTGGTGAAAACCGGTTGTTTCGCTGGAGAAATGGGAAGAGTGTGAAAGGCGATGCCTTAGAGCTTTTCTATTGGAGAAACGAGGGGGGAAGCGGCTTGCTCCTGAAAAGGTTGGTGAAAAACCGCTGGTTGCCTTGATCGGCGCCTGAACATAAAGGATAATGCAGCCAGTTTTTTCTACTTGAGAAACGATCCCGAGAAGCGGTGGCGCGAGGTAATCGGCCTCTTCAATTGCCAGCCTTTTAGGCTAATGATTAGCCAAAAAGAACGAAAAAGAGGTAAAGGAGGCAAGATGGGATGATGAGGAAGCTAGTTGAAATCGGGCAAATGACGACCATCGGAGCACTGACGGGCGCGTTTATCGGCGGAATCGTCGTTGGCGGTGGAGGAAACGGAGCGCTGTTGGGGGGACTGCTGCTAGCAGTCGCTCTCTCCTTGCCTATCCCGTTTTTTTCGAACCGCCCAACGGCGATCGTCCGCGTGAAATACGGAGCGGCCGCTTTGTTGCCGGGGATGCTTGTAGGTGGGAGCCAATGGGTGTCGCTTGGAACGGTCGGCGCTGCGGCGGGAGGGATAGCTAGCAGTGTGCTTGCCGCTTTTTTTGCCCAAGACATCATCGAGAAACAAGAAAGGCAAGGACGATACATTCGCACACGGTTTCATTACGTGTGGTTGTTTTTTGGAGGATCCTTGGCCACATTTTGCGCGTTGAACGCCTTTTTTGCCGCCGAGCGGGCGGTACCGTGGCAAACATGGGTGCGCTCCATTCCAATGGTGGTGCAGACGACGGTCATTCTCGCCTTTGTGTTGCTTGGGGTTGTCATTGGCGTTGCTTGGAAAAAAAGAAACGCTGAGACTTGGCGGCAAGCATGGACGTCTGCCCGCCGCCCGGTACGGGGAGTCGTGGTCGGTGGAATCGTGGCTATCATCGTCGCTTCCCTTGTCCATTACGGCTTTTTGTCTGTCCGCACCGCCGCTCGCTTCGTCGGTCCTCTGTTATCCTATGCCTTCGGTTGGATATTGCCTTGTGCTGTCGGGTATTTGCTTGCTGTCAACCGCCATCGCCCTGTTTTAGGATCGGTGTTGGCGATGATAGGGGCAGGGTTTGTCTTGATGGTAGGCATCAGTGTGTTCCCCATGCTTCTGCTTCCTGGAAGTGGGCTGATGTGGGCCGGATTGGTCACGGGCTTAGTAATGGTGGTTTTGGCGATTTTAAGCATCATCAAGCCGCAAAGCCATGTAGTATTCGGCAGTTTTCTCATCCTTGCTTCCATCCTTTCGTTTGTCGGTGCGGCCGGCGGCCTGATCATCGGAGGCGTCATCGGTCTGGTGGGCGGTGCATTGGTGGTGGCATGGAACGGACAGCAAGCGGGGGAGACGGACAGCGACTATCCTCCTCCCGTTTCCCCTCTTTCCAATCGCTCATCAACAATGACAGGATAAAAGGGAGGATGCAAATGAAGGCAAGCAAATGGTGGAAAACCGCGCTTCTCGCTTTGGCACTTTTTCTCTGCCTACCGCTTGGCGGGGCGCGTTCGCTCGCCGTCAGTGAAGAACAGGGATTTGTCATTCATGCCGATAAAGTGGTGGGCCTCTTGGACTTAGGTGGCATTGTTCTTGGGTCGCCGAAAGTGATCGTCGGCAAACTTCCCATTGCTTTCATCCAAACCGACATCAGCGGATTGTCTATGGAACGGGCCATCGACACGCCGCAAGGAACGATTCGATTGTCCATTCAGTCGAAAGGAACGGCGCAAGTCAATTGGATGAAACTGGATGTAACGAAATTAAAGTTTGGCGGTCTTTGCTTCGACGGCTTCCCGATTAAGCAATGTTTGAAAGACGTCACATTGGTGGCGACGAAAATGACGGCTTCGCGCCTCGCCCTTCCTGATATGTCGCTGTCAGCCTCGTTTTCCGGCGCCTCGATGATGCAAGCGGAGCGAAGCGCACTCGAACAAACGGATCTCGCCCAAGAAGCCGAACGGCTCATTTGGCAGCTTGATGAGCAAAAGCAAGGAACCGACAGCGCTGCCTACATGGTAAAGACGCTGCAGACGGATATCCCTACGCTTAGGAAGCGGGTTGAGTCGAGGGCGGACGAATGGACGGCGATGGAAGAAAAACAAACCGCCGTTTCCGCTTCCCTCCAATCGCTTGAACAAGCTATGGCGGGAGAGCAGAGAGCCGGGAGTGAAGAACAAAGACAATATGAAGCGGTGGTGATGCGCTTTCAAGAGTGGAAACAAATGCTCGAACAGCAAAGCGCTGCTCTTAGTGAAGACGTAGGAAAATGGAATGAACAAGATGGGTTATGGGAAAAAGCCGCTTCATACGTCGCAAAGCGACTGCGGCTTGGGGAACAATCGAACGCGATGAACATTCTTTCGGCTTTGCGCTCATCGCTCGACGACATGAAACAGCAGCTCGACAAAGAGAGAAAAGCCCTAGCCGCTTGGAGCCAAACGGTGACCGAGTTCGAGAAGCGACTCAATGCGGTTGAGGAATGGGTGAAACGGAAACCGGCCACCGGGGAGGAGCGCGCAGCTGGGCGTTCCGACGTACCGCTTTCTTCGCCGAAAACAGATGGTGAAGTGACTCCATAGAAGAAGAAGGTGTCCCGGAAGGAGCGGGACACCTTGTTTCATCAATATAGGCCATATCCATTTGAATGTACGATGGGGATTGGCCCTGTCTTGAAGACGGATCGAAACGGGGCCGTAGGGAGTTCGTCACGCGTCTAAGGTGCCGCCGTTGCCTTAAATGATTCCGTCGCGGATGGCCTTGACGATGGCTTCCGTCCGGTTTTTGGCGTTCATTTTTTGCAAAATCGCCGACACGTAGTCGCGCACCGTATACTCGCTCAAATGAAGCCGTTTCGCCGCTTCATAGGTCGACGCCCCTTCGGCGACCAGTTTCAATACTTCGATTTCTCGCGGCGATAAGTGCGGGGTCGGTTGCACAAGCTCTGGGCGGCCGCCGCTGCATTTAGCTAAAATTTCCCCCGCGCTTTGGCCGAATTTCATTACCGCTGTGTAGAGGCCATTGGACAATTGAAAAGCGGTCTTCGGACCACAATCCAAAATGGCAGCACCGATGAGCCGATTTTCCGAGGGTGCATACATCGGGGCAATGACGATTGACTCAAGTTGAAACTGCTGAACGTATTTCATCGGCAATCCTTGTTCCGCATGGCGGACGTAAATCGGTGGTACGTTTGTCATTTGGCGACCGAGCAGCTGTAGTCGTTGAATGTATTGTTTAATGAAAGGAAGATGATCAATGTGTTCATGAATGCTTTTGATTTCATGATTATCAAGCTGATAGCCGTACAGTCCGAATCCGCTTTCATGAATGCTGGAATAGGCGAACAGCGCACATCGTTCAAATGGCAAGTAGGCGACAAACCCGGTTGAAATGTATTCAATGGCTTGATGCAGCGTTTTGGCTCGCATGATCCATTGGTCAAACAACAACACCGCGTCTTTCCAAAGCTGTTGCTCTTTCGTACGGATGGAAACCTTTTGAGCAACATGAAACTGTTCGAGAGCGTGAAGCAGAAATGGAATGACGAACCGATCTTCCCCTTCGGTACAAACAAGCAAAAGATCGTCCCCCCATGGGAGTGGGATCAATCGCGTTTCGCTGACATCCATGTGGCAAAGAATGCGTTCACATAAGGCGAAAATCGTCTCTCCGCACACCGTGTTGTCGATAAGGGCATCAGCCACGCTTCCATACCATTTGGCGACGATGAAGCCGCCGTCGGCTGTTCTGGCCAGTTGGGCAATCCATGTGATCGGCAGCTGCTTGGATGAAACGGTTTGCTCAAGAAACTGCTCTAAATCGAACTCCGCACAATCAGGAGCGGTAACGGACTCATGAAGTTTCAAAAAAACGTACTGAATGGCTTGATGAACGCGAAAGTCCATAACGTCCCCCGACTGAATGGCTTCGTGAGCCGCGTTTTCCATCATCGATAAAATGACGGTCGACTGGTTGGGCGACAGCTTCCCGTTTCGTTTTTCCCATTCGCGGCGAAACGTCGCTAGCCATTCGGCGATATCACTTATCGGATGGCCCCATTGTGAAGAGAACGCCTCAATGGCAAGTCGCAAGGGGTGGGCGGCGGCGTGCTGCTTGTCCTCCAGTTCCTCGCATTTGTCTAGCCAGGCTGAAAGAATGCTCTCGCGGTGATGTTCGAGCGTATTCCACCCTTCTTTCAAAATGGCATCCAATCGGTTTGAAAGGCGCAAGTTCATTCGGTTCCCCTCCTTAACTGGTTTCGGATAGGTTTTGCCTTGTTTTTGGTTTGAAAGATGAAATCGCTCTTTCTTGTCTATCCATCGTTTCGGACAAAACAGGGCTTGTTGGTCGAACAGGTCCGTGTCTGGAGAGAAAAACGGGTTCAATCATTTTGGCGATAAGAGAAATGGTTGTGGAGTGCCCCTTTTATTAAAACGTTCTTTATTAATAATATTATAACAATTCTGTCTATTATAATACAAATGGTTTGTCAATCGTATCTCCGTTGTGTACGATAGAGGCAAAGAAAGGAAAGGGGGATTGTGAACGGATGAGCACGACCGAACATAAACAAGAAGCCCCGAAAACCGTCCGCTGCAAAGTCATCACCGTCAGCGACACGCGAACTGAGGAAACCGACCGGAGCGGCCGGCTGATGATCGAGCTGCTGACTGAGGCCGGTCATGACGTTGTAGGCTATGAAATTGTAAAAGACGAGGAAGCGGCCATTCGCGCAGCGGTGCTTGACGGCTGCCGCCGCCTTGATGTCGACGCGGTGCTCACCAATGGCGGCACCGGCATCGCCAAGCGCGATGTGACGATCGAAACGGTGAGCGCGCTGCTTGAGAAAGAACTCGTCGGCTTTGGCGAGCTGTTCCGCTTCCTCAGCTACACCGAAGACATCGGCGCCGCCGCCATGCTGTCGCGCGCCGTCGCCGGCGTGGCGATGGACACCGCCATCTTTTGCACCCCCGGCTCCACCGGAGCGGTGCGCCTGGCGATGACGAAACTCATTTTGCCGGAGCTCGGGCATGTTATAAGAGAGATTCGGAAAGACCGGTGAGGAAAATGAAGGTGTCTCCGCAGCAACGGGACACCTTTTTCATGTATATCGCTATGTAACACTTCCATTTTCGTAGTGTAAGATGGTCCCCTCCCTATGTTCGTATTGTATTCCTTATCCAGTCAACATGAAGAGCGAGCCTTCCCGTGCCCCCTAAGGAGGCGGTGACGTAATGCACCCTGCCGCTTTCAGGCATCATTTCTCAAATAGAAAACCTTTTTAACATCGCCCCTTCTTTTCACCTGTCTACTCATCGATCAAAGATAACATCTGTCTTTCACTGGCCTTATAGAGTGAATCTCACATACATCTTATTTTCGTCAGTTGACAAAAAAATCGATTGATAGTACTATTTTTTATGAAATTACATAATTACGCAATTGCGCAATTATAAAATTAAGTAAGAGGGGGTACATATGTTTCCTAAGGTGAATGAGGGAATTTTAACGTTTGGCATCAGGGTTTTCAATTCCATTGGCTTTTTTGTGTATGTTCCGCTGCTTTCATTATGGCTAGTGAAAATGAAAGAACTCGATATTACTGAAACCAGTTTCATCATGGCGGCGTTTACATTTGTATCGAAGGCAGGGAATATGTTGGTTGGGGGAATTGTCGACAAGTTTGGGATTAAGAACAGTCTGGTCATTGGACTCTGGGGAGCCGTCCTGTTGTTAACGATGTTAACAATCGTTAATTCTTATCCATTGCTATTTTTGATCGCATTGGTATTGGGCATCTCGACTTCGCTTTACAATGTAAGTTTGAAAACACATATTTCCTTATTACAGGAAAATGAGAGACTGCGAGCGTTTGCCTTATTAAACATCGCTGTTAACGTTGGCGCTTCCATTGGTCCTTTTCTAGGTGGGTGGTTATTGGATTGGAATTCTTCTAGTACGATCATGGCGGCAATCGTTTGTTATGTTTTGGCTGGGGGGATTTCGTTGTTGTTGCCCCGCATCACCAGCGAGGATGCGGAGAAGGGAATCAATATCGTACAATTCGTTAAAAACAGTAGATCGGACCCGCATTTCTTTATCTTTATAAGATTTATTGCTTTTTCAGGGTTATTTTGGTTTTTGTACACACAACTATTTACAACTTTCCCTGTTGTCGTTTCTCAACATTTTTCAGGAAAAACGATTGGGTTGTTTTTTACCGTGAACGCGATGACGATTATTGTTTTTCAAGGTTTCTATCCAAAAATACAGCCAAAATGGAAAATGGAGTATTGGTACGCCCTGGCCTTGGTGCTCATCGTTGCCTCTTATTTCTTGCTGTGGATTTCCCATCATTTTTGGATCATCTTTGTTAGCGTGGTTTTGTTCAGCATGGCTGAAATCATTTGGGTTCCTATGATTGATCATCAGCTCATAGAAAAAAAGGGAATGTTAAGTTCTTCATGGGCCTTCGGAATATCCGGTGTACTTTGGGGAGTATGGGAATCGATCGGTGGATTCGTTGGTTTGAATTTGTATCAGTACGTCGGACAGCAAACCTTTTTTTACTTAGCCATAATAGGCATTGTGATTTTGGGCGGTTATTTGTTTCGGCTGCTATATAGAAACATGTCTTTCTTCACAAGTAAAAATCAAGTAGGGAGAAAGGACTGGACATAATGGATTTGTTATTTGTTGAGACAAATACAACGGAATGGGGGATTGTATATGGATAAATATATCATCATTTTAGGGGCAAGCCGTTATGGAGCAGAAGCAGCGTTTCAATGTGGACTCAAACCTATTATTGTGACAGATCGGCACTCAAGCATTGATAAGGAAATAGCGCAGTTGACTGAGGCCGTATTTTATGTTCGTGATATTGCGGAGAAAACAGAGGTGTTTTACGCTGTAGAGAAAATCATGAGTTTCTATCAGACCGTAGAGCTTGTCGTAAGTTTTACAGAATTAGGGTTAGAGACAGCTGCTTATATTAGTGAAAGGATGCAATTACCAACCAATTCGCTTGAAACGGTGGTAAATACGAGGGATAAAGGAAGGATGCGTCGGATTTTGTCGAAAGATCCAGAATTGCGATTAGACGTTGTAAGTGGTAAGGGATCTGCTCTTCCTAAACAGTTTCCGTATTCAAGGCCAGCCATCATCAAACCGCTTGACGGATTTGGAAGTAAAGCGGTCGATTATATTTCCAATCAACAGGAGTGGGAAAAATGGTTAAAGAGAAATCAAGACCATTCTCACGAGTGGATTTTGGAGCCTTATATTGACGGTCCGGAATATAGTGTGGAGACGGTATCTTGGAGAGGAACGCACTTTATTTTAGGAATCACCGAAAAACAAACGACTGGGAAACCTCACTTTATTGAGACTGGGCATATGGTGCCAGCGAGACTGGGACAACAGGAAGTCGAGCGGATTGAACAAGTAGTGATGAAAGCGTTACATTTGTTGAATGTTCAGTATGGACCGGGGCATATTGAGATAAAATGGGATGTGGAAGAGGACAGGCCTGTGGTAATTGAAATGCACACGAGACCAGGAGGTGATTTTATCCCTTATTTACATCAATTAACCTCTGGTCTCAACCAGTATGAGCTAGGTATTTTATCCTATATGAACGAGATGCCACCTGTTGAAAAACCGATTTATCAAAAGGCAAGCCTTGTTAAGTTTTTGATGTTTCCAGAAGGGGTGTTGCGACAACTTTCTCTTGGTACAGAGTTCAATCGAGAATATATTCAAGATTGGGCCATCTATTATCGAGTCGGGGATCGGATAAGGAAAACGGTGGACTCGTATACTCGCTCGGGCCATGTTATTGTTTGCTCATCAACAGTTGAAGAATGCCAACGGTTATGCGACAATTTTGTTGATCAGTTGAAGTGCGAAATTGTTCATGAATAAAAAACAGAAGGCATGGGATGTCGAATGGCTGTATACACAATAGAGGAAGTCAACCATCGTTGTAAAGTTGAACTCTCGATCTCGTCCTTATTTGAAATGATGGCGTGTTTAAGAAAGTGCTACATTTCATCGGGAAAAATGGATGGTGCCCCTCCTTTTCCTGTTGCTCGTTTTGAGGAGTTTTTTCGCGAAAATGCATCGTTGCTGCATAAGTTTTACGGTCGGTATGAGTACGGAGCACAGCTCGCCGAATTTTTGGTTGATTTGCCTGTTCCTCATACCTTTTCTCAACTCATGGCGTATATCGATCGCGTGTCTCGATATGAGTTTTTGTATTACTTATTTGGTCGATACTTGTCTGAAAAAGAGGTCGAGATGTATCTGACGCAATTGGCTTCTCCGTTCGATGACATTCGCTCAAAAATCACGTCGTTGGGCGGGGTTGTGAATGATGAACAGTTGGAATTTGCACAGAACTATGAGCAATATTTGCAGGAGCTAACTTCTCTTTGGGAACGTTTTTATCAGCAATGTTACGCTCATATTGAATCGATCCTGTCCCCTCTCTGGGATCAAGCGAATGAACGATTGAGAGCGGAACTCAGGCAGTCTGGGATTGATAAAATAGTTCGAAAATTATTGTACGATTATCCAATCCCGGAACAGTTTCCAACAAAAGAAACAAAGTTGATCAAATTGTATCCATCCTATTTTGTGTCACCGAAATTTATTATCGTTTGGGGACTTGGTGAACTTCATATTGTTTATGATATCAAGCATTATCTAGACGGGAAAGAGATTTCTTTCAACGAACAGCGGCTGGAGATCCAATACGATGAGAGACAGCTGCAGTATGTTGCTGATATTGCGAAATCATTGTCTGAAATTGTTCGGGTGAAAATATTGTCATTGATTGCGAATGAAGAAAAAATAAGGTCACAAGAGATGGCTAATCAGTTAAATATTACCGTTCCTACTGTTTCACGACATTTAAACATCCTGAAACAATCCAATCTGATCATAGAGCGAAAAGAAAACGGTTATCACCTCTATGAGATCAACGAAAAGGAAGTGAGGAGCTATTGCTCCGCTGTAAAGAAAATTTTGGGCATCGAAAACGATGAAACATAACGGCCAAGAGGATGCTCCGTTGCCGGGGCATCCTCTTGGTCGGTTAGGCCTTGATGGACTTTTCCCTTTCTTGATTGCGAAGGATGAAGCGTTGGATTTTGCCGCTCGGCGTTTTCGGGAGTTCGGCGACAAATTCGACTTCGCGCGGGTATTGATGTTTGGATAAGCGCGTTTTGACGAACAAAGACAGCTCTTCGGCCAGCTCGTCCGACGGCGCAAAGCCTTCTTTCAGCACGACAAACGCTTTGACGATCTCTCCTTTGATGGGATCCGGCTTCCCGACGGCGGCCGCTTCGACGACGGCCGGATGCTCAAGGAGGCAGCTTTCGATTTCAAATGGTCCGATGCGGTAGCCGGCGCTTGAAATGATGTCATCCGCCCGCCCTTGAAACCAGAAATACCCGTCTTCGTCTTTGGTTGCTAAATCGCCGGTCAAAAACCAATGGCCGACAAGCCGTTCGGCTGTTTTTTCAGGATCTTTCCAATACCCCTTAAAGACGTTTGGAATCGAGTCGGTGTTAAAGGCAATTTGTCCGACTTCGCCGTCGGCGACCGGATTCCCATTCTCATCGAGCAAGGCGATGTCAAAGCCCGGAAGCGGCCATCCCATCGAGCCTGGACGGATGTCCATCGCGGCGGCGTTGAGGTTTCCAATCAGCATCAACGTTTCCGACAAGCCATAATGGTCGTGGATCGTGACCCCCACGTGCTCTTGGAAAAAGCGAATGACTTCCGGATTGAGCGGTTCGCCGGCTGAGCTCATGGCGCGCACGTTCAGCTGATAGCGGCGAATGACGTCCGCGCCGGCCGCCGCCATCGCCCGGTACGCGGTCGGGGCGGACGTGAAATTGGTCACCCGGTATTTTTCCATCAAGGAATAGCACTTTTCCGGTTGAAACGGCCCTTCATAAAAGACGATCGGCACGCCGAACGCCATCGGCGCAAAGGTGCAAAAGATCAACCCGTACGCCCAGCCCGGATCCGCCCCGCCGAAAAAGACATCCTCATCGCGCAGGCCGATCGCATAGCGCATATACGGATAAATGTTGATGAGCACGTTGTGCGGCCACATGGCGCCTTTGGGCATTCCGGTGGAGCCCGACGTATACTGAATCGCAAGCAGATCGTCGATCGTCGTTTCTTCGATCGAGTGCTCAGTCGACTCTTTTGAAAGCGTTTCCCAAAACGGCTGGTCTTGATCATGAGACGGCTCATCAATGACAAAAATGTGTTCGAGCGTCGGCATTTTTTCCTTTTCCGGCAGTTTGGCGCGCTGTTCGTTGTTCGTCAAGAGGACTTTCGCCTCGGAATGGTTGATGCGATATTCGATTGCCTGCGGGCCAAACGCGGTAAAGAGCGGCACATACACGGCGCCGACTTTCCAAGCCGCCAAAATGTAGACGACAAGAGCCGGGTTTTTCGGCATGAGCGCGCAGACGCGATCCCCTTTTTTCACTCCGAGTTTGCGGAACACGTTCGCCATTTGGTTGGACCAATCGCGCAATTGCCGATAAGTGATCGTTTTTTGCTCTCCTAAAGCGTTTTCATAAACGAGCGCAATGCGGTTCGGATCCTTGGCATACCGGTCGCATACTTCATGAGCGGCGTTGAACTGGCTGCGGGGATCCCAGTCGTAATGAGCAAATGCATGATCCCAAGAAAACGATTGAATGATTGAAACAGGTGCTGGATGGTTGGTCATGTCTGATCCCCCTTTTCTGTTCGAAAAGTAGTTAAATTAATAATAATTAAAATAAAAACAAAATTCAATACATTGTTAAAGAACAGTGTTAGAGTAAGTAAATCTGTTTGCACACAGCACTGGTAAAGCAGATGGTCTCGAAAGTTCCGGCAACGACGGCAGGCGAGGCCATGGACAAAAAAGAGGCGGCCGGTTTCGTCAACGTGTTTTGCTTTTTACCACCGCTGTCTTTTTAAAGGAAATCGTAGGACTGATCCGATACCAAATCCACAAATCATTGATGATGGAAGCGAGTTCGGCGATGTCGGCGTTGAGCTGGCACGAGCGCGCAAAATCGGCTTCGCGGCCAAGCGCGTCTTGCTTCTCATTGATTTGCCGCTCCAGCGTCGCGATGCGGTCAGGGATCAAGCCGCGGATCGCTTCCCACTCGAGCAAAATCGCCTCCTGTTCCTCGGCGCTGTAGTCGTCCCAATGTTTGTCCAACTGCGGCAGGGGGATGCCGAGCCGCTTGTCTTCGATGAAGATGCCATTCATTCTCATGTCCCCCTTTTCTTCTATTATACGAAACGTCTCCATAGAGTGTGGTGGAATTTTTATGCTTTTTCATGAATACGTATTGAAAAATGAGCCGAAAGCTGATAAAGTGATTAATGTATCCGATTTGAATATTTATTTATATTTAAGTATATTTATGTGACAGGAGAGGAGAACGGCCATGGCAAATCCGAAATTGGTGCTGGCATACTCTGGCGGTTTAGATACATCGGTGGCGATCAAGTGGCTGCAGGAGCGCGGGTACGATGTGATCGCGTGCTGTCTGGACCTTGGGGAAGGAAAAGATCTTGATTTCGTGAAAGAAAAAGCGCTCAAAGTCGGGGCGATCAAATCGTATGTCATCGACGTCAAAGACGAGTTTGCCAACGACTATGCGCTCATCGCTTTGCAGGCGAATGCGCTGTATGAAGGGAAATATCCGCTCGTCTCGGCGCTGTCGCGTCCGCTCATCGCGAAAAAACTCGTTGAAATCGCCGAGCTTGAAGGCGCCGTGGCGGTCGCCCATGGCTGCACGGGGAAAGGGAACGACCAAGTGCGCTTTGAAGTGTCGATCAAAGCGCTCAATCCGGATTTGGACGTCATCGCCCCCGTGCGCGAATGGAGCTGGTCGCGCGAGGAAGAAATCGAATACGCGAAAAAACACGGCATTCCGATCCCGGTTGATCTGGACAGCCCGTTTTCGATCGACCAAAACTTATGGGGCCGCAGCAACGAATGCGGCATTTTGGAAGATCCGTGGGCCGCGCCGCCGGAAGAGGCGTACGAGCTGACGGCTTCGCTTGAGGACGCGCCGGATGTGCCGGATGTCATCGAGATCGGTTTTGAACAAGGCGTGCCGGTGACGTTAAACGGGAACGCGTACCCGCTTGCGCAATTGATTTTGGAACTGAATGCGCTCGCCGGCAAGCACGGCGTCGGCCGCATCGACCATGTTGAGAATCGCCTTGTCGGCATTAAGTCGCGCGAAGTGTACGAATGCCCGGGGGCGATCACGCTCATTAAAGCGCATAAAGAGCTGGAAGACTTGACGCTTGTGCGGGAAGTCGCCCATTTCAAACCGCTCATCGAGCAAAAAATCGCCGAAGTCATTTACAACGGTCTTTGGTTCTCGCCGCTCAAAGACGCGTTGGTCGCGTTTTTGAAAGAAACGCAGAAAAACGTCACCGGCGTCGTGCGCGTGAAGCTGTTTAAAGGCCATGCGATCGTTGAAGGGCGCAAATCGCCGTTCTCGCTCTACGATGAGAAATTGGCGACGTACACGTCGGAAGATGAATTTGACCATCAAGCGGCGGTCGGCTTCATTTCGCTGTACGGCTTGCCGACCAAAGTCAACAGCATCGTGAACAAGCAAAACAAAGCGTCGGTGTCGACCGGCCAATAAAAATGGAGAGAAAAGGAAGGAGGAAGTCGCATTCCTCTGCGGCGTGAGGCGTGAAAAAGCTTTGGGGTGGACGGTTTACGAAAACAGCGGAAGAATGGGTCGACGAGTTTGGCGCGTCGATCCCGTTCGACCAAGAGCTCGTCGAGGAAGACATTGAAGGCAGCCTCGCCCATGTGACGATGCTCGGCGAGTGCGGCATCCTGCCGGCGGACGACGTCGAAAAAATTAAAGGCGGGCTTTTGCGCCTGCTCGAAAAAGCGAAGCGGGGAGAGCTCGAGTTTTCCGTCGCGTATGAAGACATTCATTTAAACATTGAAAAAATGTTGATTGACGACATCGGTCCGGTCGGCGGCAAGCTGCACACCGGACGGAGCCGGAACGACCAAGTGGCGACCGACATGCATCTATATTTGCGCAAGCGCGTCGAAGAGATTCTCGGCCTCATCCGCGGGCTGCAACGGGCGCTTGTGTCTCAAGCCGAGAAGCATGTCGAAACGATCATGCCGGGGTATACGCATTTGCAGCGGGCGCAGCCGATTTCGTTCGCCCACCATCTGCTGGCGTATGTTTGGATGTTGGAGCGCGATTATGAGCGGTTTTCCGAGTCGCAAAAGCGCATCAACAAGTCGCCGCTTGGCGCCGGGGCGCTCGCCGGCACGACGTTTCCGATCGACCGGCAGCGGACGGCCGAGCTTTTGGGCTTTGCCGATAGTTACGAAAACAGCTTGGACGCCGTGAGCGACCGCGATTTCATCATCGAATTTTTAAGCAACAGTTCGATGCTCATGATGCACTTGTCGCGGCTCGCTGAGGAACTCATCCTTTGGTCAAGCCAAGAGTTCCAGTTCATTGAGCTTGATGACGCGTTCGCGACCGGCAGCAGCATTATGCCGCAAAAGAAAAACCCGGACATGGCCGAGCTCATCCGCGGCAAAACCGGGCGCGTGTATGGGCACTTAATGGCCTTGTTGACGGTGATGAAAGGGCTGCCGCTTGCTTACAACAAAGATATGCAAGAGGATAAAGAAGGCATGTTTGATACGGTGAAGACGGTCATCGGTTCGTTGAAAATTTTCACTGGCATGATTGAAACGATGAACGTGCGCGCGGACGTGATGGAGCGGGCGACGAAACAAGACTTTTCGAACGCCACGGAGCTCGCCGACTACTTGGCCGCCAAAGGCGTGCCGTTCCGCGAAGCGCATGAAATCGTCGGCAAGCTCGTCTTGCGCTGCATCGAACAAGGCGTCTTTTTGGCCGATTTGCCGCTTGAGGTGTATCAAGAAGCATCGCCGCTGTTTGAGGAAGACATTTATGACGCCTTGAACCCGCGCACGGCCGTCAACCGCCGCAACAGCGCCGGCGGCACCGGGTTCGCGGAAGTGCTTGCCGCGCTTGAAAAAGCGAAAGAACGATTGGGAGGCTGACCGAAAAGGTACTCTCCCCTTAAGAAAGGCACAATTATCGTGTGACAGAGAAACAGCTGGGTACTTAAATAGCGATGAGGCAAGGGGGCTGACCGAAAAGGCGCTCTCCCTTCAAGAAAGATACAACCTATCGTGTGGCAGGGAAGCGGCTGTTGTTTATCATAGCGATGAGAGAGGGTGTCCTGGTCCGTTCGGGACACCCCCGTTACATCGTGCATACCGCTTCCCGGCATCGTTTCTCAAATAGAAAAACGTTGCCACATTGCCCACATTTATTCATCGGTCAAAGGAAACCGCTGTTTTTCCCACCCTTCTCGAAGGCTAGTGATTTAAGGGAGCAGGCCGCTTCCCGACCTCGTTTCTCAAATCGAAAAGCTCTGCCGCACCAAGATCGCCTTTCGTACGCCCCCATTGCTCAAGAGAAACAACCATTTTTTCCATCCTTCTAGCGAACGTCACTCTTTTCGGGTTCTGACGACCAGCACATCGCATTTGGCATGACGGACGATGTTTTCCGACACGCTGCCGATTAAGAACCGCTCGACCGCGTTCAACCCGGTCGCACCGCAAATGATGAGGTCGGCTTTGTGTTTCGGGGCGACGTCCTTGGCGATTTTTACCTTCGGTGAACCGAACTCGATGTCCGTTTCGACATCGTTGAGCCCCGCGGCGACGGCTTCTTGTTTGTATCGTTCAAGCAGCTCGACCGCGTATTGTTCCGATCGTTTCGTGAAGGTGTAATCAGAAAAGCCCATGGCGGTGTAATCTTGCACATCAATCACATGGGACAAAATGAGCTTCGCCCCATTGCGCTTGGCGATTTGAATCGCTTTTTTTAACGCCCACTCCGCTTCTTTTGAGCCGTCAACAGCGACGACAATCGTGCGATACGTCATCGTCACGGTTTTCCCCTCCCTTTGGATAAAAATGTTATTTCTATAAATCGTATACCCGCCCGATGCCGGCGATAAACTAGGCCATATAGAACGATTGATGAACAAGGGAGGAAAACGACATGGAAAAGCGGAATAACGATTGGCTGTATGATGAGGAAGAAGTGCGGACGATCACCGAACAAATCACGGAATCATATGAGAGCGGTATGATTGACGATAACGAATCGTATTACGATCCGCGCCGGGAGGTCGGCGAATAACCATAGCGCTAGAGAGCTATGGCTCTTTTTTTGTATTCGCTCCTGTTTATAAAGTAAAATGGAAGAAAGAGAATGGCGAAAAGGAGGAGAAACGGTGCGGCACGCCTTGATTACGGCCGGAGCGAAAGGGCTGGGGAGAAAAGTGACGGAGCTGCTCCTTGACAAAGGGTATTCGGTGACGGTGAACTACCGGAGCGATGAACAGGCGGTGCGCTCGCTGGCCGAGAAGTACCGCAGCGCCGCTGACCGCCTCCAGTTTGTGCGCGGCGATGTGACAAACAAAGACGATTTGGCAGCGCTCGTTGACGCCGCCATGGAGCGGTTCGGCCGCATTGACTGTTTGATTAACAACGCGGGACCGTACATTTTCGAACGAAAAAAATTGGCCGATTATACAGAAGACGAATGGTATGAAATGATAGAAGGCAATTTGAGCGCGGTCTTCCACTTGGTAAGACGGACGATTCCGATCATGCGCCAGCAGCGGTTTGGCCGCATTATCACCTATGGGTTTCAAGGAGCGGCGGATGCGCCGGGGTGGGTGCACCGCTCGGCGTTCGGCGCGGCGAAAGTCGGGTTAGTGTCGCTGACGAAAACGATCGCTCTCGAAGAGGCGGAATACGGCATCACCGCCAATATGGTGTGCCCGGGCAACATCGTCGGTGAGATGAAAGAAGCCGGGATCGCCGCTGCCCGTAACAAGCGCGATGCCGAAACGCCTATTGGGCGCCCGGGCACCGGCGAAGACATCGCCCGCGTCATCGCCTTTTTGTGCGACGACGATTCTGATTTCATCACCGGCGCCGTCATTGACATCACCGGCGGGGCGAACGTCATTTACCGCCACTTTTTCCGGTGAGAACAGCGCCTCCTTTTTCGTTTGCTTTCGCGTGAAACGGGGCACAATAAAAGGAGAAACAGAAAGGAAAAAGGAGGAAAAAAGCGATGAAGATCGGCATTCCAAAAGAAATCAAAAACAATGAAAACCGCGTCGCCATCACCCCAGCTGGCGTGATGACGCTCGTCAAAGCCGGGCATGACGTGTATGTGGAGACAGAAGCCGGCGCAGGGTCGGGATTTTCCGATTCCGAGTATGAAAAAGCCGGGGCGGTGATTGTGCCAAACGCCGAAGACGCCTGGGCGGCGGAGATGGTGTTGAAGGTGAAGGAGCCGCTTGCCGAAGAGTTTCGTTATTTCCGGCCGGGGCTCATTTTGTTTACGTACTTGCATTTGGCGGCGGCCGAAGCGCTGACGAAAGCGCTCGTCGAGCAAAAGGTGGTCGGCATCGCCTATGAGACGGTGCAGCTTGCCAACGGCTCGCTGCCGCTGTTGACGCCGATGAGCGAGGTGGCGGGCCGCATGTCGGTGCAAGTCGGGGCCCAGTTTCTCGAGAAGCCGCACGGCGGGAAAGGCGTTTTGCTTGGCGGAGTGCCTGGAGTGCGGCGCGGCAAAGTGACGATCATCGGCGGCGGAACGGCGGGGACGAACGCGGCGAAAATCGCGGTCGGCCTTGGCGCGGACGTGACGATCTTGGACATTAACGCCGAACGGCTGCGCGAGCTCGACGATTTGTTCGGCGATCAAGTGACGACGCTCATGTCCAACCCGTACCATATCGCTGAATGTGTGCGCGAGTCGGATTTGGTCGTCGGCGCTGTTCTCATCCCAGGGGCGAAAGCGCCGAAGCTCGTCACAGAAGAAATGGTGCGCTCGATGACGCCAGGCTCGGTGTTGGTCGACGTCGCCATTGACCAAGGCGGCATTTTTGAAACGACCGACCGCGTCACAACGCACGACGATCCGACCTATGTCAAGCACGGCGTCGTTCATTACGCGGTGGCGAACATGCCGGGCGCCGTCCCGCGCACGTCGACGTTCGCGCTCACGAACGTCACGATTCCTTACGCTTTGCAAATCGCCAACAAAGGCTACCGCGCCGCTTGCCTCGACAATCCGGCGCTGGTAAAAGGGATCAACACGCTTGACGGGCACATCGTGTATGAAGCGGTGGCGGCGGCGCACAACATGCCGTATACGGACGTTCATTCGCTGCTGCGAGGTTGACGCTGCTAGACCCACGGGCCGTGGGTCCGCTTGGTCCAAACGGTCGGTCAAACGCGGCTCGTTCGTTTGCTTGGCGCGCAGCCGAAAGAAACTAAGCGAACGCGACTCCAGATTCGTTTGCTTCAAAAACGCGATTGGCGCTGTCGCAGGGGGAATGGGAAAAAACAAGCTGTCCGAGCGGAGCAACAGTCCACCGGCGGACAGCTTGTTTTTTCCTTGGCAGCCGCAGCGGTGCCGGCTACACGATGATCAGTTCTTTGCTGAAGGAGGTCAGCACTTCGATCCCGTTGGCGGTGACGGCGACATCGTCTTCGATGCGCACGCCGCCGGCCGGCGGAACGTAAATGCCCGGCTCGATCGTAAACACCATGCCGGCGGCGAGCGGCGCGCGGTTGGCGCTGTGCAGCGACGGGTATTCGTGAATGTCAATCCCTAAACCATGGCCGACGCGGTGAGTGAAGTACGGACCGTAGCCGGCTTGTTCGATGACGCGGCGGGCGGCGCGGTCGATCTCCCCCATGGCGATTTGCGGGCGGCAAGCATCGATCGCCGCCTGCTGGGCGCGCCGGACCGTTTCGTAAATGAACCGCTGTTCGTCGTCGAGCGTCCGGCAGGCGACGGTGCGGGTAATGTCCGAGCAATACCCGTCGACGATGACGCCTAAGTCGAACAAGACGAAATCGCCCGGAGCGACCGCTGCGGTTCCCGGCGTGCCGTGCGGATCGGCCGTTTTCGCGCCCGTGAGCACGGTCGTCGGGAACGACATCCGTTCGACGCCGAGCTTTTTCAGTTCATATTCAATGACGGCGACAAGTTCGAGCTCCGTCACGCCGGGACGGATGGCCGATACGCCGATTTCGATCGCCTTGTCGGCCAACTTCGCTGCTTGGCGCAACGCCTTCATTTCCCGCTCGTCTTTGATCATTCGGAGCTGGCGCAGCTTTTCCTCGCTGTCGTGCCAGTGGGCGTTTGGAAACAACGCCGCGAGCCGTTCGAAGCGAGCGAGTGACAAATGGTGCTTTTCGACGGCGATGCTAGTTGCCTGAATGTTGCGTTGTCGCAAGTGGCGGTCAATTTCTTTCCACGGGTCGGCGCTGTCATCATAGCCGATCACTGTGCATTCCAAAGCGCTTCGGCGGGCGCGTCGGACTTCCATGTGCGGGCAGACGAGCGCCGGTTCGCCGTCGGGGAACACCAAAAGCGCCAGCAACCGCTCATGCGGGTCGCACCAAAATCCGCTCAAATAAAAGACGTTGGTGCTTGACGTGATCAAGGCGAATGAACTATGTTGTTGTTGAAGCCAAGAGGAAAATGCTTGCAGCCGTTCGTTCATCGTTTCCTGCCTCTCTTTCTTGCGATCGTTCAGTTTGAGCGTACCAAGAAACGGGCCGCTTGTAAATGGGCAGGCAGGAAAAGAAGGAAATGAGCGGGCGGCGGCGAACCATGTGGAGTGGAAAGGAGAGATGTGGGGATGAAAGTCAGCTACCATGGCCATTCGGTCGTCCGCATTGAGACGAACGGAAAAACGATTTTGATCGATCCGTTCATCACCGGCAACGCGACGACCGACTTGAACGCGGCCGATGTCAAAGCGGATGTCATTTTGTTGACGCACGGACATGGGGATCATGTCGGTGACACGGTGGAGATCGCCAAGCGGAACAACGCCCTGGTCGTCGCGACGTTTGAGCTGGCGACGTATTTAAGTTGGCAAGGCGTTGAGACGTTTGGCATGAACATCGGCGGGGCGCGCGAATTTGACTTTGGCACCGTCAAGTTGACGCAGGCGTTCCATAGCTCCGGATTTGTGACGAATGACAAGCAGATCATTTATTTAGGCATGCCGACCGGCATTTTGTTTACCGCCGAAGGCAAAACGATTTACCATGCCGGCGACACCGGGCTGTTTTCCGACATGAAACTGATCGGCGAGCGCCATTCCATCGATGTCGCCTTCCTGCCGATTGGGGACAGCTTCACGATGGGGCCGGAAGATGCGGCCGTGGCCGCCGAGTGGCTCGGAGCCAAGCTCGTCGTGCCGATTCATTACAACACGTTCCCGCCGATCGCCCAAGACCCGGAACGGTTCGTTTCGCTCCTCCCGCCGGGGGTTGGCCGCGCCCTGAAGCCGGGCGAAAGCATCGAGCTGTAGCGTGTCGCTGGTGAGCGGAGCGGTTTGATGGGGACGGTGGCGCGAAAAGGGGTGGAAGAGAGGAAAGGAATTCGCCTTTCCTCTCTTTTTGTCCTGTGAATCTTCCCGTTTCCGTCGGACCGATGGACGAAGAGGCGACTTTGTGGCGCAAAACGACCAGTTTCCGCCACCGCGGTCCGGTTCTCCCGGTTTCCTCCCGTTGAATCGCGGCCGTTGCGGCCGTTATAATGAAAGTAACAACAGGCAAAGGGTGAAGAACCGTTGGCGACAAAACACGAACAAATTTTGGAATACATCCATCGGTTGCCGATTGGCGAGAAAATTTCCGTGCGCCAGATCGCCAAAGAAATGGGTGTGAGCGAAGGAACGGCGTACCGGGCGATCAAAGATGCCGAAAATAAAGGGTATGTGAGCACGATTGAACGCGTCGGCACGATCCGAATCGAGAAAAAGCGCAAGGAGAACATCGAGAAGCTCACTTACGCTGAGGTGGTCAACATCGTTGACGGGCAAGTGCTTGGTGGACGTGAAGGGCTTCATAAGACGCTCAACCGCTTTGTCATCGGCGCCATGCAGCTCGAAGCGATGATGCGTTATACCGGGGCGGGCGATCTGCTCATCGTCGGCAACCGGACGAAGGCGCACGAGCTGGCCCTGCAAGCCGGAGCCGCCGTGCTCATCACAGGCGGGTTTGACACGGCCGACCATGTTAAAAAGCTCGCCGATGAGCGACAGCTGCCGATCATTTCGACGAGCTATGACACGTTTACGGTCGCGACGATGATCAACCGCGCCATTTACGATCAGCTCATTAAAAAAGAAATCGTGCTCGTTGAAGATATTATTATTCCAGTGGAAAAAACCGCGTACTTGCGCGTCGACGATCCGGTTGAGCGCTGGTACGTATTAAACAAAGAAACACGCCATAGCCGTTTCCCGGTCGTCGATGAAGATTGGAAAGTGCAGGGGATCGTGACGGCGAAAGATGTGCTCGATATGGATCGACAGCTGCCGATTGAAAAAGTGATGACGAAGCAGCCGATCACTGTGAGCGGAAAAACATCGGTCGCCTTTGCGTCTCACATTATGGTATGGGAAGGGATTGAGCTGCTTCCAGTGGTCGATGACCACCATCGGCTGCAAGGGATCATCAGCCGTCAAGATGTGTTAAAAGCGCTGCAAATGGCGCAGCGCCAGCCGCAAGTCGGGGAGACGATCGATGATCTCATCACCGCCCAGTTTCGCGAGTCCGGCGACAAAGAAACGCTGTTTCGCTGCACGATCACGCCGCAAATGACGAACTATTTAGGCACGCTCTCGTACGGCGTGTTTACGACGATCGTCACCGAAGCGGCGGCGCGCATGCTGCGGGCGTACAAGCGCGGCGATTTGGTAATGGAAAACCTTACCGTCTACTTCATCAAACCGGTGCAGATTGATAGCACGGTCGACGTGCGAGCGAAGCTTTTAGAGCTCGGGCGCAAGTTTGGGAAAGTGGATGTCGAAGTGTACAATGAAGGCGATCTTGTCGGCAAGGCGATGATGATGTGCCAGCTGATCGATCGATGAACGGGCAAGGCAGCCAACAGCAATCCATGCCCCGTTTTTGATCGCAACGAGCCCAAACAGCAAGGGGACGGCAAGGCAAACGAAAAGGATGCCCGCTTTCTGTCCGGGACATCCTTTTCCTTGTGTCGCCCGTTGTCAGCGCCAAACGGCCTTACTTTTGTTTGGCCGCCTCCGCCTCCTCGACCGCCTGGGGCAAGTAGTAGCGGTAGGCGCGGTAGCCGGCCCAAGCGCTGCCAAAGCCTAAGATGATAAAAATGGCGGCGATGATATACGTCACCGTTGTCTGATACAAAAACAATTGGTTGATTCCGAACAAGGCGACGAACAGCCCGAGCGCCACGCTCGCTTTCGCCGAGAGAAAGCGGCGCTCGATCGGACGTTCGGAACGGACGTAGCGGATTTTATAATAGACGTAAAACGAAAAGGAAAATATAATGAAAATAACCAAAGCTGGCATGGTGGATCCCTCCGTTGTCCATTTCGTTTTCCATTGTACATAGAAGCAGGGAAAAAGGCCAGCGGTTGACTATGACAGGTGACGAAAAAGGGGAAAAACGAATGAAACCGGTTCAGCAACAAATTGTTGATGCGATTCGCGAGTTTGACACGATCATCATCCATCGCCACGTGCGCCCGGATCCGGACGCGTACGGATCGCAGGGCGGGTTGGCGGCGCTGCTGCGGGCGTCGTTTCCAAACAAGCGGGTGTATGCGGTGGGGACGGACGACCCGTCGTTGTCCTTTTTACGCCAAATGGATGTCATTGACGATGCGGTCTATGAGCAGGCGCTCGTCATCGTCTGTGACACAGCCAACGAGGAACGGATTTGCGACAGCCGCTACCGGCTCGGGCGAAAGCTCATTAAAATCGATCATCATCCGAACGACACGCCGTATGGCGACATCATGTGGGTCGACACCGCCGCCAGTTCGACAAGCGAGATGATCTATGAGTTGTATTTGTCTGGGAAAGACGAAGGGCTGACGATGACCGCTGAGGCGGCGCGCCTCATTTACGCCGGCATTGTCGGCGATACGGGCCGCTTTTTATTTCCGCGCACGAGCGAAAAAACGTTCCGCTACGCCGGGGAGCTCATTTCGTACGGTTTTTCGCTGACGGAATTGTACGACGGATTGTATCGAACGAGCTTGCCGCTTGCCCGCTTAAGCGGCTATGTGCTTTCGAACTTTACGATCGAAGAAGGAGTGGCGGCCGTCAAAATGCCGCGGGCGCTGCTTGAGGAATATGGGGTCACCCCGCTCGAGGCGTCGCAGCTCGTCAGCTTGCTCGGCAATATCGACGGTATCATCGCTTGGGTGTTTTTTATTGAGGAGGAGAAGGACATCCGCGTCCGCTTCCGCTCGAAAGGACCGATCGTCAACACAGTCGCCAAACGCTACGGCGGCGGCGGCCATCCGCTCGCAGCCGGCGCGTCCATCGCGTCATGGGAAGAAGCGGATCGCGTTGTTGAGGACGTGAAGGCCATCTGCCGCGCTGAGCGGTAGCCTCAACGCTATTATTCTAGCGCCTGCCGCGGCATGCGGTTTGAAGTGCTGTCACCCGTCGGCGGGGCGTCGCGCTTGCGGTGGCGACGCTGAGTGGGGATTGCGCTTCCGGGTGGCTGTTTTTAGGCGAGGCTGGATGCTGAGCACGGATTCTGTTTGGGTTGCTGTCACCCGGCGGCGGGGCGCTGGGCGTGCGGTAGCGCTGAGCAGGGATTCCGCTTGAGAATTGCGGTCACCCGGCTTCGGGATGTTGCGCGTGCGGCGGCGCTGGGAAAAGGGCCCCGCCCGCTTCGGGCCGCTTCTTTTGCCGCCGGCGCGCGAAGGCGTGTCGGATTACGGGAGCGGCGTTACTTTTACTTCAACCGCTAAAACGGTGAAAATGGTGAGGGTGTGAAGTTGCAGCCGGTATTGTTTTTCATGGATTGAGAACGTTTTGTTCTCGACGGCCCGCTTGATCAATTCGCGGCTGTTGTACACTGTTTCAATGTCCTTTGTAATTAAATGGGACAAGTCTTCTTTGACGCTGTCTTCGATGCGGAATGTCGTGTACGAATCAAATTTATACTGCTCAGCATTGGCGAGATGAACAGTGATGTCTTGGACGGTCAGCTTTTTTTTCATTTCTTTGTTGTAATGAATATAATCTTCCTGCCAGATGCGAATCTCTTTTTGCAGATCGGCGATTTGCTCGTTCAGCTCATTGACATGCCGCACTTGTTTTTCTTGCAGAACGCCGAAAATGTATAAAAAGACGAACCAACTGATCAGCGCTCCGATCGCGACGCCGGCAAAAAAGCGTTGCCATGATGGGGATTGATAATACGGAGGAATTCTCATGGCGAAATGTGCTCCTGCGTCAGCCACGTAACGATGGCTACCCCTGTTTGCGCGCCGCCCATGGCAGACAAAATGAGCAAAAATTGGCGCACAATATCTTTCGTTTCGCCAAGAAACAGCCCCCGTTCGACGACATAAAACGTATCAAACGTCCCGCCGATGGCGGCCACCACCGCCCAAATGCGCAAATCGCCGGCGAACCGATACATGGCGGTCAGCGGTTGGCCGCCGCTCAAAAAAGCGCCGAGCGCGCCGATCACGGCGCCGCCGAGCAGCACGCCGACCGCGATAAAATAGCTTTGAATAAACGCCGGCAAAAAAGCCACTTTTTCGTTCATCGGTTTCCCCGTCCTTTCTTTATTTATGTATATCAGGCCATCGGACGCAATATGTAGCGGAAGAGAAAGTTTTCGCCCGCGAAACGGAGAGGGGGAGGACCATGTCGTTCGTTCATTTGCATGTGGTCAGCGCGTATAGCTTGCTGCAAAGCGCGGCGACGGTCGAGGCGCTTGCGGCCAAAGCGAAACAGCTCGGCTATGAGGCGTTGGCGCTCACCGACCGCCATGTGCTGTATGGCGCCATTCCGTTTTACCGGGAGTGCGAGCAGCACGGCCTCCGCCCCATCATCGGCATGATGACGGATGTCATCCTCGAGGGAGATGAAGCGGCATTTCCGCTCGTCCTGCTGGCTGCCAATGAGGAAGGATACCGCCATTTAATCGAAATCAGCACAGCGGTGCAAATGGGGGAGGAAAAGCGCATTCACGAGGACGTCCTCCGCCGCTTGAACGGGGGAATCATGGCCATCACGCCAGGGCCTAACGGGCGGGTCGAATCGCTGCTCGCCGCTGGGGATGTGGCGCGGGCGAAAGAGACGTTGTTCCGCTACCGCCAGCTGTTTGCTGGCCGCCTGTATATCGCCATCCAGCGCGGCGAGCGGTGGCGCGGGCCGTATGAGGACGGGCTGCGGCGGCTCGCGGAGGAGCTCGGGATTCCGCCCGTTGCGACGAACGATGTCCGCTACGTGGAGCGCGAGGATGCGCTTGCGTTTCGCTGCTTGCAGGCGCTGAGCCGCGGGGTACCGCTCGCAAACATTGCCGAAGAGGACGGGCGTCACTTGGCGGCGCCGGACGAGATGGCCCGCCGCTTTGCCGATTGGCCGGAGGCGCTTGCCAACAGCATCGAGATCGCCAATCAGTGCGCGCTCCGCCTCGAGTTTGGTCGCCGGCGGCTGCCGAAGTTCCCGGTGCCGGATGGGGAAACGGCGGATGGCTATTTGCGCCGCCTTTGCGAACAAGGACTCGCTCGCCGCGTGCCGTCAGCGGATGCGCGCTATTGGCGGCGGTTGGAGCACGAGTTGGCTATCATTGAATCGCTTCGTTTCAGCGACTATTTTTTGATCGTCGCCGATGTGCTCGCCTACGCGCGCCGGCGCGGCATCATGACCGGACCGGGCCGCGGCTCGGCTGCCGGCTCACTTGTCGCTTACGCGTTGTCGATCACCGATGTTGATCCGCTGGAATACGGGCTGTTGTTCGAGCGGTTTTTAAACCCGGAGCGCGTGTCGGTGCCGGATATTGACTTGGACTTTCCCGACGATCGACGCGAGGAAATGATTCGTTACGTCGCCGACAAATACGGTCATGATCGCGTCGCGCAAATCATTACGTTCGGCACGTTCGGCGCCAAAGCGGCGCTGCGCGAGACGGCGAAGGCGCTCGGCCTTCCCGGGGAGGAAACGGAGCGGGTGATCGCGCTGCTGCCCAACCGGCAAGGACTCACGATTCGTCGCTGGCATGACGAATCGGCTGCCTTTCGTCGGGCGGTTAGCGCCGTTCGCGGCGGGGATCGTTGGCTTTTTGTAGCGCAAAAACTGGAAGGCTTGCCGCGCCACACGTCGATTCACGCCGCCGGCGTCATCATCAGCCCCGAGCCGCTGCTCGCCCATGTGCCGTTGCAGCCTAGCCACGGCCCATGGCCGCTCACGCAATACGCGATGGGCGCGCTTGAGGCGCTCGGGTTGTTGAAAATCGATATTCTCGGGTTGCGCACGTTGACGCTGATCGGCCGGATGGCGCGCCTCGTCGAGCGGCAGACGGGGCGGCCGTTTGCGGTTGACGCGCTGCCGCTCGATGATGCCAAAACGTACGCGCTCCTTAGTTCGGGGGACACGAACGGCATTTTTCAGCTCGAATCCGCGGGAATGAAGCGCGTGCTTGCTGAACTGCGGCCGTCCGAGTTTGAGGATTTGGTCGCGGTCAACGCGTTGTACCGCCCCGGCCCGATGGAGATGATCCCTGTTTACATTCGGCGCAAGCGCGGCGAAGAGCCGGTGTCGTATGCGCACCCGGATCTCGCTCCCATTTTGGCGCCGACTTACGGTGTATTGATTTATCAGGAGCAAATTATGCAAATCGCTGCCCGGCTGGCGGGCTTTTCGCTCGGACAAGCGGACGTGCTCCGGCGGGCGGTGGCGAAAAAGGAAAAGGCGCTGTTGGCCGAGCAGAAAGAGGCGTTTGTCGCCGGCTGCCTTGCGAACGGTTACGCAGAGGACGTGGCCGAGGAGCTGTACCGGCACATCGTTCGTTTTGCCCATTATGGTTTTAATCGAAGCCACGCGGTCAGCTATGCGCGGCTGTCGTATGCGATGGCGTATATTAAAGCGCATTATCCGCTCTGTTTTTATGCGGTCATGTTGACGGATGCGGCCGGCGATCGGGAAACGATGGCGCTTTACAGACGCGAGGCGGAGCGGAAGGGCCTTCCGGTTTTGCCGCCGTCGATCAACCGGAGCGGCTATCGGTTTGCGATCGAAGGGGAGGCGATCCGCACGGGGCTTTCGGCGGTGAAGCATGTCGGCTCGGCTGCGAAGCCCATCATCGATGAGCGAAAAGCGCACGGGGCGTTTGCCGACTTTTTCGACTTTGCCGTTCGCCTGCTGCCGAAAGGATTGGCGCGTCCGGCGCTGGAGGCGCTGATTTCTGCCGGCGCCTTCGATGAATTTGGAGTCGAGCGCGCCGTCCTTTCAGCGAGCATTGAGATCGCCGCCGAACATGCCGAATGGCTGAGCGCGTATGGGGGAGCGATCGGATTTTCACCCCAGCCGAAATACGCCGAGGCCAAACCGTGGACGCCCAGCGAGCGCCGCCGCCGGGAGAGAGAATGTCTCGGTTTTGCCGTCACCCCGCATCCAGCGGCGGTATGCCGACCGTTGTTTCAGGCGGCGCATGCCGTGTTCGCCGCTGAGGCGGACGGCCCGTCCGTGGTGGTCGGGGGGGCGGTCGCGCAGCTGCGGAAAACGCGGACGAAGTTTGGCGAGGAGATGGCGTTTTTGACCATCGGCGATGAAAGCGGAGAAGTGGAGGCGGTCGCTTTTCCACCGATATATGCCCGCGCTGCTGCTGAGCTCGTGGAGGGAGCGTTCGTTTTGCTTTCCGGGACGATGGAAAGGCGCGGAGGACGGCGCCAGCTCGTCATCCGCCGCGCGTGGGGCTTGCCGGTGTCGGCGCTCTACATCAATGCCAGCGGCGCGGACAGCGGCCGGCTCGCTGCGCTGAAACAGCTGCTTGAACAGCATAGCGGCCGCACGCCTGTTTACTTGTATGACGAACGTAAACGCGCGCTTCTCCGCCTGCCGGAGCGGTATGCGGTAGCTTTGACGGCACCCTTTGTCGATGAACTGATCGCTTTGTTCGGATTTGGCGCCGTTGCCGTCAAATAAATCGCTCTTTACGGAAAAGCTCCATGGGCAGAGTGATCTGCCCTCCATCCGGGGATGAAAATCCGCACCAGTGCGGCATTTTCACGGAAAGGCTCCATGGGCAGCGCGATCTGCCCTCCACTTTTCTTTTTCGGTGTTGCAGTATAAACCAGGAAACCGATACAATGGATCATAAAGGAGGGGCTCCCTCATGTGGAAAGACTTATTTGGCAAAAAGAAAAAATACGCGCCGCTGCCTGCCGAACAACTGAAGCATGAAGTTCCGGAAGGCGTGATGACGAAATGTCCGCAATGCAAAAAAATCATGTATACGAAAGAATTGGTCAAAAACTTGCGCGTCTGCCTAAGCTGCGGCTACCATCACCCGCTGCCGGCGCGCGAGCGAATTGCCAGCGTGCTTGATGACGGCAGCTTCCGCGAGTATGACGCCGATATGATCTCGGTCAATCCGCTCGGTTTTCCGGGCTATAGCGAAAAGCTGGAAGAAGACCGGCGCAAGTCCGGACTGAACGAGGCGGTCGTCACCGGCGAAGGGACGCTTGACGGCCATCCGCTCGTCATAGCTGTCATGGATTCGTCGTTCCGCATGGGCAGCATGGGCTCGGTTGTCGGCGAAAAAATCGCCCGCGCCGTTGAACGGGCGAGGGAGCAAGGCGTGCCGTTTCTCATTTTCACCGCGTCCGGCGGCGCCCGCATGCAAGAAGGGGTGCTAAGCCTCATGCAAATGGCGAAAACGAGCGCCGCGCTCAAACGATTCAGCAACAGCGGCGGCTTGTTCATTTCCGTCATGACCCATCCGACAACCGGCGGTGTATCGGCGAGCTTTGCCTCGCTTGGGGATTATAACTTTGCCGAACCGGGGGCGCTCATCGGCTTTGCCGGCCGCCGCGTCATCGAGCAGACGGTGCGCGAAGAGCTGCCGGAAGACTTCCAGACGGCGGAGTTTTTGCTGAAGCACGGGCAGCTGGATGCTGTCATCCATCGTCATGAGCTGAAGGAAAAGCTGGCCGTTGTGCTGGCGATTCATAACGGAGGAGGGGAAGCGGGATGGTGGCGGAATTAGAATTTGAAAAGCCGCTGGTCGAGTTGCGCCGCAAAATTCAAGAGTTGAAAGAGTTTATGAAAACGGCAGACGTTGACTTATCGGTGGAAATCGAAAAGCTGGAGGCGCGCCTAGCCAAATTGGAAAACGAAGTGTACGCGAACTTGACGCCGTGGGATCGCGTGCAAATCGCCCGCCATCCGCAACGGCCGACGACGCTCGATTACATCGAGCGGCTGTTTACAAACTTTCTCGAGTGCCACGGCGACCGCTGCTTCGGCGATGACGAAGCGATCGTCGGCGGCATTGCCATGTACGACGGGCTTCCGGTGACGGTGATCGGCCACCAGCGCGGCAAAGATACGAAAGAAAATTTGCGCCGCAATTTCGGCATGCCGCACCCCGAAGGCTACCGGAAAGCGCTGCGGCTCATGAAGCAGGCGGAAAAGTTTTCCCGTCCGATCATTTGCTTCATTGATACAAAAGGCGCCTATCCGGGCAAAGCGGCGGAAGAGCGCGGGCAAAGCGAGGCGATCGCCCGCAACTTGTTTGAAATGGCGGGACTCACCGTGCCGGTTGTCTGCATCGTCATCGGTGAAGGCGGAAGCGGTGGGGCGCTGGCGCTTGGCGTCGGCAACCATATTCATATGCTGGAAAACTCCACGTACTCGGTCATCTCGCCGGAAGGGGCGGCGGCGATTTTGTGGAAAGACGCCTCATTGGCGCAGCGGGCGGCGGAAACGATGAAAATCACCGCTCATGACTTAAAAGCGCTTGGCGTTATTGATGAAATCATTCCGGAAGTGAAAGGCGGCGCCCACCGCAATGCCGATGAACAGGCGAAAGAAATCGACCGCGTGCTGCGCGCTTCGCTGAAAGAGCTGCTGGCGCTCGACGGCGAGGCGCTCGTGGAACAGCGCTACGAAAAATTTAAACAAATGGGCCGCGTCTCGTTTTTACAAGAGACGATTCGGGCAAGATAAGAAACAAGCTGTCCTCCGCTGGCGGGACAGCTTTGTTCTGTCTAAACAATGGCGTCTCAACACATGATCCGGTTCCCTATGGACAGCTTTGTTCTGTTTAAAAAATCGCCCCTTGTAAGCTGTTTCAGCGTGCGTTCCCTGTTGTGTTCAACAGGCGTTCATGGTACATTAGGAATGTTTAGAGGCGACAGACGTATGAGGTCGGACGTGTGCAATTCGAGACAAATGAGGTGGAAGTGATGAAACGGATTGGTGTATTGACGAGCGGCGGCGACTCGCCGGGCATGAACGCGGCCATTCGCGCGGTCGTCCGCAAAGCCATTTACCACGGCGTCGAAGTGTACGGCGTGTATCATGGCTATGCCGGGCTGATTGCCGGCAATATCAAAAAGCTTGAAGTCGGCGATGTCGGGGATATTATCCATCGCGGCGGCACGATTCTTTATACCGCCCGCTGTCCGGAGTTTAAGACGGAGGAAGGGCAGAAAAAAGGGATCGAACAGCTGAAACAACACGGCATTGAAGGGCTGGTCGTCATCGGCGGTGACGGGTCCTACCAAGGGGCAAAAAAATTGACCGAGCATGGCTTTCCGTGCGTCGGCGTGCCCGGGACGATCGACAACGATATCCCGGGGACGGATTTTACCATCGGGTTTGATACGGCGTTGAACACCGTTATTGACGCCATTGACAAAATTCGCGACACGGCGACGTCGCATGAGCGGACGTATGTCATTGAAGTCATGGGCCGTCATGCCGGCGACATTGCCTTATGGTCGGGGCTTGCCGGCGGGGCGGAGACGATTTTGATCCCGGAAGCGGACTACGATATGGATGATATCATCGCTCGCTTGAAGCGCGGCCATGAACGCGGCAAAAAACATAGCATCATCATCGTCGCCGAAGGAGTCGGCAGCGGCGTTGACGTTGGGCGGCAAATTCAAGAGGCGACCGGTTTTGAGACGCGCGTGACGGTGCTTGGCCACGTGCAGCGCGGCGGATCGCCGACGGCGTTTGACCGCGTGTTAGCGAGCCGTCTCGGCGCCCGGGCGGTCGAACTTTTGCTTGAAGGCAAAGGCGGCCGTTGCGTCGGCATCCAAAACAACCGGCTCGTCGACCATGACATCGCCGAAGCGTTGAGCCAAATTCATACGATCGATCAGCGGATGTATGCGTTGTCGAAAGAGCTGTCGATTTAACGGTTTTGAAAACCATCTCCCGGCGCCAAGAAAGGGCGAGCGGCGGTCCCATGGGCCCGCCGGGAGAGGAAGCACGGTTGGCAATCATTGACGAATATGCTAGTCTATGAGTAGAGCAGACATTTCGGAATGAAAGACAGCGTAGTCGGGATAGTGTCTTGCCGTTTGGCAAACACGCCCAAGCCGCTTGAAGCCCCCGCCTGTTCGGAAGCGGCGGGGAGTTCACTTCCCGAGGGGAAAGGAAGAAGAAGCGATGAAGCGGAAAACGAAAATTGTTTGTACGATTGGGCCGGCAAGCGAAAGCGTGGACAAGCTCGTGCAATTGATCGAGGCAGGCATGAACGTAGCGCGCCTCAACTTTTCGCACGGCGATCATGAAGAACACGGGAGGCGCATTGCCAACATTCGCACAGCGGCGCAGCAAACCGGGAAAACGGTGGCGATTTTGCTTGACACAAAAGGTCCGGAAATTCGCACGCATAACATGGAAAACGGCGCCATCGAGCTGAAGGAAGGCGCGAGGCTCGTCATTTCGATGAACGAAGTGCTCGGGACCCGAGACAAAATTTCCATCACTTATCCGGGACTGATCGATGACGTATCCGTCGGCTCGACCATTTTGCTCGATGATGGGCTGATCGGCCTCGAAGTCACGGCGATCGATAAAGAAGCGGGGGAAATAGTCACCACCGTCTTAAACGGCGGGGTTCTGAAAAACAAAAAAGGGGTCAACGTTCCCGGCGTGCGCGTCAATTTGCCGGGCATCACCGACAAAGATCGCGCTGACATTTTGTTCGGCATCCGCCAGGGGATCGACTTCATCGCTGCGTCGTTCGTGCGCCGGGCGTCCGATGTGTTGGAAATCCGCGAGCTGCTTGAAGCGAACGATGCGCTCGGCATCCAAATCATCGCCAAAATCGAAAACGAAGAAGGCGTGGCCAACATCGATGAAATTTTGGAAGCAGCCGACGGCCTCATGGTGGCACGCGGCGACTTAGGCGTAGAAATTCCGGCTGAGGAAGTCCCCCTCATCCAAAAAATGCTCATTAAAAAATGCAACATGCTCGGCAAGCCGGTCATTACAGCGACGCAAATGCTTGATTCAATGCAGCGCAACCCGCGTCCGACGCGGGCGGAGGCCAGCGACGTCGCCAACGCCATTTTTGACGGCACGGATGCGGTCATGCTGTCCGGGGAGACGGCAGCCGGCCAGTACCCGGTTGAAGCGGTCCGCACGATGCACCAAATCGCGCTTCGCACCGAACAGGCGTTGGAGCACCGCGACATGTTGTCGCAGCGCACGAAAGAGAGCCAAACGACGATCACCGATGCCATCGGCCAGTCGGTCGCCCATACGGCGCTGAATTTAGATGTCGCCGCGATCGTCACGCCGACAGTGAGCGGAAAAACGCCGCAGATGGTGGCCAAATACCGTCCGAAAGCGCCGATTATCGCCGTCACCTCAGACGAGGCGGTATCGCGTCGGTTAGCGCTCGTCTGGGGCGTCTATACGAAAGAGGCGCCGCATGTGAACACGACGGATGAAATGTTGGATGTGGCCGTCGATGCGGCGGTGCGCTCCGGTTTGGTCAAGCACGGCGACTTGGTCGTGATCACCGCCGGCGTGCCGGTCGGCGAAACCGGTTCGACGAACTTGATGAAAGTGCACGTCATCAGCGATCTGCTCGCCAAAGGGCAAGGCATCGGCCGCAAGTCGGCGTTCGGCAAGGCGGTCGTCGCCAAAACGGCGGAAGAGGCGTGCCGAAAAATGGTGGAAGGCGGCATTTTGGTCACCATCAGCACCGATGCCGATATGATGCCGGCGCTGGAAAAAGCGGCGGCGATCATCACGGAAGAAGGCGGGCTGACGAGCCATGCGGCCGTCGTCGGGTTAAGCCTCGGCGTTCCGGTCGTCGTCGGGGTCGAGAATGCGACCCGCCTGTTTCAAGACGGACAAGAAATCACGGTCGACGGCGGGTTTGGCGCCATCTACCGCGGACATGCGAGCGTCTTGTAGCCGGTTCACATCAAAAGAGGGTGTCCCCAATGGATGGGAACACCCTCTTTCCTCATCGATTTTTTGTGCCGCGCGATATGTTGAGCCTGTCCTCACGGAAGACGGCTTTTTCCGCCGCCCCCTTTCGCCTAAACGGACAAACGGCAGCTGCGCTCTGTCAGTTATGCGGCCGGCTTGCCGATGATAAACCGCCAAATGTCGCGAAAGACGTTGGCGCTGTGAAGGGTGCGGATGATGACGAGCGCAACCGGCCCGGCGATCAGCCCGAGAAAGCCAAGCAGCTTGAAACCGACGAACAAAGCGATGAGCGTGGCGAGCGGATCAAGGCCGATCGATGAGGAGAGCACTTTCGGTTCCATAATCTGCCGCTGGACGAGCACAACGATATACAAAACGCCAAGGCCGATCGCAAACGGGATGTCGCCGCTCACCGCCGCGTAAATGATCCAAGGGACGAATACGATCCCGGTTCCTAAATACGGCAAAAGATCGACGAACCCGATGATCAAGGCGATGGTAATCGCGTAATCGACGCGCAAAATCAACAGGCCGATTAACACGATGACCGTCGTAATCGAAATGAGCGTCGCCTGCGCTTTCATAAAGCCGAACAGCGCCCGCTTCAAATCGACGAACACCGTTTTGCCGCTTGTGCGAGCTTTCGCGGGCAGCCAGCGCTGCGCCATGCGCATGAGCCGATGCCAGTCTTTGCTGATGAAAAACGTGGCCAGCAGCGAAAAAATAAAGACGGTCGCGATATTGGGCAGCCAGGCGAGAAGCTGGGGAATGTTTCGCAAGATCGTTTGGATAAATTCCCCTACCGTTGTGCCGATTTTTTGCCCTACCGACTGGATGTTTTTCATGATCGTATCTTGCTGCTGGCTGCTTAAACTTTTGAACATGCCCGCCAAATCTTTGTAGATCGGGATGAGCTGATCGGCAACGAACGTTTCGATATACGAAACTAGCGTTTGAAATTTGCTAGGCACGACATCGGCCAAATATTGCGTTCCCGACACGATTTCGGCGATCAACAGCGTCACGATCCCAGCGACGGCGGCGAACAGGACGATGAGCGTGACACTGACCGCCAGCCAGCGCGGCATTTTCGCTTTCCGCTCCAGCCCATCGACGAGCGGATTAATGAGCAGGGCGATGAGGAAAGCGATGATAAACGGGTACGTCAACGTTGCGATGTAATACAGCGCCCAAACGCTAATGCCGGCGATGGCAACGACGAAAAAAAAGCGCAAAAAACGGTCGACATACACTCGGGACAATGTTTCACCCCCAAACGAATCTCCATATGGATAATATTACACGTTTGTTTACGAAGAAGCAAAAAAACAAGTTTCCTATCCCGCTCGAAGGAGGATGAGCCGCCGTGAATGAATCGGTGCTGTTTTTGTTGGCGCTGTTGGCGCTTGGCTTGCTGTCGAAAAATGAGTCGCTTGTGATCGCGGTCGCCGTGCTGCTGGCCGTAAAGTGGTCCGGCTTTAGCGAGCCGCTTTTGTCGATCCTTCAATCGAAGGGGATTCATTGGGGAGTGACCGTTATTACGATCGCGGTGCTCGCTCCGATTGCCGCTGGACACATCGGCTGGAAAGAGCTCGTTGGTTCGCTGCAATCGCTGTCGGCTTGGATCGCTTTGTTATCCGGCATTTTGGTCGCCTTGATCGCCAAAGGAGGAGTGACACTGTTGGCGAGCGATCCGCAAATGACGGCCGCTTTGGCGTTCGGGACGATCATCGCCGTCGCGCTTTTCCATGGTGTGGCGGTCGGTCCGCTGATCGGCGCTGGCATTGCCTATGCGGTCATCAAAATGGTAGAATATTTTTAACCGCTCGGGCAAACGACTGGTTCGTTTGTCGGCGAAGCGTGTTCCGCTTGTTCGTGGCGCCTGTCTCTTTATGACGTATGACAGCTGACAAAAGTCTGATAATTGTTTATAATAATAAGCGTGAGTTCGTTTTTCGGGCCAAGCGGGGGAACAGCGTTTTTGCAAGGCGGCTGGCACGGCGATGTAAGCACTTTCGCCCATGCCTTCGTTTTTGCCACGGTTTCGAGCAAGCGCTCATCGTCCTTCCAACGATGATGGACGGAACTTATGAAAAGAAGGGGAGATTGGACATGACGGTAACCCGCGGTTTAGAAGGGGTTGTGGCGACAACCTCAAGCATCAGCTCGATCATCGATGATACATTGACGTACGCCGGCTACGATATTGACGATTTGGCCGAAAACGCTTCCTTTGAAGAGGTCGTTTATTTGCTTTGGCATCGGGAGCTGCCAACGAAAGCGCAGCTCGAAGAATTGAAGAAGCAGCTGGCGGAAAACGCGGACATTCCAAAGGAAATCGTTGAGCACTTCAAGCTGTATCCAATTGCCAACGTGCATCCGATGGCGGCGTTGCGCACGGCGATCTCGCTTCTCGGCCTCTATGATGACGAGGCGGACGACATGACGAAAGAGGCGAACTACCGGAAAGCGATCCGGCTGCAGGCGAAAATCCCGACGATCGTCGCGGCGTTTGCCCGCGTGCGCAAAGGGCTGGAACCGGTTGCGCCGCGCCGAGATTTGAGCTTTGCTGCCAATTTCTTGTACATGTTGACCGGACAAGAGCCGGACGCCGTTGCTGCGGAAGCGTTCAACAAGGCGCTCGTGTTGCACGCCGATCACGAGTTGAACGCATCGACATTCACGGCGCGCGTTTGCGTGGCGACGCTCTCCGACATGTATTCCGGCATTACAGCGGCGATCGGCGCCTTAAAGGGACCGCTTCACGGCGGGGCAAACGAAGCGGTGATGAAAATGCTGACGGAAATCGGCACCGTTGACAACGTTGAGCCGTACATTCGCGGAAAGCTGGCCAATAAAGAGAAAATCATGGGCTTTGGCCATCGCGTGTACCGGAAAGGCGACCCGCGCGCCAAACATTTGAAAAAAATGTCGGAAAAGCTGACGAAGCTCGTTGGCGAGCCGCATTGGTACGAAATGTCGACGAAGATTGAAGAAATCGTCACATCGGAAAAAGCGCTGCCGCCGAACGTTGACTTTTATTCCGCCTCGGTTTACCATTGTTTAGGAATCGATCATGATTTGTTTACGCCGATTTTTGCGATCAGCCGCACGTCGGGATGGATCGCCCATATTTTGGAACAATATGACAACAACCGGCTCATCCGTCCGCGCGCCGAGTACACGGGTCCGGGCAAGCGGTCGTACGTGCCGATCGACGAGCGCGGCTGAACAGGGCTGAATAAGGCTGAGCAAGGCGAAACAGGTGGACAAGGCGGGAAGGCGCGCCTTCACGCCTTTGCAAAATAAAAAAATTGGGGGTTTGACTCGTGACGCAAGGGGAAAAAATTACTGTTACCAACGGAGTGTTAAACGTTCCAAACCATCCGATCATCCCGTTCATTGAAGGGGACGGAACCGGCCCGGACATTTGGGCGGCCGCTTCGCGCGTGCTCGAGGCTGCGGTGGAAAAAGCGTACAAAGGCGAGAAAAAAATCGTCTGGAAGGAAGTGCTCGCCGGCGAGAAAGCATACAAACTGACGGGCAGCTGGCTTCCGGATGAAACGCTCGAGACGATCCGCGAATACATAATCGCCATTAAAGGGCCGCTGACGACGCCGGTTGGCGGAGGCATCCGCTCGCTGAACGTCGCGCTTCGTCAAGAGCTTGACTTGTTCGTCTGCCTGCGGCCGGTTCGCTACTTCCAAGGCGTTCCGTCGCCGGTGAAACGCCCGGAAGACACCGACATGGTCATTTTCCGCGAAAACACGGAAGACATTTACGCCGGCATTGAATATGCCAAAGGCACGCCGGAAGTGAAAAAAGTGATCGACTTTTTGCAAAACGAGATGGGCGTGCGCAAAATCCGCTTCCCGGAAACGTCCGGCATCGGCATTAAGCCGATTTCCGAACAAGGAACGAAACGGCTTGTGCGCGCGGCGATCAACTATGCGATCGAACATGGCCGCAAATCGGTGACGCTCGTTCATAAAGGAAACATCATGAAATTCACCGAAGGCGCGTTTAAAAACTGGGGCTATGAACTTGCTGAGGAAGAGTTTGCCGACAAAGTGTTCACATGGGCGCAATACGACCGCATCGTCGAAGCGGAAGGCAAAGAAGCAGCGAACAAAGCGCTGGCCGAAGCAGAAGCGGCTGGAAAAGTCATCATCAAAGATGTGATCTCCGACATCTTCTTACAGCAAATCTTAACGCGCCCGCGCGAGTTTGACGTCATCGCGACGATGAACTTAAACGGCGACTACATTTCCGACGCGCTCGCGGCTCAAGTCGGCGGCATCGGCATCGCGCCGGGGGCAAACATCAACTACGAAACCGGCCACGCCATCTTCGAAGCGACGCACGGCACGGCGCCGAAATACGCCGGGCTTGACAAAGTCAATCCGTCGTCCGTCATTTTGTCCGGCGTCATGATGTTTGAGCATCTCGGCTGGAACGAAGCGGCGCAATTGATCATCAAAGCGATGGAAAAAACGATCGCCGCGAAAATCGTGACGTATGACTTTGCCCGCCTGATGGAAGGGGCAACCGAAGTGAAATGTTCGGAATTCGCTGATGCGCTCATCCGCAATATGGACTAATGTTGGAAAAATAGCCGATCAACAACGAGAGAAGAGTATAGTTGGGAAATTGATACAGTGGGAAGGGAAACAAAACCACGTTTTATCCAAGTTTGTCGATTTGAAAAATCTAGCGTTTCCCTCGTTTCTTTTGATCTAATCACCAACCTTAAAAGAAAGGGATGGCAAACGATGGCGATGAAACGGAAAAAAATCTCGGTGATCGGCGCTGGATTCACGGGGGCGACAACGGCGTTCCTGCTGGCGCAAAAAGAGCTCGGCGACGTCGTGCTCGTCGACATTCCGCAGCTCGAAAACCCGACGAAAGGAAAGGCGCTCGACATGCTCGAGTCGAGCCCGGTGCTTGGGTTTGACGCCAACATCGTCGGCACGTCGGACTACGCTGACACAGCCGATTCGGACATCGTCGTCATTACGGCCGGCATCGCTCGCAAGCCGGGCATGAGCCGCGACGATTTGGTGACGACGAACCAGAAAATTATGAAGCAAGTGACGAAAGAAGTCGTCAAATACTCGCCGAACTGCTACATCATCGTTTTGACGAACCCGGTTGATGCGATGACGTACACCGTCTTCAAGGAATCCGGCTTCCCGAAAAACCGGGTCATCGGCCAATCGGGCGTCCTCGATACGGCGCGTTTCCGCACGTTCGTCGCCCAAGAGCTGAACATTTCTGTTAAAGACGTCACCGGTTTCGTGTTGGGGGGGCATGGCGACGACATGGTGCCGCTCGTCCGCTATTCGTACGCCGGCGGCATCCCGCTCGAAAAGCTGATTCCGAAAGACCGTTTGGACGCCATCGTTGAGCGGACGCGCAAAGGCGGCGGGGAAATCGTCAATTTGCTCGGCAACGGCAGCGCCTACTACGCGCCGGCCGCTTCGCTTGTTGAAATGGTCGAGGCGATTTTGAAAGACCAGCGCCGCATTTTGCCGGCGATCGCCTACCTCGAAGGCGAATACGGATACGAAGGCATTTATTTGGGCGTGCCGACAATCTTGGGCGGCAACGGCATTGAGAAAGTGATCGAGCTCGAGCTGACGGAAGAGGAAAAAGCAGCGCTCGCCAAGTCGGTCGAGTCGGTGAAAAACGTCATGCGCGTGCTCGAATAGTACGATGCAAAAATTCGGGCTTGACCCGGATTTTTGCCGCCGCTTTTTTGAAAGCGCTTTCTGAATTTAGGGTGCGAAAACAGCGCTTGGCGCCGCTAGTGACGATTGTAGCCCATGAAGGTCAGGAGCAACAAAGGAGTGGAACTATGTTGAAAAAGCGAAAGCTGGGGAGACGAATCGGAGAAATTCAAGTTGGGGAAAAACTTGTGTTCCAAGCGGCCATCGAAGACAAAGATTTGCTGCTTTACCTCGGGTTGACCGACGATGCCAACCCGCTCTACATTCAGCACGATTACGCTTCGCAAACGCCGTTTGGCAAGCCGGTCGTTCCGCCGATCATGCTGATGGGAATGATCACATCGGCGGTGTCGAAATATTTGCCAGGCCCGGGCAGTTATATTACAAGGAATGATATTCGCTTTCTCCGGCCAGTGTATCATTATGAAACGCTTGAATTTTTGCTGGAAGTGACTGACGTGGATGAAGCAAGCCATTGCGTCACGTTGGCGGTGACGGCGACGCGCGGGGCGGAAATGGTGCTCACCGGCGAGCTGTCCGCCTGTCCGCCGCATACGTTGCCACGTTTGGACAGCCGTGCGCTTGAAAATTTTTAGGCTGAAAGAGCAGCGCTCGCTTCGCTTGGACGGGAAGATGGAACAGGGGAGGCGAGATGGGCGCGGGACGGATGCGAAAGGGGGCTGCTTTCGGGCAGCCGGGCAGTTATAAAAGGAGAACGTCTGTTTTTATAGCGAAAAAGAGGGGGTCTTGCCGCAGTTTGCGACACCCTCTTTCTTTTTTTGCCGAACGAAAGCGGAAAGTATGGTATGATACAAATAGAATGACTGGCGAATGGGAGGAGCGGAATGAGTAAGAAAATTTTGGTTGTTGACGATGAGCAGCCGATTGTGACGTTGTTGACCTACAATTTGGAGAAGGCCGGTTTTCAAGTGGCCGCCGCCTATGATGGCGAAGAAGCGCTAGATAAAGTGGAGCGTGAACAGCCGGCGCTGATGATCCTCGATTTGATGCTGCCGAAGCTGGACGGCGTTGAAGTGTGCAAGCGGCTTCGCCAGCGGCAAATCATGACGCCGATTTTAATGTTGACGGCTCGCGATGATGAGTTTGATAAAGTGCTCGGGTTGGAGCTGGGCGCCGATGACTACATGACGAAGCCGTTCAGCCCGCGCGAGGTCGTCGCGCGGGTGAAGGCGATTTTGCGCCGCACCGAGCTTTCTCAACCGGCGGCTGAGTTAGGCGAACGGCTTGTCATCGGGCAGTTGGAAATTTTCCCGGACCGCTACGAAGCGACGGTGGGCGGCAGACCGCTCGAGTTGACGCCGAAAGAGTTTGAATTGCTTCTTTATTTGGCCCGTCATAAAGGAAGGGTGCTGACGCGCGACCAGTTGCTCAGCGCGGTTTGGAATTACGATTTCGCTGGCGATACGCGCATCGTTGACGTCCATATCAGCCACTTGCGCGACAAGATCGAAGACGATACGAAAAAGCCGGTGTACATCAAAACGGTGCGCGGCCTCGGATACAAACTGGAGGAGCCCAAACGGCATGAGTAGCCTTCGCTCCCGGCTTCTTTTCTGGCTTGTGGCGCTGATTGCGGCCGTGTTGATCGCCCTCGGCTTTTTGCTTGGCCAGCTGCTGAAAGAGTTTTATACCGAGACGATCAATAAGCGGATGGAAAAGGAGGCGAAAGCGCTCGCCATTTTGCTGGAAAATGAACCGCTTGAGCGCATTCGCACCGATTTGCAAGAAATGGGGGACGAGCTGTCCTCGCGCATCACCGTGCTCGATCGCGATGGGCGGGTGCGGTTTGACAGCGGGCGTATCGCGGCGATCAGCGACAAGGACCACGCGCGCATCATCCGCTCCATTTTGCCGACGACAACGTCCGCGCGCTTTTCGGTGATTGAAAAAACGGACGATGTGTACTACTGCCTTGTTCCGTATGGGCCAAGCGGACAGGACGGATACGTCGTCGTCAGCACACCGACGAGCTCGCTCAAAGCGGTGAACGAGCGGATTTGGGGGGTTCTCATCAGCAGCCTTGGCATGGCGCTCGTTGTCATCATCGCCCTTGGCTGGAAAATCGCCAATCAATATATGAGACCGATTGAAGAGGCGACCAAGGTGGCGTTTGAGCTGGAAAAAGGCAATTACGCCGCCCGGGTGCCCGATGGCGAATATAAAGAAGCCGGCATGTTGGTCCGTTCCATCAACCGGCTTGCTCGCCATTTGCAAGAAATGAGCCGGGCGCGGGAAATTCAGACCGATCGCCTTCATACGCTTATTGAAAACGTCGGCAGCGGCCTTCTGTTCATCGATCACCGCGGCCATGTGTTTCTCATTAACCGCGCCTTTCAGTCCCAATTTCACATCGATCCGTCCGACGCCTTGTATCGCCCGTATGCCGATGTGCTCCCGCACCGCGACATCGTCCGCTTGATCGACGAGATTTTCATGACCGAGGCGGCGATGCGCCGCCATATGCGGCTGACGGTCGGGATTGAGCGAAAGCACTTTGACGTCTACGGCGCCCCGATTATCGGAAAAGGCGCTGAGTGGAAAGGGATTGTCGTCGTCTTCCATGACATTACCGAACTGAAGCGGCTCGAGCAGATCCGCAAAGATTTTGTCGCCAACGTCTCGCATGAACTGAAAACGCCGGTGACATCGATTAAAGGGTTTGCCGAAACGCTGTTGGATGGAGCGATGAAAGATGAGCAGGCGCTCGAGCACTTTTTAGCCATTATTTTAAAAGAAAGCGAACGGCTGCAAACGCTCGTCGAAGAGCTTCTTGATTTATCGAAAATCGAGCAGCAAGGCTTTCAGCTTCAGTGGGAGGAAGTGAACGCGGCCGAGATCATGGAGGAAGCGGCAGCGGTGTTCCGCCAGCGGGCGGCGGCCAAGCGCATCGCTTTGCAAGTCAAGGCGCCGCCGGATCTGGTCATTCGCGGTGATCGAAACCGGCTGAAGCAAATTTTGCTTAACTTGTTGGCCAACGCCATCGCCTATACCCCCGAACAAGGGCAAGTCATCGTCGACGCGGGGGAGACGGCGCAGGAAGTGTGGCTGCGCGTCAAAGATACCGGCATCGGCATTGAGAAAAAGGAGATTCCTCGCATCTTTGAGCGCTTTTACCGCGTCGATAAAGCGCGCAGCCGCGATTCGGGCGGGACCGGGCTGGGCCTTTCGATCGTCAAGCATCTCGTCGAAGCCCATCACGGCTCCATCACCGTGGAAAGCGAAGTCGGGCGCGGCACGGTGTTTACGATTCACTTTCCCAAGCCGGAGCGGTAGCCGGCTTTTTTCATCGCTGCCGGGTTGGGGGAGGGCGAGTCCATTCGGGCTGAGGCGGCCCTTCCTTCAGCACCGCTTTGGGGGCCGGAGCAGCGAGGCGATGTTTCTTTAACGCCGCCGCATGATACAATAAAAACAAGAAGCATCCGAGGAGGGATGGGATTGAAGAAAAAACTGGTCTTGATTGACGGCAACAGTGTGGCCTATCGCGCTTTTTTTGCGCTGCCGCTTTTGCATAACGACAAAGGCGTTCATACGAATGCTGTCTACGGATTTGCCATGATGCTGCGCAAAATCGTGGCGGAAGAGGCGCCTACTCATTTGTTAGTGGCGTTTGATGCGGGCAAAACGACGTTTCGTCATGAAGTGTTTCGCGAGTATAAAGGCGGGCGCCAGCAGACGCCCCCGGAATTGTCCGAGCAGTTTCCGCTGCTGCGCGAGCTGTTGAACGCCTATCGCATTCCAGCTTACGAACTTGACAACTACGAAGCGGACGACATTATCGGAACGCTCGCCGCCCGCGCTGAGCAGGCCGGGTTTGAGGTGAAAGTCATCTCCGGAGACCGGGATTTGACCCAACTCGCCTCCCCTCATGTGACGGTGGAAATCACGAAAAAAGGGATCACCGAGATGGAATCGTACACGCCGGAAACGATTCGCGAAAAATACGGGCTCGCTCCCGAGCAAATCGTTGACTTAAAAGGACTGATGGGGGATAAATCGGACAACATCCCTGGCGTGCCCGGCATCGGCGAAAAAACGGCGGTCAAGTTGTTAAAGCAGTTCGGGACAGTCGAAAATGTGCTCGACTCCATTGATGAAATCCAAGGGGAAAAGCTGAAAGAAACGCTGCGCCAACATCGCGATACCGCCCTCCTAAGCAAACGGCTGGCGAGCATTTGCCGCGACGCTCCGATCGCGCTGTCGCTTGAGGATACGGCCTACGAAGGCGAAGACCGGGAGAGCGTGATCGCTTTGTTTAAAGAGCTCGGGTTTCAGTCGCTCCTTGAGAAGATGGAAGGGCCGAGGGCGGAAGAGAGCGAGCCGCTTGCCCACATCGACTTCACCATGGTGGAGCGCGTGACGGAAGAGATGCTCGCTGACAAGGCGGCCTTGGTCGTTGAAGTCGTGGAAGACAACTATCATGACGCGCCGATCGTCGGCATTGCTGTTGTCTCGGAACGCGGGCGGTTTTTCCTGCCTTCGGAGGTGGCGCTGGCTGACCCGCAGTTTCGCGCTTGGCTTGCCGATGAGACGAAGAAAAAAAGCATGTTTGACTCGAAGCGGGCGACGGTCGCTTTACGATGGAAAGGGATCGACCTGCGCGGCGTCTCGTTTGATTTGCTGCTGGCGGCGTATTTGCTCAACCCCGGACAAGATGCTAGCGATGTCGCGGCGGTGGCCAAAATGAAACAATACGAGGCCGTGCGGTCCGACGAAGCGGTCTACGGCAAAGGGGCGAAACGGTCTGTTCCGGACGAGCCGGCACTCGCCGAGCATCTCGTCCGCAAGGCGGCAGCGATTTGGGCGCTCGAGCAGCCAATGATGGATGACTTGCGCCGCAACGAGCAGGACGAGCTGTTGATGGCGCTTGAGCAGCCGTTAGCGGCGATTTTGGCCGATATGGAATTCACCGGGGTGAAAGTGGACACCGAGCGCCTGAACCAGATGGGGCAGGAACTCGCCGAGCAGCTGCGCGCGGCCGAACGGCGCATTTACGAACTGGCCGGGCAAGAATTCAATATCAATTCGCCGAAACAGCTCGGTGTCATTTTATTTGAAAAGCTGCAACTGCCTGTGTTGAAAAAAACGAAGACCGGCTATTCGACATCGGCGGACGTGCTGGAAAAGCTTGCGCCCCATCACGAGATTGTGGAGAATATTTTGCACTACCGCCAACTAGGCAAGCTGCAGTCGACATATGTCGAAGGGTTGTTGAAGGTCGTGCGCCCGGATACGAAGAAAGTGCATACGATCTTCAATCAAGCGTTGACGCAAACCGGCCGCCTCAGCTCGACGGAGCCGAACTTGCAAAACATTCCGATTCGTCTGGAAGAAGGGCGGAAAATCCGGCAAGCGTTCGTGCCGTCCGAGCCTGGCTGGCTCATGTTTGCCGCTGACTATTCGCAAATCGAACTGCGCGTGTTGGCCCATATCGCCGAAGATGACAATTTAATTGAAGCGTTTCGCCAAGATTTGGACATTCATACGAAAACGGCCATGGACATTTTTCACGTCAAGGAAGAGGACGTCACCCCCAACATGCGCCGGCAAGCGAAGGCCGTCAACTTTGGCATCGTCTATGGGATCAGCGATTACGGATTGGCGCAAAACTTAAACATTACGCGCAAAGAGGCCGCCGAGTTTATCGAACGCTATTTTGCCAGCTTCCCGGGCGTCAAGCGGTATATGGAAACGATCGTGCAAGAGGCGAAACAGAAAGGATATGTCACCACGCTTTTGCATCGGCGCCGCTATTTGCCGGACATCACGAGCCGCAACTTCAACGTCCGCAGCTTTGCCGAGCGGACGGCGATGAATACGCCGATCCAAGGCAGCGCCGCTGACATCATTAAAAAGGCGATGATCGATTTGAGCGCGCGCCTAAAGGAAGAGCGGCTGCAGGCGCGCTTGTTGCTGCAAGTGCACGACGAGCTCATTTTGGAGGCGCCTAGTGACGAAATAGAGCGGCTGTGCCGAATCGTGCCGGAAGTGATGGAGCAAGCCGTCACGCTCCGCGTGCCGCTGAAAGTCGATTATCATTACGGACCGACATGGTATGATGCGAAATAAAGCCCGGTCTTAAAGGCGCGCCGATGCCGGAAGCCGCACGGGCGGATCGACAACAGAGGAAAGGAGGGATTTCCTATGCCTGAACTGCCTGAGGTGGAAACGATCCGGCGCACGCTCTTGCCGCTCGTTTCCGGCAAAACGATCGCGGCGGTGCGCGTGTTTTGGCCGAAGATCATTCGCCATCCGCACGACCCGCAAGCGTTTGCCGACCGATTGGCTGGCCAGACGGTGCGCGGCATTGAGCGGCGCGGAAAGTTTTTGAAGTTTTTGCTTGATGAGGATGTGCTCATCTCCCATTTGCGCATGGAAGGCCGCTATACGGTCGCTAGCGCCCACGATCCGCTCGCGCCGCACACGCATGTCGTATTTTCCTTCACCGATGGCAGCGAACTCCGTTACCGCGATGTGCGCAAGTTCGGCACGATGCACGTTTACCGCAAAGAAGAAGCCGACCGCCGCCCTCCGCTTGACCAGTTGGGACCGGAGCCGCTCTCACCGGCATTTTCCCCGGCGGTGTTGGCCCAACAAGCCGCGAAAACGAAACGGACGGTCAAGGCGCTGCTGCTCGATCAAACGGTTGTGGCCGGATTTGGCAACATTTATGTCGATGAAGCGCTGTTTCGGGCCGGCATTCTTCCGGACCGCCCGGCCGCTTCCTTGACGGAGGAAGACATTCGCCGGCTCCATGAGCACATGGTCGCGACCATCGGCGAGGCGGTGATGAGAGGAGGAAGCACGGTGCGCACGTATGTCAACACGCAAGGGAAAGAAGGGACTTTCCAACATCACCTGTCCGTCTATGGGCGCAAAGGGGAGCCGTGCAAACAATGCGGAACGTTGATTGAAAAAACGGTCGTCGCTGGCCGCGGGACGCACTATTGCCCGCGCTGCCAGCGGTAGGCGACCGATGGGAAAGGAGACAAGCGATGGTACTGACGATCGGGCTGACTGGGGGAATCGCCAGCGGCAAAAGCACGGTCAGCGCCATGATGCGCCAACTCGGGCTTCCGGTCATTGACGCCGACGAAGCGGCGCGTGCGGTCGTACGGCCGGGAGAAGATGCCTATCGGCAAATCGTTGCCGCCTTCGGTCCGGGCATTTTGCAAAAAAATGGGGACATTGATCGCGCGAAACTGGGGGCGATCGTCTTCAGCGATGAAGCCGAGCGGACGAAACTCAACGCCATCGTTCATCCCGCCGTGCGCCGCCGTATGCTGGCGGAAAAGGAGGAGCTCGTTCGCGCCGGGGCGAAAACGATCGTGCTTGATATTCCGCTGCTATTTGAAAGCGGATTGACCGATTGGGTAGATAAAGTGCTGGTCGTTTTCGTTGATGAAGAGACGCAGCTTCGCCGGCTGATGGCGCGAAACGGATTTACGAAAGAGGAAGCGCTCGCCCGCATTCGCGCCCAATGGCCGCTGGCGGAAAAAGTGAAGCGAGCCGATGCGGTTCTGGACAATAACGGAACGATCGAGGAGACGCGCCGGCAGCTGCTGGCCGTTTTGGAAACATGGGGCGCCTTGGAAAAATAGGCGTCTTTTTTATTGCTTTTTTGTTATTTTGTTCTCCACGATCTTGAAAAATATGATATACTATTTATAGGGATTTAAACAAATAGTATAACATATATGAGAGGGGAACAAAGCGAATGAAGGCGAAAGTGGCGATTAACGGATTCGGGCGAATCGGACGGATGGTGTTCCGCCGCGCCATCGGCTGTTCAGACCTTGATATCGTGGCGGTGAACGCCAGCTACCCGCCGGAAACGTTAGCCCATTTAGTGAAATACGATTCCAACCATGGCCAATTCCAAGGTGAGGTAGTCGCTTTGGAAGACGGGCTGTTGGTCAATGGCAAAAAAGTAAAGCTGTTGAACTCGCGCGACCCGAAATGGTTGCCATGGAACGAGATGGATATTGATATCGTCATTGAGGCTACCGGCAAATTCAATGATCGCGAAAAAGCTAGCCTTCACCTAGAAGCGGGGGCGAAGCGCGTCATTTTAACAGCGCCTGGGAAAAACGAAGATGTGACAATCGTTGTCGGTGTCAACGAACACGTGCTCGATATTGACCGCCATTTCATCATTTCCAACGCATCGTGCACGACCAACTGCTTGGCGCCGGTCGTCAAAGTGCTTGATGAAGCCTTTGGCATTGAAAACGGGCTGATGACAACCGTTCACGCGTATACGAACGACCAAAAAAACATCGACAATCCGCACAAAGACTTGCGCCGCGCTCGTTCGTGCGCGCAATCGATCATCCCGACGACAACCGGAGCGGCAAAAGCGCTTGGACTGGTGCTGCCGCATTTAAAAGGGAAGCTCCATGGCATGGCGCTCCGCGTTCCGACGCCGAACGTTTCCCTCGTTGACTTAGTGGTCGATGTGAAGCGCGAGGTGACCGCCGATGAGGTGAACGAAGCGTTCATCCGCGCCGCTCGTGGGCCGCTGAAAGGAATTTTGGACTTTACGATGGAGCCGCTCGTCTCGATTGATTTCAATACGAATCCTCATTCGGCGATCATCGATGGCTTATCGACGATGGTGATGGAAGGACGGAAAGTGAAAGTGCTCGCTTGGTATGACAATGAGTGGGGCTATTCCTGCCGCGTTGTCGATCTTGCTCAACTTGTCGCTGCAAAAATGAAGGAGAGCCTCCAAGTCAACGCGTGACACCGTCTTCGCTCGCTGCCAAGAAGGGTGGAAAGCGCCCGCCTGCTTTGCGGTGCGGTATTGATCAGGGCGCCGAACAGGTGCGGGCGCTTTTTCTTTTTGGCAGGCAAAAAAAATGAAAAAGTCTGTTGCAAAACCCCCCTAAACAAAGTATACTATGTCTCGTGAACTTCTTAACGGCAAAGGTAATGTGACTACTTAAAGGGTTAGGACCTCTTAGGACTAACTTTCCCCCGTGGTAGTTATACATGCCATTTTGCAGCTGTTCTTCTATTTTTTCTTTGAGAAAATTGGTTAAAAGGGGGATTTTTGCATGGACACGATGGGTCGTCACGTTATCTCGGAACTTTGGGGATGCGACTTTGACAAACTGAATGATATGGACTTTATCGAAAAAACGTTCGTTGACGCCGCGTTAAAATCGGGAGCGGAAATTCGCGAAGTAGCGTTCCACAAATTCGCTCCACAAGGGGTAAGTGGAGTCGTCATTATCTCGGAATCGCATTTGACGATTCATACGTTTCCCGAACACGGCTATGCGAGCATTGATGTGTATACATGCGGCCATCTCGATCCGACGATTGCCGCCGACTATATCGCTGAAAAGCTCGGTGCGCAAACGCGGGAGACGATCGAACTTCCGCGCGGCATGCGCCCGATTGAAGTGAAAAAAGCGCAAGCGCTGTAACGGACAGCACGAACGGCAGAAAAGGAGCGTACATAGAACGCTCCTTTTTCTATTTTTCACCGTGCTGTGGCAGCGAAAAACATGGTATGATGAAAGCAAATTAAGGACTAGGGAGCGTGGCAGATAAGCATGTGGAACAAATGGAAATACGCCTTGACGAACCATTGTGAAACGAGGGAGAATCATGAAGACGTCGAGCTAAGAAGCCATTATTACAAAGCGGCGAACCGCGCTGTCATGGCCGCCGTCAAAGAGCTGCTCGCCTCGCTGCCCGGGGCTGAACTTCTTTCCGTTTCCGAAGAGCGCGGTGAAATTTGTGCGCAAACGAAGCGCGGAAAAAAGCTGTTTATCGTCGCGACAGTCATCTCGGTGCGCCCGTTTGAAACGGCGGTCGACTTTTCCGTGACAACGGAGACGCGCCTATTGCCGTTTGACTTTGGCCGCAGCCGGTCGGTGATTCTTGAGCTATACCGGAAGCTCGATGCGCGCTTGCCGTATATCGGATCGGGATTGAACGGCTAACTATGGCTTGTCTGCTTGCCGCCATTCCGGTATGATAGATAATAAGAAAAGCAACGGAGTGAATGTTATGCGATGTCCGTCATGCCATCATCAAGGTACGCGCGTGCTCGACTCGCGCCCGGCCGAGGAAGGGCGTTCGATCCGGCGCCGGCGCGAATGCGAACAGTGTCATTACCGGTTTACAACGTTTGAACGAATTGAAGAGCCGCCGCTAATTGTCGTCAAAAAAGGCGGAACGCGCGAAGAGTTCAGCCGCGAGAAAATTTTGCGCGGCTTGATCAAAGCGTGCGAAAAGCGGCCGGTGGCGCTCGAGGAGCTGGAAAAGGTAACGCAGGAAATCGAGCGCGAGCTGCGCCAGCAAGGAGTGTCGGAAGTCAAAAGCGAAACGATCGGGGAAATGGTGATGGAGCGGCTGTCGCGCATCGATGAGGTCGCCTATGTCCGCTTCGCTTCCGTCTATCGGCAGTTCAAGGATATTAACGTGTTTATCGAAGAACTGAAAGAGCTGATCAAAAAAGAACAGCGGTAAAAAGGGCTTTGGCGTTGGACGGCAAGCCCTTTTTTCAACGCCTTTTCCCTGCCGAAAGGGGGAGGACGGGTTGAAACGAATCACGCAAGATGGAAGGTTGAGATGATGCGGCATCATTGGAAAGAACTGATTGCTGTTGACCGGTATGTTGTGCAAAGCCGCGGAGCGCTGCACGAGCTGGACCGCCAAGTGTTGACGCTGTTGTACCAGCCGCTCATCGGCCATCGCGCGCTAGCTTTGTATATGACGCTTTGGGGGGACTGGGAGCTGCTTGGCGGGCAGGAGGCGACCCATCGCCGCCTCATGGAGCTTATGCAATGCAGCCTTCCGGACATCTACGGCGAACGGCTGAAGCTGGAGGGAATCGGGTTGCTGAATACGTATGTCCGCGCTTTCGGTGACGATGAGCCGAAGCTGTTTCTTTACGAGCTGCGCCCGCCGATGACACCGGAACAGTTTTTTCGCGATGAGATGTTGAGCACCTTTTTGCAGCGTCAAGTTGGCCGCCATTTGTTCGCCCAGTTGAGCGACTTTTTCGCCCGGCCGATGGCGGATGTCGCTCGGTTCACCCCGGTAACGCGCTCATTTTCCGACGTGTTTGCCGCCGTTCCTGCCGAGCGGATGGTGTCTCGTTTCAGCGAAGAACAGCGGCCACTGAATGAAGGAAAGGCGCATGTCGGGCGCGAGGAGGCATCGTACGCCCTCGATGACGAGGTGTTTGATTTTGAGTTGTTTTTCGCCGGGTTGTCGAAACAGCTCGTGCCGCGCCGCGCGATGACAGCAAAAGTGAAAGAGGCGATTAAAAAGCTGGCGTTTTTGTATGGCATTCCGCCGCTTGAAATGCAAAAACTTGTTCTTGGCGTCATTGATCCGTCGTATCATATTGACATCGACGCCTTGCGGCAGGCGGCGCGCGAATGGTATGAGCTGGAGCATGGCGGCGTTTCCCCGCGCTTGGTGGAACGGGTGCAGCCGCTTGCTTATCGAACGATGGAAAACGCCAACCCGCGCACGAAAGAAGAACAGCTGATGAAACAGCTCGAAACGATTTCCCCGCGCCAGCTGCTGAAAGAAATCGCCGGCGGCGCCGAGCCGTCGCTGGCCGATTTGCAGCTGATCGAAGACATTATGTTCCAACAGCAGCTGCTTCCCGGCGTCGTCAATGTGCTCATTTATTATGTCATGCTGCGGACGAATATGAAATTGTCAAAAAAATACGTAGAAAAGATCGCCAGCCATTGGGCGCGCAAAAAGGTGAAGACGGTGAAAGAAGCGATGGAGCTGGCGAAAGAGGAAGCGAAAACGTATCAAAGCTGGGCGAATGAAAAAGAAAAAGGGACGAAAACGGTGCGGAAAGTGGTGCGCACCGAAATGGTTCCGGACTGGCTGAAGATGGATTACAGCGAGCCGGAAGACGATGATTTCGATGTCGAACAGGCGCGCAAGGAGATCGAGGAGCGGCTGAAAAAATATCGGGACGGATCGTAGGTGGAAAGGCGATGGAACGAGTCAATCAATTATTGCAGCGGCTGCTTGGCAATCAACGCTTTAAGCAGCGCTACGAACAAATGAAGCGCTATATTTTGTCGCATCCGGACGTGCAGCCGTTTTTGCAGGCGCACGAACCGCAGCTGTCTGCGGAAGCGGTCGACCGCAGCCTCATGAAGCTGTACGAGTTTATCGAGCAGAACGGGCATTGCCGCCAATGCCCGGGGCTGGAGCGATGTCCAAACATGTTGCCAGGGTATCAGCCGAATTTGGTGATCAGCAGCGGCCGAATAGAGATTGAGTATGACCGCTGCCCGAAAAAGGTGCAGCATGATGAACGGAAGCGCCAAGAGTCGCTCATCCAAAGCATGTTTATGCCGCGTGAAATTTTGCGGGCGTCGCTCTCCGATGTCGACCTCAGCGATGATGGCCGGATCAAAGCGATTGGATTTGCCGAGCGGTTTGTGGCCGAATACGAGCCGGGAAAAAAAATGAAAGGTCTGTATTTACATGGGTCGTTCGGCGTCGGCAAAACGTACTTGCTTGCGGCGATCGCCAATGAGCTTGCCAAACGAAACATCGCGTCGCTCATCGTCTATGTGCCGGAGCTGTTTCGCGAGATGAAGCATTCGCTGCAAGACCAGACGATGAACGAAAAGCTCGATTACGTGAAAAAAGTGCCGATTTTGATGCTCGATGACCTTGGCGCCGAGGCGATGTCGAGCTGGGTGCGCGATGACGTGCTCGGGCCGATTTTGCAATACCGGATGTTTGAAAACTTGCCGACCTTTTTTACGTCGAATTTTAATTTGCAGCAGCTGGCCCATCATTTGACTTATTCCCAGCGCGGTGAAGAGGAAAAGGTGAAGGCGGCGCGCATCATGGAACGAATTCGCTACTTGGCGTACCCGATTGAACTGACCGGACCAAACCGTCGCGAGCAAAACGGCTAAGGCACGCACCGCATTCTCACGCCCTTTGCCCGCTCTTTGCCATCGGCTCCTGAAAACAGGACGCCGATGTTTTGTCTGGCCGCGCCTAGAAGGCCGGTGAAAAACCATTGTCAACTCCCGATCGGCGGCATTTTCATTC
>JAAROH010007657.1_pt1 | contig 69792 bp, 75 predicted proteins | sample 7248631 | NCBI WGS metagenome assembly JAAROH01 (sample SAMN09772309, study PRJNA484901) | compost metagenome | isolation source: Vermicomposting unit | place: India | reverse complement strand
CCCACCTACGCCGGAGGCGTGGAGGAAGGGGACTTCTCGCGTGTTATGTTAAAAATCACCTTCTGCAATGGGCACTCGATATACCTTCAAAAATTTACCGGTATACATATCAATGTAGTAATAGTTCAAACTATTGTCTCCATCTTCAAATAATACTTCCCACATCTTCTGCTTCCCCTGCTTGGCTGGAATGATATGGATAAGCTGGAAGTTCGGGTATTGTTTAGTTAATGCTTCGATAACATTCTCTTCAGGGATGAGACGGGACATTTTCTCCACTTCCCCTTGCTCCCCCTGAAACCAGGCCACAAGTTTTTCTCCTGTTTGCGTCTTTCCTCTGACAACAATATAATCTTCTGTTCCGTAATACACGTCAACGGAAGTGACCTCATTTATCTGCGTCCGCGTCAACGCAAGTTCCGTTCCACGCTCAATAATGGCATGTTGCTGTCCGCGCAGATGCAAATAAATGAAAGTCGCCACGCACAATGCCGCAACAAGTAAAACAAACAGCCCATATAGCCAAAACTTTTTCATAAGTTTACCCTTACCTGTTTTCCGTATTTTCAAAGATGTTCCACGCCGGAGCGCGGCAGGGGAATCAAAAAATGCTAAACATACTGCCTTTCCCCCCCGGAAATACTAAGCGTAAGCGCAGGAGGAGGTGAGCGGGTGTGAAGCAACCGCACCTTGCGCGTCTTTTTGAACAATTGCCGGAAGAAGTGGCCAGGCTATTGTCGGATGAACGAAATCCTTCATGGATGCTTCTCTCCTCCCCGTTTCGCCATGCGGGAGAAGATGATTTTGCATCTCTCCGTCAGCCGAACCTTCATTCTTGGATCATAATGGAACGGCCTTAAACCACAGGCAAGGATTCGCATTTTAATTCCCCTACCTATCCATCTTCCATTGTCCCTGCCGCAAACGGCGGGGAATTTTTTCTTTCCCTTACTTTTTCTCCAGTCTGGCAAACATCCGGTTTGCGTTTTCAATAACCGCTTCCTCATCCATCGTCAAACATCTGCCGTCTTTCACCAGTTGCACGCCTTGAACGAATACGTCTTTTACATCCCGCCCGCTCGCCGCGTATACCACATGCGAAATCGGATCATGCGACGGATGGAAAAACACCCTGCCGGAGTCGAGAATAATAAAATCTGCCTGTTTGCCGACTTCCAACGATCCAATTCGATCCTCCATAAAAACCGCTTCTGCGCCATAAATCGTTGCCATACGCAGCGCCTCCGTCGCCGGAACGAGCACCGGATTCTGGCGGTGACCCTTGTGCAAAAGCGCCACCATTTTCATTTCCTCAAATAAATCAAGGTTATTATTGCTTGCAGAACTATCCGTTCCAAGCGAAACACAAATCCCCCGTTCCATCATGTCCGGCACGCGTGCAATACCGCTGCCCAGCTTCAAATTACTGATCGGATTGTGTGATACTTTTACATCATATTTCGCCAGCGTATCCAATTCCTCATCCGTTAAATGAACAGCGTGCGCAACGAGCGTCGGCCTGTTAAATACACCAAGCTTCTCCAGATGCTCTACCGGACGGGTGCCGTAATCGTTCACATTTTGCTGTACTTCCCATTCCGTCTCGGACATATGAATATGCACCGGCAAGTCCAATTCATGGGCGCGTGCCACAATCCGCTCAATATAATCCGGAGGACAAGTGTAAGCTCCGTGCGGCGCCATCATTGTCATAACGCGCCCGTTTGCCGCACCGTTCCACTTCGCGGCAAAAGCACTCGCCTCTTCGAGTTTTCTCGTTTGTTCTTCCGGCGGGCAAAGTCCGATAACGCCGCGGCACAAACGGGCACGCATGCCGGATGCGACGGTAAGCTCAGCTACTATGTCCATATGATCATACATGTCCACAAATGTCGTCGTACCCGTCTTCAGCATCTCAACAATAGACAAAGAAGTGCCCCAGCGCACATGTTCTTCGGTAAATTGCGCTTCCAGCGGCCACATTTTCGTCTCCAGCCACTCCTGTAGCGGCAGATCATCGGCATATCCACGCAAAAGCGACATGCCGGTATGCCCATGCGTATTCACAAGGCCCGGCATAACAATCCGACCCTGCGCGTCAATCACTTCACCGTATGTGTCCAATTCTTCCGGCGTTGGCCCTACATATGTAAGAACCCCATTTTCAAATGCGATGGCTCCGTCATAGATGACTTCATTCGTGTTATTCACTGTAAGCACTGTTGCATGAATGATAATTGTTTTCATAATATGTGAGGCGCGCGGGAAGCGCGCCTTCCCTCCTTACTCTATTTTTTATAAATAATACGCCAAGCTATGCAGTTCCATCGTTACATCCGCATCATGGACGCGAACGTTTTCCGGCACGCGTAAATTCGTTGGTGCGAAATTTAGAATGCCAGTAATACCGGCGGCGACAAGGCGATCGGCCACCGCCTGTGCTGCGTCCGCTGGCACCGCAATAATGGCAATGCGGATATTCTTTTCTTTTACCGTATTCGCCAATTCTTCCAATGGTTGAATCATCATATTTACGATTTTTTTACCGATTTTATGCGGATCTGCATCAAAAATAGCGACAATTCGCATACTATCTTTTAAATAAGCGTTGTAATTGCTAATCGCATGTCCAAGATGCCCCGCTCCGACCAACAAAACGTTAACCTGCTTGTCAAGCTTAAGAATGCTTTTGATTTTTTCCACAAGATAGTTAACCTCATAGCCAATCCCCTTGCGGCCGAACTCGCCAAAGCAGGCAAGATCCTTGCGAATTTGTGCCGGGTTTAAATCAAGCGCTTCGCCAAGCTGCTGCGATGAAACGGTACGAACGTTCATTGCTTTTAAATTGTTCAAATAACGCAAATAAACGGGAAGCCTTCTAACAACGGCTTCGGATATTTTTGGCACTTTCACTTTTTGTCCTCTCCTTCTTACCTTACCCCCACTGTTTTGGCTCGGTCGCTTCCTCCTTGCTGTTTCTTTCTGCGCTTTTTGTTCTTGCGAGCCAATCCGAAATTTCGGGTAATAAATCTTCCGTTGGCTTCACAATTACGTTTGTCTCAGGTAACGACTGAAGAAATAGCCGGCCATAGCGAGCATCGATAACGCGTCGATCATAGATAAGCACGACCCCCCGGTCCGTTCCTGTCCGCACAAGGCGACCGAATCCTTGCTTAAACCGGATGAGCGCTTGAGGCACGGACAACTGCATGAAAGCATTTTTGTTTTGCTGCTCCAGCTGCTGGTTACGCGCTTCAACAAGCGGATGATTCGGCGGGACGAATGGAAGGCGAACAATTGCAAGGCAGGATAGATCGTCGCCAGGAATATCAACACCCTCCCAAAAGCTGCTCGTGCCAAGCAATACACAGGCTTCCAGGGAGCGAAACTGCTTGGTTAATTTGCTGCGGCTACCGCTGTCCACCCCGTGTCCCAGAACAGTAATGTTCGCTTCTTTTAACCTTTCTTTCAAATGTTCATATACGCCGCGCAACATCGCATATGAAGTAAACAAGACAAGCATTCGCCCTTTCGTTGCAACGGCCACCCGTGCCAGTGAATCTATTAGCGCGCGGATAAATTGTTCTTCCGAGGAACCTTTGATATTCGGTACCTCACTCGGGATGCAAACGAGCATCTGTTGCTTATAGTTAAACGGAGAGGAAAGCACGATGGTACTTACTTTGTTCTCCGCGAGCAAGTCCGCAAGCCCGAACCGTTCCGTCGCGTAAGCAAAAGAAGAATTGACGCTTAGCGTAGCCGAAGTAAGAATGACAGATTCTTTTTTGTTGAAAAAACGCTCGCGCAACGTGCTCGATACATCGATCGGCACGCGGTGCAAATAAATCGTTTTGCGGGTTGTGCGCGTGTCAAGTTCAATCCAATAGACATGCTCTTCATCTTCTGTAAGCAACATATGATGCAATAGCTCCGCGTATTCGAGACAATCCTGCACAGCCCCGTTTAAATCAGTCAAAAGTCCTTTCATGCCAATCGGCGCGTCATCGCTTTGAATGTTTGCGTAAATCGCCTCCAACCTCTTGCCGATGGCAAGCAATAAGTCCACGCTGTTACGCACGGCAGAAACAACGGCGCGTCCCCAGCGGCTTGTTAAGTGCTCCTGTTTATAACGAAGCACCGTATGCCCGATTTCTTCACCTTCTTTCGCCCGCTGGTGGGACCACTGATAAAGCAAATTGTACATCTCACGGATCGTTTCTTTTCCTTCGCGAATTTGCTGATACGCCGCCTCAATAAGATGTTTGCTTTCCTCATAATCAGCTATACTCCAAGCCCGTACCGCCTCTTCTACTTCTTCAAGCAGCCCCACACCGCGATCCGGGTGCAGATGATGCAGCATACCCTCCAGTTGGTAGGAAGAGATAGTATCCCCTAAATGACGACTTGCTACGTCGTCAAAGTGATGCGCTTCATCAATAACCGCATACTTATACGATGGAACAATTCGATGCTCCGAATTCATGTCGGTGAATAAAAGTGAGTGATTCGTTACGATGACTTCTGCTTGCTGAGCTTTGCGCCGCGCATGGTGATAATAGCACCGCGAAAACCAGGGACACTGTCGGTTCAAACATGAACCCGCGTCGCTCTGCACCTGTTTCCAATATACCTGTCCGCCGGACGGGAGGCTGATTTCTTCCACGTCGCCTGTCTCTGTCTCCGTCAACCAGACAAGCATTTGCGACTTGCTTAACTGAATATCGTAATTATCCTGCTCTTCCTGTAGACTATGTGAAAACTTTCGCAGGCATAAATAATTATTTCTTCCTTTTAATATGGAAATACGCGGCGCATCATCGCCAAATATCGCCTGCAAAATCGGCAAATCACGTGTGTACATCTGCTCCTGCAGTTGAATCGTATGCGTGGAAACAACAACGACCTCTTCCTGCTGCTTCGCCCAGAAGACAGCAGGAATTAAATACGCGAGTGATTTACCTGTTCCTGTGCCTGCTTCTACCATAAGATGTCGACCTGACGCAAATGATTCGTACACCTGTTTCATCATCGCAACCTGAGCAGGGCGCAACTCAAAGCCGGGCATACATTTTTTTAATAACCCCTGCTCCCCAAACAGACCATCGGCAAACCCATCAAAATCAATCGCTTGTTCCAGTGATCTGCCACTTTCTTGTTTGATCGCTTTTCTCTTTTTCAAGCAGATTTGGTGAATAACTTCCAAATCTGTTCCTGGTTCGTACGTACCTTCACGAACTTTTTGGTGTTCAATGTCCGATAGCAGCATCTGAATATCGGAATGAAAGAGTCTGCTTAGCCTTTGTAGATGTTGAATCGTAACGAGCGGCAGATTGCGTAATTTCTCAAGCAAATGCAACAAAATATGCGCAGTCGCCTCGGCATCGGAATCAGCCTGATGCGGATGTTCATGCATAATGTCGAGACTAACTGACAGATCGGATAATCGATATCCTTCCTGTCTTGGAAGCAACAGACGCGATAGCTCAACCGTGTCAATCAAAGGTCCGGTAAACGGATGATATCCCGCTTCCTGCAACGCATTCTGTAAAAACGCCAGATCAAAAAAGACGTTATGAGCCACAAACACAGCTCCATCTAACATCTTCAACAATGGCGGCAGCACCTCCTCTATCATCGGAGCATGCACCACCATGTCATTCGTGATACCCGTTAAATTCTCAATAAAAGGGGGAATTTCAGTCTGCGGGTTAACCAAGGTTGAAAACCGTTCCGCAATTTTACCATTCCGGATAAGCACCGTACCGATTTGAATGATTTTATCCCCCTCTTTCGGTCGATTGCCCGTCGTCTCAAAATCGACCACAACAAACGTGTTCAATCGTTTCACCTCATCATTTTCCGCTTCCTTCGCTTCTCCAAAGAGAGGGATGCACTTATTATTTTCTATCACTCAGAAAGGAAGTGCAATATAAAAAAAGAAAAACCGGTGCTTATGGGGCCGGAATAAATTCTTTCCACCTTTCGTACGCCTCTTCATGGGCGCCATCAGCATAGTGAAGAAGTCCGGCATACAATCCGCTCTCCCGAATTACGCCGGCCCTGTGGCTGAGTGAAAAATATTCTAGCGCTTCTTCACGTTTGCCCTGCATAAGCAACAGCCGTCCTTTCAAATACTGACCAAGTGCCCGTATATGTGCGTTTTGATCTTCGGATAGGTTGCTTATGATTTCTTCAGCGGCAACAAAGTGGTGTTGTTTGAGCAAAGTTTCCACCATGCCGGCTCTTGCCAACGGATGTTGATATTTACGCGCCGTCTGTTCAAACACCTTCCATGCCCTTTCCGCCTCTCCTTCGCACAGCAGAATCCAAGCGTATGAACACGCGTAATCCGGCTGATCCGGAGACAGAGTAAGCGCACGTTTCATGCAGGCAAGTGCCTGTTCTTTTTGGCCGGACTGCCAAAGCGACCAGCCCAATCCATGCCACACCGATGCATCGGCACGTGACGCAGGCAGCATCTCACGGTAACAACGGGCCGCTTCCTCGAACTTTCCAGTCTGCTCATAAATGCGGGCGATCGCTTGGTGTTGCTTTCCCTGATATGCAAGTGCCTCGGCGCGCTGAAGCAGCGTGTATGCTTCATCAAAGCGATGGCTTTTTGCGCAGCATGCACCAAGCAACAAAAGCACATCCACATCAGGAGCCGTCCCTCTAAGCAATGGCCGAGCAGTTTGTATCGCTTCTTCGTACCGACCGAGATGGCACAGTGCAAGCGCTTGGTTATATCTGGCGTCTGCAAACTGGTCGAATGCCCCCAGCGCCTGCTCAAACCAGCCGAGCCCTTGTTCGGGATTTCCTTCCATCATGGCAATACACCCCATCGCATTGTATGAAGCGGCACAAATAAAAGGATGTACACACGTTTCCGTCAACAAATGAAACTGGCGATATGCCACATCCAGGCGCCCAGACATGAGAAAGCCGAATGCGAGGTATAGCCGGGCCACAGCTACATCGGGAGCCTCTTCCAGAACTTTACTGAAGGACTCCACCGCTTCATGGTACATGGATAGCGTGAAATAACCTTGTCCTTGACGAAACGTCGCCGCCAGCGTATATGGCAAATAAATTTCTTCCTCCGTCTCTTCTTCAGCCGTTACATCGTGAAGCTGGGAAGACACGGAAGCATCTTCCGCTTCCTCAAACATCCGCTGTACTTTAATAAGGCGGTCTTCAAAACTAAGCCATTCTTCAACAATTCGATCGCTGATCTGGCGCAGTTTCAGCACTTCGCAATACAATTGATTCCTGTCACCCTCCGATGCAGTCTCCATCTGTTGCTCAATGAGATTCAGCCGATCTTTAAGGGCGGCAAAATAGTGGGAAAGCAGCACAAAAAAACCACCTTTCGCATCAACATATTACTTTCAGTGTGACACAAAAGAGAAAAGAATATGAGCGTATTCTGTCATACTTGATTTGTAAAAAATTTCAAATATACGTATATTCATAATTAGAAAAAGGTGGGGGATTGTGTAAAAGAAGTTTTGATCAAGGCATACCAGGCGATAAACCAGTTCATAAGTAGTACTGAAGAATTAGTTAATCCGGCAAAGAAAAATGAATATGCAGTGCGGAAATTAGGGTGAAGGAGGATAATCAGACATGAAAAAACGGTACAATTACAGTAAAAGAAGACAAAATTTTTTAGAAATTAAAATTCCGTTACAATAAAGTTTCTTTCGCTTGGCACCACCTCGGCTGGCCGCAGTCTTGACACGAAAATAACCTGCCAAGACTGCGGCTGATAAGCCGGTTTTATTCCATTCCCTATTCACATTACTTATAGCACGGTCGCATGAATCTCTTCACCAAGCATCTGCTCAATCCGATTATTTTCATCCATAATGGCCACTTTCGGCTTGTACGTTTTCGCTTCCTCATTCGTCATCATCGCATAGGAAATAATAATCACGATATCGCCCGGCTGAACGAGACGGGCTGCTGCACCATTCAAACAGATTACGCCGCTGCCGCGCTCCCCTTCAATTACGTATGTTTCCAGACGAGCGCCGTTATTGTTGTTGACAATCTGTACTTTCTCGTTTGGCAAAATGTCCACGGCGTCCATAATGTCCCGATCAATCGTGACGCTGCCAACATAATTCAAGTTCGCTTCCGTCACCGTCGCCCGGTGGATTTTTGATTTCATCATCGTACGGAACATGCAATATCCTCCTGACTCGCCACAAGCATAATATTGTCAATAAGACGCGTGCGACCGAAGCGCACCGCAAGCGCAATAAGACAGTCGCCGCGCAGTTCCTCAAGCGGCACAAGCTCCGGATAACTCCGGATTTCGATATAATCGATGTCCGCCAGCGGGCTCTCTTGAATGACGGATTCAATGGCTGTACGCAGCACTGTCGCGTCACGTTCCCCGCATTCTACCATTTCCTGTGCCCGTTTCAGCGAACGTGACAAAACAAGCGCTTGCTTCCTTTCTTCCTGGGACAAATATACATTGCGCGAACTGAGCGCAAGCCCGTCCGCTTCACGTACAATCGGGCATGGCACGATCTCAACAGGAATGTTTAAATCACGAACCATCTGTGTAATCACTGCCACCTGTTGTGCATCCTTCATACCGAAAAACGCGTAATCTGGCTGCACAATGTTAAACAGCTTGGTCACAACCGTTGCCACGCCGTCGAAATGTCCTGGACGCGACGCGCCGCACATACATTCAGTAATCTCTTTAACAGAAACGATTGTTTTACTTCCTGGCGGGTACATTTCTTCAACCGGTGGGAAGAACAGGATGTCCACTCCTTGCGCTTCCGCGAGACGACAATCCCGCTCGATATCGCGCGGATATTTCTCTAGATCTTCATTCGGACCAAATTGCAGCGGATTGACAAAGATACTCATAACGACCACATCGGACATTTCCTTCGCTTTCTCAACAAGGCTCAAATGCCCTTCGTGCAAATAGCCCATTGTCGGCACAAAACCTATCGTCTTTGGGCGCATTTCCTTCAGCATGGCCCGCAACTCTCGAATGGAGGAGACCACTCTCATGCTTTCACCCCTCCATACAATTGTTCAAGTGCTTCTTCGCTTATTGCAAACGTATGCGTATCTTCCGGGAACGCTCCGCTGCGCACTTCTTCCGCATATCTAGAAATCGCCTGTTTGATGAGTGAGCCCGCGTCCGCGTACTTCTTCACAAATTTTGGCACGCGGTCGCTGCCGTACGATAATATATCATGATACACCAGTACCTGACCATCACAGCCGGCTCCAGCACCAATGCCAATCGTCGGAATCGAAAGCTTACGTGAGATAAACTCCGCAAGTTGCTTTGGCACGCATTCCATAACAAGCGCAAATACTCCCGCTTCCTCAAGCGCCAGCGCATCATCCATTAGCTTTTGAGCCGCTTCCGGCGTTTTGCCTTGCACTTTGTATCCTCCAAGTTGATGTACAGACTGCGGAGTTAGTCCGATATGCCCCACCACCGGAATGCCAGCCTGCGTGCAGCGGCGAATCAACGGTGCAAGCTCCGCTCCGCCTTCGATCTTTATGGCTTTAGCGAGCCCTTCCTGCATGATGCGTCCGGCGTTGCGCAGCGCTTCTTCGATCGTGCCGTGATACGTTAAAAACGGCATGTCCGTCACCACAAACGCACGCTTTACCCCACGCGTAACCGCTTTCGTATGATGGATCATATCGTCGAGCGTGACCGGTAGCGTTGAATCATACCCCAACACTACCATGCCAAGCGAATCGCCGACAAGAATCATATCGACTCCTGCTTCGTCCGCCAATTTAGCCGACGGATAATCGTACGCGGTCAGCATGACGATGCGTTGTCCATTCCGTTTCATTTCTTTTAAAGAGAGAGTCGTGATCGGTGAATTGCCCCCCATTTTCATTCCTCCTTGCGCTTTGAGCGATTAAGGCAAAAAAGGCGCTTGAAGGCACAGAAAAACGCCTTCAAACAGAGGAGAAGGCGTACTGAAACCATTTTCTATGGATATGGTCGCATCTTGTTTCCTCTGTCTCGGTCCTCATCGGCTCAGAGCAGATTCAAATATTTTTTCACTGACAACAACAAAACACATCCTGGTGCCATTCCGCGTGGATACGGCCCTGACATCCTCATTATAAGCTTAAAAATGATGGTTTATCAATCTTTTTTGTTTCTTTATGTTGAAATTTGCTAATTTTTAACCATGGATTTCGACATCGGCCGAATACACTTTCGTTACCGAACCATCTTCCCGGCGCACCAGCAGCACACCTGATTCGTCAATGCCTTCAGCGTACCCCGAAAGCGATCCCTGCAGCGTACGAATCGTCACTTTTTTGCCGATCGTAACAGCATACGTTTCCCAACGTTTCTTCACCGGAGCGAATCCTTTGGCAAGATATAGATCATACAATTCTTCAAGCCGTGTCAAAATCTGCTGGAGCAACGGCACGCGCCGCAGCGGTTCGCCCTTTTCGATGCGAAGCGAAGTCGCAATCCCATGCACGTCTTCCGGAAAGTGTTCCGGCAGCGTATTAACATTCAGTCCGATCCCAACAATAAGAGAATGAATACGGTCGGATTCTGCATTCAATTCCGTCAAAATGCCACACACTTTCTTGCCGTTAATCAAAATATCGTTCGGCCATTTAATCTGGGCGCTAATGCCGCAAAACTCATGCAGCGTTTCCACCACAGCGACCGCTGTCAAAAGCGTCAGTTGTGGGCACTTTTGTAACTCAAGCGCCGGGCGCAAGAGAAGGCTCATGGAGATGTTCGCGCCCGGTGGAGAGTGCCATACACGGCCAAGTCTCCCTTTTCCTTCTGTCTGTTGATCAGCAACCACAAGCGTACCTTCCGGCGCACCCTCTTTCGCCAGTTCCTGGCACTTGTTCTGAGTAGAATCAATCGACGGATAATAATAAATCTTCTGGCCCAGCACCCGTGTGGAAAGACCCACTTTAATTTCCTCAGCAATCATAACGTCCGGCGCAAAAACGAGCCGATAACCGGAGCGACGTACCGCTTCAAACACATACCCTTCTTCCCGGAACTCTTCAATATGCTTCCAGATCGCCGTCCGGGAAACACCTAAGCGGCGGCTAATTTCTTCGCCTGAGATAAATTCGCCGCCAGCCTGCTTAAACATTTGCAACAAATTCTCACGTATATTCATCGATTACCTTCCTTGCCTGCAATAATAAGGCGTGCCGCTCATTAGGCACCTCTCCTTTGTTTACATCAAGCGAAAGCCTCAGTAACATAGCGCGAATCCACGGTCCACCCTTGCGGCCCAGCACCTGCTGTAGCTCCGCCCCACTTACAGCTAACTCCTGGAGCGTTTTCACCTGCATAGCATCGTACGTACGCGCAAGGCGCGCCGTGACGCCTGCAGCCTGATATATGATTTCGTATAAGGAAGCGGCGTTGCTCAACGCATCCCATCCGTATTCAAGCAGCCATCTCTCGCTTCTTTCTTCCGCTTCCGGCAACCGCAGCATCTCTACCAAGTCAATCATTTGCCGGCACGATTTAATAAGTTTTTTCTCGCTGCGCAGCGCGCGCAGCACGGACTCCACGTCCGCTTCCCGGCCGCAGACTAAAAATAAATACGACCAGCGGGCGGCAAGACCATTGACTTCACGAAGTCGTTCCCGCTCTGTCTCGCTCCACTCCTGCTTGCCGGAAAGCAATACGTTAAGCCCCGGCATAACCCGGGCAAGCCCTGTTTCCAACACATCCATTACAGCCCGATCCGGATAACGGCTGGCGAGCGCTTTGTTCCATTCCGCATTGATACGTTCCACGGCTACATAGCGAATATCTTCCACAAGTTCCCGGACTGCTTCATATGTAGTGCGGTCAATGGCAAACCCAAGCTGACTGGCGAAACGGATGCAGCGCAACATGCGCAGCGCATCCTCGGCAAACCGTTCCTGCGGTGCGCCAACTGCACGAATGATCCGGTTTTGCAAATCTTTTTGACCGCCAAAGGGATCAACCACGCGCCCGCGCAAATCAAGCGCCATCGCGTTAACCGTAAAATCCCGGCGCGCAAGGTCTTCCTCAATTGTTGCAACAAACCGTACTTCGTCCGGACGACGGTGATCCTTATACCCGCTCTCTGTCCGAAATGTCGTTACTTCGAGCGGTACTCCTCCTTCAAGCACAGTGACCGTCCCGTGCTGAAGACCGGTAGGCACGGTGCGCGAAAACAACACCATTACCTCTTCGGGTCTGGCTGACGTGGCAATGTCAAGATCATGCACAGGTCGGCCAAGCAACGTATCGCGTACATATCCGCCGACAAAATAAGCGCTGTATCCAGCTTCCTCCAGCTTCTTGAGCACTTGCTTTCCGGCTTCGATTACGTCCGTTTTCATAACTTCGGACACGGCTCCGTTTCGCCGGTTAGCACGCGCCGGTAAATGGCTTCATACTGACGGGTGATTTTTTTATGGCAGAACGTATGGTACGCCCGTTCGATCGCCTGACGTGAAAAGCGCTCATACATCGCCGGGTCAGACACGAGTTCTACCGCTTTTTGCGCCATGCCTTCCACGTCGCCAATCGGCCGAATAAATCCGGTTTCCCCATCTTTGATCACTTCCGGAAGCCCGCCGGCATTGCTTGCGATAACGGGTTTCCCGCATGCCATCGCCTCAAGAGCCACCAAGCCGAAACTTTCCTGGGCCGATGGAAGCAGGAGCACATCCGCTATAGACAACACACATGCGATATCTTCCTGTTTGCCGAGAAAAATTACGTCCTCGCGCAGATTCAGTTCCGACGCTAGATCCCGCACGACCGGTAGCTCTGGCCCTTCGCCAATCATAAGCAGTTTAGCGGTGAGACGCTTTTTAATATGATGGAAAATGCGCACCACATCGTCCGTCCGCTTTACGGCGCGAAAATTGGAAATATGAATAAAGACTTTCTCACCGTTCGGCGCATACTCCTCACGTATGTCGCACATATCACGCGGATAGTACTCGCGCTTATCAATAAAGTTATAAATAAGCTCAATCGGTGTTTTAACCTGAAGAACTTCCCGTGTTTGATTGATTAAGCTTTGTGATACGGCCGTTACAGCATCGCTGTGCTCAATGCCAAACCGGATCATATCCTTTAGCGTATGATCATAGCCTAATACGGTAATGTCGGTTCCATGCAAAGTCGTCACCACTTTCAGGTGATCACCTACCATTTGTTTCGCCAAATACGCAGAAATCGCGTGCGGCACTGCGTAGTGGACATGCAGCAGATCCAGCTTCTCCGTTTTGGCGACCTGCGCCATTCGACTGGCCAGCGTTAAGTCGTACGGTGGATATTGGAACACGGAATAGCTATTTACATCTACTTCGTGAAAATAAATGTTGCGATAGTACTTGCCAAGCCGAAACGGCATGCCCGACGTGATGAAATGCACCGTATGCCCACGCTCGGCCAGTAATTTCCCCAGCTCCGTCGCCACAACGCCGGAACCGCCAACAGACGGATAACATGTAATTCCAATTTTCATCGCTCGCTCCCTCTCATAGGAAGTCTTTCAACAGCAACGGGGTATAGCTAACGAATCCTTCCGCATAAACGACGCCAGCTGATTGCCCAAAAATATACTCCCGGGCGCGCACTCTCTCAAGATACCCTTCCGTAAGCGGCGTAGCCACGGATCCGGGCTCCATTTCAAACTGTGAGCGATACGCGCCAAGTGCCGCCATTTTCGCTTCCATTTCTTTGCTAATATCTACCAAAAATTGCGGATCAGTCTGTCCATTAATAAAATAAGCGATTACATGCTCCACTTTGTGCGGAGGGAACGTTTCTTCCCCTCCAGCATTATACTTGCGAATTCGCGCGTTAAACACCGCTTCCCGCACAAGAACGCTGCACATGCCATGATCGGGATGGCGATCCTCCCAATACGGCATCAAAACAACACGCGGCCGGTACAATCGAATGATGCGGGTAATAGCCTGGATTTGCTCCGGAACCGGGGCAAGTCCACGATCCGGCAATTCCAAATTCAATCGGACATGCAGACCGAGCAAGCGAGACGCTTCTGCCGCCTCCTGCTGGCGGCGCTCCACCGTCCCGTTAGAAGAAAGCTCTGCTTTTGTCAGATCGCAAATGCCTGTCCGCTTCCCCTGGTTCGCCCACTTGCGCAACAGGCCACCAGCCCCGATCTCCACATCGTCCGGATGGGCGCCAAATGCCAGCGCGTGCAGCGGCGCCGGAAACCGTCCGCTCATTTCTGATCCTCTCCTTTGTATTTGTGCACGATCTCGCGCCATGCAAAGTTCCCCCGTTCCAAAGCATGAATCAGCATTTCCGCGGTTGCGATATTCGTGGCCAGCGGAATACTGTGCACATCACACAGCCGCAACAAAGCTGTAACATCCGGCTCATGTGGCTGCGCGGTTAGCGGATCCCGTAAAAAAATAACAAGGTCCATTTCATCTTGCGCAATCAGCGCCCCGATTTGTTGATCACCGCCCATCGGACCCGAAAGCACCCGCTGAACCGGAATTCCTGTCGCCTCCATGATCTTTGTTCCGGTTGTGCCGGTCGCATAAACGGTATGCTTGGTCAGCGTGTCGCGATAGGCAATCGCAAAGTTGACCATTTCACTTTTCTTATTGTCATGGGCTATTAACGCAATGTTCATCCTTGTTCTCCTCTTATACCATAATGTTTTCCAAACCGTAAATAAGGCCTGTGTGCTCCATGACTTTTTTGATCGCTAGATTGACGCCTGGCATAAATGACTCGCGGTTGATGGAATCGTGCCGAATCGTCAGCGTTTGCCCCACCGCGCCAAAAATAACCTCCTGGTGCGCCACAAGACCGGGCAGGCGTACGCTGTGGATGCGAAATCCGCCATAATAACCGCCGCGCGCGCCCTCAAGCGTTTCCTTTTCTTCTGGATGTCCTTGCTTTATTTCGTCGCGCGCCGCCTGGATCATCTCCGCTGTTTTTACCGCTGTTCCAGAAGGTGCGTCCAGTTTCTTGTCATGATGTAACTCAATGATTTCTACATGCGGCATATACTTGGCAGCCTCTTGAGCAAATTTCATCATGAGTACAGCGCCAATGGCGAAATTCGGAGCGATAATGCCACCGATCTGATGCTCGCGGCACAGCTTGTCCAGCTCTTCAATATCTTCCGGCGTAAAGCCCGTTGTGCCCACGACCGGGCGTACGCCCGCCTCGATAGCTGCGATCATATTTTGCTTTACGACGTGGGGTGTGGTAAAATCGACCAACACATCCGGACGATATACCTCTAACGCCCGTCTGATATCGGAAACAAACGGAGCTTGAAGGCTTCCAAGACCGAGCACCTCGCCAACATCTTCTCCATTATATTTCGGGTCAATGCCGCAGACAAACCGCAGCGTCTCATCTTTTATAATCATCTTTACCGATTCTTGGCCCATCCGGCCACGCGGGCCGGCTACCGCTACACGAATTTGCTTCATTTCCCATTCTCCCTCTTCTCTTTTTTCTCCTGCATCGCTTGTTTCCGGCGACGCGCAAGCAGTTTTCGCCCTCTGCGAATTCGGAGCCAACCTTGCCGCCTGGCGGGCTGACTTATGGGCAAGAATATATTGCCCGCGTTAAAAATAAATTTCTCCGGCCACATAATGGGCCTCCGTATAAAGGGGAGCAAGAGCCATGGCCTTCTCAATCGTTCGCACTGCTAGCGTCAGCTGCTGATTGCGGGTGGATGTTTTCTTCTGTATCCATCGGCACCACCCCTGTTTGGCCTATGGTATGACAGTATATGTATTATCCATTTACTCGGTGTCAATTTTTGTCCAACGGTCTTTGTCCCGCGTATTAAATTTGTGCATCATATCATGGAACGCTTTTTCAAGATCAATGTTCAATGAATTAGCGAAACAAAGAATAATAAACAGACAATCCGCCAGTTCCATATCAATCGTATTTTCCGCCTCATCTTTCCGTTTCGGCTTCTCACCATAATAATGGTTCACTTCGCGCGCAAGTTCACCGGCTTCTTCCGTCAACCGCGCCATGAGCGCCAACGGTGAAAAGTAGCCTTCTTTAAACTGGCTAATATAATCATCGACAATGCGTTGCATCTCCGCAAGCGTAAGCAATTGCTTCCCGTTTTCCATGCACGCCCCTCCTTTTTACGTTTATGGTATTTGTATGTATTCTTATGTTACCGCAGAGGTGGAAGATTGACAAATTTCTCGATATAATAACCATGATCTAGCATTATCGCAGGAGGGCATACATGAACCATCATCTACGCAATATCTTCGCTATTTTGGTCGGCTCCGCTATCATGGGATTTGGCATTAACTACTTTAACATCGCCAACCGGCTGGCGGAAGGCGGGATTACCGGGATTACCCTGCTTCTTAAATACACGTTAAACTTGGATCCAGGCATCACCAATCTTGTATTGAATATACCCCTGCTTTTTATCGGATGGAAAATGCTCGGACGACAGTCGGCCATATATACGATCATCGGTACAGTAGCCGTGTCTTTTTTCCTCACACTGTTTTCAGCATTTCGCCATCCGATGGAAAATGATACGCTTCTTGCCGCGCTGTACGCGGGCGTGACGGTCGGACTTGGGCTTGGCATCGTATTCCGTTTCGGCGGCACAACCGGTGGCGTCGATATTATAGCCCGGCTGTTCAATAAACATTTCGGCTGGAGCATTGGCCGTACGCTGTTCATCTTTGATTTGTTCGTTATCGGCCTGTCTCTGTATTATCTCAATCTTGATTTGGCGATGTATACGCTGGTTGCATTGTTTGTGGCGGCGCGTGTTATCGATTTCGTACAAGAAGGCTCTTATGCAGCCAAAGCGGTTATGATTATCTCCGATCATGCAGTGGATATTTCCCAACGCATTATGCAAGAAATGGGACGTGGAGCGACGCTGCTAAAGGGCCGGGGCGGCTACACCGGACTTGATAAAGAGGTGTTATACTGCGTGGTAAGCCGCAATGAGATCGTTCGCTTTAAGAATCTCATCCATGAAACCGATCCCCACGCATTTATCATCATCAATGATGTGCATGAAGTATTTGGCGAAGGTTTTACGCTGGATGAGAAGAAACAGCCAATACGATAGGCGCTAGGAAGAAAAAGCAAGAAAAACGACAACCGTCTCGGCCCAGATGTTTTGCGGATGCCGCTTTTGCCGAAGAAGGGCGGATAGATAATATGCAATAAGTTAATACAAGCGCGAGAAGAAGAGGCAGATGTAGTAGCAAGTCGAAAAGTTACAACTCTCTTCTTCTTTTCTTCTTCAGATTCTGCTCTGCCTTATACTTTTTCCATCCGACATAACCTAAGGCAGTAAAAATAACAGAGGCAAAAAGAGCGATAATTAAGAACGGCGATTCCGGCGGCATACCTAATGCGAAAGCGGAAGTGTCTTCGCCAACAAATATGGCGTCTACAACTCGATTCAATTCATTGAGCGCATTTGCAATCGCGTCCCAGTTGTATTGGGCTTTTCTTGTTTCCTGCAATAAAAAACTGTAAATCGAATACAGCATTTCTATCTGCTGTGCGGTGGCGGAAACAGTAAACGCAGGCTTTAGTGTCTGGTATAGCTGCAAATTTTGCATAAACGTCCGAGAAAAATCGCTTTCCTTCCGTCCGGCTGCCAGCAGTATCATTTTATTGATATGTTCCTTATACGAGTTGTAATAATTCTTCCATAATGGCTGCCTCTCATGCGTCAAACTGTCGATCGAAAGGCGCACTTGAAGCGCGTGCCAGAGCAAACGATCCGATTCAGGTTCCACAGCGGCAAACGCCCGCTTCGCTTTCAGTATCGTATCAGAAAGCGCATTTACCGCTTCAAGAGAAAGTCCTTTCGGCGGCTTCGTTTCCGCAAACAGCACACCAAGCTCCGTCAGGCTTTGCTTCGCTTCACTGTATTTTTCCTCTTTTGTTAGCTGATAAATATCCTGCGACAACTGATCCATTCGCTGGTATGCAGACAGCGTTTGTTCGGGCACTTGGGTGGAGGAGACACGTTTACCCAGCACCATCCATCCTGTATACAAGGCCATAAAAAGGAAAGCAACACTCATTACGATAAAAACAATTTTTTTCACGACTCGTCCTCCCCTTCTTACTTACATATGTATGGGGAAAAGGACAAGGATATGCTTATTATCGGGCGAACCGCCGATGATATTGAACAAGAGTGTATATCAACCAAAGGCTAAAAAGGCTTAGCCCAAACGTCGCAAAACCTACGATTTGATCATACGGCTCCAATTCATCCGCCAGCCATGGATGAATATCGAGCGTATAGTCGAGCAAATCATTGAGCAGTGTCCAAGCAGCTACCCAGAAAATATGGCCCATCTTAAGCGTATAAAAACGAGCGTACAACAAAGATTCCAGCGCCATACCGCCATGTGAAAACATCAGCATGTAATGCTGCCAATTCAGCTCGTCTCCGAGCGCGGCGCCAGCGATAATCACAGCAACAGCCCAGACACCGTATTTAAAATTCAGCACCGCCGCGAACGCCTCCAAAGACGGAATGCTACGTCCGGCAAGCAAAGCGATGAGCACTAAGGTGAACAACGTGCTCGCTGTCGGGCTATCCGGTACGAACAACCGTAAAAAAGCGGGCGAAGTCGACTCCAGCTGATATGCGTACCAGATAAAACCATAGATCGAACCTAGACCGTTAACGATAATCATTGTCCAGAGAAACCAAGAAGCGCGCAAAGAAGCCATAAACCATTTCCACAATGTTGTCATGCTACTCATCCTTTATTATGTATTTTCTCCGCCAAAAAAGACCAGACGGTTTCCCATCTGGCCTCTTTTCGTTTATTTTAGCGTTTTTAAGTACTCAATCATCGAGCTCATTTGCTGATCAGACCAAGATGCGCCAATCGGCGGCATACCGCCACGGCCGTTCTTAAGCACTTCAGCCACACCTTCCGGCTTTAGCTTATCAACTACACCATGAAGAGTCGGTGCTCCAGCACCACCATTCAAATCCTGTCCGTGGCAAGCCATGCACTGGTTTGCTATCGTTTTGCCTTCCTCGGCTGTGCCACCGGTCGGTGCCGCAGCGCTTTCGCCGCCTCCTGCCTTTGGTTCAGCAGGAGCCACCGTACCGCCGTTCGGTGCCGGAGCCGCGCCTTGACCATCGCCTTTCAGGCCAGCCAGGTATTTAACAAGCTGATCAAGCTCTTCCGAAGAGCCCTGGAACATACCAGGTGGCATGCCGCCGCGTCCATGCGTAATCACATCGCGGATTTGTTTTTCGTCCAGGCGACTTCCGACATTCCAGAGCGCCGGGCCTTGTCCGCCTTCCATATTCGCGCCATGGCAACCTTGACAGCTTGCTTGTTTTGTCCAAATCGGATCCGATTTAAAGTCAGCAGGTGGTTTCGCTGCCACTCCACCTGCGCCCGGAGCCGGTTCTGGATGTAAACGGTTGTGCTCATCAACCGCAGCCCAGGTTAGATAGAAGATGCTCACCAATGCAAGCAACATAAGACCTGTCGCCACCGGACGCTTGGACGGCTTACGCTCCGGCGATGTATCAAGCCATGGAGCCAGAAGCAGCGCGCTAAACGCGATGCCCGGGATAACCACAACCCCAAATACGACCCAGTTCCCAGATTGCCATGGATATTTCAGCAGCTGATACAAAAACAGAAAGTACCAGTCCGGAAGCGGAATGTAGCTTGCATTGTTCGGGTCTGCTTTGTCTTCAAGCGGCGCCGGATGGCTAACGGTGAGGATAAGAAAAGCGATTAGAACAACCGCAGCAACCATCCATTCTTTCAATAAGAAGTCGGGCCAAAACGCTTCGGATTTGCCCGGAAATTCTGCATAAGACGGAGCGATGTTCGGCGTCCGTTTCGCGGGCACGCGCGAGTCACCGACATACTCAATCGTCTTGTCATGCTTTGCCATTCTTTTACCCCCCTTATCCTTAGATCGAACCCCATCTTATAGCGGTCCAGAAATTCCCTGTCTCCGAATCATAATAAAGTGTGCGCCCAGAAGAGCAAGCAAAGCGCCGGGCAGGAAGAACACATGGATCGCAAAGAAACGCGCGAGCGTTCCGGCACCGACAATCGGACCACCTTGTAGCAATATTTTGATAAATCCGCCAATTAACGGCACTTGTTCGGCAATCTGGATACCTACCTTCGTCGCAAAAAACGCCTTATCATCCCAAGGAAGCAAGTACCCTGTAAAACCCAATCCCAGCATAACGAAGAAAATTAACATCCCTACAACCCAGTTCAATTCACGCGGACGTTTATATGCTCCTTGAAAAAATACGCGCAGCGTATGTAGAAACATCATAACAATGACAAGACTTGCACCCCAGTGATGCATACCGCGAACAATGACCCCAAAAGCTACTTCGTTCTGCAAATACTTAACGGATTCGTATGCGTTTTTAATATCGGGCACATAATACATGGTCAGGAACATACCGGACAAAATTTGAATGACAACGATAAAAAATGTAAGTCCACCGAAACAATAAACAAACGCCGAAAAATGATGGGCCGGGTTTACGTGCTCAGGCACTTCGTGGTCTGCAATGTCACGCCACATCGGGGTCACATTGAGACGCTCGTCAACCCAATCATACACTTTGCGAATCATGTCACATTATGCCCCCTCTGCAATCGTGTTTGCCTTAACATCACCAAGCAGTACTTTGCCGCCTTTCACTTCGACCTCATACTGATCAAGCGGTTTCATTGGCGGCGTCCCAGGCACGTTTTTTCCGTTCTTCTCATAACGTCCCAAATGACATGGACAGAAGAATTGGTTTTTATGCTCTGGACTCGTGTTCCAGCTTACTGTACACCCCAAATGTTTACAAATTGGTGAAAGCGCAATCACTTGATCGCCCTGTTTGTACACCCAGGCTGTTAGAGGAGTCTCATGCTCGCCGGTCCAAACATCTTTAATTTTCTTCTTGAAATTGAAACTTTTCGGCTCTTCGGTAATTTCGCTTAAGCTCGCTACAGGAATTTTTCCGCCGGCCGCGTCTGCTTTTTGCAGCGCGGGATCGATCGCGAATCGAATCATCGGTGCTAACATCCCAGACGCTAAAAACCCACCGACTCCAGTGAGACAATAATTGAGAAATTGTCTTCTGGATACCCCCTTGTTGTCTCGTTCACTCATACTCTAACCTCCTATCCTTATGATAATGGCTGCATATGCTACAACACATCTTTACCAGGACATAATCATCATACTGAAAGGGGGAATGAACTGTCAAGAATTTGCATCCGAGGAAAGAATATAGATTGTTGCGCTTTTCTTCTTGTTATATAATTTGTCACAATTTGCTTTCTATTCATCATAGCCACAGTGCAATACAGTGTTTTACAAGCCGATCGCTTTCGTGCCGCGCTTTTTCCAAAAATGTTTTTGAATCCGTTTTCTCTTCTGGCGGTGCAGAAACAATATAGGTATTGATCTGTTTTTTCATTAATGCTGTCGACATAGCGCTATCATTTGTAACCACTAAACAATGTGGAAATCTGTCGATAAGACCATAAATATTTTGTGCGATGAAATCACAGGCAATCTTCACGGAACTTTCTTTTTTAGATATAACGCTTAACGGCTGGAACAAAAAAAGACGCCCGGTCAACTGTCTTTCTACATAACCACATACTCTCTCCAACCAAAGCTGCTGCTTTACCCAATTGATATCCCAACAAGTACCCAAGACGCATACAGGGTAAACAAGCGTGTCCACATATTCTTCCATTCCGATCATTTGCTCCATATCTTCCGTTTTCCACCGCATGATTTTCCCTTCTTTCCTTTCGTTTTCTTTTCAAAATTATGAAAAAGACTCGCGGGCGTTGTCGCTCGCCTTTTTCCTTTACTAAAAAAACCCGGAGATTCCGGGTTTAGCTTACCATAAACTGCCTGCGAAACGCTACTCATTCACTTCTTCATCCAACATTTTTTTCAACTCGCTGCTAAGTTCCTTAAATTTCGCTTCATCTCCTGCTTCCAGTGCCTCATCAATATGCTTATACAAGGTATCAAGTCGGTATTTGCGAATCGCTTCATCCAAAATCATTTCTGCCAACAAACTGAACGTCGAAGGATGAACAAGGTTTAGCTTTTGCTTTCCCATTGGTTTTCCCTCCAAATCAATGTTGCACCGTGTAGCCGAATGTATAGATGTTTACTCACTGTGTCGAACGCCTTCTTACTCCTTGCGCCTAAAATAACCACAATATTCAGAATTAAACAACTTTGCGTCACCTATGCTCTGTTCCACAAAGAAGAATGACGACCTTCCTACTTTATCATATTCCCACCTGCGTAATGTGTCCTTGTATTAGTTACAATTTTATAACTTATCTAGTATCTAATAAAGATTTACCCCAACTTGTTAGACTATAAACAACCTTTCCTTCAGGAAACATGCCCCGGCGCAAAAGTCCAAGATGAACCATCATGGCTAGCAAGCGGCGACGGATCACAGCTTCTTGTGAATCGTAATAAAAGGGAAGAACCCAGTTCCGCAACGCACAAATAAGGCTCTCTTCTTCCAACCATTCCGCCTCGCAAACGCAAGCTACTAACTTCCACAAACTTTCAATCGAAGGAATTGCTTTTTTGTAAGATAACAACCAAAACTCGACAAGGCGCTCCGCTCTTTCTTCTCTTCCCTGCTCCTGACAAGCCACCTGCCGCATGCCTTCATCAGTTAACACCAATTCTTCTTCCCGCTCGCTTAACCATTGCCTATAGTGTGCAAAATCATACAACAGAGCCAGGCGGTCGGGATAATCCCGGAATCTCCTTCCGTATCCGAAACGCCATTCCTTTCCATCAGTCAAATTTTCGCGTACAGACATCAGTTCCATCATTTTTTGTTGCTGCTTACGATACATTACCCCTTCCTTGGACAGCGGTACACGATGTGTTTGTACATATAGCAAAAACTTTTGCAAATCATGAGCCATTACATACGTGTCTTCGCGGTATAAATCTGGCTTCGTATAATTACCATATGCAAGTGCACGCACTTCTTTAACAAAAATTTCCCGAAAACGATGTCGCAAATCCTCAGGCATTGTAAATGTTGGGGCAAATTGCTTTTGCATGCGGAATAACCACCCGCGCTCCAGCGCTTTATGAAGCAGCTCCTCGTGTTCATTGTGTTCGATCTTCTCACAATATGCTTTCCGTGCCCGGCTCAGCAGCGCTTCACGCGTATATTCCTTTTTCCGCTCATAAATAATCGGGAGCAAAAAACGCTTCTCCTCCCAGTTTAGCCCTTTATGCAAATCTTGAAAAAAAGCAGCAGAAGTCAAACGGTTATGGAGACTTTGAATAAGCTCATGTTTCGAATTACGATTGCATTCCAAGTTATAAATAGAAGCAAGTTGATGAAGCTGCCGGATATCGGCATATACAAGCGTGTCAGCCAGATTCACCCTCATCTCACCTTTCGCGATTATCCTCTGTTACCTGTCATTATTGACAGAAAGAAAAGCAGACTATACCTCGTGTCCCATCGGACAACCGCGCTCATTTTTACTGTCCGTTTATCTGCTGACGCAAATCCTCATACCTTTGCCGCGTATCCCAAAACTCATCTTCGGTCGATAGTACCCGCTCATAAGACAGCAGCGCCTCTTCCTTATCTCCTTTTGCTTCTGCCACACGTCCCCGCCAGTACCAATATGCCGCAGCCTCTTCATCCAATTTATACAGGCGCGAAAGCGCATTTTCGGCCCTGGCCCATTCTTCCATCGTAACAACGAGACGCAAATATCCGCATAACAACTCTTCTTCTTCAACATGGAGCGCAAGCGCCCGTTCATAAATTACCAGCGCCTGTTCACGCATGTTTAACTTCCATAGTGCTTCCGCGAGCAACGGGTAAGCGACCACATAATCAGGATCGACTTCAATCAGACGCGCAAGACTTCGTACTGCCCGCTGCCAGTTTCCCGTTTGATATGCGATCATCCCCGCTCCGTACAATGCTTCTGGCACTTCTTCGCTTTCCGCTGCTTTTTCGTATAACGCAAGCGCTGTCTCGAACTCCCCCTGTCGTGCTGCCATGCGGGCTCGTTCTAATAAAATGGCCGCATCATCTTCAAATCTTTTAAGCGCCTGCCACTTCTCCATCGCCCGTCCACTTTCTCCCTGCTCGGCGTACAATTTGCCCAATAAATATTGAACTTCCTCGTTGTCCGGCGCAAGTTCGGCAGCCCGCTCCAAATACCGGATCGCTACTTCTTCAAGACCTTCAAGTAAGAACACTTCGCCAAGCAAAGCGTATACACGGTAATCATCCGTTCCTCCTTCCTTTATAGCAAGCAATATATCCATTGCTTCCTGCAGCCTGTCCAAATCAATATATAGCGATGCCCGATACACAGCTATTTCGTGCCACGCCTCTTCGCTCTGTCCGCCGCACTGCGCTTCCAGCTTATCTAATATCGCAAGCGCCGTCTCATGATGTCCTAACTCATGATATATAGTAACAAGCTGCATCTCAAGCTCAGTATTTCCAGAATATTCTTCTTTCAACTCTTCAAGGCCCTCAAGCCCTCCTGCAATTTCTCCAGCTTCAAGCAAAGCGAGAGCCTGATTCAGCCGTTTCTGCCATTTTTGCTCCATGCAAAACCTCCCGGTTCTTTTTGCGCTAATTAGGTGCTTTTTCACTGCACGATGACATATGCTTTCTTACTTCATCAAAAAGAAAAACCGTCCGGAACGAACGGTCAGCCTGTATGTTTCTTCACGCGCGAAAGCCAGTTCATGCTGATCACAGTAACCAGTATACCAAATAACGCCATAAGTAAACCATAATGAATGCGAGGCACACGTTCTTTGGCAGACAAACTGTATGGAATCGGATCAGCAAGGCTGGCGATCACACCGTATTGAGCGTTTTTTCCAGCTCCTTTACCCGCATCTGGCACAAGCGACAACGCCTCTGCCGATAGAACCGTGTCCGTCGCTGTATCTATGGGCATCGCCTGCATGGCCTCATTTAACTGCTGTCCAAGCATAATCAAAGGTAACAGACAGGCAAGCAACGCAGCAAATGCGAAACCGGTAATCAGCCGACGCACCACAGGTGAAATAGGCCTGGCGTGTTCCGGCGCAGGAGATGCCCATTTATTTTCTTTTAGAATTCGCTCCATCACTTTATCAGAAACTGTAACATGTTCATATGCGGCAGGCAAAACAGGGGAATGAAGGAACGTCTGATTCGAATCTATGTAAACAGCGTGCTCTTCCTGACAAGCCGGGCACTGTTCGAGGTGCTCCTCCACTTCTTCTTCAAGCGAGGAAGATAACTTGCCTTCCATATAGTCCGGCAGCAGTCGTCGAAAGGTTTTACAATTCATGCCTATCTCATTCCTTCCGCTTCATCGAGCGCTGTGTCCAATATGTATGGTTCTAACTGTTGCTTAATACTATGACGGGCGCGAAACAAAAGAGACTTAACAGAACTTACGGTGGAATTTAGAATCATAGCGATTTCTTTATAATCCAATTGTTCGTATTCCCGAAGAATAAGGGCTGTGCGCTGTTTTTCAGGCAATCGGTTAATCGCCTGGCGCACGAGATGCACACGTTCCGTGCGAAGCAGTTCCTGTTCCGGCAACTTATCGAGCGCGATACGCGCAGGCTGTTGCTTGCTATCTTCGAGATATACCTCGGAATTCCGACTCTTTCGTAATTCGCTTAATACGGTATTACGGGCAATCGTATACAGCCAAGTGGAAAACGATGCTTCTACATCCCTGAACGTTTGCAGGCTGCGAAACGCCTTATAAAATGTCTCCTGCGTCAAATCTTCCGCCAAATTTTCCATATTATAACTTTTTAACATATGAAGAATAAAAGCGAGAATTCTGCGCTCATAACGGTTGATAAGTTCAGCATAATAGTCTACCCGACCGTCTTTAATCTCACGGATCAACTGAGAGTCAGTTAACTGAGAATCAATACTAGCCAAGATCGGTTCCCCCCTTCATTGACTCCCAATCCTCCCCGGCGCCACCCATATACCCCATGAAAATTCGGCAGCTCCGGGGAGCATATCTACATATCTGTTCTTTTCTCTTTGCTTCCCTACTATTACGCTCTGTAAAAAACGATATCTCCATTATCTAAAAACATCTAAAGATAAAAAGTTGAAGTTTGCTATACCGTTGCAAAAAATAATTGTTTGCTTCTTCTTCCTTTCGTATAGACGAAAGTAGGGCTCCAAAATGTTGCATCATTCGCCAAATTTTTTTTTGGAAGCAAAAAAAAGTCAGCTTCTGTGCCAGGTACGATCGCTCCTTTGTCCGGATAAGCAGAAAACAGCTTGGCGGGAAGCCGGGCTCCAGCTTCCACCAAGCGGCGCAGCCTGTGTTCACGCTTCTCCTCCTGTTCCGTATAGGCATAAGCCAGCGAAACCTGGCCAAACTGTTTCCAGCGAAACGAAAGGGACGAACGATTGTTCATTTCCCAGGCGACATATCCCCAGGGCAAATATTTTACAGAGGAAAGGAAGCGAATGATCCCTTCGTCTTCGTCCAGCACAAGCGGAATCCCCCGCCCTTCCAGCATGGAAACAAGGAGAGAAAGCTTATCGCATAACCAGCGCTTTTTCTCACGCAGAGACCATTCCCCGGTAAACGAAATCTTTACGCTAAGGCGGTATTTTGCAAAGCCGGCAAGGAGGATGGACCAGAATGACCCTGTCAATTCATCGGATGGGGCCACCATCATCTCCAGCATAGGAATACGATGCGCCAATACGCTTCTGATAAGCGCTTCGCTTACGTGCCGATACGGCACACGAAGCCGGACGCGATGCGCAAGGCGGCTGTTATGATGCATAGCCAACTCATATCCTAACCATTTGCGCCAATCAGGCACATGAACTATCGTAAGCTCATCAACATAAATTGTAAACCCCTTTTTTAACCAGGACTTCTGTACTTCCTTAAATTCATCATTGGTTGTTCGCGTGCTGCCGAGCGAAGAACCGAAATGGAAAAAGCCAGGCAGCATATATTGTTCACTTCCATCTATCTCTTTTATCGGCGGTTTCGGAGCAATATGTTCGTGAATATAATAAATTTTTTCTCCTTTCACCCAGACATCAGCCGTAAAACAGCGTTCCGGATTTACAATGGTCACACCGCGCACGATAAATTCCATCTTATCCCTCCGTTTATTCGCTTTGTTTCAGGTCGCTTCAGGTGCTGCCAAGCGCCACGATAACGTTTTACAACGTCATAACATGTCCATTTCTACATGCATATGAGGCGTCGAAAAAAAAATGCTAGAAAAATATTCTGTTATAATTTGTCGATTGATTAGGGCTTTTCTGGCACCGGACGAAGTAATACAATGAGACATGTGACTGGATAAAGATATCAAATCATGCGACTTATCAAGGAGGCGTGGTTATAGATGGAAGAAAAGAGATTAATTCATCTCATTATGAAAAAGCGGCGCTCGATGCACTCTCTTTACATTCAAGCGAATAAGAATTTGCGGGATGAAAAGGTGCTGGCAGCAAGCAAAGAGGTAGACCGTCTGATTAATGTTGTAATGAAGCAAAGAATGTCTGCGCGCAGTAAAATTCATTGCTAAAAGCGGACGTACCGGTCATCCGAATGCTTTTAAAAAACGCTGCAACCAAAAATGGAAGTCTGTTTGCATAACATAGATAGTCACTCAGACTTCCTCAGGGCGAATGAATGACATCTCTGGGACGAAAATCCGGAAATAAGCCTGAAGAACTGGCAGCCGGATTTTTTTTCTTTTCAAATAGCAACAACCGTGTTTTGATTCGACAAAAAAAATCCGCTTCGCCATGATAGACGAAGCGGTATGGGAAGTTCCCATATATGGATAGGAGTGGAGAGAAACCATACTATAATCTCCATTATAGAAAAAAACGGTAAAAAGTCAATAACTTATTCAGATTTATTTAATTTTTTAAATGATTCATTCAATCGTTTGTTCTAACTTTGTAAAAAATCCCGGGAACGATACATTGATGGACTCAGTATTTTGAATGGTTGTCTCTCCTGAAGCCGCCAGCGCAGCAACCGCTGCCGCCATGCCGATCCGGTGATCGCCATGGCTATCGCACGTAGCACCCGTAAGTCGTGTTTTGCCTCGGATGATCATGCCGTCTTCCGTCGGTTCAATATCCGCACCAAGCTTGCCGAGTTCCGCTACCACCGTATCAATCCTGTTCGTTTCTTTTACTTTTAATTCGGCTGCATCACGGATAACCGTAACACCTTCTGCCTGCGTCGCCAACACCGAAATGACAGGGATCTCATCAATCAGGCGCGGAATGATAGCTCCGCCGATTTCTATGCCTCTAAGCGGCGCATGCTTAATTTCAATATCGGCTACCGGTTCACCGTTCGTCTCCCGCACGTTGTACAGAATCAAATCGGCGCCCATCTCTTTCAATACATCAATAATACCGGTCCGGGTTGGATTCATACCAACATTACGAATCATAAGATGACTGCCCGGCAAAATCGCAGCCGCTACCAGCAAGAACGCTGCCGAAGAAATATCTCCAGGAACTTGAATACGACCGGGCGACACAAGGCGCTGCCCGCCGCGGACACGCACACCGCCTTCAAATGATTGTACTTCTATACCGAATGAACGAAGCATCCGTTCCGTATGGTCGCGCGACAATCCCGGTTCATACAGCACAGTCTCTCCTTCTGCCTGCAATCCTGCCAGCAGCACCGCCGATTTCACCTGGGCGCTACTCACCGGGGAACGATACTCAATTCCTTTTAAGTTTCCGCCGCGAATGGATAATGGCGTGAAGCCCCCGTTCTGTCTTCCTGCGATATCAGCACCCATCTGGCGCAACGGAATCGTGACCCGTCCCATTGGACGACGGGCAATGGATTCATCGCCTACAAGCACGCTATGGAACGGTTGAGTTGCCAGAATGCCCAGCATCAGGCGGATCGTCGTACCGGAGTTTCCGACATCCAGAACCTCTGCCGGCTCCGTCAGACCGTACCAACCTTTCCCCGTGATACGCACATGCTCGCCTTCCTGTTCAATATCAATGCCCATTTTGCGAAAGCAAGAAATCGTGCTTAAACAATCGGCACCCGGAAGAAATCCTTCGATGGTTGTCGTTCCTTCTGCCAGCGCGCTAAACATCACAGCCCGGTGCGAAATCGATTTATCGCCGGGAACTGTAACCTCGCCCCGGACGCTGTTTACGCCTTGTATTTTTTTCATGTCATCCACCTTCCTACTCACGCTCATATACGCCATACCCTTCAGCTTGCAGTGCGGCCCTCGCTTTTTCCATATCTTCCTGACTGCGAAACGAAATCCGCAATACCCCAAGAATGTCTTCCCGTGTCTCTAAAATCCGGATGTTTGTAATGCTAATATTTTGCTTTCCAAGCAAAGTCGTTATTCGGCCAATGACCCCCGGTTCATCCGGTACATCGACATATAAATCAAAATAGGGGGAAAGAGCTCCCTTTTTCTTTTCTGGCAATCCATCACGAAACCGGCGGGCATCAGCAAAAAACTTCTCAATCCCTTCCCCGTCCGCTTTTTCAATTAAGTCAGAAATCCGCTCGAGCGTCTTTTTCCAATCTTCAGCTAGCTTTTTCATGACCTGCCGGTTGTTCAGCAAAATGTCGCGCCACATCCGTGGGTTACTGGAAGCGATGCGGGTAATATCGCGGAATCCGCCCGCCGCCAGGCTGCGGTACCAATCTTCTTCATCGTTGTACGAAGCGATCTGGTTAACCAGCGTGGACGCGATAATATGCGGAAAGTGACTGATCGCACCGACTACCTCATCATGCTTTTTTGCATCCATCAGCACCACTTTCGCGCGCGTCGGAGCCAGCAGCCGGGTCAGCTCATTCACGATCGTCTTAGGCGTATCCTCAGCCGGCGTTAGAACGTAATACGCATTCTCAAATAAACGATCATGGGAAGCTTCCACACCTGACTTATGAGAACCGGCCATCGGATGTCCGCCGATAAAATATACGCCCCGTTGTGCAAACCCGTGCGATAGCTCCATGATGGACACTTTTGTGCTGCCAGTATCTGAAATGACCGCGCCTTTTTTCAGAGGTGTATAGCGCAGGAAAGAAATCAACTCCTGCAGTTTGCCCACAGGAGCGCATAAAAAAATATAATCGGCCTGCACCACCGCTTCGGCCAAATGTGTCGTTCCTCTGTCAATAACGCCGAGGGACTCGGCCATGCGCAAATTCTCTTCCACTACATCAAATCCAGTAACATGTACATTTTCGTTTTTTTTCAGGGAAAGGGCCAACGACCCCCCGATGAGCCCTACCCCTAGAATTGCAATTTCTGTCATACGTCTGCTTTCTCCTCCACTTTGCATCTGCTTCATGCAGGGCATTATTGTTTCGCGGGGGCCAACACCGCTTTCAATGCAGCCAGCATTTTCTCATTTTGCTCTTTGCTTCCGATCGTCACACGAATCGCCTGCGGGAACGCGCGAATAATTACACCCTGTTTCAACATCTCTTGAAAAACCTCTTTTGTATCCCGCTCCACTATCGCATATACGAAGTTTGTTTCCGAACGGTAATACGGAACGCCTATCTCGTCCAGTCCTGCGTACACTTGCTCCAATCCTTCCATATTGGCCGCTTTGCAACGTGCGACGAATTCCTGATCCGCCAGTGCGGCGAGGGCCGCTTTTTGACCGAGATGGTTTACGTTAAACGGTTCACGCACGCGGTTTAGTTTATCAATAATTTCCTCTGCCGCTATGCCATAGCCGACGCGCAGCGCCGCAAGACCATAAATTTTTGAAAATGTGCGCAGAATAATTAGATTTTTGTATTTTCTCAAAAGCTCCAGCGAACGCGGGAACGCGTCATCTTTTACATACTCTACATACGCTTCGTCCAGCACAACAAGCACATGCTCCGGCACTTGATCCAGGAAGCGGATAAGCTCTTCTTCCGTCACGATCGTTCCGGTCGGATTATTCGGATTGCACACCCATACGACGCGCGTATTCTCATTCACTTTCGCCAGCATACCGTTCAAATCATGCTTGCCTTCAACGCACGGAACTTCAATCACTTCTGCACCTTCGATCGTTGCGTTCGTTTTGTACACGACAAACGTCGGGGCTGCCATTATGGTATTCGTACCTGGCTCTAAATACGCGCGGGCAAGTAACATCACTATTTCGTCCGAACCATTGCCAAAAATAAGCTCTTCTTCTTTTACATTCAAAAAAGAAGCAAGCGCAGAACGTAATTCAAGGCAGGCGCCGTCCGGATAAATCGGCAAGTTGTCAAGCTGTGACACGATTGTCTCTTTTACTCTTGGCGAGCAACCGAAGGGGTTTTCATTGGATGCAAGCTTGATCACTTCAGTTAAACCTAGTTCCCGCTTTACATCCTCGATCGGTTTGCCTGGTTCATACACAGGCAAGTTTACAATCCGGGTTTTTGGAATCATACTCTCACCTCTTGCCCAATTTATTTTATTTGTCATCCATCATACCCTAGATTGCAATTGTTTTACAAATCTTTTTATTATACAAAAACCTTCTTCTTTTGTTTCCGGATTTAAAAGCAGTGGCTCCGCCTCCTTGATTTTTTCAAGCAAGGCGCTTCCAACAATAAATCCGTCGCTGTACGACGCGACCAAACTGGCCTGCTCGGCTGTAGAAATGCCGAATCCGACCGCTACAGGTACAGATGCGTATTGCCGCACCCGAGCAAGGAAACGAGTCAAGCCCGGATCGAGCGCGGAGCGAACCCCTGTAACACCAAGCGAAGATACACAGTACAAAAATCCCTTGGCACGGGTCGCAATCATCGCGACTCGCTGCTCCGAAGTAGGAGCTACCATGAAGATAAGCGGGCGATTGAATTCTTCAGCCAGCCGTTCAATATTTTCAGCTTCTTCCGGTGGCAGATCCGGAATGAGCAAGCCATCCACCCCGGCCGCTTCCATCTCTTTAAATACTCTTTCTTCTCCATACTGAAGCACCGGGTTAATATATGTAAACAACACAACAGGGATGCGCAATCCGCGCGCGCGCATATCCGCTGCAAGTTCGAGCGCACGTCGAATGGTAACCCCATAGGATAAAGCCTGTGCGGACGCCCGCTGGATCGTCGGTCCGTCCGCAAGCGGGTCGGAATATGGCACGCCAAGCTCCAAAAGGGCCGCACCCGCCTCCTGCAATGCAAGCGCCAGTTCCACTGTTATATTCGGCGTAGGATAGCCTGCCGTAATAAAAGGTATAAACGCCTGCTTCCCAGCAGAAAATGCGGCGATAATCCGTTCAGCTCCCGTTTTTACATTCATCATCAGCACTTTCTCCCTTCCCGTTCATAAATTTGTGTCACATCTTTATCCCCCCGACCGGACAAGCAAACGACAATCACTTGGTCTTTTGCCAGCGTCGGCGCTAGCTTTACCGCTTCCGCAATCGCATGTGCGCTTTCTAGAGCGGGAATGATGCCTTCTTCGCGGCACAACAATCTGAGCGCGGCCAGCGCTTCCTCGTCGGTAATCGCGCGGTACTCAGCCCGCCCGGTTTCGCGCAAATAGGCGTGTTCTGGCCCCACGCCTGGATAGTCTAGCCCGGCGGAGATGGAATGGGGTTCGATAATTTGTCCGAACTCATCCTGCAACAAATAGGTCATCGTACCATGAAGCACACCCCGGCTTCCTTTCGTCAGCGTCGCTGCGTGCTTCTTCGTCTCCAGCCCCTGGCCAGCCGCTTCCACACCAATCAGTGATACATCATTATCTTCAAGAAACGGATAAAAAATGCCCATCGCGTTGCTGCCACCGCCTACACAAGCGACAATATAATCCGGCAAGCGGCGCTCCTGTTCAAGCATTTGCATCTTTGTCTCGTCGCCGATAACGCGCTGGAAATCGCGCACCATCTGCGGGTACGGATGGGGGCCGGTTACAGTTCCAATGATATAAAAGGTTGTATCTACATTGCCAACCCAGAAACGGATGGCTTCACTCGTAGCGTCTTTTAGCGTTCGCGTACCCGATGTGACCGGTACCACTTCCGCCCCGAGCAATTCCATACGGAACACATTCAGCTTCTGCCGCTCCATGTCTTTCTCACCCATAAACACTTTGCATGAAAGCCCGAGACGCGCTGCGACCGTAGCCGTCGCCACGCCGTGCTGTCCGGCTCCCGTCTCGGCGATAATTTCCCGTTTGCCCATTCTTTTAGCAAGAAGCCCCTGAGCCAGCGCATTATTGATTTTATGGGCGCCGGTATGGTTTAAATCTTCACGCTTCAGGTATATGCGCGCGCCACCCAACTTCTCGGTCAAACGTTCGGCAAAATAAAGCGGCGTTGGCCGCCCGCAATACCGCTGCAACAATTCCGCAAGTTCTTCCTGAAATGTCTTATCATACAGCGCCTCTTCGTACGCCGCTTCCAGTTCGTCAAGCGCATTTACCAGCGTCTCCGGAACGTACCGGCCGCCGAACGCGCCAAACCGCCCTTTGCTTTTCTTACTCAACTGCACTCTGCTCATACTCATCCATCCTTTCGATAATCGTCTGTATTTTTTCGATGTCTTTTCGCCCTTGTGTCTCTGCGCCGCTGGAAATATCAACGCCGTCCGGCCGATACCGCCGGAGCAGCGCTGCGATATTCCCCGCATTAAGCCCACCTGCAACCAAAAGCGGTAGATTATGCGCTTTGGCCCAAGTATGATACTCTTCAATCCGCTCCCAAGCAAACGTTCTCCCCGTCCCTCCGCGGCGCGCGCCGCACGCTGTATCCAGCAAGACATAATCAACGGTTCCTGCATACTCGATTACATGCCGCGTTCCATCCTGCCCCCTGCGCTCCTCTTTCCCATCTGAAATGCTGAACGTTTTCGTAACGGCACACTTGAACCGCCTCCGCACTTCCCGGCAAAATTCCGGCGTTTCATCGCCATGCAGCTGGATGATATCAAGCGGAGCGGCGCGGAATACTTCCGCAATTTCTTGCAGTGAAGGATTAACAAACACGCCCACCGAACGCGCACCAAACGGCACGGTATGCGCCAGTCTCTCCCATTCAGCGGGCGTGACTTTGCGACGGCTTTCGGCGAACACGAAGCCGAGCTGATCAACGTGAAGATTCCGTTCCGCAATCAGCGCAAGCGTCGCTTCTTCTGTAATGCCACAAATTTTCAATAAAGGCCTCATCGGCTGGCCCCCTTGCTAGCATAAGCCGCGTGTCCAACAAGAGAGCAAACGGCCTGCTCTACGTTCGCTTGCCGCATGAAATGCTCCCCGACCAGCACTCCATCAATCCCAGCTTCCATAAGGGTCATGATATGATCCGGCGAATGAATGCCGCTTTCGCTAATCGTCACAGTTGACTGCGGCAATTGTCCGAGAAGGTTCAGCGTCGTCGCAAGCGACGTGGTGAATGTTTTCAAATCCCGATTGTTAATGCCAAGTAAATCTGGTTCGACCGCATCAAGCACCGTATCAAGCTCTTCTGCCGTATGCACCTCGACCAAAATCTCGAGTCCCAGCGCCCGGGCTTCCTCCGCCATCCAACACAAGCTTTTTTTATCGAGGATCGCAGCGATAAGCAACACGACATCAGCACCGTGCGCCCGCGCCTCGTACAATTGAAGCGGGTCAATAAGAAAATCTTTGCGCAAAAGCGGAATTGACTTCGTTAGCCCTTCTTTAATATTACGTAAATACGATAAGTGTCCTTGAAAATACGGCGCGTCCGTAAGCACCGACATCCCTTCCACATCCGCCGCTTCATACGCACGTGCGATGGCGAGCGGATCGAACGGATCGCGGATAAGCCCTTTGGAAGGGGACGCTTTCTTCACTTCAGCAATGACGCCGACGGGACGTCTCCGTTCTAAGAAACGACGCTTCAGCGATAAACACGGCGGCAAGTCTGCTATCAGCCGTTCCATTTCCGCCAAGGAAACTTCCGCGCGCAACCGCTCCACTTCTTGCTTTTTTGTAGCCACAATCTTATGAAGCATGGCTAACACCTCCCGTCACTTCTACAAGCTGTTCAAGCTTCCGCTTCGCTTCCCCAATATCGATCATCTCCTGCGCAAGCCGAACACCTTCTCCGATAGAGGCGACCTGACCACCGACATAAAATGCAGCAGCCGTGTTCAACACGACAATATCGCGATATGCTCCCTTCTCCCCATCAAAAACGCGACGAATAATCCGCGCGTTTTCGACAGCGTCCCCCCCTGCTACATTTTCCAGAGGATGAACGGACAGACCAAACATTTCCGGGTGAATCATATATGGAGAAATCATCCCGCAATCAACTTCCACCACATAAGTAAATCCACTTATGCTAATTTCATCTAAACCGTCCGCGCCCGCCACCACAAGCGCGCGCTTGACACCCAGTTCCACCAGCACTTCCGCCACCTTTACCCCCAGGTTTCTATCGTAAATGCCAAGCAATTGACGTTCGGCGCACGCCGGATTCGTCAGCGGTCCCAGCAGATTGAACACGGTGCGAAAACCTAGCTGGCGCCTGGGTTCAACCGCGTGTTTCATCGCCTGATGGTACTGCGGTGCGAACAAAAAGCAAAGATTTGTCTCTTCCAAGCAACGAATCGCTTCTTTTGATGAACTTGTAATCGTGACGCCCAACGCTTCAAGAACATCCGCGCTGCCGCTTTTACTGGATACAGCTCGATTGCCATGCTTGGCAACGCGGGCACCACCCGCCGCGGCTACAATGGCCGCCGCTGTCGAGATGTTGAACGAGATACCACCATCCCCGCCCGTTCCGCACGTATCAAGAAGCTCTTCGCCTTTTGTCTCCAGACTGACCGCTTTCTTGCGCATCGTTTCTACAAAGCCAATAATTTCATCCACCGTTTCACCTTTCATGCGTAAAGCGGTTAAAAAACTGGCAATTTGCGTCGGGTGCGCCTCCCCGTCCATAATCAGACGCATCGCCTCCCGCGCTTCTTCCCGCGTTAATGACTTCCCTTGGGCCACCTGGCCAAGCAACTGTTTAAACATGTGCACTCATCTCCTCTACGCTCGTCATTTTCTCCGCTAAGCTCAGCGCATGCAGCATCGCCCGCACCTTGTTCCGTGTCTCTTCGTATTCATTCTCAGGTATGGAATCAGCGACGATGCCGGCACCGGCCTGCACATACGCCATACCATCTTTAAACAGGATGGTACGAATAACAATGCAAGAATCAAGATTACCGCCAAAACCAAAATACCCTACCGCGCCGCCATAAAAGCCGCGCGCTTCGCCCTCCAACTCCGCAATAATTTCCATTGCCCTGATTTTTGGGGCACCTGAGAGCGTACCTGCTGGAAAACAAGATAGGAGAGCATCAAACGGTTCTTTATCTTCGGCAAGCGTTCCCTGGACGTGAGATACAAGATGCATGACTCGTGAATAGTACTCGACCACCATTTGCTCGGTCACTTCGACGCTGCCGTAACGGGAAACACGTCCGACATCGTTACGCCCCAAATCCAGTAGCATAAGATGTTCCGCGCGCTCTTTCTCATCGGCAAGCATATCGGCGACAAGCGCCGCGTCTTCCGCTTCATCCATCCCCCGGCGCCGCGTGCCCGCAATCGGACGCATTTCCACTTTGCCATCTGTTACTTTCACCAAAAGCTCCGGCGACGTGCCGACGATCGTCGCACCGTCTATTTCAAAATAGTACATATAAGGCGACGGGTTCGTCAGCCGGAGAATGCGGTACACCAGCAGCGGATCCGCCTTGTGCGGTACAGCAAAACGCTGAGATAACACTACCTGAAAAATATCGCCTGCCGCGATGTATTCTTTTGCCCGCTCCACCCGGCACATAAACTCCTGCTTTGTCATGTTGCTGACTGCGGCAAGCGGTATGCCTTCAGACGGAATGTTATCCACACGCGCAAATGCCCGGGTCTCCGACTTCGCGATCCGGCTTACCAGTTCGCGAATACGCCCACATGCAGCTTCGTACGCGGCTCGTACGTCCGCCTCTGACATCCCCTCTTTCACCCGCATATTCACGATTACCTTGACTTCCTGTTTAAGATGATCGTATGCAATCACCTCGTCGACAAACAGTAAATGCAACGTATCCAGCTGCAATTCGTCATGCGAGGCTTTAGGCAACATTTCTACAAAACGGAGCGTATCGTAACCAAGCAAACCGACCGCACCGCCTGTAAATGGCGGCATGTTCGGTAGATTTGGACTGCGAAAACGGCTAAGTTGACGCCGAAATGCTTCTAAAGGATTCCCTTCTACCCTGATGCGCTTGGCATCACGGTATATAAATTCGGCCCCCTCATGTCCGGCACGAAGTTTTAAAAAAGGACGCAGGCCGATAAATGAGTAACGTGCCCAACGACTTTCATTTTCTACACTTTCCAATAAAAACGAATCTTTTTGTTTTAGCGTCTGATACAAATGAATTGGGGTAGCCTGGTCAGCCAAAAAGGAATAGGAGACAGGAATAAACGTAAAGCTGCGGCTAAGTTGCAACACTTCGGATAAAGATGGGGTAAATATCATGTTTTCACCTCTCCTCATATTTGGAAGAGGGCCAAAGAAGAAAAGAAAGGACAAAAACCCGGGGCCGCACAGCCCCGGGTTCGTCTGTTCCGTTCAAATACAGACAGATTTTCTTCCTAGGCTCCGCTCTTCTAAGACTCAATCTAAGCTCTTCTTCATCCTTACACTCTGCTTGTTTCCTCTGTCTTACAGATATTTTCAGCATATCGGCTTTTTCATGCGCTGTCAACCATTCTTCTGGCAGAACGACGTTATGTAAGCCGTGAACTCAAATCTGGACGTAGCACAACTGCCCCTTCCAGGAATATATGCCGGATTTCGCGAAGCGATTTCTCTGTGTTGACAAGCATCATAATACGAATGCATTTCTCCAGGCTGCCCGGCACCGGAATTTCGTTAGAACACATGAGCGGTACTAAATCAAATCCCGGAATCGCCCGCACACCACGCGCCGGAAACGCCGCGTCCAAATCGCGCGTTACCGTAATTATGACGCTCGCTATATCCTCCGTGTTTATCCCGTTTGCTTCAATCATGTTGCGCATAAGCCGCTCGGTCGCTTCCAGAATGGCCGTCTCTTCATTGGCAGCAACGGTAATGGCCCCGCGAATTCCCCGAACCGTCACTACGACTCCCCTCCTTCCTGCAAAGCACGCAATACTTCACGCACCTGCTCTTCTGCTACATCTTTTTTAATTTCCACTTTTCCGATTGCAGTCGGTAGTACAAACACAAGTTTGCCGCCTTCCCCTTTTTTGTCGCGCCGCATCGCTGCGATAACATCATCCGCTTTAAGCGGGAGCATAAGGGAAACAGGCAAGCGATACTTCATAAGAACGCGCCGCGTTCGTTTGCTTACATCGTGCGCGATCCCCATTTTCTCCGAAAGCATGGCGGCAGCAACCATGCCGATCGCAACCGCTTCGCCATGATTTAGCTTCTCATAGCCGCACAACGCTTCAAACGCGTGACCAAACGTATGGCCAAGATTTAAAATGGCGCGCAGTCCCTGCTCGCGCTCATCTTGCGAGACGACCGCCACTTTTACGCTACAGGCGCGCAAAAGCGCTTCTTGCAATAGCGTATGGTCAAAGCGCTGCAAACCTTCCGCGTTTTCTTCCAGCCATGTCACGAACGTTTCGTCCCAAATCATTCCATGCTTAATAACTTCGGCAAATCCCGCTGCCACTTCGCGCGGCGGAAGCGTTTTGAGCAGTTCCGTGTCATACGCGACAAGCTTCGGCTGGTGAAATGCGCCGATAATATTTTTGCCGAGCGGATGGTTCACTGCCACTTTGCCCCCAACACTGCTATCATGAGCCAGAAGCGTCGTCGGGATTTGCACGAACGCGACGCCGCGCATATAGGTAGCAGCCACAAAACCTGCCAGATCACCAACCACGCCGCCTCCAAGCGCAAGAAACGCCGATTTCCGGTCAAGGCCCGCTTTAAGCGCTGCGGTAATGATTTGTTCGTACACCGCAAGGCTTTTCGCTTTCTCTCCTGCCACAACTACAAAATGAGATACAGCATATCCAGCATCACGTAAAATGGTTGTTGTCTTTTCAAGATATAACGATGCCACATGCTCGTCCGTTACAATAAACAGTTTGCGTCCGGTATCGATCCCGGCTTCTTCAAGCAAGCCGGGCAGCCTTCCAAGCGCCCCAGGCCCAATCCAAATCGGATACGAACGCTCCCCCAGCTCCACCTGTAATCTCTTCATTGTCTAAAACCTCTCTACATGCTCTCGATAACTCTCGTAGTTTTTCTTCATCTCTTCAAGCGAATCGCCACCAAATTTCTCAACGAGCGCATCAGCAAGCGTCCAGCACACAACCGCTTCTGCCACGACGCTGGCCGCCGGCACGGCGCAACTATCCGAACGTTCAATGCTTGCAGCAAATGTCTCTTTGGTGTCAATGTCAACGCTGTTCAGCGGCTTATACAACGTCGGAATCGGCTTCATTACACCGCGCACAACGACCGGCATCCCTGTTGTCATACCGCCTTCCAGCCCGCCGGCACGATTCGTTTTGCGGGAGTAGTTCCCTTGCTCGTCAAGAATGATTTCATCATGCACCTGAGAACCGGGCCGCGTCGCTGCTTCAAACCCGATACCGATCTCCACACCTTTAAACGCCTGAATGCTCATCACCGCCTGCGCGAGGCGACCGTCCAGCTTGCGATCCCATTGTACATGGCTGCCCAATCCAACCGGCAAGCCCTCCGCGATGACTTCCACGATACCTCCAAGCGAATCGCCATCGGCTTTTGCCTTATCAATTCGCTCCATCATTTTTTGCGCCGCTTCGCTATCCAGGCAACGTACAGGAGACTCTTCCGTAATCCGCATCATTTCTTCCAAACTCACATCGACACGCTCCGCTTCCACTTCGCCGATGCGAAGTACATGTCCGGCAACTTTAATGTCAAATTGTTCTAATAATTGTCGTGCCACTGCGCCTACCGCCACACGAATCGCAGTTTCGCGAGCGCTTGAACGTTCCAGAATGTTGCGCATGTCGCGCTGGTTATATTTCAACGCCCCGTTTAAATCGGCATGGCCAGGACGGGGACGGGATACGCGGCGCTTATCATCCCCTTCTTCCACCGGTGTGGGGCTCATAATCTGTTGCCAGTGAGTCCAGTCTTTATTCTCTACGACAAGGCAAATCGGTGCGCCGGTCGTTTTGCCGTGGCGCACCCCACCGACAATTTTCACCTGATCTTTTTCGATTTGCATGCGTCTGCCTCTGCCATATCCTTTCATACGTCGCAACAGTTGCTCATTAATTTTTTCGATAGAAAGGGGCAAATTGCTGGGTATTCCTTCGATGATTGCTGTAAGTTGTGGTCCATGTGATTCTCCTGCTGTAAGATACCGCATGTTCTTCCTCCACCCTTTTTCATTTTTAAGTGCTATTATAGTATAGCTGCCCGGAAAATCCTAGACAAAATTCAGAAAAAGCGCCGCACCTGGGTGATAGTCCAGGACGCGGCCCTCATCTTCTTCTTTGCTCTACATTTTACGGTAAAAAAATGTGTCTTCCGGCTCAAAGCCATAATGCTGGGGCTGAAAAATCTGCTCCGTGCTCCCGACAAACAACACCCCGCCGGTGCGAAGCGATGCGGCAAACTTATGATACAAATCATGCTTCGCTTCCTCAGTAAAATAAATCATCACATTGCGGCAAACAATCAAGTCATGATTTTTATCAAATGGGTCAGCCAACAAGTTATGGCGCTTAAACTTGATGCGGCGCTTAATATCGTCGGAGATGGCATACATCGCCTCTTCTTTTCTAAAGTATTTTGCAGCCAAATCTTTCGGCATATTCTGTAGCGAACGTTCCACGTATACACCGCGCTTTGCTTTCGCAATGGCGCCTTCATCAATATCGGTCGCCGTGATATCAATTTCCGAAAGCGGCATAAAACGCGACAGCAGCATGGCGAGCGAGTAAGGCTCTTCCCCGGTGGAGCAGGCTGCACTCCAGCATTTTAGTCGTCCTTTTTCTTTTAACAGTCGCGGAATAATTTTCGTTTCAAGCACCTGCCAGCGGCTCGGATTACGAAAAAATTCGGATACGTTTATCGTCATGCGATCCAAAAATTCATTAAACAATTCCTGATTTTTGGTCATCGCTTCAAAAAAGCTATCAAATGTATGATATCCCCGCTTTACACGAAGCGAAGTCAAACGGCGTTTCATTTGTGCTTCTTTATACAACGCCAAATCAATCCCCGTCTTGTGCTTTACTTTGTCAATAAACTGCAAAAAATCTTTGTCTTCCACCTATCCTATCCCCTTCTCTTACTTGCAACATTGTCTTCAATAGAAATAGTATTCGCGTCCTATTCATCTTTTCCTGCTTATTTTTCATTTCATTGTCGGATTTTCGAGATGCAACACGTTTGAGCTTTTATCTTTCACATGGATGACTGGCTGCACCGGAGAAGCAGAAAAAAGAGGCTCCTTACTAGAAGCCTCCCTTCTCTTCAAACTTAAATCCATTTGTTAATTGTTTTTTCGTATACGTGCAGTTCGTCTTCTTTGAACCAAAGCTTGATTTCACGTTCTGCCGTTTCCGGTGCATCGGAACCGTGAATGATGTTCATGCCCATGCTGATGCCGAAATCGCCACGAATCGTGCCAGGAGCGGCTTCAGCAGGGTTTGTCTTGCCCATCATGTTGCGTGCGGTTGCGATGACGTTTTCACCTTCCCACACCATCGCGAATACGGCGCCGGAAGTGATAAAGTCAACCAGTTCGCCAAAGAACGGCTTTTCTTTGTGTTCGGCGTAATGCTCTTCCGCCAACTCACGCGGTACGTTCATTAATTTTGCGCCAATCAAATGAAATCCTTTGCGTTCAAACCGTTGCATAATCTCGCCAATCAGGTTGCGCTGCACGGCATCAGGCTTTGCCATAATGAAAGTACGTTGTTTCGCCATGTATTGTACCCTCCATGTTTCAAAATCATTTTTTGTTATGTACAGTGTGTAAATACACATCGTGAATTTTAACAAATTCAAGGTCTCTTTTCAACTTATGCATGAACCTCTCCCCCCCACTCGTAGAAGTGGGAAGTTCTTTTCTATAAAAAAGCGAGTTTTCGAGGCAATAGGCTTCCCGATGCGTATGCTAAAATTGCCGCTCTCCGATAAAACGCGCGATCTTTAAAAGCGCATCTTTGCTTTTATTATCTGGTAAAGGAGTCAATGCCTGAGCCGCCCGTGTCAGATAACGTTCCGCCAATCTGCGCGCTACCTGAATTCCTTCGCTCTCCCGAATAACCCGAATCATCTCATCTACCCTGTTTTCTTTTACTAATTCACGGAAGCACCGAGCGTCAGGACTGACATGGTACATATATAGAGCCGGCAATGTGATATTGCCTTGCCGTAAATCGCTGCCCGCCGGCTTGCCAAGTTTCTTTTCATCACCGATGAAATCGAGAATATCATCGGTAATTTGAAAAGCCATTCCTACGTTATAGCCATAAACATAAAGACGGTGTACCACATCGGGCGTCGCATCCGCCGCCAGCGCGCCTAGCTGACAACTTATAGCAATAAGCAACGCTGTTTTCCTCTTAATCCGACGCAAATAGTTGCGCAAACTTTGATTCCAGTTATGCAAATCGCGGATTTGTTCAATTTCCCCGGTACACAAATCAACGATAGCACGCGACAAAATTTTATGAATTTGCGGATTGGACAACTCGGTCGCAATCATAAGCGCGCGAGCGAAAATATAATCGCCTGTGTACATCGCAATTCGGTTGTCCCATTTGGACTTAACCGTCATTTTACCGCGTCGAAGTTCGGCATCGTCAATCACATCATCATGTACGAGCGACGCCATATGAATCAATTCGAGCGACACGGCTACATGTTTCAGTCGCTCAATATCATAGTTGCCAAATTTCCCCCCTAGCAGCACAAAGACAGGGCGGATACGTTTCCCTCCCGCTTTGAGCAAATGGCTAGAAGTTTTCTGGAGCACAGGCTCTTTCGTATCAATCGCCCGATCCAGCTCGCGTTCAATATAATCCATGTCCGACCGAAAAGGCCAAAAAATATCCGTTAGTTTCATTACGCTCCACCCAACTGGTTCTTCTCTTCCTTATCCTACACAGCCGACTTATTGGAATCGGTGTTCCAAACATCTACTTTAGCGGGTTCTTTCAAAAGTCCGAGGTCCGCCGCGCACGCATAATAATATTCCAACCCTTTCTTGTGTTCCAAGGTAAAGTCATACGACAGCCCCGTATAATATACTTTCCAGAACTCCGCCGTGGCACCGAACTCTTTTTTGGCCTGCGCTACCACAGCATCCAATTCTGCGAGACCTTTCTTTTTGCTATGTAAAAACTCGTTATGAATACTGCGCAAAAGTTCAGGCTTGCCGCGCGTAACCTCGCGGCGCACCGCCCAAACAGCAAACACCATCCAAAGCCCTGTATGCTGGTACCATAACTCTCCAAGATCATACATATAATAGCCGTGATTGTTCCAAGAAGCAAGCAGCGCATCATCCCCGATTAACAATGCAGCATCTGCCGTCGCCATCATCTTCTCGAAATTGGCTGGCATCGTCTCATACGCTGGCGATGCTTGATAAAATTTCTCCATAATAATGCGAAGCAAATTGATAGATGTAGCGGATTTGTCCGTTAGCGCAATTTTCGCTTCTTTCAACTCTTCAATCGGTTTACGCGAAAACAGAAAAATAGAACGTACCTTGCCGAGCGAACTGATAGACAAACCGGGCAATACCTCATACTCCTTATAGTTCCGCCCGTATTCAAACGACGAAATCGGTCCCATATCAATCGTGCCCTCAGCCATGCCGCGATTCAGCTGCGTTGGCACCTGGGAAATAAATTCTACTTGATGCTCATCAAATTGATCCATACGAAAAAAGTGATAAATAGGCATAATATTACTGAATGTGATTTTGCCAATTTTTATTGAAGACATAGTCTCACTCTCCCCAACGGCGGAATAATTGGTGCGGCACATCTAGAGTGTCCAATACTTTTCCCACCACGAAGTCGATCAGATCATCCATTGTTTTCGGCTTGTGATAATACCCGGGCATGGCAGGTACAATGCGCGCTCCAGCCCGCGCCAACTTCGTCATATTCTCCAATTGAATAACGTTAAGCGGCGTTTCGCGCGGCACTACTACCAGCTTTCTCCCCTCTTTAAGCATCACATCCGCGGTGCGCTCTAGCAAATTGCCAGATGCACCGTGCGCGATACCAGACAACGTTCCCATTGAACAAGGAATAATCACCATGGCGTCACTAAGATACGAACCGCTCGCTACAGGCGCCGTGAAATCGCGCAACGTATGGTAATAAAGCTCTCCTTGCCCGTGTGAAAAATACTTCCGAATCACCGCCTCCCGATCGCTCGTATCCCAGTCCAATTCTTCCCGGAACACTTGCCAGCCAGCTTCCGTTACAATCAAGTGTACTTTACAATCAGCGTCAAGCAGCTGCTGTACAAGTCGCACTCCGTACACCGCGCCGCTCGCGCCGGTAATTCCGACAACAACAATTTTTCTCATCTCATCACCAAGTCCAGCAGCGTGAAAGAAAATACGACCACGCTCAAAATTCCATTCATCGTGAAGAAAGCTGTATTTAGCTTGGACAGATCATTCGGCGACACTAGGCGGTGTTCATAAATAAGAATAAGCGCCGCAATGATAATGCCGACCGCAAACCATATGTGCAAACTGGTAATAAAATAAAGCACGACAAATCCGGCCATCGTAATCAGATGAAACAGGCGTGCAAGTTTCAACGCTTTAGAGATGCCAAAATAACTCGGAATGGAATACAAGCCGCGCTTTCTATCAAAATCGGCGTCCTGGCAAGCATAAATCACATCAAATCCGGCCGTCCAAAGCGCGACAGATACAAACAGCAGCATGCCCATCCAGTCTACCTGTCCTGTCGTCGCTACCCATCCGCCAAGCGGCGCAAGGCCGATGGCGATGCCAAGCACGAGATGACATGCCCATGTAAAGCGCTTTGTGTACGAATAAAACACCAGAAAAAAGACGGCGATCGGCAACAGTTTCACTGCGAGCATATTCAGCTGAAACGCGGCAATAAACAGCAAAATAAATGAACCGAGGATAAAAAGCACAACTTCTTTTTCTTTTATCAGTCCTGCTGGGATCGCCCGCATCGCTGTTCTTGGATTTTCGGCATCAATATGACGGTCGATCAAACGGTTCAGCGCCATCGCCGCGCTGCGCGCGCCCACCATCGCCACAATAATCCAGAAAATCTGCCACCACGTCGGCCACGTACCGTTTACGATAAAGCTGCCAAGGATCGCACCCATAAACGCAAACGGAAGCGCGAAAACCGTATGTTCAAACTTAATCATTTCCAGAATAATCTTCAGTTTTCTCATGGCTTATCCACCTGCTTTTTGTATCCGATATGCAGCGCGGAAACCCCGCCAACGAACAGTTTGGTCTGTACGTTTTCCAGCCCGATCTCCCGGAATGTGTCTGCAAGCTCTTTGCTGTCAGGAAAGTTAGTCAGCGACTGCGGCAGCCAGCTGTATTCTTCATACTTGCCCACTACAAACCGAGCAATGAGCGGCAAGATATTATAAAAATAAAAAAAGAACAGCTTACGATAAGGAATGAACGGCGGCTTGCTCACTTCAAGCGAAACTACCTGTCCCCCAGGCTTGACCACCCGCATCATTTCGCGGAGAACCTGCTTGTAATCAGGAACGTTACGCAACGCGAATCCGATCGTCGCATAATCGAATGAATGATCCGGATACGGAATACACATTGCGTCGCCGTTAACCAACGTAATTTGTTTTAGACCTTTGGCACGAATTTTTTCCGCTCCGACATCAAGCATATTCTGACTAAAGTCAAGGCCGACCACTGTTCCTGTTGGGCCGACTGCTTCCGCGAGACTAATGGTCCAATCGCATGTACCGCAGCATAAATCAATGGCGCTCTGCCCCGGGCGCACACCCATCCGCTTATTCGTGTACTCGCGCCAAGCAACGTGGCGCCCGAAGCTGATCACAGAGTTCATCCGGTCGTATTCTTTGGCGATCGATTCGAACACTGAGCGAACATACTCCGCTTTCTCTTCCCCCTGCAATTTTTCGCGCATGGTTACATCTCCTCTGCCCTTACTTTCTGGTTGTCCAATTCTTCGACGCACCGATCGATAAGATGCTTCAGCTCGACGCGTCCTTCCTCATCATCCAAAAGTGCGCTGAGTTTGCGGCATTGGTGCAACGCTTTGTGAATATACTGCAGCATAGATTGGTACGCATTGTGTGTTCCCTCTTCCTTGCTCAACAGCCGAAAATACGTCCCTGCCCCTTCTTCCCAACGACAGGCTTTATACTCCCCGAGCAATTGCTCTACTAAAATCATCTGTGAAAAAATGTTCACCCATACGTCTGCTTTCTCCCCGCCGTATGCTTTTCCAAAAGATTTAAGCAGTGATGATTCAATGTCCACTTTCCGCCGTAAATACTGCTCAGCTGTCCAGCCATTTTCCCAGTACAGATTGATTTTCCACTCGTTGATCTCCTGAATACTCCGCGCCAGTTGACCAATCGCACGTACATCCTCCATTTCTGCAAGCAAATAATAATAGCGGCTGCTGAAATAAGCTCCGGCAAGCACGGTTAGCTGACGCGTCCGTACCCCCAACGGCGTATCTTCCTTCTCAAGGCTTACCTGTTCGTGACTGTCCAGCCCGAGTTGAATCAGCATCGCCGTAACAACATACCTACGAATGGCAGACGCCCGCACGCCGCACTGCCGTAAAAAAAGATACAGCAGGCATACGCGGAGCTGCGAAATGGGCGGATTATCAATGTATTGGTAGAGAATGCGTTGCTCAGCATTTTCTTTAATCTGCCGCAAAATTTCTTTTATTTCTTCTTGAAAGTCATGTCGCAAAAGGTTCATCCGTTCATCCCCCAACAAAACGTTCCACGCTCGCTGAAAACATACTTATAAAGTATATCATATTTCTATCGCACTACACTATGCTATTATATAATTCTTGTCTTATAATTGTAAGCATGTTTCTTACGTCCCCCTTTATCATGATACATTGCGCTTTCAAAGCGTGATGCAGCGTTCGCATCCTTAAGAAAAAACAAGCAGGTACCTGCTTGTTTTTTCTTTTATTCGTCCACCAATGTGTCAATTGTGCCGTTGCTCGTCTGGATAATCGCTTTTCCACGCACTTTAATGGCTGACGTATGCTCGGTGAACTGAGCGATCATAATTTCGCCTTTATCCAATTTTTCGGAGTGGTGAAATCTCGTCGATTCTCCACGCGTCAATCCAATAACGTTTACGCCGTTCTCTAAAGCTTTAATTACGATAAAATCATTACCTGTTCCGTTCATAAACGCTCCCCCTCTTTACTTTTGCGTGTAGATGGCTACGGATTTAACTATCGCGCAAAAAGGAAGCGCTGTCAATGATTATCTATATAGCCAGAAGCCGATATATACCAGCGCAATAACCAAAGCTAACGGAAGCAGCCATAGCCAGTACATCGTTTTTATTTTGTTCATGACACATTCACCTCTATCTTAACGTGCGTCAAAGATGAATATTTTAAACACAGCTCGCTCCGCTATCTGTGGGCAAACTAGAGGCAACCTATCGAAAAATAGGAAAAGAGCTGTACCCACGTACAGCTCTCCCTTCGTTTTGCCATGAATAAAATAAATTCGACCCAATGGCGATATGTACGCCGCTATTGAATATCTTCCTTCAATGCTTTGCCCGGCTTGAAAGCAGGCACCTTGCTAGCAGCGATCTCAATTTCTTCGCCAGTCTGCGGATTGCGACCCTTGCGTGCTGCACGCTCGCGCACTTCAAAGTTTCCAAATCCGATCAGTTGTACTTTCTCCCCGTTTTTCAGCGCTTCCGTGATCGCATCAAACACGGCGTCTACCGCTTTTGTTGCATCTTTCTTCGTAAGTTCTGCCATTTCGGACACTTTCGCAATTAATTCTGTTTTGTTCATGTCTTTCACCTCCTCCCAACGGGAGCATCTTGTTATACGTTGTTAACCAAATACTGAATAAATATACACAATCCAAATGTTTTTAGATGTAGACAAGCTAATATTAATATAGAAAGCACTGTAATTCAAGGGATTTTCCCCAATCTATGGCCCCGGGACCATATGGTAACGAATCAGGCTACAAAAAGGAAAAAGGCTTCTGCCTGTCAGGAGAAGCCGGTGTTCTTGCCCTTTTCCCTATTTTTTACGCACAGTCAGTCGTTGCTTTTAAACATTTTTTGGCTGATGGGGTGCAGCTGAATAACATAGCCGCGAAGATAAAGCTTATAAAATGATAGCAATCAATCCGCCTGAACCTTCGTTAATAATGCGCTCCAGCGTTTCCTGCAGCTTGTATCGTGCATTGTCCGGCATCATTGATAGCTTGGCAGAAATGCCTTCATTGACGATCGAATTAAGAGAACGTCCGAAAATGTCGGAGTTCCAAATGCTGAGCGGATTTTCTTCGAAATCCTGCATAAGGTACCGGACTAACTCCTCACTCTGTTTCTCAGTGCCTATAATCGGCGCAAACTCTGATTCCACATCAACGCGAATCATATGAATGGAGGGAGCGGTCGCTTTCAAACGCACACCGAAACGGGAACCATGGCGGATAATTTCAGGCTCGTCAAGCTTCATTTCTTCAAGCGAAGGAGGTGCGATGCCGTATCCCGTCTGGCGCACCATATTCAACGCACCCGAAATTTTGTCATACTCTTTCTTCGCAAGGCTAAACTCCTGCATCAATTGAAGCAAATGATCTTTGCCCCGGATTTCCACCCCAACAATTTCCATCAAAATTTGATCGTACAATTCATCGTTGGCATACAAATCAATCTCAGCAATCCCTTGCCCCATATTCATATCCGCCAAAGCGGCACGCTCAATAAATTCATATTCACCAAAATATCCGACAACCCGGTCAACATCGCGTAAACGGCGGATATCCTTAACCGTTTCGCGCACCGCTTCCTCAAAATTCTCGCGCAACCAGTGGTCTTCATGTAGCACCATTACCCAGGAAGGCAAATTTACGTTTACTTCGTGAACCGGGAATTCGAATAACACTTCACGCAGGACAGCGATTCCTTCGCGCTCATCCATGGAATCGACGCTCATCACCAGTACAGGCACATCGTATTTCTCTTCCAATTCTGCCCGCAACGCAAGCGTTTCCGGGCGTCCCGGATGAGTAGAGTTTATAATAATAACAAATGGCTTACCGACTTCTTTAAGTTCGTTTACGACACGCTCTTCTGCTTCTTTGTACTCGGCGCGCGGAATTTCAGCGATCGTTCCGTCCGTGGTAATGACGACGCCAATCGTAGAATGTTCCTGAATAACTTTGCGCGTACCTAATTCTGCCGCTTCTTCAAACGGTACCGGTTCATCATACCACGGCGTCGTTACCATACGAGGACCGTTTTCATCTTCGTAACCGCGTGCGCCTGCCACCGTATAGCCAACGCAATCCACAAGGCGCACGTTAATATCCAGGCCGTCGGCGACATGAATAGCGACCGCGTTGTTCGGTACGAACTTCGGTTCGGTTGTCATGATGGTCCTGCCTGCGGCGCTCTGCGGCAACTCGTCAACAGCACGAACCCGCTCCGCTTCGAATGGGATGTTCGGAATGACGATCGCTTCCATAAAACGTTTGATGAATGTCGATTTACCAGTGCGAACAGGGCCGACGACACCAATATAAATATCTCCCCCCGTACGCTCGGCAATGTCTTTAAAAATATCTACACGTTCCACTTAGATACCTCCTCGCATTTCTTTCCCTTCTACTTCTTGTACTATAAGACCACTACTCATCTTATGAGGGCGACGGGAAAAATAGACCGTCTGACGGCCCGACCAAGGTGAAAAAAGCGGGAGCCGCTCCGGGGCCCCCGCTTTTCGCCTGTGCCCCGCCCTGTCCTGTTTTGTACAAAAATATGCGAGGAGACGAAAGATATTCCAAAAATAAAGCGGTAAGAAACAACGTGCATATTTCTTATCATTTTATTCGCACTAGTTTCGGCTCTCCGTTTACTAAGCGATACGGAAACGATTTCACTGGTGCGAGCGGTGAAACGTCAGGCAGTATATAACGGATGTCCTCGTCTGGTTTCGGCTTATCTGGCGCGCTTTTTAGTGCCATTGCCAAATCCATCGAATAATCGACGCCGACCCGCCCCCGTTCATCGATGATATACGGAAGCGGCTGTCCGCTAAAATGGCTTAAAATCGTTTCTTCATTCATATGTAGCTTGCCGAAGTCGATAAAATAGTAGCCGTCCGCTACTTTTTGTCCGAACGGGAATTCCCTCTTGGTCAAAAAATAACGACTAACTTTTTGTTGTATGCTTTGTACACCTTGTGAAACGGTCAAATCGATAAGGCGTACTTCTGGCTTCGTTTCCACATTCAGTAGCACAAACATGTAATTCCCCCCCTCTTCAAAGGCGGCGCCGGGGATGTATGGAATGTATCTTGGCACAATTCTGGAAAAGTCTATCGGATAACGTTCAAATTCGGGCGTCACGGCCGGTTTGGTAACGATAGGCAACACACCTGTATCTTTCTGGTATTGATCCACCGCATCCTGCACCATTTTAATCTGTTGGACAGGTGGAGCGGCATTTTGCAGCATCCTGCTCCTAGGATATACGCAGCCCACGAGCACCAGCATACACAGGAACAGCAAACCTGTCACCTGTAAAAATGGGGAAAAATTCCGTTTTTTCATTCTTCATCTAACTCCTGGCGTTGTTTCTCAAGCTGGGCCCGGACAACGGCCGCAAGCCGGCTTTCAGGAAGGTGAACCCGCGTTTCACCCTGCACTCTCGTCTGACAGGCAAGGCGAATCCCTCGGGCTAGATTCTGTGCACCGATCATTCGCCTCTCCAGCTCTTTCGGCGAAGAAACCTTGCTTCCTTCCGCTACCTGCACTTTGCACATCATGCATGCACCTTTGCCGCCGCAACGCTGGGAAATAGCCACCCGGGCCCTTGATGCGGCGCGCAGAATCGTTTCCCCAATACGCACCTGCACACTCCTGTTCACCGGGATAAATGTAAGTTTCGGCATGACAACAACTCCTAAATAAAAATACATAAAAACAATATCATCAGGCATACTTACTATATATACATGAACCTGAACCGATATATCAACGCTGTTTTGTCGTTTAAAGGAAAAGGTAAAGACATGAAAAAGATTCATAGGAGGCATGAAAGCATGCTGATGAGCCGCGAATGGATCAAAGTAGCTCTTGAAGGCACCTTTTTTTTCGGCGTCGTGTTTTTTGTCCCGGTCTTTCTGATTGCCTCGACGGAAGACACAGCCCGGACACTGCTCTGGTTGGGCATTTCGCTCACCGTGTTGTACATTGTATTGTTTGCGCTTCATAAATACATAAAAGCCAATCATATAAAGCAGAATTAAAAGGTAATCAGCACAGCAACCATTAGGAAAAAAGAGGCGACTAAACTGGCGTACGCAACAGTCGACAACAAAAAACGCCATACGCGGCGCTTCCTTGTACGCGCAACAACAATAGTAACGCTCGCTAGAATCATCAAACCGATCGCGCTAAGCGCATAAAACATTAGCTGCATGCAAGCTCCCCTTTTTCTTCAAAAATTATCCTGCAAATAGATGTATTCACATTATAGCACAAATCCGGGACAATCGAACCTCTCACGGGATGGACGCATACTATAATGTTGACTACAAGATAAAGGGGGCGCAAACATGATCAGTCAAAAGCGGCAAAGTCCTTACACGAAGCGTTCCACACGCGCGGCCGCCAACAAAAAACACAAAAAAAACGGATCCGCCCAAACAAAAAAAACGGCTGTCGCCGTCGTTCCGACCGCAACAAAAGCGGAAACGAGGGCCGCCGCCTCTTTTTTAAAAAACTTTCCTTCTCTCTTGACTAAATCCCCGAAAGAGATGCGTTCTTCCATCAACACTGTTCGGGAATGGTCAAGCCAAATGCGGGGCACAATGGCGGAGCTGGAACAAACGCTTAGCACGTTAACAAATTTAATCAGCATGTACGAACGCTGGGTTGAAAATAACCGCAAAAGAGCGACGCTCCGGGAGGCGAAACAGGAAAGCGGAACAACGATAGACCGTTCTCCGCTTTCATTTATCAAATCGCTGAATCATATCGATTTCCGCCAAGTAATCTCTCTGTTGAATTCCCCGCTCGTGCAGGCACTGCTGGAGATGGATGAAACCGCGTCATCCGAGGAGGCTTAAGTATAAGCCTCCTGAACTTTATTGTTAAGCAAAAAAGAAGGATAATGCCGTTGGCATTATCCTTTTCTGTATCCTCGCGTCGTCTTCGAGAGCCCTTATTTTCGTGAATCATGCTATACTTTATGCTAGTTTTTTCAAGCCTGTAACATCTCATACGCCTATTTCTTATCGTTTACAGCTTATTTTTCAACAAGTTGGTTAACGTCTTCATGTCACCGCCCTGAATATTGTTCTTGCGAATATACGAAATGATTTTATCTTCCTTCTCTTTCGTTATGGACACGCTTGCAATGACCGCTAGCTGGCGGATCAACTGGCGAAGCTTCTGCTCATCGTTCAAATCGCTTTTTTTCACACCACCCGCCAATTTCTGCAACTCAGAAGTATCTACGTTCTTCGCCTGTAATTTATCAAGAAATTTTTTCGGGATATTTGCCATACCCGTCATCTCCCTCCTTCCGCTATACAACAACAGTGTATGAGCAAGAAAGGAAAAAAGTGCGGCTTCCACAGCAGGACGGGTTTACATGTCGTTCGTTAATGGTTTTCAAAATATTTAAGCGCCAGTTCTTCTGTTTCATGGCGGCGCACACGGCCCATCAAATCGCGGACAGCCTCGCGCGGCGCTTTATTTTCAAATAATAGCGCATGCAACTCACGCGTAATAGGCATTTCCACTTTTAGCTCCTGCGCCAGCCTATGAACGGCCTGCGTCGTTTTAATGCCTTCTACAACCATGCCCATTCGCGAAATGATCTCATCCGGCGTAAAACCTTGCGCAAGCATATTTCCAGCCCGCCAATTACGGCTGTGCCGACTTGTAGCCGTTACAACCAGATCTCCGACACCAGCAAGTCCCGTAAATGTCAGCGGATTTGCCCCCAGTTTAATTCCAAGGCGGCTAATTTCAGCAAGTCCGCGCGTCAGCAGGGCGGCCTTGGCGTTGTCGCCGAAGTTCAAGCCGTCGCTTACTCCAGCGCCGAGCGCAATGATGTTTTTCAGCGCTCCCCCTATCTCCACACCGACCACATCAGGGTTCGTATAGACGCGAAAATGATTTGTAATCAGCGCATCCTGCACTTCTTCCGCTATTTGGATGCGTTCTGACGCAACCACGACCGTCGTTGGCGCTTTAAGGCCAACCTCTTCCGCGTGACTCGGACCAGACAAAACAGCAATACGCCCGTGAAAATGTTCCGGTACTTCTTCTTTGATGACCTCGCTCATGCGTTTTAATGAATCAATTTCCATACCTTTAGTCGCATGAACAAGGATGGCATTCTTACGCAAATAAGGCGCCAAGCTTCGGACAGTTTCTCGCATCGCATGAGACGGGACAACGAGCAATATAAGCGTCTTATCCTGCACAGCACGCTCAATGGACGCGTCAGCAACAATGTTTTCCGAAAGCCTAATGCCGGGCAAATAACGCCTATTCTCCCGCATGTCATTCATCTCTTGCGCTAATTCCTTCCGTCGCGCCCAGAGAACTACGCGCTCGTGGTTTTCCGCAAGTACGGTCGAAAGAGCGGTTCCCCAGCTTCCTGCCCCGATAACCGCTACGTGTTCCATGTGCAACCCTCCTTACGCTTTCTTCTCTCCCAGTTTCCGCTCTGTCCCTTGAAGCAACCGCTTAATGTTTCCGACATGACGCATGTAGCCAAGAATAGCGATCATAAATGTTCCGGCAATATAAACAAAAGACGCGCCTTGTGTCAGTAAAATGATAGGAACAAGGGTAAAGAAAACAAGTGAACCGAGTGACACATAGCGTGTAATAGCGATAACAACTATAGTAACGGCCACAGCAATAAGCGCTGGAACAGGGGTCAGAGCAAGCAACGTACCAATGGTGGTCGCCACGCCTTTGCCGCCGCGAAACCCGAAAAATACAGGCCAGTTATGACCGACAATCGCAGCGATCCCCGACAGCACAATCACCCAATCGTTTCCTTTGGTCAGCCAGCTTGCTAGACCGAAGGCAATCGCGCCTTTAGCCGCATCAAGCAAAAGCACGGCAATGCCCGGGCCTTTACCAAGCACGCGCAATGTATTCGTCGCGCCCGCGTTGCCACTACCGTGCTCCCGGATGTCAATTTTTGCAATTTTTTTCACTACAAGAATACTAAAGCTCACTGAGCCCAGCAAATACGAAAGTAGAATGACAACCGCTCCCATCATCGGCTCTATCTCCTCTCCTATTCGGACTTGTTTCGCACAAGAATGCGAATCGGAGTTCCTTCCAGTGGAAACGCTTCTCTAATCTTGTTTTCCAGGTAGCGCTGATAGGAAAAGTGCATCAATTCTTTATCATTGACAAACAACACAAGCGTTGGTGGCTTAACAGATACTTGGGTCGCGTAGTTAATGCGCAAGCGGCGTCCTTTATCGCTCGGCGGCGGCGTTACTGTCGTCGCTTCCTGAATTAAATCATTCAGCACAGGAGTGGCGATACGAAACGCATGCTGCTCCGCCACTTGAGCCACTTTCGGCAAAATAGTATGAACACGCTGCTTTGTTTTCGCTGATACAAACAAAATAGGCGCGTATGATAAATACTTAAATTCTTGACGGATTTCAGCAACAAACCGATTCATCGTCCGTTCATCCTTTTCGACTGCATCCCACTTGTTAACGACAATGATAACGCCGCGCCCTGCTTCATGCGCATACCCAGCTACTTTTTTGTCCTGCTCGATAATCCCTTCTTCCCCGTTGAGCACAACGAGCACAACATCAGAACGTTCCATCGCGCGGAGCGCGCGCATCACGCTGTACTTCTCCGTCGATTCATACACTTTTCCCCGTTTACGCATACCGGCTGTGTCAATTAATACATATTCCTGACCTTCAAACATAAACGGCGTGTCAATCGCGTCGCGCGTCGTGCCTGCAATATCGCTCACAATCACACGTTCTTCCCCGAGCAACGCGTTTACAAGCGAAGATTTGCCGACATTTGGCCGGCCGATAAGCGAAACGCGAATCACGTCCTCATCGTATGCATCCTCTTCATGTTCTGGAAAATGCTTTATGACCTCATCCAACAAATCACCGATTCCCGTCGCATGAGCGCCGGATACCGGATACGGCTCACCGACACCGAGCGAATAAAATTCATAAATATCGTGCAAGCGCTTTGTGTTATCGATCTTGTTGACCGCAAGTACAATCGGCTTCTTCGAGCGAAATAGCATGCGAGCCACGCTCTGATCTTCCTCGGTAATGCCGACGGTACCGTCTACGACAAAGATGATGACATCCGCTTCATCGATCGCCAGTTCAGCCTGATGCCGGATGGAATCAATAAGAGCGTCATGATCGTCAAAGGCGATGCCGCCTGTATCAATTAAATAAAACGATTTGCCGAGCCATTCCGCTTTGCTGTACAGGCGATCCCTTGTTACACCGGGCACGTCTTCGACAATCGCCAATCTCTCCCCTACAATTCGGTTAAACAGCGTCGACTTACCAACATTCGGCCGGCCGACAATTGCTACTACAGGATTTGCCATAACTTACTACCTCTCTTTTTCAATATCTCTACTATCATAGAATGAATTGTAAGGACAGGCAAGACAAACGGGAAGACGCCCGCTACGAATGTTTGACAATAATTAGCGTGTCAGGCGTGATTTCATGCGCTATCCCATCAAGAATTTTCTCCAGCGTAAACGCAATTTGCTGCAATTCTTTTTCCTGCTTGGCATAAAAAATCGGCGCGCCTCCGCCAACATGGGTTCGATCTGTCGTAATAATAGCAAGAATGTATTTTTCAAGTGAAATGGACACCGCCTAACGTGCCTCCTTCCCTCGTTGGTTAACATCAGCCGCGCGAGGCAGGCGAATCGCACTGTCCAGCACCGGTACTTGGGATATGGTTTCTAAAATTTTACTTCTATCTTTTTCTTCAGGTAGAAGGAAAATACCGAGTTTGCCATTCTTCATATTCCGCTTGGCCAGCGGAACAAGCGCCGGTTCACCGGAATCACGATATACACCGTGAATCGCCGACACGTCATGCAGAATGGCTTGGCGCTGACCCAAATTAGAAATAGTGATCAGGCTATTGGCGTTTTTTGGCGTGATAACAATTCCGACCCCGTGTCGGCGAATCTCCTCACGATCCGACCTAAGCCCAATATTCATAATATAAATATCATCAACATATAAATTCGGGCCGTCGAGGGTCACTTCCCCTTCAGCAATATCGGCAATTTGCCCGATTACTTTTCCCGACATAAGCCAACCGTTTATAAAAAACATAAGGATGCCCCCCAAAACCCCTGTCCATACCGATACTTTAAGGATAATCAATGTAACCACGAGCGAGGTAAGCATCACAAGATAATTGCGTCCTTCAAATGCCTGGGCAATGCCTTCGATATAAGAGACACCGCGCGGCACAAGTTCCATGTTGTCCAACTGTTGCAGCATGTTTCGTTCCATGTTTCGTACATCACGGAATTGCTGAGCGGCCAACCCGAGAAATGTCACCGCCGTCCAGTCGGCCTTCAGAATAGCCGGAATTACTACCGAACCGATAAGCGCGGCAATAAACCCAAGCGCCAAATGGATGATCCGTCCATGCGGATAGGTCGGATATTGCCGATAGTCCGTGCGCAGCATATACACGCGGGCGGCTACCCCAAACAGCACCCCCAACGTCACTGGAATGACATAATCCACCTCTTATCGCCCCCTCTTCACAAGAACTTTGCGCATGAGGGACATACTTATGCGAAGGCAAAAGAATAAAACAGAATGCAACGCCATACCGACAAGAAGCGATAAAACAAGCATATCGCGAAAAATGAATCCACCCAGTGTAACGGAAGGCGCGTACGAGTATAAGAAAAACTGCACCAAAACTTCCATAAGACAAAGCCCAAAACCGATAATTATAAAAGCCTGTTCTGGTTTTCGGGTCATAAAAGGTGCAAGCGAAGCAGCCACGCCGGCAACAAGATACACTTCATCCGCCACCTGAAGTATCGGATCTATCATCAACATATACCGGAACAAAAACAGCGTAACGCCGCAAAGCAGAGCGGCGGTAAAAGAATATTGTCGTATGTCGCGTTCCTGCCTGCTCCATAAGGCAAAAAAGAAAACAAAGGGCAACAAAAATGCACCAACACTGCATGCTCCCATCCCGAATGGAATAAACCAGCCGCTCGTCAGATAGAAAACGCCAAGAAGGATAAAAAATGTGCGCGCTTGGATGCGCAGACGCGAAAACAAAGCGTCCATGGTACCCATCCAGCTAAACACCAAAATAAAGAACAAGCAAACGAACGATAAATATCCCGGATTCATAGTCGATTCCCCTTTTTGCGTTTCTGTCTGTATTATTGCCGAAAAGCGGGAAAAACAAGACACAAATGCTATAAGAAAAAGTAAAAGCCATCCGAATGATTGCTTCGGATGGCTTTTTTTCTTCCTTTCTTTGTCTGATGACTTATTTCTTCCTTTTCGCCAGCGCGGCGCAGTCAATGCCACGGAGAGTGGCCCAATGGTACGTTTCACCTGTAATGACAAGCGGAACTTGCTGCAACATAGCAATGGTTGGTGCACCAAGCGCCGTCATGATGATCGTAAGCTGTTCATGCAGGCTATGCACATATTTGACCGCTTCTTCCGTCCGGCCTTCTACCGCATAGCGAAGGAACGCGCCAGCTATGCCGACACAAGAAGCGCCAAGCGCCAGACAGCGGGCAATATCAAGACCGTTCTTTATGCCACCGGTTGCCACAATATCGGGCTTTTCGGAAAGCGATGCGACTTCAAGCAGGCTCGCCGCCGTGGAAATGCCCCATTCATTCAGCATATCAAGCGGCTGTACCCGGCGCATGTTTTCAATACGTGCAAAATTCGTACCGCCACGCCCACCAACATCAATTGCGGCCACACCGCATTCTGCAAGCTGTTTGGCCGCTTCCTGCGACATACCAAACCCGACTTCCTTAACGATTACCGGTACGTCAAGGACAGATACAATCTCTTCAATGCGGCGAAGCGCCCCACGAAAATCCCGCTCGCCTTCTGGCATAATTAACTCCTGCATCACATTCAGATGAATTTGCAGCGCGTCCGCTTCGATCATTTCTACCGCGTACCGCGCCATATCCGGTGTTGCTTCCGCGCCCAAATTGGCAAACAAAAGACCCCGCGGGTGCTCCTGGCGCGCAATCCGATATGTATCGACAAGCGAAGGATCTTTCACGGCTGCCATTTGCGAGCCGACTGCAAGCGCCAACCCTGCCTCCCGGGCCAAAATACCAAGCGACTGGTTAATGTTGTATGTTTCTTTTGCACCGCCTGTCATCGCGTTTATAACAATCGGCGAACTCAATGCGAGTCCGCCGATCGATGTCCTTATATCCACCTGTTGCATCGTGAGATCAGGCAAGCAATTATGAACGAACTTCACATCATCCAATCCATGGGTTTCAGATTGGCCCGTCGCCAGCGCATGTTCTACATGTTCTCGTTTTCGTGAAGTTCTTGACATTGCGCCCCTCTGTCATCTATTAAGATTTAAATTTTTTAAGCAAGTCGCTCATATTGCCCATGCGATCAGCAATAGTAACACTCATGCTGCCAGGCGCATTTTCTTCCACCTGGTAAGCGGCTACTTCTTTTTTCACTTCTTGCTTCTGCTTTTCATCCAACGCTTCGCGAATGCTTAGGCTCATCCGTTCTTCGCTCGGATTGAAGTCCAGAATTTTTACGTTAACTTCTTCGCCTTCTTTTAGCACTTCATCCGGCGTGCCGATATGGCGGTTGGCAATTTGTGAAATATGAACAAGCCCTTCTACGCCAGGCGCTACTTCGATGAACGCTCCGAAGCTTATAAGACGTTTCACGGTTCCTTTTACAACATCACCTGCTTTGAACTTGTCAGCTGCCTGTTCCCATGGACCCGGTAACGTCGCCTTAATACTCAAGCTAATGCGTTCGTTTTCTTTGTCCACTTTCAACACTTTTACTTTGACTTTCTGGCCTTCTTTCAGTACATCAGCCGGCTTTTCGACATGGTGCCAGGCAATTTCGGAGATGTGAACCAAGCCATCTACACCGCCCACATCCACAAACGCACCAAAATCGGTCAGACGTTGTACAGTTCCTTCAATAACAGAACCTGGTTCAAGGCTCTCAAGCACCTTTTGCTTCTGCTTATTCGCTTCTTCTTCAAGCACAGCACGGTGAGAAAGGATAACCTTGTTCTTTTCCTTATCTAGTTCAATAACTTTAACGGAGAGAGTTTTTCCTTTGTAGTCAGAGAAGTCTTCCACAAAGTGACGCTCCACATGTGAAGCTGGAATGAAACCGCGCACACCAAGGTCGACCACCAAGCCGCCTTTTACAACGTCAGCAATAACTACACCGAACACTTCTCCAGATTCGAATTTTTTTTGCAGCTCGCCCCAAGCTTTTTCCGCGTCAACCGCGCGCTTGGACACGATCATCTCGTCTTTTCCCTGATCAATGCGAATCACTTTCACCTGAATTTCTTGACCTTCAGAAAGAACATCAGCTACTTTTTCGATATGAAGGCTGGATACTTCGCTGATTGGAAGGATGCCATCATACTTATAGCCTACATCAACCAAGGCTTGTTTCTCATCTACACGGGTTACGGTTCCAGTCAATACCTGATTAACCTCCACCCCTTTCAAACCTTGTTGACCATTCATTCCCATTTGATTTTCCTCTACCATAGACCATACCTCCTTGAAATAAAAGCCATTCATAACAATAAATGCTTCTTGCTTCCCAAAAAGGAACAACAAGCAATTATAACAAACAGCAGCATATTTATCTTAGCTTACCAAAGTTATCTATAAGAGCGCTAGTGCCAAACATGCTAAATTGCGAACCTGCACCTTCCTTGGGTAAGCGAAACAACTTACAGCTTGAACGAAATAAAAATTCGAATTACGCACGTTTTTTATGTATGTCCATAAGCGCCTGAATTTCGCGTCGGATGACTTCAGCGGCGTACTGCGTGCGTTCCCCGCTTTCTTTCCCCGCCACCTCGGCAACTATATCAATAGGCTTGCCATAAATAATTGTGATTGGACGAAATAAGCGGTACGGGCCGATAATCGCAACCGGTACGACACGAACACCAGCTTTTAACGCGATCATAGCCGCACCTGGAAGCACTTTGCCCACATCGCCTGCGCCTGCCCGGTTCCGCCTGCCCTCTGGAAAAATTCCGAGCACTTTTCCTTGATTGACTACCTCCAGCGATTTGCGAATCGCCTGACGATCGCCAGCCCCTCGCTTCACCGGAAACGCGCCGAAATTCCTGATAAGCCAGGAAAGCACCGGCACCTTAAAAAGTTCCTGCTTGGCCATGAAATGCACCTGACGTTCGATGCCGCAGCCGAGCAGAACTGGATCCCAGTTACTGATATGGTTAGCGCACAACACGATCCCTTCGCCATCCGGAATGTTTTCCCGCCCAATTACACGCCAGCGATATACGCTCGCGAAAATCCCGCGAAAAAGCGAGCGAAAGAAAGGATATAAATGAATGCCCACTGTTACGCTCTCTCCCCAACTTTTTCTCGGTGCAACTCGACGATGCGATCAACCACCTGTTCGATGGTTAACCCCGTTGTATCGACCAGCACAGCGTCTTTCGCCTTTTTAAGCGGAGCCGTCCTTCGCTCGCTATCTTTACGGTCACGCTCGGCAATATCGTGCAGCAGTTGACTATAATCGACCGTTATCCCCTTCTGCTCCAACTCCTGAAAACGGCGCCGTGCCCGTTCTTCAATCGACGCAGTCAAAAAAATCTTCAGTTCTGCGTCCGGCAATACCGCCGTTCCGATGTCGCGTCCGTCCATAACGACGTCCTGTGTACTGGCCATTTTTCGCTGCATTTCTACTAGTTTCTCCCGCACGAGCGGATGTGCCGCTACCGTGGATACACACCGGGTCACTTCAGGCGAGCGAATCGCTTCCGTTACGTCTTCGCCATCCACATATACGCGCTGTATGCCCTTCTTCGTTTCAAGCGTAAGATTCATTTTATCCAGCAGCTCACGTAGGCCATGTTCATCCTCTACTGAACACCCCTGTTTAAGCGCTGTCAGCGTCACAGCTCGATACATAGCACCAGTGTCAACATAAAGCACACAGAGCCGCTTCGCCACAAGCTGCGCTACTGTACTTTTCCCGGCTCCAGCCGGTCCATCAATCGCAATTTTCACAATACCATCTCACCCTACCTATACGCCTGCTACATGCTTTATATTATGCTAATAAACAAAAAAGCAGGGCGTGCCTGCTTCTTTCTTTTGTATTTGATTCAAACTAAGCGATAGTGTTAATTAAGGATAGCGGGCAACATGCTATTCAATTACTTTCATAGTAACATAGCCCTCAGGGGGATGCAATGCCTTCCAGTCTCACCGTATCGACAAGAAAGTAGCGAACAGAATCGAATGCAAGCAGGAACTGACTGGCCAAAAGAAGCACCCATCCCCCTACAATCGCTATGGTAAGCCACTTCTCAACCCAAGCGGCTAAGAAGATAAAACGCTTCTCATATGCCGTATCCTTGCTTCGCCTCACGCGCAACACTCCTTTCTGTGTTTCCAAGTATTGCCGCGCCTATCCGCCTTTATTCGTCCTAAAGAGCGATCGCTTTGATTTTTTCTATTTTCACTTCTTCTCCGGTAGACGCGTCTATATACACGCGGTAACGATCTTGACCTAATCCTCCGTAAAACTCATATGCCTGCACCTCTTGGCCGCTCTCGTTTTCAATTACGGCGAGCCTTGCTTCCTTCACTTTAAGACCCGGATTCACTTTCGCGCGCGCCTGCGCTTCTGTCAAGCCCGGCTTCGCAAGTGTACGCGGACGATGGTTAAGCAAATAGCTTTCACCTTGGAAACCGAGAACGTCCCCTTTGTCAAGCGCCACTTTAACCGTCACCGTATCCGGATAAATGCGTATATCTCCTTGTTTATACACATATGTAAATACCGCAAGTCCTTCATATTGGCCGTACGATACTGCCTCCATGGAACGGTATCCGCGCTCAGCAAGATAACGATCCGCCTTTTGTTTTGCTTCTTCAATCTTTAATTTTTTCGCCGTTACATCGCGTTCGTCTAGTACCCAGACAACTTTGCCTCCTTTTTTCGCAACATCCACATGTACAGGAGTGGGATCGCCTTTGCGTACAATACGCACGCTGAACGATTCATAGTCTCTGCCGCTGCCATTATCAACTACCGTCGCTTCCGCAAGCTGCGCGGGCGTAATGTTGACAAACGCAAGCGCTCGCTTTTTTGCTTCTTCGGCAGTGACTGGAGTTCCTTTTATCGATTGAATCTTTAGCTTGCGGGCAGCGTTCAGGCTGCCAATCCCGGAACCGAAATCGACATCTTTGTACCCTCCCACACTTTTGTCAACGACTTTTAATCCGTCGATGATTGTATTGTCTTCTTGCTTCTCTTCAGTGGCCAGCGCCGACTCGACATCCATCCAACGCAAATGCTTATCGATGACGGCGGTCTGCACCTTTTGCAGCTGGCTTTGTATTTCTTGAGAATGGCGATACAAAGCTTGCAGTGTTTTGTATTCTTTGTCTGACAGAGGCTTTTTTTCCAAATCGCGCACTGCGGTTTGGTAGCTAAAATCCGCCACATTGGCAAGAAACTTTTGCGTCTGGTTAAACGGAAGTAATGTAAGCGGCAGTTGCCCCACGTCATTTTGCGCAGAATAAGCAAGACGCCATACGTTCGTCAAACACGGGGTGAGCTGCTGGCGCGAATTGACAGCAATTGTTTTGCCCAGCTCATCCTGCAGTTTGTCGATATGATAATTTAAGTTATGAAACGCACGTTGATATTGGTTTTCTGCTTTAATGAGCACTGAATTTTTCTCTTGGTTTTCTTGGTATCCCCACATCCCGGCGCCGATAGCCCCGACCGCGAGAATGGGCGCCAACACGCCCGCAATTTTCCAATACATGTCCGCATCACCTTTCCTTGTATGCCTTTGCACCTGTTCTTGGTAGTAGTGTGAGGAAAGAGATGCTTATTTATGCAACAAAGCGAAAAGGAGAATCCTCCCTTTCGCTTTTAGATCGGTTCGGAACGAATATGAAGTTTTTCTTTGTTGCTGCAAATACATTGTTTAAACCCTGTTTCGACTTTTCCGTTTTTCTCGCGAGTACCGCGCAAAACGTAGCGTTCACCGCAAACCGGACAATAAATGGTGACTTTGCACCGCTCCCGTTCTGTCGTCATATCTTTTCCGCCTCCTCTTGCTCATAGTGTTGCCCAAAAGCGGCAGCGATAGACCTGTTAAGTGCAGCCCGGCTGCGTTTAATAGCGACCATCCACAAAAACAGCATAAACGGAATCATAAGCCACGGCCAAACCGTTCCCCCAACCATGAGAATGAAATCATACGTACCGTGCAAAAGCACAGGAATAAAAAGGCTGAGCACCAAAAACCAACGCTGTTTAGAAGCAGGAGAAAACTTTGCTTTGCCGAGGTAGTATCCCATCAGTACGCCGAACAGCCCGTGGCTTGATACAGGAAGTAACGCCCGGTAAAACGCGGTCGATACTCCATGGGATAACAGGTAAAAAAAGTTTTCCAGCGTAGCAAATCCGAGCGAAACAGCGACCGAGTACACGATTCCATCGTACGGTTCGTCAAACTCCACATGCTTGTATACCGTGTAATAAATAATAAACCATTTAAAAAACTCTTCCAGAAATCCAGCCGAAAAATAAGCCTGTGCAAACACGCCAAGATGAAGCTCTTCCTGAAATCCAAACTGCACAACCATCACGGGAAAAACGAGCAAAATACCCATGATAAAGCTTTTGACAACCATATGAAGCGGTTCTGTTTCGTATTTGTCTTTTAGATAAAAATAACTTAAAATAGCAATACCAGGAGCAAGCGCAGCTCCCACGGTCGATAACATAGCTTTCGACTCCCTTTGTTTCCGGTTCTCCTTTTATCATGGTACCACGTAATATTGATGAAAGAAATATTTAAGCACACTGCAATCACATTTTCAGACTACCAATTAACTTTGCAAAAAACGAGATGGCCAAACGTTCGTGCCATCTCGTTTTTCCTTTCTGGTAACTTCGTATCTGCTACCCGGCCATCCGGCGGGAGATTTCTTGCGCAAGAATCCCACCATGAAAACGACCGTTTTCAATAAAAATTACATTCGCGTCATTCCCCGCCGCAATGACTCCGGCAATAAAGACGCCAGGCACATTCGTTTCCATCGTCTCCGGATTATGTTCCGGCTCCCCCGTTTCTTCATGCACCTTAACGCCTAGCGCGTTAAAAAACGTGCGATCCGGTCGATAACCTGTCATCGCGAATACAACCTCATTCTCAAGCTTTATTTCCTCACCGTTCCGCACAACCACAATGTGGTCTTCATGAATACTTTTCACTTCTGTATTAAACATGGCCTTGATCCAACCTTTGTTTACCATCGATTCAAATACAGGCCGCACCCATGCTTTAATGGAAGGAGAATACTCCCCTCCGCGATAAATCCATGTTACATCTGCTCCCGCACGGTACAGATCCATCGCCGCGTCCACCGACGAATTTTTGCCGCCGATAACAGCCACTTTCATACCGTGGTATGGGTGCGCCTCTTTAAAATAATGCGATACCTTCGGCAGGTCTTCGCCGGGTATATTCATATAGTTCGGATTATCATAATATCCCGTAGCGATCACGACAAAGCGGGTCCCGTACTCGGCACGCACGCCGTTTCGCTTGGTTGTGCGCACCGCAAACGTTCCATCTGTTCGCCTCTTGATCTCCTCCACTTTTTCATATGTACGAATGCGCAACTTACGGCGTTCAGCCACTTCACGATAATAAGCAAGCGCCTCCTGACGCGTCGGCTTTTCATGAGAGATGATAAACGGTATGTCCGCAATCTCCAGCAACTCCGGTGTACTAAAGAAGTTCATAAATGTAGGATATCCGTAAATCGAATTCACAACGCACCCTTTTTCGATAATAAGCGGGTCGATGCCTCTTTTCTGCAGTTCGGCAGCCGCCGACATGCCGCATGGTCCTGCGCCGACAATAATGACCTGTTCCATGTTTACTCTCCCTCCTGCGACTCCATTTACCTTTTTGCCGATCTTTTGCAATTCGAAATCAAAAAACGAGTTCTTTTTCGTAAATACAAAAATCCCCTACAATCTACATTGTAGAGGATTTTGTCCGTCTATTTCAATTAGATCCAGCCACGGAACTGGCATGCTTCCGCCATTTTGCGAACGCCCACCATATAAGCAGCGAGACGCATATTTACGTCACGCGTCACGTGAATATTGTACACGTTATTGAAGGCGCGTACAAGCACTTCACGCAGACGGGACTCTACTTCTTCCTCTGTCCAGTAGTACCCTTGATTGTTTTGTACCCATTCGAAATAGGATACCGTTACACCGCCGGCGCTTGCCAATACGTCCGGCACGAGCAGGATACCACGCTCGGTCAGGATGCGAGTCGCTTCAAGCGTAGTCGGCCCGTTTGCAGCTTCAACGACAATTTTCGCTTTAATGTTGTGCGCGTTTGCAGCAGTAATTTGGTTCTCGATTGCGGCCGGCACAAGAATGTCGCAATCCAGTTCAAGTAGCTCTTTGTTCGTAATCGTATTGCTGAACAGTTTTGTAACCGTGCCAAACGAATCACGGCGATCAAGCAAATATTCGATGTCAAGACCGTTTTCGTCGTACAACGCGCCGTATGCGTCAGAAATACCGATAACTTTTGCACCTGCATCATGCATAAATTTCGCTAGGAAGCTTCCTGCGTTTCCAAAGCCTTGTACAACTACTCGGGCACCTTGCAAATCAATGCCTTTTTTCTTAGCTGCTTCCTCGATGCAAATGGTTACCCCTTTCGCCGTTGCTGTTTCACGTCCTTGAGAGCCGCCCAGTACAATCGGTTTACCCGTGATAAAGCCCGGAGAATCGAATTCGCGAATGCGGCTGTACTCATCCATCATCCACGCCATAATTTGCGAGTTGGTGAATACGTCCGGCGCCGGAATATCTTTTGTCGGCCCTACAATCTGGCTGATGGCACGCACATAACCACGGCTCAGGCGCTCTAATTCACGGAAAGACATTTCACGCGGATCGCAGATAATACCGCCCTTTCCTCCACCATAAGGCAGGTCAACGATCCCGCACTTCAAACTCATCCAGATGGAAAGGGCTTTTACTTCATCTTCTGTTACATCAGGGTGAAAGCGCACCCCGCCCTTTGTCGGCCCTACCGCATCATTATGCTGGGCCCGGTAACCGGTAAATACCCTTGTCTCACCATTGTCCATGCGTACCGGAATACGTACGGTAAGCATGCGCATTGGCTCTTTCAGGAGTTCATACATTTCTTTCGGATACCCCATTTTTTCAAGGGCTTCAGCAATAACCGTCTGTGTTGCCTTAAGCACATTCAGGTTCTCTTGCTGCTGTTCTGCGCTCCCATTCGCAGAAGTTTCGGTTACCACATCTTTTTCTCCCATAACTTACCACCTCAAAAATTGTTCATAAGTCGGTAACAACGACATAGCCAGTATAACTCTTTCTCTTACGTTTTGGAAGGTGTAAATCTGGCTTTTTCACTATGAAATCAAAAAAAGTATGTTTTAAAACCAAAAATTATGTTTTTTTATAAACAAATATTTAAAAAAATACACCTGTTTATTTTTATATTTATTGCTATTTACTGATTACAAATAAATAAACAGTATGACATATATCTATCAGCAAGCATGAAATATAAACTTTTTTAGTTTTTTCGTTTTGTCTTTCCTATATCCTTCATCACCACATGAAAAAAACGAGAGCACGATCTCGCGTCTCGTTTTTTATGCTTATCCTCTAATTTCTGCAATTTCAGGTACGTTGCGCTTCACAAACGCCATAATCTCCTCAGCTGTTCCCAATTCAAGCGCTTGCTCTGCCAGCGATTGTAATGCCGTACGGTTCAGCTTATGAATCAAGGCACGTGCAGGCAATACAGAGCTCGTGCTCATGCTGAATTCGTCCAGCCCCAAGCCGAGCAGAAGCGGAATGGCCGTAAGATTACCTGCCATTTCACCACACATACCTGCCCATTTCCCCTGGCTGTGTGCCGCCCGAATCACCATCCGAATCAGGCGCAACACCGCCGGATGGAACGGCTGCGCTAAATACGATACACGTTCATTCATGCGATCCGCTGCTAGCGTATACTGCACCAAATCATTTGTACCAATGCTGAAAAAGTCTACCTCTTTTGCCAGCTGGTCCGCAATAATTGCAGCCGCAGGCACCTCCACCATCATTCCAACTTCCATCTTTGGATTATATGGAATACCTGAAGCATCCAGTTCCTGTTTTACTTCCGTAAGCAACTGGTTCGCCTGACGCAATTCTGTCAGTGTCGCAATCATCGGGTACATTAATTTAACATTTCCATGTACGCTCGCACGCAAAATGGCACGCAGTTGAGTTTTAAATATCCCCGACTGATCCAGACACAGGCGAATGGCCCGATAACCAAGGAACGGATTCATTTCTTCCGGTACATCGAGGTATGGCAATTCTTTATCGCCACCAATATCCAATGTACGAATCACAACTGGACGCGCGCCGAATGTTTCCGCTACCGCCTTATATGCCTCATATTGCTCTTCTTCAGAAGGCAATCCGATGCGACCCATATACAAAAATTCCGTCCGATAGAGACCGACGCCCTCCGCCCCGTTTTTCTTCGCTCCGATTGCATCATGAAGGTTTCCGATATTGGCTACTACCTCGACATGATGTCCGTCGGCAGTGATGGATGGTTCATCTTTCAACTTCTTCAATTCCGCAAGGTAAGCCTCGTATTTCGCCTGCTTGTCCCGATACAGAGAAGCGGTCGCTTCATCAGGGTTCTGATACACAACCCCTTCATTTCCGTCCACAATTATATAATCTCCCTGCTGAATGACAGACGTAATCTCTTTCAAGCCGACAACAGCAGGAATTTCCATCGAACGTGCCATAATGGCCGAATGAGACGTACGTCCACCGATATTGGTGGCAAATCCAGCCACTTTCTCCCGATCCAGCTGCGCAGTATCAGATGGTGTTAAATCGTGTGCCAGCAGCACAACCGGTTCGGCAAAATCGGCCAGCGACTGGCCTTCGATGCCTGCCAGACGTTGCATGACACGACCACTAACATCGCGAATGTCCGTTGCTCTTTCCCGCATATATTCGTTGTCCATGCTTTCAAACAACATAACAAAGCTGTCCGTTACATCCTGCAATGCCGCTTCTGCATTCAACAACTCATTCTTGATTTTATCCTTGACCGCACCGATGTACTCCGGATCTTGCAATACAAGAATATGAGCGGAGAAAATTTCCGCTTCTTCATCTCCTACTTTTTTACGCACCTGTTCGCGGATGCCTTCCAACTCACGAATAGCCTGCGCCACTTCTTCCTCGAAACGAGCGATTTCCCCCGCTATTTCAGCCGCGTCCAGTGCGCGGCGTTCCACTTCTACTTTGGCTTCATGCAGCAAAAAAGCAGGGCCCATCGCATATCCGGAAGCTGCGGCGATTCCTGTCCATTTCATCACTGTATATCTTCCTCTCCCGCCTGTCTTTTCTTTACTCTAAGACGGACTCAATGATTTCACCTACTGCTTGCAATGCTTCCTGTTCTTGTTCACCTTCCGTTACAACTGTAAGAGTTTCTCCCTGACGAATCCCCAGCGACATAATACCCATAATGCTTTTTGCGTTCACTTTTTTATCGTCTTTAATAATTGTGACTTCACATGGAAACGCGCTTGCTTTTTGCACCAGCATCATTGCAGGTCTTGCATGAAGACCGGAAGGATTTTTTATTGTAAATACTTTTTCTGCCATTTTATATACCTCCTATACACTAGCGTTGCATAAAAACGAGAGCGAACAGTTTTTAATGCAACGCTACTAACCTCCTAAAAAATACGGAATATGATACCGCTTTCTTCTCCCACAAAAATAAAAAAGCACGAGAAAATCACCTGCTTTACGATTAACGGATCGCAATTGCAGGAAACTTACTCATGCCTGGTCGAACCAGTCACACGTACCGATATTTTATGGAGTTGTAACATGATTAATCATTCGCTGAATGTGTAAGGTTAAATAACTTGCTTCAGCTTCTGGAACGGTTAATTGTAGCTCATTCTGCATAATTTTTACCAACTTATAACTGTAGTTGCCCAAAAACACTTACACAAATTTACAATTGAATAAAAAAGAGA
>JAAROH010007656.1_pt1 | contig 69899 bp, 64 predicted proteins | sample 7248631 | NCBI WGS metagenome assembly JAAROH01 (sample SAMN09772309, study PRJNA484901) | compost metagenome | isolation source: Vermicomposting unit | place: India | reverse complement strand
ATGCACTTTTTCAACACCACGAATGTCGAGTTGTTCGCGTGAAACTTGAGCTAGGCGCCGGGGCCTGACCGCGGGTTCCGCCGCGGGGAAGCCAGAGGGAAGGGGCAGCCCACTTCTAGTTTCCCCTCCGGCAAGCATACCTTGCCAGTGGACTTGCCATCGCACAGGAAGGGGGGGCAGCCCCTTGCAGCAGCGGCGGAGAACCCTGGGGGAGCGGCTGGTCTCCCTTCTCGAGCTGCCGGGCGACGCGGTGCTGGACGTGCCGCGGGCCGTCCTGATCGGCAGCATGGAGCTGGTGGTGGAGAACCACCGGGGCCTGGTGGAGTACCGGCCGGAGCGGGTGGTGTTGCGGATGCCGGAGGGGAAGATGACCGTCGACGGCGCCGACCTGCGCATCGGCTTCCTGTCGCCGGATCAGGCGGTCATCCTGGGCCGGATCGACGGGCTGCGCTACGCCCCGCCGGAAGGGGGTGGGCCGTAGCATGCTGCGCCGGCTGGTCCGCTATCTGCTCGGCACCCTGCGCATCGAGGTGACCGGTGGGGACATCGAGCGGTTCCTCAACGGCTGCCTGGAAGAGGGCATCCTGCTGTGGGATCTGCGCAGGACGCCCGAGCGGCTGCATGCTACAATGATGCTGGCGGACTTCTTCCAGCTGCGCCCCGTCGCCCGGGCCGGCCGGTGCCGCGTGCGCATCCGCGCACGGCACGGCCTGCCCTTCCTGACCCGGCGGCTCCGGCGGCGCCCCTTCCTCCTGGCCGGCGCCCTGGGCGGCCTGGCGGCCCTGGTGTGGGCGGGCAGCCACCTCTGGGTGGTGGACGTGCGTATCAACGGTCCCGGTTACCTCGACCCGCGGGCCATCCTGGCCGTGGCCGCCGAGGCGGGGCTGCGCCAGGGCGCGTGGAAGGCGCGGATCGACCTGGACCATGTGACCCAGCACCTGAAGTCCCGGGTGGAGGAGCTCTCCTGGGCGGTGGTGCGGGTGGACGGCACACGGGCGGTCATTGAGGTGGTGGAGAAGGGGGCCGTCACGCCCCCCGACCAGGCGCAGTGCGTCCACCTGGTGGCCCGCAAGGCCGGGGTGGTGGAGCAGGTGATTCCGCTGCAGGGGGAGCCCCTGGTGAAGAAGGGGGATGTGGTGCAGCCAGGGGAGATGCTGGTGGAATGCGCCCTGCGCTACTGGGCCGGCGGACGCCCGGTGGTCATTCCGGGTACGCCCCCGCCGCCGCGCACGGACCTGGCACGGACGGTCGTCGCTCAGGCGGCGGTGAAGGCGCGGGTCGCCTACCGCCAGTACTACGAGTACCCGGCGGTGGAGCAGGTGAAGGAGCCGACGGGCCGGCGGCACGTGCAGTGGGTTTTGAACTGGAACGGCCGGTCCATAATACTACGCGGGCGCGGCCCCGTGCCGTTTGCCGAGTACGAGGTCACCACCCGGACCCTCGCCCCGGGACAGTGGAGGAATTGGTCCCCACCTGTCGAAATCGTGATTCGTGAGGCCCTGGAGGTTTCGACACGGGCGGAGCCCGTACCGGTGGAGGTGCTGACGGAGCGGGCGCGTGCTGCCATGGAAAGGCGGCTGGCCTGGATTCTCGGGCCCAACGATCGGCTGCTGACGCCGCTCAGGGCGGAAGTGGTCCAGCAGGACGGCGGTTACGTGGGCATTCTGGTCACGGTCGAGACGCTGGAGGAGGTCTCCGCTCCCCTGGAGGGGCCGATGCTTACCATGGGCAGGTGACCGGGTTGGATGAGACCCAGGAAAGGCGGATACTGATCGCAGACAATGACCGCGCACGCGAGTTATTCGGGTTGAACGACTCGCACCTGCGCTTCATCGAAGAGGGCTTCGACGTCACCATCGTGCCCCGGGGCAACGAGGTGATCATCAAGGGGCAGGAGGACGAGGTCGGCCGGGTGGTCCGGCTCTTCAACCGGCTGACGGCCATCCAGGAGCGCGGCGGGCGGGTGACCGAGCGCGACGTCCGCTACGCCGTGCGACTGGCCCGGGAGGGGGACGAGAAGCCCCTTGCCGACGCGCTCACGGACGTCATCGTCACGACGTACCGGGGAAAGCAGATCCGGCCCAAGACCATCGGGCAGAAGGAGTACGTTGACGCGATCCGGCGCAGTGGCGTAACATTTGGCATCGGACCCGCCGGCACGGGAAAGACCTACCTGGCCATGGCGGTGGCGGTGGCCGCCTTCAAGGCGAAGGAGGTTGCCCGCATCATCCTGACCCGGCCCGCGGTCGAGGCCGGCGAGAAGCTCGGCTTCCTGCCGGGCGACATGCAGCAGAAGGTGGATCCGTATCTGCGCCCGCTCTACGACGCCCTGTTCGACATCATGGGCTCGGAAACGTTCGAGCGGCTGATGGACCGGGGGGTCATCGAGGTGGCCCCGCTGGCCTTCATGCGGGGGCGGACGCTGGACGACTCCTTCATCATCCTCGACGAGGCCCAGAACACCACCCCGGAGCAGATGAAGATGTTCCTGACCCGTATGGGCTTCGGCTCGAAGGTGGTGGTGACCGGCGACATCACGCAGATCGACCTGCCCGAGGGCACCCGGTCCGGGCTGGTGGATGTCCAGCGGGTCCTCCGCAACGTGCCGGGTATATCCTTCTATTACCTTACGGAGCGAGATGTGGTGCGCAACGACCTGGTTCAGCTGATCATCAAGGCTTACGAGGCCGCAGGGGGCGGTGGGACTGGCTCGCATCCGCCCCGGCCCCGGGCCGGTCGGCCGGACCGGTCGGAGTCCTAGTGAGATGGGGGGTAGTGGGACGGTAAAGCCAGACCCTCCCAAGTTGGATCTATGCGTATATGGCAACAGCTTCGTGAACGCCTCGAGAGCCTGACCGGACAGAGCCGCTGGAAGAACTCCCGTCTCCGCAGGGTGATCTGGGGGGTTCTCTTCTTCGGGCTCTTGACCCTGGTCCTGGGCAACCAGACGGTGCCTGCCCGGCTGGACGTGAAGGTGGGCGATGTGGCGCCGCGGGACGTGCCGGCGCCGCGCGCGGTGTTCAACCGCATCCTCACCGAGGAGCGACAGCGGGCCGCGGAGCAGTCCGTGACCCCTGTGTTCAAGCGGGAACCGGCCATCCTGGACAACGCCGTGCGGTATGTGAAGGCCATCTTCACCGAGGTTCGCCGGATCCGCGGCCAGACCGAAACCGACCTGGAGGCGCGGGTGCAGAACCTGGCCGACCGGGTCCGGCTGACGGTCCTCCCGGACGAGGTCTACACGGCGGCGCTGACGGCCACCGACGCGCAGATCGACGGTGCCGAGGAGCAGGCGCTGGCGCTGCTGCAGACCGCCCTGGGCGAGGACGTGTACGAGCGGGACGTCCCCCGCATCAAGGCCGGCATCGACAGCGGCGCGGAGCCCTTCACGCTGGCCGTCGAGGACCCGAATCTCGCCCAGTTCGTGCGCGAGCTGGTCAAGAGCCGGGTCGAGGCCAACATGGTGGAGGACCAGGAGCAGACCGACTGGCTGCGCCAGAAGGCCGTCCAGGAGGTCCCCGAGGTCTGGTGGCAGCCCGGCCAGCTGATCATCGAAAAGGGCAAGACCATCACCGCGGACCAGTACGAGGCCCTGGTGGACCTGGGGCTGGTGGGCCAGAAGGCCAGCTACCAGGGCTGGGCCGGCGCCGCCCTGATGTCGCTGGTGGCGGTGGCGGTCATGGCCGTCTCCATTTCCCGCTGGCGGCCGGAGCTTCTGGAGCGGGATTCCAAGCTGATGCTGCTGGGGCTGATCGGGTTCATCACCCTCTTCCTCTCGCTGGCGATGAACCTCTTCTCCGTGCAGCTGGGCGAGGGCGCGTCCTACCTCATGCCCATTGCCCTCAACGCCGTGCTGGCCGCCATCCTGCTGGATCCCCGGGTGGCCCTGCTGCAGTCCGTGCTCCTCGCCGTGCTGCTGGGCATCTTCGCCTCGTCCGCCCAGGTGGGTGCCGTCGCCGTCGGGGTCGTGGGGTCGGCGGTGGGCGTCTACACCGTCGCCCGGGTGGAGAGCCGGAACGACCTGTACCGCTCGGGCCTGATGGTGGGCGTCGCCAACGCGGTGACGGTCCTGGCCCTGAACCTGCTGGAGTCGGCCCCGCTGCTCGACTGGCAGGTGTGGCGGGACGTCGCCCTGGGCGCGGGCAACGGCCTGCTGGTGGCGATCCTGGCCACCGGCGCCCTGCCGCTGTTTGAGACGCTCTTCGGCATCGTCACGCCGCTGAAGCTGCTGGAGCTCTCCAACCCCAACCACCCGCTGTTGAAGCGGTTGATGGTGGAGGCGCCGGGCTCCTACCACCACACCATCCTCGTGGCCAACCTCTGCGAGGCGGCCGCAGAGGCCATCGGTGCCGACCCGGTCCTGGCCCGGGTCGGGGCATACTACCACGACATCGGCAAGATCAAGCGGCCGGCCTTCTTCGTGGAGAACCAGTTCGGCGGCGAGAACCCTCACGACAAGCTGCCGCCGAGCCTGTCCGCGATGATCATCACCAGCCACGTGAAGGAAGGGGTCGAGCTGGCCCGGGAGGCCGGCCTGCCCCAGGAGATTGTCGACTTCATCCCCGAGCACCACGGCACCATGCTGGTCAGCTACTTCTACCACATGGCGTCGCAGAACAACCCATCCGAGTACGTGCTCGAAGAGGACTTCCGCTACGAGGGGCCCAAGCCCCGGAGCCGGGAGACGGCCATCTGCATGCTCGCGGATGGGTGTGAGGCCTCGGTCCGGGCCATGCGGCAGAAGGGCCACCTCTCCCACGATCAGATCGAGCAGCAGGTGCGCCGGATCATCAACGACCGGCTCCAGCAGGGGCAGCTGGACAACTGTGACCTGACCCTGAAGGAGCTGGACACCATCGCCCGGGTGTTCGTGAAGGTGCTGAGCGGCGTCCACCACGCCCGCATCGACTACCCCGGCCAGCAGAAGTCGTCCGAGGGCGCCGATCCGGCCCAGGCCGGCGCCGGCCAGGAGGGATCGACGGCCGCGCAGACCGGTGCGGGGCAGGCTGGGGCAGCCGCCGGGCCGGCCGGCGCCGCGGAGGATACGGAGGATACGACCGATGGAGATCTGGGTTAACAACGACCAGGAGATCGTGGAGTTTACAGAGGAGCACGAGGAGCTGATCCGCCGGGTCGCCGAGCGGGCCCTGGAGCTGGCCGGGGCCGGGCTCGGCTCCAACGTCTCCGTCTCCGTCACGCTCGTGGACGATGAGACCATCACCGATCTGAACCGGGACCACCGGGGGCTGGCCAGCCCCACCGACGTGCTCTCCTTCTCGCAGCTGGAAGGGGAGGACATGGGCGACCTGCCCGAGGGCGAACCCATGCCTTTGGGCGACATCGTCATCTCGCTGGAGCGCTGCGTCAGCCAGGCCGCCGAATACGGCCACTCGTTCGAGCGGGAGCTGGGCTTTCTCACGGCGCACGGCATGCTCCACCTGATGGGCTGGGACCACCAGACCCCGGAGGACGAGGCCAGGATGATGGCCAAGACGGAGGAGATCCTGGCGGGACTGGGGCTGAGCCGATGAGCGGGCGGCCTTTCCGGCACAAGGCGCTCCTCCCGCGCTTTCGCGATGCAGGCCGCGGGCTGGTGCGCGCGTACCGGGAAGAGCCGAACCTGCGGTTCCACGTGTTCGCCGGCACCTGCGCGGCGGTGGCCGCTTACGCGGTGGGCGTATCCGGCTGGGAGGTGGCCTACCTGGGCGGCACGATTGCGCTGGTGCTGTTTGCCGAGTTGGTGAATACGGCGGTGGAGCGGGCGACGGACCTGGCCGCCGGCGGGAGACGGCACCCCCTGGCCGGCGCGGCCAAGGAGGTGGCCGCCGGCGCCGTGCTGCTCACCGCGCTGCACGCCTTGTTTGCCGCGACGCTTCTTTTTGCGTTGCGGCGGGACCTGGCGGAGAGCGTGCAGGCGGTGTTCCGCCTTCTGATCCACCGGCCGCTGTGGCTGTTGCCGCCGGCCATAGCCGGGGTGCTGGGCCTCTTCGGGGGATCCCGGCACGAGTCCTAAGGAGGGATGCGCCCATGACCGATGCCGAACTGATCGCTGCCGCCCGAGATGCCCGCGACCGGGCCTACGTGCCTTACTCCCGCTTCGCTGTGGGGGCTGCGGTGCTGGCCGAAGACGGCACGCTCTACACCGGCTGCAACATCGAGAACGCGAGCTTCGGGCTGACCAACTGCGCAGAGCGCACCGCCATTTTCAAGATGGTGAGCGAGGGGCGCCGCCGGTTCAAGGCCATCGCCGTCATCGCCGATACCGACGGGCCCTGCAGCCCCTGCGGCGCCTGTCGCCAGGTGATGAGCGAGTTCGGGCCCGACGCCCGGGTCATCCTGACCAACCTGAAGGGCGACACCTGGACCGGGTCTGTGCGGGATCTCCTCCCCGGGGCCTTTACGTCTGCCGATCTGCCCGGGGATGAGGAGGGGCGCGCATGAACGGGGCCCCCTTCCGCTCCGGTTTCTGCTCCATCGTGGGCCGGCCCAACGTGGGGAAGTCCACTCTGCTCAACGCGTTCGTGGCGGCGAAGCTGGCCATCATGTCGGACAAGCCGCAGACCACCCGCAACCGCATCCTGGGCGTGTACAACCGGCCCGACGCGCAGGTGGTCTTCCTGGACACGCCGGGCATCCACAAGCCGCGCCACCGGCTCGGGGAGTACATGAACAAGGTCGCCATCGGTACCATCCCCGAGGTGGACGTGGTGCTCTTCGTCGTCGACGGCTCGGTGCCCGAGCCCGGCGAGGGCGACCGCTACGTCGCCGACGTCGTGGCCCGCTCGGGCCGACCGGCGATCCTGGTGGTCAACAAGATGGACCGGGTGAAGCGGGGCGACTGGTATGCGGTGATGGACGCGTACAAGGCCCTGGCTCAGCCGGAGGCCCGCAGCGAGAACCCCGACCCCGGGGCGCCGACCATCGAATGGATCGACATCGTGCCGGTGTCGGCGCTGGAGCACAAGAACATCGACGCGCTGCTGGACCTGATCGTGCAGCAGATGGAGGAAGGGCCGAAGTACTACCCCGAAGACATGATCACGGACCAGCCGGAGCGCTTTGTGATCGCGGAGTTCATCCGGGAGAAGATCCTGCAGCTCACCCGGGACGAGGTGCCGCACTCGGTGGCGGTGGAGGTGGAGGAGCTGCAGCGCCGCCCGACCGGTACCGTCTACGTCAGCGCCTCGATCTACGTGGAGCGCGAGAGCCAGAAGGGCATCATCATCGGCAAGCGCGGCGCCATGTTGAAGGAGATCGGCGCCCGGGCGCGGCAGGACATCGAGCAGATGCTGGGCTCCAAGATCTACCTGGAGCTGTTCGTGAAGGTGAAGGAGGACTGGCGGAACAAGGAGTCGGTCCTGCGGAGCCTGGGGTACCGGGAGGAATAGCCGCGCGCGGGGCGACGGGACGTGCGGAGGTCGCTTGATCCTGTGGGGAGGGCGGCCTCCGTTTGGTTGAGGCCGCAGCGGGGCGAACGCCGCCGGGCCGCCGGTTCCCTGACGCCGTGAGGACGGCTCGCATCGTGTGCGCACCAGTCTGCGAATCTTGACACCAGAGGAGAGGGTGACGCCCCATGGAAAACTTCGTGTTCCACAATCCCACCAGACTGATCTTCGGCCGCGGGCAGCTGAGCCGCCTGCGCGACGAGCTGGAACCCTACGGGAAGCGGGTGCTCCTGGTGTACGGCGGCGGCTCCATCAAGCGCACCGGCCTGTATGACGAGGTCATGGCCATCCTGCGGGAGGCCGGCCGCACGGTGTTCGAGCTGCCGGGGGTGGAGCCCAATCCCCGGCTCACCACCGTCCATCGGGGCGTGGAGATCTGCCGGCGGGAGCAGATCGACTTCATCCTCGCCGTCGGCGGCGGCAGCGTGCTCGACTGCGCCAAGGCCATTGCGGTGGGCGCCCGGTACGACGGCGACATGTGGGACATCGTCACCAGGAAGGCGGAGGCGACGGGCGCCCTGCCCTTCGGCGCGGTGCTCACGCTGGCGGCCACCGGGTCGGAGATGAACCCCACCTCGGTGATCACCAACTGGGAGACCCAGCAGAAGCTGGGATGGTCCGCCAGGCCCTACACCTTCCCCGCCTTCTCGATCCTGGATCCCGTCTACACCTTCACGGTGCCCAGGGATCACACGGTGTACGGCATCGTGGACATGATGTCCCACGCGCTGGAGCAGTACTTCCACGCTGCGGACAACGCGCCCCTGATCGACCGCTGGATCGAGGACCTGCTGCGGACGGTCATGGAGGCGGCGCCCAAGGCGGTGGCCAACCCGGAGGACTACGAGGCCAGGGAGACCCTGCTGTTTTGCGGCACGATGGCCCTGAACGGCGTGCTCTCCATGGGCACCGACGGAGGCGACTGGGCCACCCACGCCATCGAGCACGCGATTTCGGCGGTGTACGATATCCCCCACGGCGGCGGGCTCGCCATCGTCCAGCCCAACTGGATGAAGTACTGCCTGGAGACCGACCCGGCTCGCTTTGCCCGCCTGGCGGTACGGGTCTTCGATGTGGCCCCGGCCGGCCGCACCGACCGGGAGGTGGGGCTCGAGGGCATCGAGCGGCTGCGGCAGTTCTGGAGCAGCCTCGGCGCACCGGCGCGGCTGGCCGACTACGGCATCGGCGACGACCAGATCGACCGGATGGCCGTCCTGGCCATGAAGGGCGGCACGACGGTGGGCCGGTTCCGCCCGCTGACGCCGGAGGACGTGGCCGCGATCCTGCGCATGTCGCTGTAGCTGCCGGGTCCGGACGCTTCTCATCCGCCGGGCTGGGGACCCGCCCCCGGGAGAGGCTCGGGGATGGGGGACTTCGTCCGCCATGAGACTCCAGAAACGAAGGCCGCCGGGAACCCCCCGGCGGCCTCTGCTGTATCAGTCCGCCCACACCACGATGCCTGTGGAGAGCGACACCCAGCCGTTCTCGCCCTGCTCCGTGCGGACCCACGCCCAGCAGTGCTGCTCGTCGCAGGTCCAGGCCTGGTTGAGCCTCACCGGCGCATCGGACAGGTCGGCGACGGCCAGCCGGGTGCCGGTGGGCAGGCACCGGATGATGCGGCCCTGCAGCGAGGGCTGCTCCCGCAGGTTCAGGCAGTCGCCCTGTGGGTCCTGCACGGCCAGCAGGTACGGGTCGGGGAAGGGAGGCTTCTGCACCGCGGCGGGCATGGGCAGCCCCCACTCGTTGCTGCTCTGGCCGATCAGCGGGTTGATGGTGAAGGCCACCTCCTGGCCGGAGGCGCCCCAGCGGGGGTTATCGATTCGCCAGTCGTCGCGCGCCGGCAGCTCGATGCGCCGGAGCACGGTGCCGGCGCCGTCCACGACGGCGAGGCCGGCGAGGAAGCGGTCGGGAGCGTCCGGGGACGGCTCCAGGCCGGCGCGCCAGACCAGCGGCGTGCCGGCGTGGGAAACCTCCGGCGCGGGCCGCAGGTCGCCGCCTTCCCGGGAGACCAGGAAGTTGCCGACCGCGGGGACCCGCAGGAGCAGGTCGGCGGCGTCCGCCGTCCATCCGCGGGCCCAGGCGTTCAGCACCCGGAAGAGCGGCCGGCCCGTGGCGAGGTCGGTCACCACGACGGCGTCCGCGAAGTGGCCCAGGTCGTCGTAGGATACGAGCAGCCGCCCGTCGGGTGAGGGCCTGGCCCCCTGCCCGGCCACCGGGTACTCCGCCAGCAGCTCTCCCTGCCACGAGTACAGGCGGACGATGGAACTCGCCCATACGTGACCGGTCGGTTCCATGCCTTGGACCAGGTAGCTGACCACCAGCTGATCGGCATGGGGCTGCAGTTCGGCGGAGACGACAGTCCCCTCCTCAGGCTCGGGCGGCCCGCCCAGGTCCCGGACCTTGCGGGTCGCCAGGTCCACCAGGTAGACCCGCACGTCGGCCGTGGTGTCCTCGATCTGGCCCTCGCGCGAGGTCGACAGCACCACCTGCGTCCCGTCCGGCGAAAAGGCCGCGCCGGCGGCCTGCTGCCCCCCGAGGTCTGCCGTGAGGGTCTGCAGCAGCCGGAACCGGCCGTCGGCCACGTGGAAGGTGAGCCGCTCCGCACGGTCCTGAACCGCCTCCAGCAGGAACCGGTCCGGCGCGGTCGCCCGCAGGCGGAGCTCGGCGGGCTGCCAGGAGAAGGCCTCGCCGGTCTCCCGGTTGACCCAGTAGATCCGACCGTCGCCCTGCAGCGTGATCCAGCGGCCGTCCTCGGAAAGCGCGTAATCGGTGTCTTCCGCCGCACGCCCCTTCAGCAGCCAGGTCTCGGCCCGGCCGGTGGACAGATCCACGATGTAGAATCCGGGGTTCGGAATCTCGAGGGTAGAGTCGTACACGCGGTGCTCGACCGCATCCGTCGCGCCCTCGACGGCCCACCGGGATGCTCTGTCCGCGCGCAGGGCGCAGCCCGTCACGGTCATCGCCGCCAGTACGGCCGCCGTCATCCGCCTCCAACCCATGTGCGCATCCTCCCGGGAGCTGCGGCCGGGACCGTCCCGGCCGATGCATTGGCGTTTCCCCCGCTCGCTGAATTTAACGTAACTTTTTGACGACGGTCAGAGGTGTGGAGTTCCCGCGTGCGCCCCGGCGCGGGGCACGGGCTGAGGCGGGCTTCGACCGCAGCCTGCCGGCATAGCATGATCGTATCCGGAATGCCCCACGGGAGGCGGAGCGCGATGCAGATTCACGTGGTCGAGCCCGGGCAGTCTCTCTACGCCATCGCCCGCATGTACAGCGTCACCCCCGAGTCCATCGCCCAGGCCAACCAGCTGAACGGCCTGCCCTACCTGGTGGTGGGCCAGGCCCTGGTCATCCCCATCACCGGCCGGTACTACTGGGTCCAGCCCGGCGAGTCCCTCTGGTCCATCGGCCAGCGGTTCGGCCTCGACCCGTCGGAACTGGCCCGCATCAACGGCATCCCCACCGGCGCCATGCTCCCCGTCGGCCTGCGGCTCTACATACCTCCCGCCCCGCGGCCGCGGACCGAGGTCAACGCCTACGTGGAGCCCTTCGGCGAGTCCGTCAGCGCGGGGCTGGTGGCCGCATCCCGGGAGGCCGCGCCCCACCTCACCTACCTGGCGCCCTTCAGCTTCCGGGTGCAGCGGGACGGGACGCTGCAGGCGCCGCCGCTGGACGATCTGCTGCAGATCGCCCGGGACGCGGGGGCTGTGCCCATGCTGGTGGTGACCAACCTGGAGGAGGGCGGCTTCAGCGACGAGCTGGGCCGGATCATTCTGAACGACCAGGCGGTGCAGGACCGGCTGCTGGGGGAGATCCAGCGGCTCATCCGGGAGATGGGCTTCCGGGACGTCCACTTCGACTTCGAGTTCCTGCGGCCCCAGGACCGGCAGGCGTACAACCGGTTCCTGCGGCGGGCGGCAGACCTGATCCACGGCGAAGGGGCCCTGATCTCCACCGCCCTGGCGCCGAAGGTGAGCGCCGGGCAGACGGGCCAGTGGTACGAGGCCCACGACTACGCCGCCCACGGGCAGACGGTGGACTTCGTCGTTCTGATGACCTACGAATGGGGCTACAGCGGCGGGCCGCCCATGGCCGTGTCCCCCATCGACCAGGTGCGCCGGGTCCTGGAGTTCGCCGTCACCCAGATCCCGCGGGAGAAGATCATGATGGGGCAGAACCTGTACGGCTACGACTGGACCCTGCCCTACCGGCCGGGGGGCGAGTACGCCCGGGCCATCAGCCCGCAGGAGGCGATCCGGCAGGCGGCCCGGCGGGGCGCGGCCATCGAGTTCGACACCCGGGCGCAGGCGCCGTTCTACCGGTACGTGGACGAGCAGGGCCGGACCCACGAGGTCTGGTTCGAGGACGCCCGCTCGATCCAGGCCAAGTTCAACCTGCTGAAGGAGCTGGGGCTCCGGGGCATCAGCTACTGGAAGCTGGGCCTGGACTTCCCGCAGAACTGGCTGCTCCTGGAGGACAACTTCACCGTCGCCAAGCGGGCGGGGTGACGCATCCGCCGCCCCGGCCGGGGAGACTAAAGGGAGGAGCCGATGGCAATGGGCCACGGCGGGAGGTGCGTCGATGCCTTCTCTTCCCACCCCGGCAGAGGGAACGCTCTGGTATGCCGAGTCCGGGCCGGCGGACGGCCGGCCCCTCTTGCTGCTGCATGCCGCGCTGCAGACCCACGAGTCCATGGCCCCCCTCGCGGAGGAGCTTGCGCCGCTGGGGCTCCGGCTGATCGCCGTCGACCTGCCCGGCCACGGCCGCTCCGCCCACGCCGGGCCGCTGACGATACGCACCATGGCTGACGCCGTCGCGGGCCTGATCGAGCGGCTCGGGCTGGACCGGCCGCTGGCGGCCGGATACAGCCTGGGCGGCATCGTGGGGATCGAGCTGGCCCTGCGCGGCCTGGTCTCGGGGCTCGTTGTCCTGGCGTCCCGGATCCAACCGGCCGGCGATGCCCGCGCCACCTTCGCCCCTGAGGCGATCCGCCGGCGCTCGCCGCTCTGGGCGAGGCAGCTGGCGGAGAAGCACACCGTCACGCCCTGGGAAGCGCTGGCCGCCGCCCTTGGTGAGGAACTGGCCTCCTGGCCGGGCTTCGACCCGCAGGCCCTCGCGGCGCTTTCCGTTCCCGTGCTGGTGGTGCAGGGCGACCGGGACCAGATGGTGCCGTTGGAGCAGGGGCAGGAGCTGGCGCGGCTGGCGCCGCAGGGGCGGTTCTGCCTGGTGCCCCGTGCCGGCCATCCCGAGCTGCTCTACCGGGCCGACGCCCGGGCGGCGGTGCGCGCATTTCTCGCGAGTTTCCTGGCGTAGATGGTTGCATCTGCCCGCCAAGGTGTTTACAATGCCAAAGGACGTTTCGGATGCGGGGCGCCCTGGCTGAAAGGGCGCCCCTTCCAGTGAGCGCATCGATCGGAGGTGGTGAAGAGCATGGATGCCGGGCCAAGTCGGAGTCTGGATTGGCATGCTTTGCGGAATCCTGTAGGAGGCCCGCCCATACTCACAGCCCTCCGGTGCGAACCGCCGCTCAGGGGGAGGTCTGCCGCCGCGCGCCGGCGGTAGGCTTCGCCCGGTCCGGTTGTTCCTGCGCTTCGCCACGGCTGTGCGGGCCTCCGCATGGCCGTCTTCTCTTTTCGGGGGAGGCGGCAAGCTCCATACGAAAGGGAGGCGAGGCCAGTGAACCAGGAACTGATCGGAACCCTGGACCAGACCATCGTTCTGCTGCAGCAGCACCGGTTGGACGAGCTGCGGGAGCTGCTCTCGGAACTCCACCCGGCCGACCTCGCCGAGGTGCTGCAGGAGCTTGAGGAAGAGGACCGGACGGCCGTGGTGCAGCTGCTGGCCGGGCCCACCGCGGCCGAGGCCATCAGCGAGCTGGAGCCGGAGGAGCAAGCGGAGCTGGTCACCGCGCTGCCGCCCGCGCAGGCCAAGGCCATCCTGGACGAGATGTCCGCCGACGACGCTGCGGACCTGTTCGCCGAGCTGGACCCCGAGAAGGCCGGCGCCCTGCTGGACCTGATGGCCCAGGAGGAGGCCACCGACGTCCGCGAGCTGCTCGGCTTCCGCGAGGACTCGGCCGGCGGCATCATGACCACCGAATTTGTGGCGGTGCAGGCGCACCGCACGGCCGCCGAGGCCATCGAGCAGCTCCGCCGGGAGGCGCCGTCGGCCGAGACGGCGTACTACGTCTACGTGATCGACGCGCAGGAGCGGCTGGTCGGCGTGCTCTCGCTGCGCGAGCTGATCGTCGCCCCGCCGGAGACCGAGGTGCGCGCGATCATGCGCACCAACCCCGTCTCGGTGCACGTCAACGAGGACCAGGAAGAGGTTGCCCGGGTCGTGCAGAAGTACAACCTGCTGGCCGTGCCCGTCGTCGACGACCAGGGGATCCTGCGGGGCATCGTCACGGTCGACGACGTCATCGACGTCCTGGAGGAGGAGGCCACGGAGGACATCTACCGGGCCGGCGGCGTCTCCGAGGCGGAGTACGAGACCGACCTGGAAGGCGCGATCTGGCCCTCGGTGCGGGCGCGCCTGCCCTGGCTGCTCGGGCTGCTCTTCCTGAGCCTGGTCACCGGCAAGGTGATTGAGCACTACACCCCGCTGCTCAACCAGTTGGTGGCGCTGGCGACGTTCATCACGACCATGGCCGGCGGTGCCGGCAATGCCGCCACCCAGGCCCTGACGGTGATGGTGCGCGGCCTGGCCACCGGCGAAGTGGAAGGCAGGCAGGTCTGGCTGGTGGTGTGGCGGGAAACCCGCATCGGACTTGTCGTCGGCCTGGTCTGCGGAGCGGCCTTGGGGGTCACCGCCGCTGTATGGCACGGCTCGCCCTGGGTCGGCCTGATCGTCGGGCTGGCTCTCACCATCAACCTGATGCTGGCCAAGGCGGCCGGCTCGCTGGTGCCCGTCATCATCCAGCGGCTCGGGCTGGATCCGGCGGTGGCCTCCGGCCCCTTCATCGCCACCATCACGGACACCTTCTCCATGCTGGTGTACTTCACCATCGCCTCGCTGTTGCTCCACGCGGTGTTCTGAACGGACGGCTGCAATTCGGCGCGAGGAGGTTGGTACACATGGCCCACCTGTTCGATCCCTTCACGCAGAAGTCGGTCACCCTGCGCAACCGCATCGTCATGTCGCCCATGTGCATGTACGTTGCGGGCGCCGACGGCGTCGCCACCGACTGGCACCTGGTCCACTACGGCACCCGGGCGGTGGGCGGTGCCGGCCTGATCATCACCGAGGCCACGGCCGTGGAGCCCCGGGGGCGCATCTCCGAGGGCGACCTGGGGCTGTGGAACGACCAGCAGGCCGAGGCTCTGGCCCGGATCGCCCGCTTCGTCCACGACCAGGGCGCCGCCTTCGCCATTCAGCTGGCCCACGCCGGCCGGAAGGCCTGGACCCCGCGCAAGGGCCAGGGGCCGGAGCCCGCGGTGGCGCCCAGCGCGCTCCCCTTCGACACGGACTGGGTAACGCCGCAGGCCCTGGATGCCGAGGGGATCGACCGGGTGGTGGCCGCCTTCGGGGCGGCGGCCCGGCGGGCGGGGGAGCTGGGCTGCGACCTGGTGGAGATCCACGCCGCCCACGGTTACCTGCTGCACGAGTTCCTCTCGCCGCTCACCAACCGGCGTACCGACGAGTACGGCGGCCCGCTGGTGAACCGGGCCCGCCTCCTGCGGCGGGTGTTCGAGGCCGTGCGGGAGGCATTCCCCGCCGACCGGCCGGTCTGGGTGCGCATCTCGGCCACCGACTGGGTGGAGGGCGGCTGGGACATCGCCGAGTCGGTGGAGCTGGCCCGCATGATGAAGGCGTGGGGCGTGGACCTGGTGGACGTCTCCACGGGCGGCAATTCGCCCCTGCAGCGGATCCCTTCCATCGGTCCCGGCTACCAGGTGGCCTTCGCCGAGCGGATCCGGCGCGAGGCCGGGATCGCGACCGGCGCGGTGGGGCTGATCACCACCCCCGAGCAGGCGGACTCCGTCGTGCGCACCGGTCAGGCGGACGTGGCGCTGCTGGGCCGGGAGCTGTTGCGCAACCCGTACTTCCCCCTGGCGGCGGCCCACCGGCTGGGACATGAGGTGACGTGGCCGGAGCCGTACGTGCGGGGCAAATTCCGGCGGTGATGCAGGAGGTCACGCGGTGAGCTGGATACTGCTTGGCGTGGCGGGCGCCGCAGGGGCGGTGGCCCGCCTTCTGGTCGGCGGCTGGGCGCGCGGCCGGTCCGGCCCCCGTCCGTTCCACTGGGGCACCTTTGCCGTGAACGTCACGGGGGCGTTCCTGCTGGGGCTGGTCACCGGCCTGGGGACCGGCCGCGGGCTCCTCTCCGCGGAGGTGAAGCTCGTCCTGGGCACGGGCTTTCTCGGCGCCTACACCACCTTCTCGACCTGGCAGCTGGACCTGTACCAGGCCCTGCGCCGGGGCGACGCGACGACCGCACTGCTGAACCTGGCGCTGAGCGCCGGACTCGGCCTCCTGGCGGCGTGGACCGGCCTGGCCGTGGGGTGGGGGCGATGAGCAGGTCGACCCTGGCGGCCGTCGCCGCCGCGGGCGCTCTGGGCGCCCTGGCCCGCCATCTTCTCGGCGGCTGGCTGACGGCGCTTCTGCCGGGGCCCTTTCCGGCCGCGACGCTGATCATCAACCTGCTGGGCACCCTGCTGCTGGGGTTCGTGACCGGGTACGGCATCGAGCGCGGGCGCCTGCCGGAGGCCTGGCGGGTACCGGTCTCTGTCGGCTTTCTCGGTTCGTTCACCACCTTCTCCACCTGGGCGGTCGACACGGTGCTCCTCTTTGAGGCCGGCCACCGCACGCCAGCGGTTGCCAACGTCGCCCTCAGCCTGGCTCTGGGGCCGGTTGCCGCCTGGGCCGGGCGCACGGCGGGAGTTCGGTACCGCCCGGCGCAGCCGGGGCGATGAGAGGTCCGCCATTGCCACCTCCTGGCAGGAGGGGACCACACGGGTGTGGAAGTGTTACGATGATCGGGCAACCGGTCAGAGAGAGGAGGCGATCCCCGTGAACCAGGCAATGGAAGCGGCGCTGAACGAGCAGATCAACCTGGAACTGAGCTCGGCCTACACCTACCTCGCCATGGCGGCCTACTGCGAGTCCATCAACCTTCCCGGCACGGCGCACTGGCTGCAGGTTCAGGCGAAGGAAGAGCTGGAGCATGCGATGAAGATCTACGAACACGTCAACGACAGGGGCGGCCGGGTGGTCCTGAAGGCGATCCCAGAGCCCGTGCAGGACTACGCCTCCCCGGTGGCCGTGTTCGAGGCGGTGCTGGCCCACGAGCAGAAGGTCACGGAGTCGATTCACAAGCTCTACGCCCTCGCGGTGGCGGAGAAGGATTACGCTTCGCTGCCCTTGCTCCACTGGTTCATCGAGGAGCAGGTGGAGGAGGAGAAGAGCGCCGACGAGGTGCTGCAGAAGTTCCGCATGGCCGGCGAGAGCAAGAGCGCGCTGCTCTTCCTGGACAGCAAGCTGGGCAAGCGGGACGAGGAGTAAGCCCCGCGGACGCGGCAGGGCTGTTCCCCAGCCTCACCACGGCTGAGGAACAGCCCGCTTCGTTTTTTCGGAGACCCGCACCCGTTCAGATCCAGCGACCGGCCACGGCCAGCAGGCGCTCGACGTAGTGGCGGATGTCGAACCAGCGGCGGTCGACCTCCACCCGCACCCGCTGCTCCACCATCTCGATGGCCTGGCGGGGGTTCAGGGCGTCGTAGCGGGGGTGGTATACCTCCGTCCAGGGCGGCAGGTCCGGGCGGCCCGCCGGGGCGATGGGGGTCGCCCCGAGCAGGTACGCCTCGTAGAGGGCCAGGGTGAGGCTGCCGCCGGTGGTGACGGAGATGGCCGCCTGCGCCCGGGCCAGCAGCCGGTAGTAGTCCTCATGGGGGAGCCGGCCCACCTCGATGCCCATCTGCCGCCACAGCTCCACCGGATAGTAGGAGAGCGGGTCCACCGGCGAGGCGATGAAGACCCGGTAGCCCCGGTCCATCAGCTCGAAGGCCATCCGCACCGACAGGTAGGGCTGGTAGAACTCGTTGAGCCGGCCGGGGAAGACCACCAGCCTCTCGCGATCCGGGCCGGGCTTCAGCTCGGCGATCACCCGGTTGATCAGGGTGTGGTCGTAGGGGAAGCCGGCGGCGACCACCTGGGCGCGCGACCCCGCGGGCAGGTACCGCTCGCCCCAGGGCACCATGGACGGGTTGGTGACCAGGATCGCCGCCAGGGAGGGGTGGCTGTAGATCCAGAGGTCGGCCGGGTCGTAGGCGTTGGTGAAGGGGTTCCAGATGTCGTGCTCGTGGATGATGACGTGCTCCGGCGGCTCGGCCGCCTCCAGCAGCTGCTTCTGCACCGTGTACCGGGTGAAGAACACCGGCCCCCGGGGCCGTTCGGGCATGCGGGGCGAGTAGTCGTAGGGCACCCCGGCCTCGTCCAGCCCCATGCGGAGCCCGGCGAGGAAGTTGGGGTACCAGGCGGTGGGATCGTGGGGATCGTAGACCACGTGTAGCACGGTCATCATCCTTTCCGAGACGGTTCGTCACCTGGTGGTTGCCTGGCGCCTCAGGATGCGGGCGTCGACCGCGAGCAGCAGCGCGGTGTAAGCCAGCATCACCGCGGCGTGCTGCGCCACCGGCACCGGCGCACCGGTCCAGCCGCCCCACATCAGCTCCTGGACCGGCCGCGTGGGGAGCCACCGCATCACTTCTGCGATGGCCAGGCCGGAGTCCTGCCAGGGGATGATGGTCCCGCCGACCAGCACGGCCAGCACCGGCGTCCGGTAGAGGGAGGAGGTCTTCAGGTCCCGGGCCACGATGCCTACCAGGGCGCCGGACGCGGTGGCGAAGCCGATGGCGAGGGCGATGCCCAGCAGGAGCACCAGCGGCGCTCCGGGCGGCCGCCGGAAGACGAGCAGGATCAGGACGCTCATCGAGGCGGCCAGCGCCACGCCCACGAACGCCTTGGCGCCGATGATCTCCAGGGGCCGGACCGGGGTGACCAGCAGGGCCTCGAGGGTGCGCCGTTCTTTCTCCTCCACCAGGGAGTTGACCGTCATCTGCCAGATGCCGGAGTAGATGGAGACGATCAGGACCACGGGGAGGAAGTCGGCCGTACCCTCCCCATCGAGGGCGTAGATGGCCGCCATGCCCAGCATCATCGCCACGTACATCAGGATGCGGCGGTTGCGCTTCAGCGCCCACAGCTCGCCGCGGACCAACCAGACAAAGCGCATCAGCAGCCCCTCCTCGTCAACTGGATGAAGGCGTCGGTCAGGGAGGGGCCGTGCCGTGCCTTCAGCTCGGCGGGGGTCCCGCAGGCGATCATCCGCCCCCGCTGCAGGATGCAGACCCGGTCGCAGAGGGCCTCCACCTCGGCCATGTCGTGGCTGCTCAGCAGGATCGTGATCCCCTGGCCGCGCAGGTTGCCGATCAGCCGGTGCAGATCGTCGGTCGCCAGCGGGTCGAGGCCCGACGTGGGCTCGTCCAGGTACAGCAGCCGGGGCCCGTGCAGGAGGGCCCGGGCCAGGGCCACCCGCTGGCGCTGCCCCTTGGAAAGCCGGCCGGCCAGCCGGTCCCGCAGGTCGGCGATGTCCATCTGAACCATCGCGTCGCGCACCGCCTGCTCCCGGACGCCGAAGAGGCCTGCGAAGAGCAACAGGTTTTCCCGGACGGTGAGGCTGTCGTAGAGCAAGCCGCCGTCCAGGACCACCCCCATCTGCCGGCGGACCGGCTCGCCGCGCTGCCAGGGATCCAGCCCGGCCACCCGCACCTGGCCCTGGGTGGGTCTGGCCAGGCCCGCCACCAGCCGGAGGGTGGTCGTCTTGCCGGCGCCGTTGGGGCCCAGCAGCCCGAAGATCTCGCCCTCGTGAACCTCCAGGGTCAGGTCCTCCAGAGCCGTCACCGGGCCATAGCGTTTGGTCACGTGAAGCAGTTCGATCACGCCTCTCACCTCGGCCCCATTTTGCCGGAGCGCGGGAGGCGCATCACTCTTTGGACGACGACCGGTACGGCGCCAGGACCAGTGGTGCCGCGGCGGGGACGAGTGGTGCAGGCAGGCGGACGACCGGTGCACGGCCGGGGCGGGCGGGGCGGCCGACGGCGGCGCGTTCACCATCCCAGCAGTTCTTTCAGCTCCGCCACGCGGTGCTTGCTCAGCGGGACGTCGCTGCCGTCCTTCATCCGCAGGGAGAAGCTGCTGCGGGTCCAGGGGATGATCTCCTTCACGTGCGCGAGATTGACGAGGTAACCGCGGTGGGCCCGGAAGAAGCCGTGCGGGGCCAGCCGCGCCTCCAGCTCGGCGAGCGTGAAGGAGGCGGTCCAGTCTCCCTCATCCGTGTGCAGGTAGACGCCCTTGTCCTGGGCGTAGGCGTACAGGATCTCCGCCGGCGAGAACAGTACCACACGCTCGTCGCGGCGGGCGGCGATCTGCGCCACGCGGGGCGGGACTTGCCCGGCGTCCGGAACGCGACCGGTCACGTCGGCCCGGTCCGAGCCGTCCCGGGCTGCGCCGCGGCGCTCCGCATCGGGCGCCGCCGGGGATTGGCCGGCGCCGACGAGCCGGCCGCGCTCCAGGTAGCAGACGCGGGTCGCGGCGCGCACGGTGCGGGGATGGCCGAACGTGGTGAGCAGGATGCCCTTGCCCTCTTCGGCCAGGGCGCTGAGCGCGGCCTGGATGATCTCGGCGCTCTCCAGGTCGCTGTCTCCCAGCGGTTCGTCGAGGACGAGGAGGGCAGGGTCGTGCAGCAGCGCCCGGGCGATGCGCAGCCGGGCCGCCTCGCCCGGCGACAGGTCGGCACACAGCCGGTGAGCGACCGGTGCCAGCTCCAGCGCCGCGGCCACCTCCTCCGCGCGCCGCCGGGGCAGCGACCAGAGGCCCGCAAAGAGCGCCAGCGTCTCCGTCACGGTGTGGTATGGGGCGAGCCCCCAGGCTGCTCCCGCGAAGCCCACCTTCGCCCGGGCCTCGGGGGTGTCCGGACGGCAGCCGCAGATGCGGACGTGGCCGCGGGAGGGAGACTCCTTCCCTGCCAGCAGCCGCAGCAGGGGATCCTTGCCGTTGCCGTGACTGCCCACCAGGGCCAGCGACTCGCCGGCGGATACGGTCAGGCTGAGGCCGTGCAGTCCGTCCGGGTGGTGCAGGTCGGCGATTTCCAGCAGTGTCGTCAACATTATCACCCGTGCATTCCTTCGCTTCCCCGGAGCCGTTTCCTCCACCGGTCAGGCCATACCGCGAGGGGGTATACCGGCGTCTCTAGAGCAGGAGACTAGTCCACCAGCCGGCCGCGCGGCCGGACGAGAGAAGGAGGGAACGGCCCATGCAGCGGCTGACCGCAGAGACCTTCGATGAGGCCGTGCGGGAGCACCCGCACCTGATCGTGAACTTCACCGCCGACTGGTGTCCGGACTGCCGGCGGATCAAGGACGCCTATGCCGGCTTCCCGGAGCGGTTCCCGGAGATCGCGTTTGCGGTGGTCGACACCGAGGAGAGCCCGGACCTGGCCGAGCGGTTCGACGTGCGGGGCATCCCGTCGCTGTTGGTCTTCCGCGACGGCGAGCTCATTGACCGGCTCTACAGCCGGGACGCCAAGACCGTGCAGCAGGTGGAGGCGTTCGTGACCCGCCAGCTGCCGGTGTCCTCCTAGCCAGAGCCGGGGGGAACCGCGGCGCTTTCCTCAGGAGCAGCATACATAGACCTGGTGGGCGCGCCGACGGGCGGGCCCCGAGACGCGGACAGGGGATGAGGCCGTGGAACTGGGCATCTACACCTTCGTGGAGACGACACCGGATCCCGTGACCGGCGCGCGCCTGAGCCCGGAGCAGCGGATCCGCAACCTGCTGGAGGAGATCGAGCTGGCCGACCAGGTGGGGCTGGACGTCTTCGGCATCGGCGAGCACCACCGCCCCGAGTACGTCTCCTCGGCCCCCGCGGTGATCCTGGCGGCCGCGGCGGCCCGCACCAGGCGCATCCGGCTGACCAGCGCGGTCACCGTGCTCAGCTCCGACGACCCGGTGCGGGTCTTTCAGCAGTTTGCCACGCTGGACCTGATCTCAGGCGGGCGGGCCGAGATCATGGTGGGGCGCGGCTCCTTCATCGAGTCGTTCCCGCTCTTCGGCTGCGACCTGAACGACTACGACGCGCTCTTCGCCGAGAAGCTGGACCTGCTGCTGCGGCTGCGGGAGTCCGAGCACGTCACGTGGGAGGGCCGGTTCCGGCCTCCGCTAACGGGCCAGGGGGTCTATCCCCGGCCGGTGCAGCAGAAGATCCCCGTCTGGGTGGCGGTGGGGGGCACCCAGTACTCGGCCGCGCGGGCCGGCGCCCTGGGCCTGCCCATGGCCCTGGCGATCATCGGCGGGCTGCCGGAGCGGTTCAGGCCGCTGGCGGAGCTGCACCGGAAGGCGGCGGTGATGAACGGCCACGAGCCGCCCGCGCTCAGCATCAACTCCCACGGCTTCATCGCCGACCGGTCGCAGGACGCGGCGGACCTGGCCTTCCCGGCGTTCAAGGCCGTGATGGACCAGCTGGGCCGTGAGCGGGGCTGGCCGCCCATGACCCGGGCGCAGTTCGAGGCGTCCCGCAGCCTGCGGGGGGCCGACTTCGTCGGCAGCCCTCAGGAGGTGGCGGAGAAGATCCTGTACCAGCACGAGCTCTTCGGGCACCAGCGGTTCCTGCTGCAGCTGACGGTCGGGAGCCTGCCGCACGACAAGGTGCTGCGGGCGATCGAGCTGTTCGGCACGCAGGTCGCTCCCGTGGTGCGGAAGGCGGTTGCCCGGAAGCAGGGGAAAGCATAGGCAATCAACGACCGGGCCCTGCGGCGCCGTCCGCAGGGCCCGTGGCTACTTGGGGCTGATGCGGTACCAGATGCGCTTCAGGAACCCCCGGGCGTCGGGGGCGTCCACCTGGCGCACAATGGTCGGCCGGCTGCCCGTGCACCGCCACTGGTACACGGTGGCCCGGCCCGTCACGACGGCCGGGATCGAATCGGCCCCCGGGTTCGCGCGGCAGAACCGCCACATGGCGGCCCTCGGGATCCGGCGGGTGTCCGCCTTCTCCTGGCAGGGCAGGTTGGCGCCGACGAAGCAGGCGTACACGTGGCCGCCCATGCACCGCCAGAAGGTGGACCGGCGGAGCGGGTCCCGGGGCGCGTCCTCGGGCAGGCCCGCGGCCCGGATGAGCCCCTCGATCACCGCGTCGGGCACCGGCGGCCCCGTCCAGCGGTGGTCGGGCCGGTCGACCGTGCCCACCGCGGCGCAGTAGGCGAAGGGGTCGGCCTCCTGCGCCGCCGCAGGGCGGCCGGGCCGGACGAGCAGGAGGGGGATGAGGAGGAGAAGGGTGACGACGGTGCGCACCCGCGTGCTGAGATCCATGACCAACCACCTCCCTTTCATTCTTCCCCCTGCGCCCGCGCGGTACGCGCGGCGCGGAGCACAGGGGCGCCCCGCCAGTCCCGGGACTGGCGGGGCGCCGCCGCGTGCAGAGACCATCACTTTTCCGTCAGCAGGCCGAGGAAGCTGGTGCCGAACTCCGGCGCCGGGGCGCCCAGGTGCTCGCACACCGTGGCCGCCACGTCGGCCATGGTGTCCCGGACCCCGAGGGCGGCCGGGCGGAAGCCGGGGCCGAAGGCCAGAAGCGGCACCTGCTCCCGGGTGTGCAGGGAGTGGCCGATCAGCGGGTCGTTGCCGTGATCCGCCAGGATGATCAGCAGGTCCCCGGGGCGCAGGCGGTCCAGCAGCCGGGCGATGCCGCGGTCGGCCCGGGCCAGGACCTCCGCGTAGCGGACCGGGTCCTGCTCGTGGCCCATGAGGTCGGTCTCCTGCACCGTCGCGGCGATGTAGCCGCCGTCGGGCATCTGCTCCAGCTGCTCCAGCACCTGCTCCAGCACGGCTTCGGTGTCCACCACCGGGTCCCGCCAGCGGGCGGAGGGGCACTCCACCACGTCGGCCATCTTGCCGATCATCGCCACGGGGAGCCCGGTGGACGCCACAAGTTCCGGCGCCTGGACGGCGGGATCGATGCCGTAGCCCAGATGGCGCACCCGGTAGTGCTCGTTGTAGATGTGCAGCTCCGGCGTAACCACGCCGGTCTGACCGGCCGGGGTGATGCGCGTGTGGGCCAGGATGTCCTCCACGGTGATGCCGACGCCGCCCAGGGCGATCACCCGGCTCACCTGCACTACCTGGCGGACGCGCCGGCCCACCTCCAGGATCCGCTCGAAGGGCACCGTGTCCAGCGGACCGGTCACGTTGTAGATGCGGCCAGGGTCGGTCTCCAGGTTGTCCCCCACCAGGATCTGCCCGTCCACCAGGAGGGCGGAGCCTCCCGGCAGGGCGTCCTCGACCCGGTGGCCGGCCTGCTCCAGGTGGGCCCGGACCTGGCCGGCCACCGTGGAGAACAGGGAGATCACGGGCCGGAGGGGCCGGTTTCCCTGGATCTCGTTGTGGCCGGCAAAGGTGTCAGCGCCCCAGTGGGCCAGGTTGCAGCGGCCCCACGCGGCCAGCGGCGGGCCCGCCGGCTCCAGCCCCGCCTCGGGGGCGATGTGGGGCAGCCCCAGCCGCACCAGGCTGGGAATCCGCAGGGCGCCCTGGGACCTGACCAGGCTGGCCAGGGTGTGGGCGCCCGCGTCCCGGGGCTGCACCTGCTCCACGTCCGCCATGGCCCCGACGCCGAAGCCGTCAAGCACCAGTACAATCGCTCGCTTTGCCATACCGACACCTCGTTTCATCTAGATCGTGAGGTCAAGAGGTCGGTTCGCCCGGTCGTAGAGGCCGGCGAGCCGCGGGGCGCCCTGCTGGATGCCCTCCACCAGGGCGAGGTTGGCCCGGGCAATGAACGCCTGCGTGCGGAACGCGGCGACGACCGGCTCTCCCTCCCGGGCCAGGGGATCGTCCAAAGCCAGGTAGTAATCGATGTTCTCGGCCGCGGGGCGGTGGAGGGGGGCCCGGCGCAGGGCAGTCCCCACCAGCGCGTTCTGCATGTGGCCCCGCGGGTAGCTGCCGCCGCCGTAGACGTAGGCCCGGCCGCCGTAGGTGTGGGAGACCTCCGTCAGGTAGATCATCGCCGGCAGTTCGGGCTGGTCGGAGACGGCGTGCAGCGGGGTGGTGCCGGTGATGGCGTGGCCCGGCTCGCCGTGGGTCGCCCCTGCCTGCCGCAGGAGCGGCAGCGTGGCGGCGCAGGTGAGGGAGGGGGCGTTCACCTGGGCGATTTCCATCCCCAGCTCGTCCCGCAGCAAGGCGGCGGCCCGGGTCACTGCCTCCAGGTTGGGGGTGGCAACGGGCCGGCCGTCCTCCGCCACCAGGCAGGGGAAGGCGGTGACCCCCGCCACCCGCACCCCGGGCAACCGGCTGATCGCCAGGGCCACCGCGGGCAGCTCCCCGAGGGGGATTCCCCCTTCCTGGCCAGGGTACAGGCAGCCGGAGGCCACCCGCAGCAGCACATCCTGCCGGAGCCCCAGCCCGACAGCCGCATCGCTCACCGCCCTGGCCTGGGCGAGGCCGAAAACCGTCATCACCTCCGGCCGCCAGGAGAGCACCTGCGGCAGGAAAGCCCGGGGGATCTGAACCAGGTGGCCCACGTGGCCGAGCGCGACGCCCGCCTCGCGGAACGCCCTTGCGTCGTCGATGTCCACCGCCACGCCCCGGGGAATCCCGGCCTCGGCCACCGCGGCGATCACCTGCGGGTTGCGGTTGAGCTGCTTGGACATGAAGTAGAGCTGAATCCCTTCCCGCCGGGCCGCTTCGGCCAGCGTGCGGGCGTTGTTCCGAATGGCATCCAGATCGAGTACATAGGTGTTGGGCGGCAGCCGCCCCTCGGCGTGGAAACGCAGGGCCGCGTCGATCAGCCGGGGGTTGCGGCGCGCGGTGACCTCGAGGAACATCGACTTCTCTCCTCTCGGGCCGAACCTCAGGCGACGGTCAGGATCCGCCGCGGGTTCAGCACCAGCATCTGTTCCAGCTCGGCCTCGCTGACGCCGGCGGCCCGGAGCGCGGGCACCAGCCGGTCGAAGAGGTAGCTGTAGCCGTACCCCCCGTTGGCCTTCAGGTGGGAGCGCCGGGTCACGTCCATGGAGAGGACCACCCGGTCGGCCAGGCCCCTCTCCAGCATGCCGGTGATCAGGCGGACCCGCACGGCGTCCGGCATGTAACTCTCCTTGCCGGCGGTGTCATAAGCCACCGTGGCGCCCCGCCGGGCCAGGGCGACGTGGGTCTCCAGGTCGTCGGTCAGGTCCTGGTGGCCGATTACCACCCGGGCCGGGTCGACCCCCAGGGACTCCAACAGGTCCAGCTGCTCCAGCCCCATGGTCCCCAGGGTGCAGTGGGTGGAGATGGGCAGGCCGGTCCACTTGTGCACCAGGGCCACGGCCCGGAAGACCTTGGCCTCGTCCGGCCGGATCTCGCTCTTCGAGGTGCCGATCTCGGCCAGGATCCCCGGCTTGACGTCGGTGCCGTCCATCCCCTCCTGGATGTCCCGCATCAGCAGTTCCGCGAGCTCCTCCGCGGAGCGTTCGGCCACGTAGGGCGGGTGGTAGGCCTGCTGGTAGAAGCCGGTGGCGGCCACTACCTGCAGCCCGGTCCGGCGGGCGACCTCCCGGAGCAGTTCCGGCCGGCGCCCCATGCCGTGGCAGGTGACCTCCACCAGCGCCCGGCCACCGGCCCGCTGCAGGTGCGCCACCTCCTCACAGGCCAGGTCCAGGTCGTCCAGCACGGTGTCCGGATCCTTCTTCCGCCCGGAGAGGTCGATGAACAGGTGCTCGTGCATCAGCGTGGGACCGAGTTCCTTCGGGTCCAGGGGGCCGAGAACGGTCATGATATGGGCCATGCGGCAAACCTCCCCGGTGTTGGTGTTCGCGGTCAGGGAAGCTGAAAGAAGTAACGCTCAAAGAGCGGGGGCATTCGCAGGGATGGGGCCAGCAGGTCCGCCGCGGCCAGGGCGCGGGCGGCGCCCACGGGGCCGGGCGGGCCGGCCAGGATCAGGCCCGAGGAAAGGCGGGGAACCGGCAGGGCAATGCCCGTGCAGCCCACGAGGTTCAGTGCCCGCAACAGGTACTTGCCGCCCCGCGCCTGCAGCGCAGCGCCGGGCGGGCCCAGCGAGCCCACCACGGAATCCCCCAGGCCGAACAGGTCCACGGGCCCTTCCAGCGTGACGGCCAGGTCGGCCGTGGCCCAGATCTCCCGCAGCAGGGCCATGGCGCGCTCCCTCGCCGCAATGCCCGTCATGTCCACGGCGACCGGTTCCGCCCCGGCCGCCCAGAGGGGACGGAGGTAAGGTTCCAGTTCCGCCGCCATGTCCGCCCCGTCGGGCAGGGTTACGGAGCCCGGGCGGGGCAGCGCAACCCGCAGTCCCGCGAGCGGTGCCGCAGGCGGCTCCGCGGCACCGGAGGCCCGCAGCAGGGCGCGGAAGCCCGTGCGGGCGGTGGGCCAGTCCCGGGCGATGACGCCCAGGGCGGGCCGAAACGCAAAGCCGTCCGTGGAGACGCGTTCCACCGGACAGGTGAGGCCGAGGCCGGAACCGATGATGCCGGCCAGGCCGGTGGCGGCGGCAGGGCCCAGCACCGAGCCTCCGCCGTCGGTACCCACACACAGGTCGATGATGCCGAGCAGGATGTTGACCGGGCCGCCGCTGGTGGACCCGGTCATGGGCCTGCCGGTGAGCGGGTTGAGCAGGCCGGTGTCGACCGCCCTCCCGCCCGGCGCCGCCCGGTCCACCGTCAGCCACGCCAGGCCGGGCTCGGCGGCCAGCCGCCGGCGCAGCTCATCGCCGATGGCGGGGGTGTCCTTGATGCCGAGGCGGAGAACCTCATTCCCCGGATCGGTCGCATCCGCGCCGGGCGCCAGCGAGGCGACGGAGCGCCCCAGATGGGCGCGGGCGGCCGCCAGAGACCGGCGCCACCGGGTGATCACAGCCCATCCGGCCGGACCAGCGTGATCAGGTGCGCGGTGAGGTAGCCGACCTCGGCCTCCGGCACCCTGGCGCCCAGCCGGCGCCCGGCCTCCCCGGCCACGACCTCGTTGACGAACGCCCACTCCTCGGGGTAGGCCTTCACCTCGGCCAGCCCTTCCGACACCATCTCATCGATGGCCTGGCCCGAGCGCAACCGCTCCAGGGCCACCGCCAGGTGGGTGGTGAACATGGCGCCGTTCTCCTCGGTCACGGTCATGTCGTAACGCTCTTCCACCCGCTTCAGGATCCATCGGGTCAGTTCCGCAACCTCCGGGCTGATCTGCCCGCTCTCCTGCAGCAGACGGAGCCGCATTTCCAACGACAACGGACTCACTCCCTGGTCTTCCGGCCTGCAGGCCGCTAGCTAGTATGAGGGTATTCGCTTGCCCTCCAGCACCTCGTTCTGGACGCGGCGCACGAGGGCGGGGTCGATGATCTCCGGCAGGAGCCGCTCCAGATCGGGCCGGTTGGCGTCGATCACCAGGACGGCCTCCGACGAGGACTCGGCGATCCGGCGGGCCTCCGGGCTCTGCAGCGGCCGGGAGTAGATCTCCATGGTGCCCGAGGAAAGCTCGTCGAGGTTCCAGATGGCGGCGTCGATCTGCCCCTCCCGGAGCCGCTGGAGCAGGTGGGAGTAGGGGATCTCCACCAGCTCCACCTGCCTGCCCCGGCACTCCTCGGCGGTCAGCCACGCCTGGTCCAGGGTCTGCGGGTCGATGCCCACCCGCATCCCGTCGGTGATGCCCGTGTACTCGGGGCGGGCCAGCAGGATGCCGTGCTGGGAGACGAAGGTCTGCGGCCCCAGCCCCATGACGATGACGACGCCGCCCTCCGCCACCGCCAACTCGGCCGACAGGCGGGAGAGCACCGCGAAGTCGGCCTGCCCGCGGTGCAGGGCGGCGACGCGGTTGCGGGCGCCCCGCATGTAGCCGATGCTGAAGGGCAGGTCGCTCTGCCGCACGGCCTCGTACAGGCCGGAGGCCAGCCCTTCGTAGCGCCGGGTGTAGGGAAGGGGCATGAGCCCCAGCAGCGAGGCGAGGCCCGCGATCTCCCGGAGCTTGCGGTAGTCGGCCTGGACCAGGAACGTGCCCTTGTGGCCCCGGGCCTCCACCTGCACCGCGCCGGCCTCGATGAGTGAGCGCAGGGCGTTCTGCACCGTTCCGTTGCCCGTTTCACACCGCCGGGCGTAGTCCTGCACGCGCGGGATGCGGTCTCCGGGCCGCAGCGCCAGCAGGTCGGCGGCGATCTGCGTGGCGACCCGGCCGTACTTTCGGTACAGGTCCGACTGCCACCGGTTCATGGACAGCTCCCCCTTGAATCAGGGGGCGGGGGTTAGAGCCCCGCCCCCCTCTATTGTGGCATACGGCGCATCCCTGCGCGATCGGGTTAGGAGAAGAGGGTGAGCACCTTCAGGATGTTGACCAGGATGCCGGTGAGGATCGCGGCCACGGGACCGATGGCCAGCCGGTTCACCGGCAGCCCGGCCGCCTCGTTCAGCACGACGATCGCCGCGACGATGAAGTAACCCAGGCCCGGGGCCATGGCGTTGCCGGCGATCATGCCGCCCACGAGCAGCGCGATCTCCAGCACCTTGGTCATGGCGGTACGGATGTGCTCGCCGGCGGCCCGGACGCCCGGGAACCGGTCCAGGAACCGGGCGATGACGTCGAGGAGCATGACCTCCAGGAAGACGATGACGGCGCCGAGGATGGCGGCCACGATCCAGTGCGGGGAGAAGAAGCCCGCCGCGAAGACGAAGGTCATGCCGACGGGGCCGTAGACGCCGGTCGCAACGGCGGTGGTGGCGACCAGGGGCACGAAGCCGATGCCGCGGGCCAGGGCCGCGATGCCGGCGTCGACGATGTTCCCCTCGGCGGCCAGGCCCAGGCTGATCGGGTCGCCGGCCACCACGCCCAGGTTGGCGGCGGCGGCCACCAGGGCGCCCATGATCGAGAGCACCAGGACGTTCTTCTTGATCCGCTGCACCCGGTCGGAGAAGACGGCCGCGAGGCTGGCGTCAGCGGTGACCTCGGCCTTCTCACGGGCCGCAAACACCAGCAGCAGGATCATACCGATGACCAGGGCCGTGCCCTCCGCGTTCAGGTTGATGCTCGCGGTGCCGAACTGGATGGGATTGACACGCACCACGATCTGCCGGGCCAGCATCTGCAGGGCGAAGGTGATCGCACCCTTCTTCCAGCCGTGGTGCAGGGCCACCGCGAGGGCGGGGAAGACCGCGAAGGCGGCGGTGATCGGGGAGCTGACCTGGCCCAGGGCGTCCAGGAAGTTCACGGGCAGCAGTGCGAAGAGGTCGACCAGCGCCTGCAGGCCGATGGTCAGGAGCACGCCCCAGGCGGCGCCCAGGCCGGCTGCCAGCCACTTGTTGGGGGACGAGGTGCCGATGATGTCGGTGGCGAGGAACACGCTGTGGATCAGGATGATCTGGCTGGTGAGGGAGAAGGGAATGCCAAAACCGATGACCAGGCCGAAGCAAAGCGCGAAGGAGGTGAGCGCCAGTTCACGGCGGTTCATCCGCCCTTCGAGGAACTCGGGCAGCAGCGGACGCAGGCCGGCGTTGAAGACGGCGATTCCCTGCTGAGCCAGGTAGGCGGCCAGGCCGCCCATGAGAGCCGCGACCACAAGCTGGAGCGTCTCCACGCGACATCTCTCCTTTTACGGCTTTACTGCAGCTTCCACAGACATCCGGAGCACTCGGATCACCGTGTCGGCGCCCGCCCGCATCGGGTTGATCCGCAGCAGGAACGGGGCCAGGTCGGGCCGGTCGGCGAGCATCGTGCCCGAGGCTCGGTAGAACATGGCCGCGACCTCGTAGCGGGATTCGGCGCCCACCGGATGGGGTGCGGCCCCGAACCGCGGGGCGACCTCCAGCACCCGGTCGGCGATGGGCTCGCACAGCTGCACCAGGGCGACCCGCGACTGGGCGTTGGCCACCGCCGCACAGGCCACCCCCGGCACCTCGCCGGCGTTGAGTCGGTCAACCACCTCCTGTACCACTTGTGCCTGCAGCGCCAGGGCCACGGGGGCGTAGACCAGCGACCGGAGGGCGTCCATCGCCTCGGGCCCCTGCACCTGGAGCCCGCCGGAGTAGGCGGCGCGGTGGATGCGCTCGACCACGTCGGCGGCGCCGACGACGCACCCCACGCCCTCGGGGCCCAGCAGCTTGAAGAGCGAGAAGGTCGAGGCCGTGGCTCCCAATTGGACGCCGATCGCGGGCACCTTGCAGACCGCGTAGTTGTCGTCGGTGATGATGGGCAGCCCCGGCGCCGCCTTGCGCAGGGTCCGGATGACCTCCCCGAGGTCGTACCGGTCGTCCAGCCGCTGCCGCGCGTGCTGGACCAGGGCCAGGTCGGCCTCCCGCGCCTTCCGGGACAGCTCCTCCGGATCGTGGAAGTCGGCCTGGAGCACGTCCAGCCCCATGGCTTCGATGGTGCTGCGGGTGGTGGAGTAAATGGGCGCCCGGTGCACCAGGATGCGCCGTACCCCGGGGATCGCCTGCAGGGCCGCCCGGATCGCCCCGGTTCCCGCCCCCCGCACCAGGGCGGCCGCTTCCCCGCCGAAGAAATCGGCGAGGACGCGCTCCACCCGGGCTGTCGTCCGGGGCCTCCCGAGCCCGGGCACCACACCCAGGTCGCCGGCCTGCAGGATCTCATGGCCGTCGAAGTGGGTGTGGATCAGGTCGACCAGCCGCCACTGGAGGGTTGCCGCCTCCGCGGGGGAGAGGGCGGGGAGCGGGTGCGTCACCAGGGACATCACGCCTGACCCCTCTCAAGAATGGCGCGGACGATCATGGACACCGCCTGCTCGGCGTGGTCGGCCGTGAAGGCGAAGGCCTTCACCCCGTCGGCCACGGCCTTGCGGATCTCTTCCTCCTTCGGCGGACGGCCCGGCATGGAGACGGTGAGACACCGCGCCTTGCCCAGCATGGCGATGGCCATGGCAAGGCCGCCGCCGCCGGTGTGGCAGGCGCCGATGTAGTAGTCGGCCTTGCCGTTCTTCACCTGCATGGCCGCCTCCAGATCGCTGTGCTCCGTGACCTGGACCGCACTTCCGCCGACCTTTCGCACCAGATCGGCAACCTTCTTCTTGTCGACCTGGCCGCCTACGGCGAAGCGAATCATCCCAATCCACCCCTTCCAATCTACAGTTTCCTGTATATTATACAGCCCGCCTCTGAACAGGGTCAACCGGTCTTCGGCGTCAGCCCCATTGTGCGCAGGCAGGGTAGGTCTATACCAAAGTCTAGTCTTGGGACGCCCAAAAGGGCTGACATCGCGACCGGCCTCGTCCGCGGCCGGACGTACCGAAGAGGAGGGGTCGGGCCGGAGGGGGAGAATCGGATAGGATAGTCCCATACCGGCGCGACTGCGCGAGAGGAGTTCTGTGGCATGATCTACCTGGAGACAGGCAGCACGGACCCCTACTTTAACCTGGCCTTCGAGGAGTACGTCTTCGAGAAGCTGGATCCCACCAAGTCCTACTTCATCCTCTGGCAGAACGAGAACACCATCGTCGTCGGCCGGCACCAGAACACGTACGAGGAGATCAACCAGCGGTACGTGGAGGAGCACGGCATCCGCGTCGTCCGTCGGCTCTCCGGAGGCGGGGCGGTCTACCACGACAACGGCAACCTGAACTACACGTTCATCGTGGACAAGGACGCCGCCCCCGATTTCAACTTCGCCGTCTTCACCGTGCCGGTCATCAAGACCCTGGAGCGGCTGGGCGTGAAGGCGGAGTTCACCGGCCGCAACGACCTGACCATCGACGGGAGGAAGTTCTGCGGGAACGCCCAGTACGTCCGGCGGGGGCGCATCATGCACCACGGCTGCATCATGCTGGACTCCAACCTGGAGGTGGTGGTCAACGCCCTGAAGGTGCGGGAGGCCAAGTTCCAATCCAAGGGTGTGAAGTCGGTGCGCAGCCGGGTGACCACCATCAACGCCCACGCCCCCCGGCCCATCGCCATGGAGGAGTTCAAGTCCCTGCTGAAGGGCTACATCCTGGAGGCGGAGGGCCTGGAGCCCATGGCGCTCACCCCCGAGCAGCTGGACGAGGTCCGGCGGCTGCGGGACGAGAAGTACGCCACGTGGGAGTGGAACTACGGTGCCTCCCCCGCCTACGACGTGCGGCTGGAGGAGCGGTTCGACTTCGGCCTGGTCACCGTCTACCTCCAGGCGGACCGGGGGCGGATCCAGGCGGTGAAGATCTACGGCGACTTCTTCGGCAGCGGCGAACTGGCGGAGCTGGAAGCCGCTCTGGTGGGGCTGCCCCTGGACGGGAACCTGGAGGCGGCCCTGGAGCCGCTGGACGTCGGCCGGTACATCCAGGGCATGACCGCGCGGGACCTGGCCAGGCTGCTCAAGGGTTGACCGTCGCTGACACGTAAGGCGAACCCCCGCCAGTCGGAGGACTGGCGGGGGTTCGCCACTGTCACGGGTCGGGCTGCCAGATCGACGGCCGGATGCGGTCGCCTGCCTTCACCCGTGTTGCGGGAACTCGTGGATCGTCACGCCCTTCACGACGCGGTTCACCGTGCCCCTGGGGTTGGGCGTGTCGGGCGTGTTGCCCAGCTTCACCGCGGTGTGCAGCGCCAGGATCTGGCCGAAGAGGGCGAAGGGCAGGGCCAGGTACCCGTCCGGCAGCGCCGCGTACGCCGCAGGGAACCCGAACGTGGGCGCCGCCGGTCCGTCTCCGTCGTCCGCCAGCACGCCGCAGGCCAGCCGGGCGATGCCGTCGTCGTGCAGTTCCCGCAGCATGTCCAGGTCGTATTGCCGGGTGTACGGGTCGTTGGAGACGAGGACGAAGACCAGGGTCCGCTCGTCTACGAAGGACTTGGGGCCGTGCCGGAACCCCAGCGAGGTGTCGAAGAGGGTGGCGATTCTGCCGGCGGTCAGCTCCAGGATCTTCAGCTGCACCTCCCGGGCGATGCCCGCCAGCGGACCGGAGCCCAGGTAGACGATGCGCCCGAAGTCCAGGCCGGCCAGCGCCGCAATCTCCGCCTCCCGCTCGATGATGGTCCGCCCCAGGGCGCAGATCTGGCCCACGTACCGCTCCTTCTCCGCCAGCGGGCGCCGGTCGAAAAGGAGGAGGGTCGCGAGCGTCATGCACGTGAAGCTGCCGGTCATGGCAAACGCCTGGTCGTTGGACCGCTCGGGCATCAGCCAGAGCAGGCTGCGCTCGTCCCCGGCGGCCTGCCGGGCCAGGTTGCCGTCCGGTGCGCAGGTGATGATGAGCTGGTAGAGATCCGGGACCAGCTGCTTCGCCAGGTGGACCGTCGCCACGCTCTCCGGGCTGTTGCCGCTGCGGGCGAAGCTCACCAGCAGGGTCGGCTGATCGGCCCGCAGGTAGCTGGTCGGATCGGCCACGAGACTGGTCGTTGGGGTGACCTGGAATTCGAAGGCGTGTTCGTCGCCGTGCCGCTTCACGAACGGCAGGACCGTCTCGCCCACGTAAGCCGAGCTGCCGGCACCGGCGAACAGCACCTGCACCCGACCGTGCCGCTCCCGGATGGTCTGCAGGAACCCTTCGAAGCGCGCCTGCTCCCTTCGGTACATGGCGAACGTCTCGGCCCAGAGCTCCGGCTGCTGGGCGATCTCCCGCGCCGTGAGCGCCGCACCCAACCGCTTCAGTTCCTCCACCGATGCTGTAAGAATGGGAATCTCCTCCTGACGTGGTGTTTGGTGTCGATCAAGTGCATCCGGCTACCTCCGCCGGTGCCGGATCTTGTAGACAAACTGGTCCGCCCGGGCGGCGCTGAGGGTGAACTCGATCACCCGGTTGTCCAGGTTGCAGGTGGTGCGCACCAGCCTGAGGCACGGGGAACCCACCGGCACGCCGAGCAGCTCGGCTTCCTTGTCCTGGACGAGGGAGGCGTAGAACTCCTCGTCCGCGTACCGGATCTCCTGGTTGAACCGCTTGGCGTACAGGTCGTACAGCGGCATGCTCTGCAGCATCTCCAGGGTCAGACCGGGGAACAGGTGGACCGGGATGAAGGTCAGCTCCAGCATCATCGGCATGCCGTCGGCCAGGCGCAGCCTGCGCAGCCGGTAGACGGCAGAGCCCTCGGCGACCTGGAGCCGCTCCGCGGTGGAGCGGTTGGCGACCCCCGTCTCGAAGGAGAGGATCCGGGTCTCGGGCTTCATTCCCAGTTGCTTCATGTGCTCCGTGAAGCTGTACAACTCGGAGAGGTTCTTCATCTCCTTCCATAGCGCGGAGACGTAGGTGCCCTTGCCGTGGCGGCGGTAGATGTACCCGAGGTCCTCCAGTTCGCTCAGCGCCGCGCGGACCGTGGTCCGGCTGACGCCGTACTTCTCGCAGATCTCCCGCTCGGAGGGCAGCGGGTCGTCGGGTTTCATCGACGTCTGGATGGTCCGAATGAGGAGGTCCACCAACTGGTTGTACAGGGGGGTGGGGCTCTGCTTGTCCAGCATGCAGACTCACCTGTCTCTCGCGATCAACGTTGGGGCATGTCAGCCGGGAAAGTGGTCACTACTTGTCATTACCAGTTCATCTTTCATGCTAATCCTGTCCGTGAAGTCCGTCAATCGCCCGAGAGGGCCAGAGCGGTCTATTTTTGGACCAGGCGAAAGCTACTGAACTGAACGAAGGCACAGTACGGCTCCTGTTCGGTGGACCCTACCGGTGCCAGATCGGCCAGTCCAACCCGGCCGCGGATCATCCCGGGACGGGGCAAGAGGAAAAACCCCCGCCGCATGTGCGGCAGGGGTTTGCCTGTCGTGGGTTACCGACCGACGAACATCTGCGTGAACATCATCCCGTACGGACCGCCTTCGACGATGCCGATGCCCACGTGGGTGTAGTTGGCGTTCAGGATGTTGGCCCGGTGGCCGGACGAGTTCATCAGCGCGGTGTGCGCCGCCTGGACCGACTGGTTGCCGGCGATGTTCTCGCCCGCGGTCCGGTAGGAGACGCCGTAGGCCTTCATCATGTCAAAGGGCGAGCCGTAGGTGGGGGAGTTGTGGCTGAAGTAGCCCTTGTTGATCATGTCCTGGCTCTTCATCCGGGCCAGCTTGGTCAGCTGGGCGTCCGCCTGCAGCGGCTGCAGGCCCGCCTTGGCCCGCTCCTGGTTGATCAGGTTCAGCATCTGCTGCTCGGCGGAGGTGAGGCCGGCGGACGTGCTCTGCGTCTGCGTCGACGCCTGCTGCGTGGACGGGGACGCGGGGGTCTTCGGCGCGGAGGTGTGGGTCGTCGTCTGCTTGGGCTGCTGCTGCGTCGGGGTGGAGGGGGTCGGCTTCGAAGAAGTCGGCTTCGGCGTGGTCTGCTGGGTCGGCACGGTCTGCTTCACGGTGACCCGGCCGTCGGACCAGCGCACGGTGAACCACGTGACGTAGCGGTTCACCGGCTTCGACGTGGTGTAGCGCACGGAGGTCTGGCAGGTGCCGGCGGACGTGGTGGCCGCGGAGGCCGGGGCCGAGAAAGTGAGTGCGGAGGCGGCGACGGCCAGAGCAATCGCAAGCCCCTTGATCTTGTTGATCCGCATGCTTTCTCCTCCTTTTCCGGATGTGACCCGGCGATGCCCCAAGACGGAGGAGATGGTCTCCCCCTGCGACGCTTACGGGGTTAGCTGACGGGCGCGGACGGCAGGGGTGTCGCCCGGGCAGTGAAGCCACTGCGCTTGGCCCCTGGTGGATTCTGGGTCCCCCGTTTCCTGGTGGGAATTCAGCGTTTGTGGGCGTCCGAAGTCCTATCTAGGGTAACGTACCTTGCTTAAATAGGTCTATGCACAATGTATGGCTGAACTGTTAGCGATACCCGGCATGGCCCCTGAGATTTCCAGCCCCGGCACCCCGATGCAGGGGATCATTGGTGCGCCAGCGAATCACACCAACGATCAAGGAACACTACGCAGCAGAGACCTGCCGCCAGTAAATGATGGAGGAGGTAGTCGCCATGGACGCCAGGCAGATGACGCGCCGAGAGTTGGCCCGAATGATCGACCACACCCTGCTGAAGCCCGACGCGACCGAGGCGCAGATCCGCCAGCTCTGCGCAGAGGGGCGGGAGCACGGGTTCATGTCCGTCTGCGTGAACCCCTACTGGGTGCCGCTGTGTGCGGAGCTGCTCAGCGGGACGGAGGTGAAGGTGTGCACCACCATCGGCTTCCCGCTGGGCGCCAACCGCAGCGAGATCAAGGCGGTGGAGGCGGAGGACGCGGTCGCCCGCGGCGCCCGGGAAGTGGATATGGTGATCAACGTCGGCGCACTCAGGTCCGGCCGGCGCGACGTCGTCCTGAACGACATCCGCGCGGTGGTCTCGGCCGTGGCGGGCGAGGCGCTGGTGAAGGTGATCATCGAGACCGGCCTGCTGACGGACGAGGAGAAGGTGATCGCCTGCCAGCTGGCTCAGGAGGCCGGCGCCGACTTCGTCAAGACCTCCACCGGCTTCGGGACCGGCGGCGCAACCGTGCACGACATCGCACTCATGCGCCGCACCGTCGGGGCCGGGATGGGCGTGAAGGCTTCCGGCGGCGTCCGGGACCTGGAGACCGCCCTCGCGATGATCGGCGCGGGAGCCAACCGGATCGGCGCCAGCGCCGGCGTGGCGATCCTGGCTGGACTGGAGGCATAGGCCGCACAAGAACGGGGGGCCGTCCCGGGAGCAGATGACTCTGCCCGGGACGGCCCCGCCTGTGTCCGTCCGCCGTATCAGGAGCCCACCACCACCCGGTTCCGGCCGGACTCCTTGGCCCGGTACATCGCCGCGTCGGCCCGGCTGACCCAGGAGGAGACGGTGTCGCCGGGGCGGTAGGGCGCCACGCCGAGGCTGATGGTCACGATCGGGAAGTGCTCGCTCAGTTTCTGGTGGACGGCCTCGCCGACCCGCTGGGCGAGCTGGTACGCCTGTGCGGTCTCGTTCACCCGGACCAGGATGATGAACTCGTCGCCGCCCCACCGCCCCACGTGGTCAGTGGCGCGCAGCGCCTGCCGCACCGTGGTTGCGACTGCGCGCAGGGCGGCATCGCCCGCCTCGTGCCCGTACATGTCGTTGATCTGCTTGAAGCGGTCCACGTCGAACATGATCATCGTGGCGGGCTGCCCGCCCTCCTCCGCGCAGCGGATCTCCTGCTCGATCAGCAGCTCCATCTGCCGCCGGTTGGGGATGCCCAGCAGGGGATCGGTGTGCGCCAGGCTGGCCATGGACCGGGCGATCTGCCGGGTCCGGGCGTACTGCCGCTGCAGTTCGGACCAGGCGTGCATCAGCCAGAGCAGCACCGCGTTGGCCAGGTAGAAATGGGCCAGCGGCCCGAAGAGGGCCTCGCGCGTCGGCTGGGGGCCCGCCCGGAACAGGCGGACCAGACCCAGCGCCAGCAGCCCCAGGTAGACGGCCGTGCCGATCCAGACCGACCTACGGGTCCCGCTGATCACGAGCAGGCCTGCCAGTGCGACCGAGACCCACGGGCTCAGCCGGGCGAACCGCTCCAGGGACAGGGAATCGGCGGAGAACAGGCCCAGGTAGAGGAACACGAAGAGCCCCACGGCGATGCCGGCCGTCAGGACGGTTTCCACGAAGCGCAGGCTTCGCCTACGCCGCCAGAGCAGGAGGGCCAGCAAGAGCGCAAACGCCGCACCGGCCAGGAGCAGGGGCGATGGTGCCTGGCCGCTGCGGCGGAGGAGCGCCCACTCAAACAGAGCCGCCGCCGAGGCGATGGGAAGCGCGACGAGCAGAAGACGGCGCTTCTGTTGTTCCAGCGGGCCGTTCCGTGCCACCGTCTCACTCCCTTCGCCCCAGGGCGAGAACACGACGAACGAGGCGGGTACAAGGGCCCACCCCACAAAACGCTACATCTTTACCTCTCCTTATAGCATGACAGTCACCTATATGCAACAGCGCATATTTCGTTAAGTACCTTAACGAAGTTGGGCGGGCTTCCGGCGTACCGACCGCACGGTGTTGAGCAGGAAGAGCAGCACGGCCGCAACGTTGAGGACAACCGCCCACTGCCGCCCGGGCAGCCACTCGGCCAGCCCCGCGCCCACCCGCAGCAGGACAGAGAGGTGCAGCAGGACGAGGTGGCTGTAGAACCGGGGGGTGAACGCCATGCGCACCCCCAGGACTGCCGGGAAGATCACCGGTGCGTGGCCGAAGATCATGCTGAAGACGAAGCCGAGGAAGACCGCGTGCAGGGCCGCGTCGTAGATGCCCCCATAGATGAATCCGTACCGCAGGGGGATGAGCCCGCCGACCAGCAGCCAGAAGTAGCCCGGCAGCATGCAGAGGGCGATGAACCGGGTCAGCCCCCGAGTGCGCACGGTGCGCCGGGCGATGTCGTACCGCAGCAGCCACAGGGAGAGCGCGGCCAGGCCGAGTCCGGTGACCCGCCATCCCAGGCTGTAGTGGAACGGGGTGAGAGCCGCCCCCGCCACCACGACCGCGAGGACGGCAAGGAACGCGGCGGTGCCGCCCCTGGAGATGCGGACGAGGCGGGCCAGCTCCAGCCGCTCGCCGGCAATGGTGAGCACCAGGAACCCCGCCCACGCGGGGACGACGTGCGTAATGGGCGTGCCGAAGAGCCAGGAGAGGTTGCCGCCCAGCCAGACCACCGCCGCCAGGGTCAGCACGTAGTTGAACAGCGTGGGCTGAACCCTGACGATCCGGGTGAAGAGCAGGATGAGGGCGGCGCTGCTCAGGGCCATGCTCAGGGCCCCCGCCGCGGCCGGCGCCCCGCAGAGGATCAGCAGACCGCCCGCGGCCGCGAGGGCGGGGGCGGCGAACATCCAGGGGCGGCCCATCGCGACCGCCCGCTCCAGGCCGATGACGGTGCCCAGGAAGCCCGAGATCATCAGCGGGCCGTGACCGCCCGACAGCGTGGGGCTCAGGGAGGGCAGCGCCAGGCCGATGCGCAGCATGCCCGCCCACAGCGCGGCGAGCAGGGTGAGGATGCCCAGCAGGAGCAGGGGGAAGCGGACCGGGTTGGGCCGCGCGGGCGAGTTCATGGTGACCCCCTCCAGTGACGGTGAGATTTATTTTCAGTATCTCCTGTCCTTCCGAGAGGTGAAGTGATCCGGGTCACAGCTCCTGTGTTATGATGAGTGCAGAACGGCGGAGGTGGCTACGTGGCACTCTACAACGTGGACGGCATCGTCATCCGGGTGCGCAACTTCCAGGATGCGGACAAGATCGTGGTGCTCCTCACCCGGGAGGAGGGGAAGGTGGAGGCGGTGGCCCGGGGAGCCCGCCGGCCCCGCAACCGGTTCGCGGCGGCGACGCAGCTCTTTTCGCACGTGCGGGCCCAGCTCTTCTCCGGCCGCAGCCTCGACACCCTGAGCCAGGTGGAGATCGTGGAGTCGTTCCGCCAGCTGCGGGAGGACTTGGTGCGCATGGCCTACGCCACGTACGCCTGCGAGCTGGTGGACGCGCTGCTGCCCGAGCGGCAACGGCAGGAGGCGCCTTACCTGCTGCTGCTCACCAGCCTTCACCTGTGGGGGGAGCCCGACCGGGATCCCGAGCCGCTGCTCAGGGCCTTTGAGCTGAAGCTCCTCTCCATGCTCGGGTTCCGCCCGAGCCTGACGGCGTGCGTCGGCTGCGGTTCCGAGGCGGTGCAGCAGAACGGCGGCGTGCGGTTTGCCCCGGTCCTGGGAGGGGTCCTCTGCCCCCAGTGCACCGACGAGGGGGAGGGGGCCCTCAGGCTCTCGCTGGGGGCCCTGGAGACCATGAAGCGGCTGCTGGACGGCGACATCCGCCGCGCGCACATGGTCCGCCTCTCGGGCGAGCTGGCCGCCGAAATCGACCGGGCGCTCTCCGCGTACATCCTGGCGCGCACCGAGCGGCGGTTAAAATCGAAGGAGTTTCTGGACACGCTGCGATCCGCCCGCTGAGGCGGCTGAATGGTGCCAGAGGCGAAGGGTCCCGGCTGCAAGGATGCCGGGACCCTTGAAGTATGTCATGGTACGTCAATTCAAGTGATTACATTTATATCGAACGCTGGTCAGCCAGCGGTCGTCCTATGGAGCAAATAGCCGGCTCCCCCGGGGCCGGGAGGTGGTGCATATGCGACCGCTGGTCCGCCTCTGGCTCAGCCGTCTCGCAATGATGCTGGCCTCCTGGCTGCTCGTGATCGGCCTGACCTGGCTGCCCGCCGGCGTCTTCTGGGTCGAAGAGGGCGACCTGCCGGTGGGGGTGGTGTGGGGCGTGCGGACGGAGTCCATGCAGCCCTTCATCCTCGAGCCCGAACCGGTGGCGCGAAAGCCCCGCGCTCACTGGTCGGTCTCCCAGTACGGGCAGGCGGTCGTGACGTACGTGCGTGAACTGGTCACCGGTCAGGTGACCGATTACACCCATCGGTGGACCGAATCGGGGCCGGTCTCGATTCCGGAACCCGTGCTGCCCCAGGTGCGCGAGCGGATGGTGGTTTCGCTGCGCCTGCTCTCCCGGGCGCTGGCGCTCGGGATGGCCGCCGGGTTTGCGCTGGGCGTGCTGAGCCTGCGGCGCGGGGCCGCCCGGGGGTTTTCGCTGGGCCTCTCGGTGGCCGGCATGGCGCTGCCGGAGTTCGTGGTTGTGCTCCTGCTCCAGATGCTGACCATCTTCACCTACCGGGAGTTCGGCATCCGGCTCTACTCCGTGCTGGGCCCCTCCGGGGGAGAGCGCGGGTGGCTGGTGCCCCTGTTGGCCCTCAGCCTGGGGCCGATGGCCTATACCGCCCGGCTGGTGGCCGGCGGCCTCGACGAGGTGATGCGCGAGGACTTCATCCGCACCGCCCGGGCCAAGGGGCTGTCGGAGGCGCGGGTGGTGATGAAGCACGGGCTTCGCCACGTGCTGGGGCGCGTGCTGGGCGGTTTCCCGACCATCATGGGGAACGCGCTCTCCAGCATGGTCATCATCGAGGTCCTCGCGAATGTAAACGGCCTGGCGGGCGGACTGATGGCGAACTGGTCGAGCCGGATGGTGGCCACCACCGGGCTGGTGTTCTGCCTGTGGTTCGGCCTGCTGGATGCGCTGGCCAACACCCTGCGGATCCTGGCCAATCCGCGCCTGAGGGAGGGGCGTGATGCGGCGCATTCCCCTTTCGCTGATCATCGGCCTCGTGCTGCTCGGCGGCCTCGGAGTGGTGCTGTTGCTTCCCTTCCTCTGCGACCTGCCGCACCCGCAGCAGGGCGTGTTGCTGCAGATGGAGGGACGGCGCCTGGTGGCTCCGCCCTACCAGCCGGGGCAGCTGGGGTACGTGCTGGGCTCTGACTTCCTGGGCCGGGACTACTGGTCCCGCCTGGTCTACGGCGCCCGGATCACGGTGGGTCTGGCCTTGATGATCAACCTCATCCGTTTCGCGCTGGCCCTGCCTGTCGGGCTGCAGGCCGGGTGGCGGCGCGGCTGGCTGGCACGGGCGGTGCAGGCCGCGGCGGCCGGCTTTGGATCGCTTCCGGCGCTGGTCCTGGTCTACATCGTGCTGCGGGGCCTGTGGCCGTTCTTCCTCGGCGGCAACGCGTGGATGGTCGCCTACGTACTGGTGCTGGGCCTCGCAGGCGCCCCCCGCATCGCGGAGCAGGTGCGCCGCCGGACCGAGGAGATCGCCCTGATGCCGCACGTGGAGGCTGCGCAGGCGCTGGGCGCCCGCCCGGCGCGCATCCTGCGGCGCCACGTGCTGCCCATCATGCGGGCGGACCTGCTGGTCATGGCGCCGTCCGAGATGGCCTGGGTGCTGATGATCATGGCGCAGCTGGCCGTGTTCGGCGTCCATCCCGGCGGAGCCGTCCAGGTGGAGACGATCAGCGGCAACATCGCCGTCGCGGAGTACCTGCCCGAGTGGGGCCAGATGCTGGGCACCAACATCCCCTACCTCCTCAGCTACCCCTGGCTGCCGTTCTACCCGGGCCTCGCGATCGGCCTCACGGCGGCCGGCTTCCACCTCCTGGCCGAGGGGCTCCGCGAGCGGGATCTGATGGTCAGGTAGTTGGTCTTGCCACGGTTGAACCGGACTTGTGGAATGGGAAAAGCAGGTGAGACGGAACCGATGGGTCTGTGGTCGACGGTGTTGCGAAGCTGGGCGGTGCGGGTCGGGCTTCTCGCCCTCTCCGCCGTGATTGTTGTGCTGGTGGCCATGCTGCCGGAGGGGGTGGAGGTGACCGGTGAGGCCGCCGCGCCGGGCACGCTGGGGGAGGTGCGGACCGACGCCACCCGGAAGTACCGGATCGAGCCGCTGCAGGACGCGGGGGCTCAGTTCAGCTACACCTGGTCCGCGGCCAAGTACGGCGCCGGGGTCCGGAACTACCTGGTCGGGCTGTTCGAGGGGACGCTCACCGTGGAAAGGTGGTACGGCACGGCGCAGAGCCGCCTTCCGCTGCTCCCCCTGCTCCGGGATACCTGGTGGCTCTCCTTCCAGCTGTTCGCCGTCGCCCTGGCGGCGGGCATCGCAGCGGGGCTGCTGCTGGGCGGGCTGGTGCTGGGCAGCCGCGGCGCGCGCATCTTCTCTGTAGGCCTCTCCATCCTGGGTGTCTCCATCCCGGACTTCCTGCTGATCCTGCTGGGTCAGATGCTCACCATCTGGTCCTACCGAAACTTCGGCGTGCGCCTCTGGTCGGTCCTGGGCGTGCAGGGCGGCGAGCGGGGGTGGATCCTGCCGCTGCTGGCCCTGTCGATCATCCCGATGGCCTATACGGCCCGGCTGATCTCCACCGCCCTCGATGAGGCGATGCGGGAGGACTACATCCGCACCGCCCGGGCCAAGGGGGTGCCCGAGGTGCTGGTGGTGCTGAAGCACGCCATGCGCAACGCGCTCCCCCGGGCCCTCAACGGCATGCCGGCCATGCTCAACGTGACCCTTTCGAGCCAGCTGGTGGTGGAGGTGCTGACCAACCACTACGGCATCGGTTCCGGGCTGATGCGGGGACTCAGCTACGGCCAGCCGGCCGTGGTGGCCAGCATCGGGCTGATCTTCTGCACGTGGTTCGTCGTCATGGACGGGCTGGCCGTCACCCTGCGCGCCCTGGCCAACCCCCTGCTGAAGGGAGGGGGCACCGTATGAGGCGGCTGAACGCTCCGCTCGTGGTCGGACTCGTCCTGACGGCCGGTCTGGTCGCGCTCCTCGTGCTGCCGGAGGTGGTCTCCCTCCCGGACCCGCACCTGGGGGTCCACGTGCAGATGGAGGGCCGGAAGCTGCGGCTGGCGCCCTTCGCCCCCGGCGAGTTCGGCTACGTGCTGGGCTCGGACATGGTGGGGCGGGACCTGCTCTCGCGCGTGATCTACGGCGCCCGCTACACCCTGGGCCTGGCGGCGGCGGTGATCGTCCTGCGGGCGGTCATCGCGCTGCCGGCGGGCCTGCGGGCCGGGTGGACCGGCGGCCGTGCGGCCCGGATCGTCCAGGCCATGGCCGTGGGGTTCGGCTCCATCCCGGCCCTGGCGCTGGTCGCCATGACCCTGGGCGGACTGCGCTGGCTGGTGCCGGGGCAGAAGGGCTGGCTGGCGACCTACGTGGCCATGCTGGTGCTCTCCGGCGCCCCGCGCATGGCGGAGCAGGGGCGGCGGCGGACCGAGGAGATCCTGGTGATGCCCCACGTGGAGGCCGCCCGGGCGCTGGGCGCGACGCCATGGCGGATCCTGCGGCGCCACGTGCTGCCGCTCATGCGCGCCGACCTGGCGGTGATGTTCTCCTCGGAGATGGCCTGGGTGCTGCTCCTCATGGGGCAACTGGCCGTCTTCGGCATCTACGTGGGCGGCACGGTGGCCGTGCGCGGCGACGGGTGGATCCGCTACATCGAGTACCTGCCCGAGTGGGGGCAGATGCTGGGAGCAAACCGCACGGCGATCCTGGGCTCTCCCTGGATCCCCTTCTTCCCCGGCCTGGCGCTGGGCCTTTCGGCGGCCGCCTTCCACCTGCTGGCCGAGGGATTCCGGCTCCAGGGGCTGCGGCAAGGGTAGCCAGGATCGTGCGGAAAGAGAGAAGCGGCCGGAACCCCTTCCCGGGGTTCCGGCCGCCGCCGTTGTCATCCGGCCTCCGGCGCCGGCCTCATTTGCCGGCCGCGGACGCGGGTGACTGGATGAGCACGGTCTGGGTGCGGCCGTCCCAGTCGACCGTCATGCCGAAGGCCTCGGCGAAGACCCGGGCGGGGACCATGGTGTGCCCATCCACGTTGCGGGCGGGCGTCTGGAGCGGCTCCATCCGCTTGCCGTTCAGGACCGGCACAGGGTCGTCGATGGTCAGCCGGAGCTCGATGCCGCCCTTGCGGGCGATGGCCGTGCGAGTCTGCGCGTTCCACTGCACCTCGGCGCCCAGCGCCTCGGCGATGGCCCGGAACGGCACCAGGATCCGGCCGTTCTCATTCACCGGCTGCCTGGCGAAGTCCAGCACCCGGCCGTCCAGCTTCACCTTGACCGAGGAGGCGTCGAAGGTGTAGCTGCGCTCGGCGGCCAGCCGTCCCGACTTGTCGTACGCCTGGACGGTGAGCACGTGCTTGCCGGTGAGGCCGCTCAGGTCGATGTCGGCGACGTAGGGCACCTGGTGGCTGGTGGCCACCAGCCGGCCGTCCAGCCGGTACTCCACCTTGCCGAGCCCCCGGTCGCCCAGCCAGACGTAGCTGGCCACGCGCGTCTTCCCGTGCAGGGTGGCCTGCGCGATGGGGAGCCAGTAGTCCTCGGGCACCTGGTTCAGGCTCGACAAGTACCAGTCGTCGGCGATGGCCTCGCGGACGGCTTTCAGGAGGGTCGGGTTCTGCGACATGGTGTAGGCCTGCGGGTCCCCGGTCCGCGGGTTGTTAAAGTGGCCGACCATCTTGATGCGGGGATAGACCATGGGCAGGTAGGCATACACGTAGCGGGCCGTCTGCGCCGCCCATTCGGAGGCGTCGTAGATGGGCAGGCCGAGCCTGCGGGCCTCGGGCGTGTCGTTGGAGTAGTTGTACCCCGTCTCCGCGATCATGATGGGCTTGCGATCTGCGAACTGCTCGTAGATCTCCTTGAACTTGTCCAGCGGATTGGCCTTCTGGCCCTGGTGGTACAGGCCGGCCACCATGTCGCTCTTCGACATGTCGCCCCTGTAGTACGCGTCATGGTAGGCGCTGACCCCGACCCAGTCGACCCACTCGTCGCCGGGGTAGTACGGCATGTAGTCGGCGCCCACGAAGTTGGGCGCCCAGACCATGGCCACGTTGGGCGCCTCCTCGCGCATGATGCGGGCCACCAGCCGGAATTTCTCCTTGTACAGCTCCGGGTTGCCGTACCACGGCACCCAGTTGCCGTTCATCTCGTTGCCGAACCGAAGGTAGACCGGCTGGCCGTACTCGGCCAGCTTCCGGGCGTAGGCGCGCACCACGGGCTCGGTCACCGACTCCAGCCCAAGCTTGGGCTGCCAGGCGATCTGCAGGGGGACGCCCTTCTCCAGGACCAGGCTGGAGACATTGAGGTAGTCGTACTCGGCCACCGAGTTGTAGACCATCACCATGCCGTAGGGCTTGCCGTAGGTGGCCGCTGCCCGGTCCAGGTCGTCGTAGACCGCGGGGTCGTGATCGACGGTGCCCCCGTAGAGCGCGCCGAATGCGGGCTCGTGCTTGGCCAGATCCCCGGGCTTCACGCCGGCCGTGGGGCGTGCGACGAACACTTCCAGCCGAGGCTTCAGCTGCTCGATGCGGAGGATGTCCCACCTCATCTGCTCGTCGGGGACCCCGGTCTCCCGGTAGAACTGGACCTTCATCTCATAATAAGGAAGCGCCTCTTCGGAACGGCCCAGCTCGTCCAGGGTGTAGGCCACCTGCTGCGCGTAGTAGCCCGCCATCCGCTTGTTGCCGTCGGCGATGATCATCGGGATGGCCTGGAGCCAGTAGGGCAGGGCTTCCTCGGCCTTTCCTGCCTCGGCCAGCCGGTTGCCCTCTTCCACCAGCTGCCAGTAGGTGGCGGCCTCTGCCCGCGGGAAGGAGGCCAGCGCAACGAACGCGGCAAGTACGAAGGCGATAAAACGACGCAATGATAACCCTCCGATCCCTTCAGTTTTCGAATGGAATATAGATTTTCATCATTGATGGTTAGGTTCCTTCGCTTAGATGTCCTGATCATGGTGCCGCTTTCCACCCCTTGACACGCCAGTCCCGACTTGCTAGCATCCATTGCTAGCGAGGAACGGGAGGAGTACCCGCCAGCCGGCTCTGGCAGAGAGCCCTGCACCCGGTGCGAGCAGGGCGGGCAGGCACGGGGAACGGCGCCCGGGAGCGAGAATCGCATCACGGCAGAGGTGGGCGTCCCCAGGGGGCGCCAATCAGGGTGGAACCGCGGGAGCACTCACAGGCTCTCGTCCCTGGCCACATCATCGGGTGGCCCGGGGCGAGAGCCTTTCGCATCGGACCCCCGCTGGCAGAAGGAGGACCGCGCATGTACTTTCAGGATCTCGTTCTGACCCTGGACAAGTTCTGGGCCGAACAGGGGTGCATCATCCGGCACCCGTACGACGTGGAGAAGGGCGCCGGCACCTTCAACCCCGAGACGTTCTTCCGCGCCCTGGGGCCGGAGCCCTGGAACGTGGCCTACATCGAGCCGTGCCGGCGGCCGGCGGACGGCCGCTACGCCCAGAACCCGAACCGCATGCAGCACTACTTCCAGTACCAGGTGATCATGAAGCCGTCGCCGGAGAACATCCAGGAGATCTACCTGGAGATGCTGGAGCGCATCGGCATCGACCCGAAGAAGCACGATATCCGCTTCGTGGAGGACAACTGGGAGGCGCCGAGCCAGGGCGCCTGGGGCCTGGGCTGGGAGGTCTGGTGCGACGGCATGGAGATCACCCAGTTCACCTATTTCCAGCAGGTGGGCGGCTTTGAGTGCAAGCCGGTCTCGGTGGAGATCACGCTGGGCCTGGAGCGGCTGGCCTCCTATATCCAGGGCGTGGACAACGTCTGGGACATCATGTACAACGAGCACCTGCGCTACGGCGACGTGTTCGAGCGCTTCGAGTGGGAGCACTCCGTGTACAACTTCGAGCAGTCGGACACCCAGATGCTGTTCCAGCTCTACAACATGTACGAGGCCGAGGCGAAGCGGCTGCTCAGCCTGGACCCGCCGCTGGTCTACCCGGCCTACGACTACATCCTGAAGTGCTCGCACACGTTCAACCTGCTGGACGCGCGCGGCGCCATTGCCGTCAGCGAGCGGCAGGGGTACATCCTCCGGGTGCGCAACCTCGCCCGGGCGGCCGCGAAGGCCTACATCGAGATGCGGGAGGCGCTGGGCTTCCCGCTGCTGAAGCCGCTGGCGGAGCGGCCTACCTGGGCGGCGCGCTACGGCGCCGGCGGACGGGGCCACGGGACCCCTGACCAGACCCGGACCGCGGAAGGAGGGAACTAGCCATGGCGGAGACGCGCAACCTCATTCTCGAGATCGGCACCGAGGAGATTCCCGCCCGGTTCTGCGCCCCGGCCCTGGAGCAGCTGAAGGAGAACGCCGCGAAGGCCCTGGCGGAGGCCCGGCTGGACTACGAGCTGGTGGACGTCTTCGGCACCCCCCGCCGGCTGGTGCTCTATGTCCGGAACCTGGCCCTGCGGCAGCGGGACGTCGAGGTGGAGGTGAAGGGGCCTCCCAGGAAGATCGCCTTCGACGCCGAGGGCAACTTCACCGTGCCCGCCCGGAAGTTTGCCGAGGGGCAGGGGGTGGCCCTCGAGGAGCTGGAGGTCCGGCCCGACGAGAAGGGCGGCGAGTACCTCTGGGCCCGCAAGCGCATCCAGGGCGAATCGGTGGAGACGGTGCTGCCGCCGCTGCTGGCGGGGCTGGTCACCTCGATCCACTGGCCCAAGGCGATGCGCTGGGCCGACCGGGAGCTCCGCTACGCCCGGCCGATCAAGTGGATTCTGGCCCTGCTGGGCGACTGGCGGGTGCCGTTTGACGTGGACGGCATCGAGACGGTGAGCACCACCCGCGGCCATCGGGTCCTGGGGCCGGCCGAGCCGATTGCGGTGAGCGACGCCGACGACTACTTCGCCAAGGTTGCCGGCGGGTACGTGATGGTCGACCAGGCCGTGCGCAAGCAGGTGATCTGGCAGCAGGTGACCGCCGAGGCGGCCCGGGTGGGCGGCTTCGTGCGGCGAGACGAGGACCTGCTCGAGGAGCTGACCTGGCTGGTGGAGCAGCCCACCGCCTTCGCCGGCTCCTTCGATCCCGCCTTCCTCGAGGTCCCCGCCGAGGTGCTGGTGACCACCATGAAGGACAACCAGCGCTACTTCCCGGTGTACAAGGCCGAGGGCTCCGAGGAGCTCCTGCCCTACTTCATCGGCGTCCGCAACGGCGGCCACGAGCATCTGGACATCGTCCGGGCCGGCAATGAGAAGGTGCTGGCCGCGCGCCTCAGCGACGCCCGGTTCTTCTGGGACGAGGACCGGCGGCAGCCCCTGGAGTCCTTCAACGCCAGGCTGAAGGAGGCCGTCTTCCAGGAGAAGCTGGGCACGCAGTTCGAGCGCGTGGAGCGGCTGGTCAGCCTGTCCCGCCCCATCGCCCAGGCGCTGGGCCTGTCCCCGGAGCAAGAGGAGCAGGCCGCCAGGGCCGCCTGGCTCTGCAAGGCCGACCTGATGACCCGCATGGTCTTCGAGTTCCCCGAGGTTCAGGGGTACATGGGCAAGCAGTACCTGCTCCACCAGGGCGGCGATCCCGCCGTGGCCGAGGCCATCTACGAGCACTACCTGCCCCGGGGCGCCGGCGACGACCTGCCCCGGACGGGCCCGGGGATCGTGGTCGCGCTGGCGGACAAGCTGGATACCCTGGCCGGCTATTTCTCCATCGGCCTGATCCCCACCGGGTCGCAGGATCCCTTCGCCCTGCGGCGCGCCGCCCAGGGCGTGGTGCAGACCCTGGTGGAGAACGGCCTGCGGGTTGACCTGGCGGCCCTGGTCTCGCGGGCCATCGAGCAGTACAGGCTCCCGGGCGAGGCGGCGGTCAAGACCCACAGCGATCTCATGGAGTTCTTCCGTGCCCGGGTCAAGGTGCTCATGGAGCAGAGGGAGATCCGCTACGACGTGATCGACGCCGTGCTGGCGGCCGGCTTCCGGGACGTCACCGACGCCGTGAACCGGGCCGAGGCCCTGGCCGCCGTGATGGCCGAGCCGGAGTTCGCCGCGGTGACGGGCGCGTTCAAGCGGGTCGCCAACCTGGCCGGCAAGGCCAACGAGGCGGGCGCTGTGAGCGCGGAGATCGACCCGGAGCTCTTCACCGAGCCCGCGGAGCGGGACCTGTACGGCGCCTTCGTCGACCTGCGACCGGAGATGAAGCGGGCCTACGAGGCGGGCGACTACCGGGAGTTCTACCACCTGGCAACTCGGCTCAAGGCGCCCGTGGACGCGTTCCTCGACACCGTCCGGGTCAACGTCGAGGACGAGAAGGTGCGGGCGAACCGCTATGCCCTGCTCCAGGCCCTGGGCGGCCTCCTGTCGGCGCCGGCCGATCTGAACAAGCTCGCGGGGTAGACCCGGACGCGCACGCCAGGGGCTGTTCCACACGTCGTCAAGGACGACGTTGGAACAGCCCCGTTTCTTGCTGTAGTGGCGCGGGAGTCGACCTGATCCTAGCACGTTCTGCTTCGGGTTCTCGGCGGCCTGCGTACGGGTCCCGGGGTGGACCCGCGGGCACCTCGGGGCCGGTGAGTGGGTGCGGAGCCAGCGGAACGGCCGGGGGCCGACTGCAGACCGAGTACAGGGCGGCGTGCACGGGAGGGCTGTTCGAGGCGGAATGTGCATGGTGCTTCGGGCACCGAAGGTATGTTCCGCCTCGAACCGGGGGGGAGCGGGGCCGGATGGTGGTGTGAGGCCTGCGGGGGAGGCGCAGGGGTGGACTGTTCGAGGCGGAATGTGCATGGTGCTTCGGGAGCCGAAGGTATATTCCGCCTCGAACCGGGGGGGAGAGGGGCCGAATGGTAGTGTGAGGACTGTGGGAGGAGGCGCAGGGGTGGGCTGTTCGAGGCGGAATGTGCATGGTGCTTCGGGCACCGAAGGTATATTCCGCCTCGAACCGGGTGGGAGAGAGGCTGGATGGTGGTGTGAGGACTGTGGGGGAGGCGCACGGGAGGGCTGTTCGAGGCGGAATGTGCATGGTGTTTCGGGTACCGAAGGTATTTTCCGCCTCGAACCGGGGGGAGCGGGGCCGGATGGTGGTGTGAGGACTGCGGGGGAGGCGCACGGGGTGAGCTGTTCGAGGCGAAATGTGCACGGTGCTTCGGGAGCCGAATGTATATTTCGCCTCGAACCGAATGGGAAACGGGTCGGCCCGACAGATTAGGGTGGGGTGCCAGAGCACGGGCCCGTCGGCGATTCGGGCGCACGGCGTCTGCGATGGACCGCGGGGCAGGAGCCGGGTTCCGCGGCGGAGAAGCCACGACCGAGAAGGGTTCCGCCACGCCCATGACCCCGGCCGGGTCGGCGGCTCGTGGAGCCTGAACCCCACCATACCCGGAAGGGGGCTTTCGTTATGACCCAGCCTGCCGGCTTCGCACCGGTACTGTTCAAGGCCCGGAAGGATCCTGAGATCGTGGAGGTTCCCGACACCTGGTGCCTGACCCTGAGCGGTGTCGGCGCGCCCGAGAGCCCGGCGTTTCAGCAGGCGGTCGAGGCGCTCTACGGCCTGGCTTACACCCTGAAGTTCCAGCAGAAGGCCGCCGGGCAGGACTTCAAGGTCCCGCCTCTGGAGGGGCTGTGGTGGTCCGAGCCACCGGAGGCGTTCGCCCGGACGCCGCGGGAAGAATGGCGCTGGCAGCTGCTGATCCGGATGCCTGAGGGGATCACCGCGGAACAGGTGGCCGCCGCCCGCGGCCAGGCGGCGGCCAAGAAGAAGAACCCGCGGATCCTGGACGTGGCGTTCGAGCGCTTCGCCGGGGGTACGGCCGCGCAGGTGCTCCACGTGGGCCCCTTCTCGGAAGAGGGACCGGTGATCGAGCGGCTGCACGCCTTCATCGCCGCGCAGGGATACCGGCTCCGGGGCCGCCACCACGAGGTCTACCTCTCCGACTTCCGGCGCACCCCGCCGGAGAAGCTGAAGACCATCCTGCGGCAACCGGTGGAGCCTGCCACCTAGTTCATCACCCGGCCGCCGTCCACCACGACCGTCTGCCCGGTGACGAACGCCGCTGCCGGCGAGAGCAGCCAGGCCACGACCTCGGCCACCTCGCCGAAGGTGCCCAGGCGGCGGAGGGGGGTCTGGGCCTTCATCGCCTCCAGCGCCGGCGTCGGCAGCGCTCGGGCGAGGGGCGAGTCGATGGGCCCCGGCGCCACGCAGTTGACGCGGATGCCCAGCGGCCCCCACTCTCGGGCGGCCGACCGGGTGAGTCCCACCAGCCCCGCCTTCGCCGCCGCATAGGCGGGGCCGAACGCACCGCCGTTGAAGCTGACCACCGAGCCGACGTTGACCACGGCCGACTCCCGCCCTTCCCGCAAGAGAGGCAGGGCCGCCCGCATCACGTGGAAGGGGCCGCTGAGGTCGGCCGCCAGCACCGCGGCCCATTGCTCGGGGGTGACCTGGCCCCAGGGGAGCACCGGCGCCACCCCGGCGTTGTTGACCAGTAGATCCAACCCGCCCCACGCGTCCCGCACCAGCTCAACCACGGACTCGGCCTGGCCGGGCACGGCGAGGTCGGCCCGGAGCACCAGCGCCCGGCGGCCGGAGGCATTCACCGCCTTCGCCGTTTCCTCCGCGCCGGCCTTGTCCCGGTGGTAGTGCACGGCCACGTCGGCCCCGGCCTGGGCCAGGCGGCGGGCCACCGCTGCCCCCAGCCCCTTGGAGGCCCCGGTCACCAGCGCCCGCTTGCCGCTCAGATCCACGGGATCACCGCCTCCCGATATGCCTTGGCCGTGAACAGGAAGTCCGCCAGCCGACCCTTGTGCGGCGCCCCGGGCTCCGTGTGCCAGGGCGGGACCGGGCCGACGAACAGCTTTTGAATCGAAGGTTCCCTGAGGCAGCGCCGGACGAGCGCTGCCTCTTTCGTCATCAGCGTGACCGCCAGCGAGCCCCGCAGCAGCGGCAGCGGGTCTGCACCGGCGGGCAGCCGTAGGCCGGTCGCCCACGGGGCCGGAATCTCCGCACCGAAACGGGGATCGGCGGGATCGACGCCCAGCACCAGCGCGGGGCGCACAAAGGTGAGGCCGTCCACCTCCACGGCTTCGCCCGGGGTCAGCCGGGCCGCCGCCGGGTCCTTCCAGGCGGGGACGCGCGCAGCCGGGTCCAGGGGGTCCAGGAGCGGCAACCGGGCCAGCCGTTCCGCCACCGCTTCCAGGAGGCCCGGGGCGTCACCCCTGAGCAGCACGGCGCTGGCGCAGGTGCACTTGCGCCCGCCGTCGTGCAGGATGCAGTCCACCAGGAACGTCACAGGGTCTTCGGCACTGGTGGAAGAGCTGGCCGGCTTGTGGGTGCGGAGGCCGGACGGCTGGCCGTTCGGGTCCGGGGTCGGGTCACCCGGCGCTGCCCCGACCGCGTCCGCGTCCACCAGCACCTTGGACCGGCCCGGGCCGTTGAAGAGCACCCGGGGATCCCGGCCCAGCAGCGATTCCAGCGCAGGCCCGCCATACGCCACCGTCCGGTCGCAGTGTTCCACCAGGGCGGGCACCAGGTCGTGCCCCCCGGGCAGCAGGGCGATCCGCTCGGCCGGGAAACCCGCCTCCCGGAGCGCGAGCAGAACCCGCCACGGTGTGAAGGGGTCGTCGGCGCCGGGCCGGACGGCGACCACCCAGCCCATCGCCAGCGCCAGCACCCAGGTCAGGTGCACCGCCGGGTGGTTGGACGGGGCGACGAAGCCCAGCACCCGGCCCACCGGCGCCCAACCGCAGGACTTGCCGGGAGCGGGCTCGATGCGGCCGGTGAGGAAGGGCTCCGGCGTGCCGCCCGGCGCCTGCCAGGTCAGGGCTTCCCGCACCTGCGCCATGCCCCGGGCCAGTTCGGCCAGGGCGCGTCGGCTGTCGGTGAGGGGGGCGCCGGTGGCCAGCGTGACCAGCCGGGCGTGCTCCTCCGGGGAGCAGCCCCCGAGTTCGGCTGCGTCCAGCAGACGGCCGGCCGCGGCGATTCGGTCCCAGAGGGCGGTGAGGTCGGCTTCCGGCTCCGCCGCCGCCCGCAGTTCGGCCACCGCCCGGCGGACCAGCAGGGCCGGCGCGGTCGCCACCTTCGCCAGAGGCCGGCCCCGGTAGTCCCGGAGCATCCGCACGTCCAGGCTGGCCCGTTCCCGGCCGCCCCGCCAGATGGGGATCTCCCGCACCTCAGTACACCCCCTCGACCCGGGCGCCGCCTCCGTCCAGGGGCGCGACCTCCGCCAGCTCGTCCCAGAGCTCCGATCCGGCCCATGGAACCCGGACCGCCCGGTCCCGCTCCAGGTGCCAGGGGAGGAACAGCTCCCGGGTCAGCAGGCTGATGCGGACCTGGCCGGCCTCGCCGGGAGCGACGCGGCGGCTCGAGTCCTGCGGGTCGACCACCCGGACCACCGCCGCCGGCCCCGGCGGGGAGAAGATGCAGCGGTGGGTGTCGCCCTCCCGGCGGGGACGCTGGCAGGCGATGCCCATCAGCGTGTTGCCGTACCAGCCCACGAACCGCGCCTCCGGCAGCAGCTCCTCCTCCAGCAGCCGCAGCCCTTCGGCGGAAAGCGAGGTGCCGAACCAGATGATGCCCTCGACCCTCCCCGCCAGGGCGGCGTACGCCTCCGGGTGCTCGCAGAGGGCCTGCAGGAGGGGCGGGGTGGTGGAGAGTACCCGGACCGGCTGGGTCCTGAGCACCGCCAGGGCCTGCTCTACCAGGTGGACGGTGTAGCGGCGGGCTTCGTCGGCGCGGCCCTCCCGGTAGAGCCGCTTCACCCAGCGCGGGTCCAGGTCGACGGTATGGTAGAGGAAGCCCCGGAGCCGGGCGAGCCGGGCCACGTTGGTGCCCACCAGGTGGGGGCCCGTGGGCCCCAGGTGGAGCCAGGCCGGGTAGGCGTCCCCTCCCCCGGTGTGGGCCCGGCCCTCCGTCGCGTCCGTGCCGCCGTGCGCCGGGGCGATCGCACCGGTCGGGCCTCCCGGTCGTGTCCGTGCTTCTCTCCGCGGGAAGCCGTGCTCGTCCAGCATGCGGTCGACCCGCTGGATCCCCCTGGTGCGCTCCTGCGCGTCCACGATCCGTACGGGCGGCCCCGTGGTGCCGCCGGTCTCCCACACGTCAAAGGGCTCGCTGCACCCCCGCGGGATGAGGTCGCCGACGGGGACGGACCGCCACTCCCCGGCCACCGCGGGGAAGCGGGCCAGGTCGTCGAAGCCCCGCACCTCCGCGACGGGGTCGAAGCCCAGATCGGCCGCCTTGCGCAGCCAGTACGGCGAGCCGGTGTCCGGGCTGAAGTGCCAGCGCACGATGTCGCGCACGTGCGCGTCCAGTTCCGCCCGCGTCATCACGTTGGGTCACCTCCTCGGACGGCGTCCTCGCCCCGCATCAGCTCCTCCGCCGGGGGCAGCGCGGCGCCGGCCGCGGCCAGGGCCCGTTCCGCCTTGGCCATGCACTCCCGCCATTCGGCCGCGGGGTCGCTGCCCGGCACCAGACCGGCGCCGGCCCGGACCAGGACGGTGCCGTCCCGCAGGGCCAGCGAGCGGATGGTGAGCCAGAGCTGCAGTCCGCCGCCGGGCAGTACCGCGCCCACGGCGCCGGCGTACCAGCCCCGCGGCACAGGTTCCAACCGATCGATCAGCGCCCGGGCCGCCTCCCGGGGAATCCCGCCCACCGTGCCGGCCGGGAAGCAGGCGGCGACCAGATCGCCGGGGCCCAGGTCGGGCCGGAGCGTCCCCGACAGCCGTGACGCCAGGTGGACCAGGCCCGGGTGGCGCTCCAGCTCCATGAAGGCTTCCACCGCGACGCTCCCCGGTAGGCAGACCGCCTCCAGGTCCCGGCGGGCCTGTTCCACGGCCACCGCATGCTCCTCCCGGTCCTTCGGGCTGGCGGCGAGTTCCGACGCGCGCTCGGCGGGCCGGGTGCCGGCCAGCAGGTGCATGTGGGCGCGGCCGGCTTCCAGAAAGACCAGCGGCTCGGGGGAGATGCCCACCAGGGTCTCGCCACCCGCGCCGACCCGTAGGAGGAACCCCAGCCCGGGCGGGCTGCCGGCAGTCAGCCGGCGGTAGATGGCCGCGGGGGGCAGGGGGCAGGGGGCGGCGAAGGGCACCGAGAGGATCACCTTGGTCAGCCGGCCTTCGGCCATGGCCGTCAGCGCCTCCCGCACCGCGGCCGCGTACGCCGGGTACGGCCACAGCGGCACGGCCCGGTGCGGGGGCGCATGTGCCGATGCCCGCTCGCCGGGTCTTCCGGAGCCGCCCTGGCCGGCGGCAAGACCGACCTCGCCTTCGTCGGCGCCACTCTTCCTTGCGTCGGCGCCGCTCTTGCGCACGTTGGCGCCGTTCTCGCCCGTGTTGCCGCCGCTCTTACCCGCGGTGCCGCCGCTCTCGCCTGCGTTGGTACTGCTCTCGCTTGCGTCAGCGCCGCCCTCACCTGCGCAGGCGCCGCTTCGCACCGGCGGGCAGCCGCGGCCGGGGACGGCGGGCAGGCGCCCCCGCACCCAGAGCTCGCCCGCCTCCCGGTCGAACAGCGCGGCCGAGCCCGGTACCCAGAAGCGACCGGTTCCGTCCCAGTCCAGCCGGCCCACCGCCGCAGCCAGCAGCGGCGGGGCCTGCGGCGGCAGGGGGGTCCTGTCCGCCGCCGCAGCCGCCTCCGCCACCGTGCGGGCGCGGGCCTCCGGGGCCCAGGCCACCAGGGCCACCCTGCGGCCTTCCCAGGTGATGCCGTCCAGCAGCGCCACCGGCCCGGGGCCCAGGGCCGCGGCCAGGTCCGCGGGCTCCCAGGGCGGAAGGGGCAGGCGGCGGACGGACTCAGCCGTCGCCATACGGGACGCCCCCTTCCACGGCCAGGGCCCGGACCGGCGCCGCTTCCGCGCCTTCGACGAGCATGGGCGCGGCCATCAGCCAGACGGTGGGCCCCCGCAGGGCCTTCAGGTTGCGGAGGTACTCCAGGATAGGTATGTCGGCTTCCAGCAGCCGGCGGTGCACGGGGAAGTCCCGGTCGCCGGGCTCCTCGGTCAGGAAGTCCAGCCCCACCAGCGCAGCCCCCTGCTCGACGCACCAGTCGGCTGCGCTGGGGGCCAGGTACGGGGGCTTCTGCCAGAAGTCCGGGTCGCCCCAGTGGCGGTCCACGTAGTCCGTGCGCAGCAGGAGACGCAGGCCGGGGCGCATCCGCCCGCCGGCTGCCGCCTCCAGGTCGTCGGCGGTGACGGGCTCGTACAGGCCGCGGTGGGTGAGATCCAGCACCAGCGCCGGCCCGATGAACCGGTCCGGCTCCAGATCGCTCACGTTCTTGCCGCCGGGCACGAAGTGGCTCGGGGCGTCGACGTGGGTGGCGTTGTGGGGATTGAACACGAACTGGCTGAAGCGCCGGCCGTGGCCCGTGGGATCCGTCTCGGGCGTCATGAGCGGGCGGATCTCCACCTGGCTGTACCAGGCGGTCCCGTAGGCCGGCATGCCGTGGCTGTAGCCCAGCGTCAGGTCGATGATGCGCAGGGGGCCCACCTCCTTGGCGTTTGGCTGCTGTCCGGGACGGCCCGTGTGGCCGCTCGCCATACTATGCTGGTGCGCCGGCCCCGGTCCCGTGCATATCCATGTCGGGGGAGGGGGGCGGCACGGTGGCCGTGGAGGTGGGGCTTCTGACCGTGGCGGAGTGGCCCTGGCTGGTGTCGCGGTCGGCGGCGACGGCCTGGGCCCACGTGGATCCCGCCCTGCGGGACCGGGTGAACCCGCAGGCGGTGGCCGCTCGGGTGGAGCAGAACCTGCGCGCGTTGATGACCAGGCCCGGCAGCGCCGCACTGGTGGCGCGCGCGGGCGGCGCCGCCGCCGGCTACCTGGTGGTGGCGCTGGTGCCCGACGAGCTGACGGGGCTGCCCGTCGGTCTTTTCTATGACATTTTCGTAGAACCGGCGTACCGGGGCACCGGCGTGAGCCACCGCCTCACCGCAGCCGGCGAGGCCCACTGCCGGGCCTGGGGCGCGAGCCTTGTCCGCCGGTACATCGACCCCGGCAACGAGCCCTCGCTCCGGCACGCGTTGCGGGAGGGCTGCCGGATCGACCGGCTTTCGCTGGTGAAGGTGCTGTGACCCGATGTCGGAGTGCCCGGGCGCGGCCGGCACGACTCCCGCGGGGCGGTGCCGGTCGGCTAAGGCCACGGTTTCCTGAAGGGGGCGTGATCCCGTGCTCGACCATCGTGCCGCGGGGCTGACCGATGAACAGGCCCTCGCGATCTACCGCTGGATGCTCCTCACCCGGCGGCTGGACGAACGGCTCGGGGTCCTGCAGCGGAGCGGCGCCATCCCCCTGGCCCTGTCCAGCCGGGGGCACGAGGCGGCCCAGGTGGGGGCCGCCCTGGCGTTCGCGCGGGGGAAGGACTGGTGGTTCCCGTACTACCGCGACCTGGGGGCCGTGCTGGTCGCCGGCACGACGCCGCTGGACGTGATGTTGTCTTCCTTCGGCCGGGCGGCGGACCCGTCGTCGGGCGGTCGGCAGACGCCGTACAACTGGGGCGACCGGCGGCTGAACATCGTCGCGCGGTCAGCGCCGGTCGGAGTGCAGATCCCCCAGGCGGTGGGGGTGGCGCAGGCGGCGGTCCGCAGGGGCGATCCGATCGTGGTGTACTGCAGCTTCGGCGAGGGCGCCGCGTCCCAGGGCGACTTCCACGAGGGGCTGAACTGGGCGGCGTTGCACCGCCTGCCCGTCATCTTTTTCTGCCAGAACAACGGCTGGGCGATCTCGGTGCCGCTCAGCCGCCAGGTGGCCGGGGGCAGCGTCGCCGCGCGGGCGGCGGGGTACGGCATCGAGGGCGTCAGCCTCGACGGGACGGATCCGTTCGCGGTCCACGCCGCGGTCCGGCGGGCGGTGGTGCGGGCGCGCGCCGGCGGCGGGCCGGCCCTGATCGAGGCCCGGGTGCACAGGCTCGACCCCCACACCTGCGACGACAACCACGCGGCGTACCGGACCGGGGCGGAGCTCAGGGCGGCGCGGGAGGCTGACCCGCTGCCCGCCGTGGCAGACTATCTGCGGCGGCGGGGGCTGCTCATGGACGCTGCGGCCGCGGCGGTGGAGCGGGCCGTCGCGGCGGAGATCGACGCTGCGGAGGCCGCGGCGCGGGCGGCCCGCCCGCCGGCCGGCGAGGAGGCGCTGGGGCCGGTCACAGCGCCACCTGCTCCAGCGCCTCCTTGACGGTCGCGAGGAAGCCGATCATCTCCGCCCCGTCCACCGCCCGGTGGTCCGCGGTGAGCGCGAGGTACATCATCGGTCGGATCGCGAGCTGGTCGTCCCCGACGACGACCGGTCGCTTCTGGATGGCCTCGAACGCCAGGATCCCGACGTTGGGCGGCTGGATGATGGGCGTGCCGAACAGGGTGGCCCCGTAGCGGCCCGTGTTGGTGATGACGAACGTGTGGCCCGAGAGCTCGTGCGGCGAGAGCAGCCCGGCCCGGGCCTTCTGGGTCTGCAGGTGGATCGCCCGGGCCAGGTCCCAGAAGCCCATCCGCTCGGCCCCCGGGACGACGGGCAGCAGGACGCCCCCTGGCACCGCCGTGGCAATGCCCAGGTTGATGTACCGCGGGATGACGAATCCCTGGGGGGTGAGCATGGCGTTCATGATCGGCCACGCCTTCAGGGCCCGGACGGTCGCGGCGGCGAAAAACGGCAGGTAGGTCAGCCGGATGCCCAGGTGCCGCTCGGCCAGCGGCTTCAGCGACTCGCGCACCGAGATGAGCCCCGTCGCGTCGACCTCGGCCACCACGGTGACCGGGGCGGTGGTCCGCTGGGCCTGCTCCAGGTTGAGCATGGAGACCCGGCGGATGGGGCTGAGCGGCAGGGTGACGACCGGGGGGAACGGCGGGCCGCCCATGGCCAGGGGGTTGTCGGGCGTGCCGCCGGGCAGCAGGAGGCCGGCCGGCGCGCCGGGGGGCGGGCTCGGGAACAGCTGCACCGGAACTCCTCCCCTCGCTGGCAGGATGCTGCACCAGCATATGCCGCGGAAGCTGCCGCGCCCCCGCGGCGGGCGCGGCAGGGGCGCGATAGACGGGCTCTTGAACTGCGATCAAAAACATCAAGAGCCGCAGGAGCCGGGGGCCGCCGGCCCCGGTGCAGGAGTGCCGGGCCGGTGAGCGAACTTTGTAAAACGAAGGTACAAAAGCGGCGTCGGATGTGCACACGGGAACAAGCAGGGAGGGCTCAGATGGTCGCCAAGCCGGTCATCTTCGTGGTCTCGGACTCCGTCGGCGAGACGGCCGACCTGGTCACCCGTGCCGCGCTGTCCCAGTGGGGCCAGCGCAGCGTGGAGATTCGCCGGTTCCCCATGATCGACGACCCGCAGTCCCTTCGGGAGGTGATAGACGCAGCGCGACAGCAGCCCACCCTGATTGTGTACACCATCATCGTCCCTGAGATCCGCAAGGAGCTCCAGCGGCTGGTTGATATGTGGGATATACCCGCTGTGGACATTATGGGGCCCATGCTGGACGGGATCTCCCGACTGCTCGGGGCGCCCGAGAAGCTTGAGCCCGGTCGGATACACCGCCTGGATGATGATTACTTCCGCCGCATCGAGGCCGTGGAGTTCGCGGTGAAGTACGACGACGGCAAGGACCCCCGCGGTTTCCTGCGGGCCGATGCCGTGCTGATCGGCGTATCCCGCTCGTCCAAGACCCCGGTCTCGATGTACCTCGCCCACCGGCGGTACAAGGTGGCGAACCTGCCGCTGGTGCCGGAGGTCAGCCTGCCCAAGGAGCTCTTCCTCGTCCCGCCCCACAAGGTGGTTGGCCTGCGGGTCAGCCCCGAGAAGCTGCATCAGATCCGCGAAGAACGCATCAAGACCATCGGCCTCAGGTCAGACGCGAATTACTCGAGCATGGAAAGAATTCTCCAGGAGTTGGACTACGCCGAGTCGGTCTTCAAGAAGGTCGGATGCGCGGTGATTGATGTGACGAACAAGGCGGTTGAAGAGACGGCGGTCCGGGTCCTGGAAATCATCAACCGAGGGGTGAATTTCGGTGACTAAGAAGTGGGTGTATCTCTTCCACGAGGGTCGGGCCGACATGCGGATGCTGCTGGGCGGCAAGGGCGCCAACCTGGCCGAGATGACCAACATCGGCCTGCCGGTGCCTCCGGGCTTCACGATCACCACCGAAGTCTGCCGGGAGTACCAGAAGACCAAGCAGCTCGATCCCGAGGTGATCGAGCAGGTCAACGCCGCCCTCACCGCCCTGGAGCAGCAGACGGGCAAGAAGTTCGGCGACCCGCGCAACCCCCTGCTGGTTTCGGTCCGGTCCGGTGCGCCGATCTCGATGCCGGGCATGATGGACACCGTCCTCAACCTGGGCCTGAACGACGAGACCGTGGTGGCCATGGCCGAGCTGACCGGCAACGAGCGGTTCGCCTGGGACTCTTACCGGCGCTTCATCCAGATGTTCTCCAACGTCGTGCTGGGCATCGAGCTGCACAACTTCGAGGCCATCCTGGAGGCGCACAAGAAGCGGAACGGGTTCACCCAGGACATCGAGCTGCAGGCCGAGCACTTCAAGGCGATCGTGCCCGAGTACAAGGCCGTCGTCGAAAAGCACACCGGCAAGCCCTTCCCGATGGACCCCCGTGAGCAGCTGATGGCGGCCATCCGGGCCGTGTTCGAGTCGTGGGACAACCCGCGCGCGCAGGTCTACCGGAAGATCAACAAGATCTCCGACGACCTGGGTACGGCCGTCAACGTGCAGGCCATGGCCTTCGGCAACATGGGTGACGACTCGGCGACGGGCGTCTGCTTCACCCGCAACCCGAACTCCGGCGCCAAGGAGTTCTATGGCGAGTACCTGCCCAACGCCCAGGGCGAGGACGTGGTGGCCGGCATCCGCACGCCGTATCCGATCGCCCACCTGAAGGAGACCATGCCCGAGGTCTACCAGCAGTTGTTCGACCTCTGTGAGCTGCTGGAGAGCCACTACAAGGACATGCAGGACATCGAGTTCACCGTGGAGCGGGGCAAGCTCTACATGCTGCAGTGCCGGGCCGGCAAGCGGACGCCCATCGCCTCCATCAAGATCGCCGTCGACCTGGTGAAGGAAGGCAAGATCTCGAAGGAGCAGGCGGTCCTGCGGGTGGATCCGGAGCAGATCAACAACATCCTGCACCCGGCCATCGATCCCAAGGCGAAGCTGGACATCCTGGCCAAGGGCCTGGCCGCCTCGCCCGGCGCCGCCACCGGCATGTGCGTCTTCGACCCCGACCGGGCCGCCAAGCTGGCGGGCGAGGGCCACAAGGTCATCCTGGTGCGCCCCGAGACCTCGCCGGATGACATCCACGGCATGGTCGTCGCCCAGGGCATCCTCACCTCCCGCGGCGGCATGACCTCCCACGCCGCCATCGTCTCCCGCGGCATGGGCAAACCCTGCGTGGTCGGCTGCGAGGCCATCAAGGTCGACCTGGAGGCGCGGGAGTTCCGCGTGAACGGCCGCGTGGTGAAGGAGGGCGAGGTCATCTCCATCGACGGCGCCACCGGCAACGTGATCTACGGCGAGGTCCCGGTGGTGGATCCCGAACTGTCGCCGGAGTTCCGCACGCTGCTCAGCTGGGCGGACGAGATCCGGACCATGGGCGTGCGGGCCAACGCCGACACCCCGATCGACGCCGCGAAGGCCCGCGAGTTCGGCGCCGAGGGCATCGGCCTCTGCCGCACGGAGCACATGTTTGGCCAGGGCGGCCATCATCCCGAGCGCATGGCCGTGGCCCGCGAGATGATCCTCGCCGAGACCACCGAGGAGCGGATGGTGGCGTTGGAGAAGCTCCAGGAGATGCAGCGGCAGGACTTCTACGAGATCTTCAAGGCCATGAACCCGTTCCCGGTGACGATCCGCCTGCTGGATCCGCCGCTGCATGAGTTCCTGCCCGACGCGGAGGATCTGGCGATTGAGGTCGCCATCATGCGGGAGCGGGGCGAGACGGGGTCTGAGCTGCAGGAGAAGGAGGCCCTGCTGAAGAAGGTCCGGGCGCTGGCCGAGATGAACCCGATGCTGGGCTTCCGCGGCTGCCGCCTCGGCATGATCTACCCCGAGATCTACGAGATGCAGGTGCGGGCGATCTTCGAGGCCGCCGCACAGTGCAACAAGGAAGGCATGGTCGTCGAGCCCGAGATCATGCACCCGCTAGTCAGTATCGTCACCGAGTTCTCCTTCCTGCGCGAGATGACCGACCGGATCGCCCGGGAGGTCATGGAGAAGCACGGCGTCACCTTCAAGTACATGGTCGGCACGATGATCGAGGTGCCGCGGGCGGCCGTCACCGCCGACGAGATCGCCGAGCACGCGCAGTTCTTCTCCTTCGGCACCAACGATCTGACCCAGACCACCTTCGGCTTCTCCCGCGATGACGCCGAGGGCAAGTTCCTGGCCCAGTACGTCGAGCAGAAGGTGCTGCCGGAGAACCCGTTCGTCACCATCGACCGCAAGGGCGTGGGCAAGATGGTGGAGATCGCCTGCGAGCTCGGCCGCAAGGTCCGTCCGGACATCAAGCTGGGCGTCTGCGGCGAGCACGGCGGCGACCCGTCGTCCATCGAGTTCTTCCACAGCTGCGGCCTGACGTACGTCTCCTGCTCGCCGTATCGGGTGCCGGTGGCCCGGCTGGCGGCGGCGCAGGCGGCGGCCAGGGCCAAGGGCGAGCGCGCCACGTCCAGCACCGTGTAGCCTCGGTGCACGGCTCAGGGTCCGCTTCCCGGTGGGGGAGCGGACCCTGACGATCGTGCGGAAGGAATCGCGCCCTCCATTGTCGAAAGGGAGAACGCCCGCCAGACACCCTCGCCGCCGTCCACTTCTTCCCTCCCGGTGGTCCCGAGGGGTTTTCTATTGGGGCGCGACTGTTCCGGCACGATGAGGTGGTGATCGGTGGCCCGGTTCGACCAGGCATTCAAGGACGAGGTGCGCGCCAGGAACGACATCGTCGAAGTGATCTCCGCCTATGTGAAACTGGAGCGCAGGGGCAACCGGTACGTGGGGCTCTGTCCCTTCCACAGCGAGAAGACGCCCTCGTTCCACGTCGTGCCCGACGGGCAGTTCTACTACTGCTTCGGCTGCAAGGCCAGCGGCGACGTGTTCACCTTCCTGATGGAGCGGGAGCACCTTACCTTCTACGAGGCGCTGGTGCAGCTGGCGCAGCGCGCCCGCATCCCCCTGCCGCAGGAGGAGCGGACGCCGGAAGAGGAGCGGGCCTACCGTGAGCGGCGCGACATGTACGCCGCGCTCGACCTGGCGGCTCGTTTCTATCACCACCAGCTCTTCACCCCGGCCGGCAAGCCGGGGCTGGACTATCTCCTGGGCCGTGGGCTGACCGAGGAGACCATCCGCCGCTTCCGGCTCGGGTGGGCCCCGGGTCGCGGAGCGCTCTTCCGGGCACTGCGGGACCGCTTCCCGCCCCAGATCCTCCAGAAGGCGGGGCTGATCGTGCCCCGGCGGGACGGCCCGGGCTTCATGGACGTCTTCTTCGAGCGGGTCATGTTCCCCATCGCCGACCTGTCCGGCCGGGTGATCGGCTTCGGCGGGCGGATCCTCGGCGGCGAGGGCGCCAAGTACAAGAACACGGCGGAAACCCCGCTGTTCGTGAAGCGCCACGTCCTCTTCGGATTGGATCAGGCCAAAGAGGCGATGCGCGCCAGGAATCAGGCGATCCTCGTCGAAGGATACATGGACGTCCTCATGCCCCACCAGGCGGGGATCCAGAACGTGGTGGCGCCGTTGGGCACGGCCCTCACGGACGAACAGGTGCGGATCATCCGCCAGCAGGCCCAGCAGGTCATCGTCGCCTTCGACATGGACACGGCCGGCCAGCTGGCGACGCTGCGCGGCCTGCAGAAGCTCTACGACAGCGGCTGCGACGTGCGGGTGCTGCAGCTTCCCGACGGGAAGGATCCGGACGAGTTCATCCGCACCCATGGTGCACCTGCGTTCGTCGAACGAATCGAACAGGCTCTTCCGCTAATCGAGTTCCGGCTCAGCCTGGCCCTGCCCGCCACCCGCCGGCCGACGCCGGAGGAGATGGCGAAAGCCGTGGAGTCGGTGGCGCAGGTCCTGGCGGACGTGCGCAACGAGGTCGTGCGGGAGGCGTACGTCGACCAGGTGGCGGACCGGCTGGCCGGGGACAACCCGCTGGCCAAGCCCGATCTGAAGCTGGCGATCGATCGCCAGATGAACCGCCTGCTTCGCTGGGGATTCCAGCATAATCTGCCAGATTCCAGGAATAATAGAAGAGGTCCGGGAGCACCTGCCTCGCCCGGACCGACGCGTCCTCGCCCGGACCAGGCCCCGGTCACCCAGGCGGAGGGGGCCCGCCGGGCTGAGCGTGTGCTGCTGTACCTGCTGCTGGAGCACCCGGGGCTGCTCCGCACCGTGGAGGCGGAGCTGGGGGAGGAGCCCTTCTCCGACCCCCACCACCGGCAGATCTACAGGGCGGGGCGCGCACTGCTGGCGGAGGCAGACCCCCTGGCGGGCGGAGGAGTGATCGCCCGCCTGTTCGATCGCCTGTCGGATCCGGAGGCCAGACAGGTCCTCACCGAGATGGCCGTTAAACCGATGCTGACCAGCGATCCGGAAAAGGAAGCGGCAGACTGCATCGAGAAGATAAGGAAGCATAGAGATTCGAGGAGACTAGAGGACTTGGAGAACCAGATCAAGGCCGCGGCAGCAGCGAGCCGGAGAGTGGATCCGGCCATATGGAACGAGTACATGGCGCTTGTGCGTAAACTCAAGTCAACCCGATCCTGAGGCGGCTGCGGAAGGGGGGTAGTCATCATGGAGTCCAACGAAGCGAAGATGCAGAACGCCCGCGAACTGGTGAAGCAGCTCATCGCGAAAGGCAAGCGCAAGGGAAGCCTGAGCTACGACGAGGTGGCGGATTCCCTGCAGGAGCTGGAACTGGACGCTGAGCAGATGGAAGCCATCTTCGACACGCTGACGGAGGCGGGCATCAAGCTGCAGGGCGACGAACCCGACGAGGCGGAGGAGCCGGTGGACGTCGACGCCGACGTCGAAGCCCTGGACGTGGTCGAGCCCCCGCCCGTGGACGACGCGGAGCCGGATGACGACGCCGCAGCCGGCGAGGATGACGACCTCTCGGTCCCGGAAGGGATTGCCATCGATGACCCGGTCCGCATGTACCTGAAGGAGATCGGGCGCGTTCCGCTGCTCACGGCCGAGGAAGAGATCATGTACGCCGAGCGCATCGAGAAGGGCGACGAGGAGGCCAAGCGCAAGCTGGCCGAGGCGAACCTTCGGCTGGTCGTCTCCATCGCCAAGCGCTACGTGGGCCGGGGTATGCAGTTCCTCGACCTGATTCAGGAGGGCAATCTCGGCCTGATCAAGGCCGTTGAGAAGTTCGACTACCGCAAGGGCTTCAAGTTCTCCACCTACGCCACGTGGTGGATCCGCCAGGCGATCACCCGCGCGATCGCGGACCAGGCCCGGACCATCCGCATCCCGGTGCACATGGTCGAGACGATCAACAAGCTGATCCGGGTCACCCGCCAGCTGGTGCAGGAGTTGGGGCGGGAGCCGACCCCGGAGGAGATCGCCGCCGTCATGGATATCCCGGTGGAGCGGGTCCGGGAAATCCAGAAGATCGCGCAGGAGCCGGTGTCGCTGGAGACGCCGATCGGCGAGGAGGAGGACTCGCATCTGGGCGACTTCATCGAGGACCAGGATGCCCCCGCCCCGGCCGAAGCGGCCTCGTTCACCCTCCTGAAGGAGCAGCTGGAGGAGGTCCTGGAATCCCTGACCCCCCGGGAGGAGAAGGTGCTGCGCCTGCGGTTCGGCCTGGACGACGGCCGCGCCCGCACGCTGGAGGAGGTCGGCCAGGTCTTCGGCGTGACTCGGGAGCGGATCCGGCAGATCGAGGCCAAGGCTCTGCGCAAGCTGCGCCATCCGAGCCGGTCGAAGAAGCTGAAGGACTATCTCGAGTAACATACTTGCCGTCGGCATTAAGAGCCGGGTCGCACCCGGCTCTTCTTTGTTTTTCCCCTTCCACCTCCAGGGGAGGGTGGGCTGCGCGGATTCCAAGCTTGGCTTCGATCTGGCCCAACTTGCGGTACGTGCGGCTCCGTTGAATGCCGTCGCCGTCCTGTCGAACAGCGAAAGAGCGAAGCTGGTGTGACGGCGCCCGCGAGTCTCATGGCGGTGGGGCAGAAGCGCCGGGCCAGGGCCGTTCGTCGGCCCGGGTCCTCGTTCGCGCCCGACAAGCGCCCGTTTGGTTTGACGGAACTGCCGGGTTCTTGCGATGTACGGTCGCGTTGGGCATGCGAACGGCTGTGCCGGGGTGGGCCAGGGCCCACCGTGCATCTGGCAGTCGAATTGCGCCCTCTTGTCGCCGCTTCGGGGACTGCAACAAGTCACCTTATTATACTACCACCATGATAAAACTGGCTGAAAGGCGGTGGATTTCCGGATGCTCACCCTGGAGGGCGTTTCGATTCGGGGCGCACTGGGCGAGCGTTACGACGAGGTGCTCACCCCCGAAGCGCTGGAGTTCCTGGTTCAGCTGCACCGCCGGTTTGCAGCCAGGCGCAGGGAGCTGCTCCGGCTGCGCGCTGAGCGGCAGGAGCGGCTGGACCAGGGCGAGTGGCCCGACTTCCTCCCGGAGACCCGGCACATCCGGGAGGCGGAGTGGCAGGTGGCGCCCTACCCGCCCGACCTCGCGGACCGGCGGGTGGAGATCACCGGGCCCGTGGACCGCAAGATGATGATCAACGCCCTGAACTCCGGCGCCCGGGTGTTCATGGCCGACTTCGAGGACGCCAACACCCCCACGTGGGCCAACATCGTCGAGGGGCAGATCAACCTGATCGATGCCGTGAAGGGCACCATCACCTACACCAGCCCCGACGGCCGGGTCTACAGGCTGAAGGAGAAGGTGGCGACGCTCTTCGTGCGGCCCAGGGGCTGGCACCTGCCCGAACGGCACATCGTGATCGACGGCGAGCCGGCCTCGGGCAGCCTGGTCGACTTCGGGCTCTACTTCTTCCACAACGCCCGGCGGCTGATCGAGAAGGGCAGCGGGCCGTACTTCTACCTGCCGAAGCTGGAGAGCCACCTGGAGGCCCGTCTCTGGAACGACGTGTTCTGCTTCGCCCAGGACTACCTGGGCATCCCCCGCGGCACCATCAAGGCGACCGTGCTGATCGAGACGATCCTCGCCGCCTTCGAGATGGACGAGATCCTGTGGGAGCTCAGGGAGCACTCGGTGGGGCTCAACGCCGGACGCTGGGACTATATCTTCAGCTGCATCAAGAAGTTCCGGAACCGGCCCGAGGTCCGCTTCCCCGACCGCAGCGCCGTGACGATGACCGTCCCGTTCATGCGGGCCTACACCGAGCTGTTGGTGAAAACCTGCCACCGGCGGGGCACCTTCGCCATGGGCGGCATGGCGGCGTTCATCCCCAGCCGGAAGGACCCGCGGATCAACGCCGTCGCCCTGGAGAAGGTGCGGCAGGACAAGGAGCGGGAGGCCGGCGACGGATTCGACGGCACGTGGGTGGCCCACCCCGACCTGGTACCCGTCGCGACCGCCGTGTTTGACGAGGTGCTGGGCGAGAGGCCGAACCAGATCGACCGGCAGCGTTACGATGTGGAAGTTGGTGCTCGCGATCTCCTGAACTTTGCTGCGACGCCGGGCGCCATTACAGAGGAAGGGCTGCGGCTCAACATCAACGTGGGGATCCAGTATATCGAGTCGTGGCTCCGGGGTGTGGGGGCCGCGGCGATCCACAACCTGATGGAGGATGCCGCCACCGCCGAGATTTCCCGCTCGCAGGTGTGGCAGTGGGTGCGCCACGGGGCGACCCTGCAGGACGGGCGGCGGGTGACCCCGGAACTGGTCCGGGAACTGATCGAGGAGGAGATGGAGCGAATCCACCGCCAGGTGGGGTCCCGGGCCTTCACGTGCGGGCGCTTCCAGGCCGCCCGGAAGCTGTTTGAGCAAGTGGCCTTGTCCGAGGAGTTTCCGGAGTTCCTGACGCTGCCCGGATACGACCTGATCTAGACTTGCGGGGAGGTATAGGAGATGCGAGACAAGGTTCGCCAGCAGGCGGCAGAACTGGAGCGGGAGTGGAGGACGAACCCGCGGTGGGCGGGGGTGGAGCGGCCGTACTCGGCGGAGGACGTGGTGCGCCTGCGCGGATCGTTCCAGGTGGAGTACACCCTGGCCCGGCGGGCCGCCGAGAAGCTCTGGCACCTCCTGCACACGGAGCCGTACGTCCCCGCCCTGGGGGCGCTCACCGGTAACCAGGCGGTCCAGATGGTCAAGGCGGGCCTGAAGGCCATCTACCTCTCCGGCTGGCAGGTGGCGGCCGACGCCAACCTGGCGGGGCAGATGTACCCGGACCAGTCGCTGTATCCCGCCAACTCAGTGCCCGCGGTGGTCCAGCGCATCAACAACGCGCTGCGCCGGGCCGACCAGATCGCCTGGTCCGAAGGCAGGGACGACATCGACTGGATGGTCCCGATCGTGGCTGACGCCGAGGCCGGCTTCGGCGGGCCGCTCAACGCCTTTGAGCTGATGAAGGCGATGATCGAGGCCGGGGCGGCCGCCGTCCACTTCGAGGACCAGCTGGCCTCCGAGAAGAAGTGCGGTCACATGGGCGGCAAGGTGCTGGTTCCCACCAGCCAGCACATCCGGACCCTGATCGCCGCCCGGTTGGCGGCGGATGTCATGGGCGTGCCGACCCTCATCGTCGCCCGGACGGACTCCCTGGGCGCCAACCTGCTCACCAGCGACATCGACCCGCGGGACCGGGAGTTCATCACCGGCGAGCGGACGCCGGAGGGATTCTACAAGGTCCGCAACGGCATCGAGGCGGCCATCGCCCGGGGGCTGGCCTATGCTCCGTACGCCGACCTGATCTGGTGCGAGACCGCTACCCCGGACCTGGACGAGGCGCGGCAGTTCGCCGAGGCCATCCTCTCCCGGTACCCCAACAAGCTGCTGGCCTACAACTGCTCGCCCTCGTTCAACTGGAAGCGCCACCTGGACGACGACACGATCGCCCGGTTCCAGCGGGAGCTGGGAGCGATGGGGTACAAGTTCCAGTTCATCACCCTGGCGGGTTTCCACTCGCTCAACGCCTCGATGTTCGAACTGGCCAGGGGCTACGCCCGGGAGGGCATGACGGCCTACGTGAGGCTGCAGGAGAAGGAGTTTGCGCTGGAGCGGGAGGGTTACACCGCCACCCGGCACCAGCGGGAGGTGGGCACCGGCTACTTCGACGAGGTCGCGCAGGTGATCTCGGGCGGCGCCTCCTCGACCCTCGCGATGCGGGGCTCGACGGAGGAGCAGCAGTTCAACGTGGCCGACTAAAGCTGCGCAAGCCAGCCGTTCACGCCCGGATCCGGCGGGGGCTGCGTGCTGCGGTTGTGGGTTCCCTGTCCCGGCGGCGGGGTGTCACAGGCGCTCGATCGGGCGCCGTGCCCCCGCCGCCGGGGCTTTCGTGCCGGTGACGGCCGCGGGAGGTCCGGCGGTGGGGCGGTGGTTGGCCGTGGGGGAGTCCGTTTCACTTGGTCGGCGGGTCGTC
>JAAROH010007655.1_pt1 | contig 70542 bp, 68 predicted proteins | sample 7248631 | NCBI WGS metagenome assembly JAAROH01 (sample SAMN09772309, study PRJNA484901) | compost metagenome | isolation source: Vermicomposting unit | place: India | reverse complement strand
TAAATGTTGGAGTACATTTTTTTATACACCCCAACATTTATTATAGATCCTTTTACTTTTTTGGGGCAATTTTACTATATCTTGTTCTGTAAATAATGATATGATATAGTTAAATTTTATTTTGCTTTTTATCCAGCAAACAATTATTATAGCTGCCTTAAATGAATATATTTGCATTGGAAGGAGGCATTGGGAATGAGCTTATTGAAAAATAAGAAGTCTAAAGAGGAAAAGAAACAGGAAAAACAACAAGAGCAGTTGAAGGAGTTTATGGAGAAGTACCAACTAGAAGACCTTGATGAAAAGGACATGGTTGTGTTACAAAGAATAGTTAAAGATTTGATGCTTAATGGGTTACTTAAAACAAGTATGGCTCTTACATTTGCCAAAGTGGAGAAACAAGCTAAGGTAAACTATTTAGCAACTTTGGTAGATCAGAACTAGATGATAATAAGACAGTTAAGTAGGCTTAATAAGAGCATAGAAGAATTATTAAAGTCATCTAAATAGGATGCCTTTTTATATTCCTTAAATTTTCTTTTTCATAGTTGCTATTTTCACTGGTATACCATGTACCAGCGGGGATGCCATCTTTATAGTAAAGCAATGCTTGTTCAGTTTCATCTCTTAATGCTTCCTCAATTGAGGTTACAGTTTCATTAAGGGCACCAGATGGAGTATCGCTATTTCTGTATTCCTCAAAGGCTGATAACATAATTTTATGTATCAAGTGAGCATCTATCTCAGTTGCTAACCGGATCATAAAATTTTACCTCCAATCTTTTGAGTAATTTGTAATTTATATCTTAAATTACTACAAATACCTTATCTATAGTTAAAGAGCTTATCATTATAATATTATACTTTTTATAGTTTTCTCATAAACATTTACTGCCATATCAATTTTGTTTTTTTAATATGGTTTTTTGCGATATTTTGAATTTATTTGAAGGAATATCCATTTTTGTGTCTAATATATTATAAAAATATCATGTATTTTTTGTTGTTTTCCTAGGAGATGGAGGTGTTATTTTGGCAAGAAAGTTCTTGTCGTTTTTAGGAACCACCGATTATAAAGAATGTACATATGCATATGGAAATTTACAAGAATTACAATATCCTACAAGATATATTCAAGAGGCCATACTAAAAACAATTTGCAAAGATTGGACTAAAGAAGATACGGCAGTAATTTTTTTGACAAAAGAAGCAGAGAAGAAAAATTGGTACAATCAAGATGATGAAAATAGAAGGTTAAAAACAAATTTAGAGAATTTACACATTAATGTAAAAGGAGTATCTATACCAGAAGGCAGAACTGAGGATGAAATATGGCAGATATTTCATATTGTAACAAATGAAATAGATGATAATGATGAAATTATTTTCGATATAACTCATAGCTTTAGATCTATACCTATGCTAGCGTTAGTGATTCTAAACTATGCAAAAGCATTGAAAAATACAAAATTACTGGGAATATATTATGGAGCTTTTGAAGCAAAAGATGATAATGGTATTGCTCCTATTTTTGACTTAACTTCCCTAAATGAAATACTAGAATGGTCCCAAGCAGTAAATGCATTTTTAAAATACGGAATAAGTGGTCCATTTAGAGATATTTCAATTAGGCAACTTAAGCCTCATCTAGGAAGTGAGCAGTGGGCTAGGGATACTAGAAAATTTATTGATAGCCTAAACGACCTTACTATGTGTATGTATACTTGTAGGGGAAAGGCATTATCAGGCAAAAATGCTAGTAAAAAGTCAATTTCTTTTGCTGTGGAAAAAGTAAATGATAGTATAAAAAACATGAAGGGCGTGGATGAAGACATTCAGCTAAAACCTTTGATACCTTTAATGAAAAAAATAGAAAAAAGACTAGAAATATTCGAGGGTAATGATAATTTGAGCGTTGGAATAGCTGCTGTAAAGTGGGCAATAGAAAACAGCCTAATACAGCAAGCTTATACTGCTCTAGATGAAACTATCAAAACTTATGTGTGTGAAAAATTTGGATATGATTCTTCAAATGTTAAGCATAGAGAAAAGATAGTAAACAGTGCATTAAAGATTAAAGCACAAGATAAGAAGGAAGAGGAATGGAAAGTAGAAAAAGAATATTGGGAGCAGGTTAAAGAATTGGTAGCAAAATTGGATAAAGAACTAGCAGACCTATCACATGATGTTGGTAAATTGAGAAACGATATAAACCATTTTGGCTTTAACAATGAAACTTCAGAATACAATAAACTTGAAAGCAGTATCAATGACTATTTTAATAAATTCTTATCTTACATTGATGCTGACCATTAACAAACAATATTAACAGTGTACTTTCAGACAGTTTATAGCTATAAAAAGGAGGTGTAGTTTATGGATAACTTTGATATAGCTATTGCCGGGCTTTTGCACGATATAGGTAAGGTCGTACAAAGAGCTGGAGTACCCATAAAAGACAGCTTGAAAGGTCAGGAAAGTGTATTTTGTAAAGATCAAGGCAATTACTATTCCTATAAACATGCTTTATATACAGTTCAATTTTTAGAAGACAATCTAAAAATGATAATTGATGAAAATGTAATAAATATAGCTGCAAAGCATCATGTGCCAAGTAATGAATTAGAAGACTTGTTAGCAAAAGCCGATAGGTTATCTGCAGGTATGGACAGAAGAGAAAATGAAGCAAGTAAAAAAGGTAATTATATAAACGAAAGGCTATATTCCATATTTGAGAGCATTAACATCGGCAAAGAATATCAGAAACAGAATTATTATTATAATCTAATTCCTCTTAACAGCTCTGAAGAAATATTTCCAGTAAAAGAAGAAAAAGAAGATGTAGAAAAGTCTAAAAAAGAATATGAAAATATACTAAAAGCTATTGAGGAAGATATCAACAAAGAAATAGACAAGGACTCATTTTTATCAACTCCAAATCATAAGGAAAGAATGTACAACAAGCTCTACTATATATTAGAAAAATACACTACTTTTATTCCTTCTTCAACTATTGATTATCCAGATATAAGCTTATTTGATCACTTAAAAACTACCTCAGCAATAGCTGTGTGTTTATATGAATTGTATAAGAACAATGAACAAAAGGATAAAAAATTTATCTTGCTAGAAGGGGATATATCAGGCATTCAAAATTTCATATTCCAAGTAACTGAAGGAGAAGAAACTAAGAAATATGTTTCTAAAAATTTAAGAGGAAGGTCTTTTTATATAAATGTATTAATCGATTTTATGAGCAAATACATAGTTAGAAAACTAGGGCTTACAATTTCAAACATTTTATACTGTGGAGGAGGGAAGTTCCAGCTACTCCTTCCAAATACTGATAAGATAATATCTGTATTGGAAGAAATTAAGCTAGATATTCAAAAGTATCTGTATAGGAATTATAAGACTAAACTAGGGCTTGTACTTTCTTATATAGAAGTTGATGAAGAAGGCATTAAAGATTATTCAAGTTCTTTAGTAAAGCTTCAAGAAAAAACCTTATTTGAAAAGAACAGAAAGTTCATAGATATAATAAACATTGAAAAGGATCAGTTCTTTGTAAAAAACAATAAAATCAACAATCTATGCAAGTACTGCCATGAAAATGAGGCTAAAACACGTTTGTTCAAAAATGAAAGGATGGAAATATGTGATGAGTGCTTCACCCATATTCAACTGGGAGAAATGCTTGTAAAGAATAGGCTTAAATATATAGTATATGACTTTGACAACAGCATAAAAGATGCAGATTTAAGTGTAAAATTTGGTCAAATGGGACAAGTCTGTTTTTATAGTCAATTAAAAAATAATAATGTTGGTTTTATGATTGAGAACATAAATGGCACAGGAGATTTTGGAAGAATAAAATTTGTTGGCAATACTGTACCGGTTAAAGAAAGATCTGTTGCTTCTTTCAATGAGATTGGGGCTATGGCTGAAGGAGAAGACAAAATTGCTGTTTTAAAGATGGACATAGATAATTTAGGAACCATATTTTCAACTGGCTTAAAGGATGAAAACAAGAGCATTTCTAGAATATCCACTTTAAGCAGAATGATAGATCTTTTCTTCTGTGGATATATAAATAAAATCTGCGAAGATTTATATGAAGAATATTTGAAAGAAAAAGAAAGAGAAGAAGTTGAGCTAGATAATCTATATTATATTAACTTCTCTGGAGGAGATGACTTAGCTATAATTGGACCATGGGACTGGACGATAAAATTAGCAATGAGGATTAAAGAGAAGTTAACTCAATTTGTTTGCTACAATCCTAATATTACTGTATCTGCAGGAGTATATTTTGCTGACCCTAAGATGCCTATTCGAATTTCCCTACATGAAGGGGAAAGGTATTTAGATATAGCCAAGGATAATAAAACAAAGGATTCCATATGTATTTTCGAAAAAGCTTTTAGATGGAACGAAGGACCTGAGAGTGTTGAAAAGGTTATGAAGGATGCAGAATTGTATACCAAGTGGCTAAAAGAGAAGAAATTATCAAGGAATTTAGCCTTTAACATTATGGTGGCCAGCAAAAACATAAAGAGAAAAGGCAATATCAATTTTGACTTAATACCTATAATTGCTTATTCCATATCAAGAAATGTAAGCGATGATAATGTAAGAAAAGAGCTAATAAATAGGCTTATTACTAAAGACATTAAGAATTCAGAAATAGAGTTTGTAAAATATCCACTTATGATTGCCTTGATGAAAACTAGAAAGGTAGAGGAGGTATAGTATGTCAAAAGGGCAAAAAGTAGCCAATAATAAACCACATAGTAATAATGCATCACCTATAGGTGAATTGATTGATGAGATAAAGAAGTCTAAATCATTAAAAGAGGTTTTTCTCCCAGCAAAATATGCTTTGCCAGGAGGATGGGCTGATAAGGTTGTTTCTAGTTTAGGAAGAGGCAAAGACGCTGCAATGAATTCAAATCAATTGAGAAAGATTTTTACTCAATTGAAAAGCATCGAAGATAAAGTAGCTAGGAATAAAAGGGATAACTTAACTGTTGAACAGATGAATGAAATTCTGCTATTAATGCCTCAAATTGCTTATGCTCGCGGTAGAGGTTTAATTTCTCAAGATTTTTATAACCTACTAAAAGAGTGCATAACACCTGATAAGATAAAAGACAAAGAGGACTATAGAAGTTTTGTACGCTTCTATACAGCAGTTGTTGCTTATTCAAAAATGAGTAAATAATAAAGGAGGGTTAGGCTATGATGAGGAAATACGTTATTAAATATAAATTGGTATGTGAAACAGGGTTACAAATAGGAGCTGGTAACACTTCATTTGAAATAGGAGGTATGGACAATCCTGTAATAAAGAATCCAATTACGGGACAACCATATATTCCAGGGTCATCATTAAAGGGAAAGATGAGAAGCCTATTGGAATGGCAGCATTATCCTGATGATGTAATAAAAAATAATGGTAAAGTATTGAATCATCCTAAATACGATGTATGTAAGCTATTCGGCATTTCGCCAGGAAATGAAGAATTTGAAACCAATACTGACCAAGAAAAAATTTTAATTACAAGGGCGATTATACGCGACGCTTATTTAACAGAAGAAAGTGCAGAAATGCTTCAATCATATTTAGGAGAGAATATATTTACTGAAATCAAGGCTGAAAATAACATAGATAGGTTGACTTCAAAGGCAAATCCAAGGTTTTTTGAAAGAGTTCCAAAGGGTGCAGAATTTAAAGGAGAAATGGTTTTTACCCAATACGTAGAAGAAGATAAGGAATTGCTAAAACTATTATTTGAAGGAATGCGTTTATTAGAAGATAACTATTTAGGAGGAAGCGGTTCTAGAGGAGCTGGAAAGGTTAAATTTACAGATATAAATATCTACATAAGAGATAAAGAATATTACACCGGCAAAAAAGAGGAAAAGAAAATAGAGAATATAACTCTAGAAAAGATTAGTTCAAAGCTAGATGAAATATTATAACAGGGGTGGCATATATGAATGTTTATAAGGTTAACTTAACCCCTCATGGGAGCATGACTTCCATTCCTGATTCTCAAACTCTATTTGGAAGTATTTGTTGGGCAATTAGGGATTTGTACGGTGAAAAGGAGTTGGAAAACCTATTAGATAACTTTGAAAGTAGTAAAAATAGATTTGTAATTTCGTCAGCATTTATAGATGGTATTTTTAAAGCACCAATGATAATTTGGGCTACACTAGAGGAACTTATTGAAATTGGCAAAAGAGTTGGAGTTCAAGGAAGCGCACTTTCAAGAAGAAGCAAGTCATTAAAGAAAATAGAGTATTTTACAGAAAGGGTTTTTAGGGAATATTTAAGTGGCAAGCTAGATAGGCTAAAAGTTGCAGAAAGCATTATCACAGGAGAAGGCCCTTACGTTTACAAGGATGGGGTTTTGCATTATAAAGATGAGGATATCAAAAAATATGGTTTGTACGAGGAACACACTAGAAGAAACATGATAAACAGGTTTAGCGGAACTACCACTGAAGGAGGAGAACTCTACTATTACAACAGAATATTTTTACAGAAAGGGGCAAAATTGTACTTCTTAATTAAAACAGAAGAAATTGAATACTTCAAACCTGTATTTAAAATTATGTCTGACATGGGCATTGGTGGAGATAAAAGCGTTGGAGCAAATAATTTTAAAGTAGAATTTGCAGGAGAATTCAACTACGAAAAAACCATTAAGGATAATGTGTTATTATCTAAATATATACCTAATTATGAAGAAGTTGATTGGGAGAATAGCTTATTTAAAATTGATGTAGGAGCTTATAGAGTTGAGTCTAGAGATGAATTTTTTGGAGAGGACGTATTTAAGGACGAAATAATATATATTTCAGAAGGTTCCACTATTGTATTTAAGGACAACAAGGATATATACGGGAAAATGCCAGTAGTCAAGGTGATAGGAGAAAAGAAAATAAGAAACAATGGATTAGGATTTTTCCTATAAGGCAGGTGATTTATATGGCATATAGGTTAAAAACTTTGACGCCTATCCACATACATAGTGGAGAAGTTTTAAGGCCTATGGAGTACATTGCAAAAGATGAAGAAGTGCTTATATTTGATGAAACAGATGTAATCAGATCCATAAAAGAAAGCGAGCTATTAAACAGTGAGCTATTAAATAGCTACGCCTTTTCCTCTAAGAGGTCTGAATACTATAAGAATTTGGATTACTACATTAATAAAGGCATTATAGATAAGAGCATTTTAAATAAATATAAAGTTAAAGCTATTAATAAATCAGCAAATTTAAACGGAAAAGAAATATATAGGACAATGAGGAACATGCAAGGAACCTACATTCCTGGGTCCTCCATAAAAGGGGTAATTAGGACAGCAATATTGTATGACTATGTTCTAAAAAAAGGTATTGATTATCTAAAGAAGGCAATAGGCTTTGCTCAGGGAAACCGTAAATTTAGCGTTGACGACTATATAATTTACTTTACAAATGCTGAAAAGAATATAAAAGATGGAAAATTTAAAAGAAATATTCAAGGGGATCCATTTAAGTTTTTGATTGTAAGAGATGTTAACATGATTGAAAATGAAGTTGTTATATATGATGAAACTATTTATGATGTAAGCAAGTTTATTACAGGCAATATTTTAGAAACAATTAAAGAAGGAGATTATACGGAGCCTTTTACATTTGAGATATTAGCTGATGAGAAAAATACAAAGGCATTAAAGAATAGAGAAGATTACAATATCGATTTAATTAATTATTTTAACGAGAAGGAGATATTAAGGGTTCTATATCAATTTTCTAATGACGTCATAGAAGATGAAATAGAGTACTTCAAACAGCAGAATAATAAGCTATTCAATTCAAAAGAGGTCGTAAAAAAGTTGGAAGAAATAAAGGAAAAAAACAGTATGGATTCACCAGTAATTAGAATTGGCAAAGGAAAAGGGTACAAATCAAATACTATAGGGTTGGCTATAAAGAAATTGGACAAGGATTATTATAATAGGGAGATTAAAAACATAGCTAAACCTTACCAATATAGGGAGAGATTTGAGTTTCCAAAGACAAGGAACTTTGTAGACAGTTCTGTTTCACCAAAACTATTAGGATTCACAATATTAGAAAAGGTAGATTAGCATGCTAAATATAAAAAGAGCAGAATATACACTTCGTTTTCTAACTGAAACAAATTTTGTAGAGGATCCAGAAATTTCAATTTACAAGTCAATATTTAAAAGATTAAAAAGAATTTTATGCATAAATACTCAAAAAGAGTGTAAAACCTGTCAGCATAACAGCAAATGCTTATACAGCTATGTTACAGCAGGAGATTTTTTAAACATTGACATGATGCCTATAATAGTAAAAAAGCCTTTAATTTCAAAAAAGCATGTTGGTGAAGGGAAAACAATAAAATTGGAGCTTGTCTTTTTAGGAGATGCAGCACTTCATGCAGATTTCATTGATTTTATATTAAAGGAATTTGAAGTAAAGGGCCTGTTCAAAGAAAGTTATAAATTTGTTATCGCAAGAAAATATTTGTATAATATTTCTTTGAATAAATCTAACAGTCCAATTAAAAATATTGATGTATTAACTCCAATAGATAGAACTGATAATGTATTCTCTTATGAGAAAGAAAAAATAGAAAGATTAAACAGATTATACCACATAACAGACGAACCCATAGAGTTAGTAGAAGAACCCTATAAAACAAATTTTATTCAATTTAATTTTAATAGAGCTCTACATTTAGGAGCAAATAAAATAAAATTAAATGGCTATGTAGGTAAATTAACCTTTATCAATCCTGTTGAATTAACACCGCTGTTGGCAATAATGAAAATAATTGGAGCAGGTAGATACTACGGTATTGGTGGAGGAAGCATAGTATTTTAATTATTTACTTAATGATTATTCAAACTTGTCGTCGACCTTTAGTAGTGCAAAAAACCCTGGAGGTCGACGACAAGTTTATTTTTTGAAATAAACGTGTTGATTTCAATGTTTACAGCCCCAAAATAATTACAAATGTTAAAAATATTTACCTAATTTTCAGCTTTGACAAAAAATGGAGATTGTGATAAAATCAAGGTGTGTAATGGGTTACTAGACTACCTATAAGGAATTGAAACTTGAATTCCAAAAGCATAATAGATATTGCTGTTAGTAGTTACTAGACTACCTATAAGGAATTGAAACTTAGCTGATTTATAAGCCAAACTAAAGCATTTATCAGTTACTAGACTACCTATAAGGAATTGAAACAGGCAAAGAGATATGAAAACATACACATATAAGAGAGTTACTAGACTACCTATAAGGAATTGAAACTGTGGTGCGGCATTGTAAATTCTTTTTTGCATATGTGTTACTAGACTACCTATAAGGAATTGAAACCCGTCCCTCCAGCTTCCTCCAACCAAAGCTTGTGGCTTGTGTTACTAGACTACCTATAAGGAATTGAAACCCAGACAGACCAATTCAGAAAAATGTGGAGATTGTTTCGTTACTAGACTACCTATAAGGAATTGAAACAAATATTATATCTATGACAGAGTGATAATAAGACCAGTTACTAGACTACCTATAAGGAATTGAAACTACACCTCACTAAATATTTTTTTTTAAGAGATTTAAGTTACTAGACTACCTATAAGGAATTGAAACCTAGTAACAGAAAGAAAGGCTATGATGCAATAGTTGTGGTTGAGTTACTAGACTACCTATAAGGAATTGAAACCATCTACAAAGATAAATTCTCCACCATGTACAGTATCTGGTTACTAGACTACCTATAAGGAATTGAAACTCAAAAATGCACGACTTAACTGCAGCTGCATTATATGGTTACTAGACTACCTATAAGGAATTGAAACACAGGTAAAGCGTTAATTTATCAGTTAGCGAATCCTAGTTACTAGACTACCTATAAGGAATTGAAACTGGATACATATAAAAATTACCATTGGCATGGTATAGGTTACTAGACTACCTATAAGGAATTGAAACTAATATATTTCAAATACTATCTTATCTCCTAGCATGGTTACTAGACTACCTATAAGGAATTGAAACAATATTTATACTAGCTCAATGAAATCATACTTCAACGTTACTAGACTACCTACAAGGAATTTAAGCAATATATACATTTGTACCTAAAAAGCCAATAATAAAAAGTCTTGAACCCTTTCCTCTGGATTCAAGACTTTTTATTTACTTCATTTTCTTACCTATATCTTCATTGCTACATCTACTGCTTCATGGATGGCATTAAATGCTCTTCTAGCCCTTACTGCATCTCCTATTACGTAGTAAGGTATCCCTTTTTCTTCACAATAGATTTCAATTTCATCGTAATTAGTTGGTTTTGCGCCTACTGACATTATTACATGGTCAGCTTTTATTTCTTCAAGTTTGCCATCCCTTTCTATTACTACGCCATCTTCCTTTATTTCTACACACTTAGCGTTTACTATTACGTTAATGCCTAAGGCATATATGTTTTCCATAACGCATATTTTTCTAAGTTGACCTAGGTCTTTTCCTACTTCATCTAGCATTTCCACTATAGTTACTTTATTTCCTCTTTCAGCTAAGTATTCAGATACTTCTAATCCAACTAATCCTCCACCAATAACTACTATATTACCTGTTGGGTTAGATTTTCCAACAAGAACTTGATGAGAGTTAGTTACATTTGGTAGAGTTGCTCCTTGTATGTTTAGCTGAATTGGTTCTGCTCCAGTTGCTATTATTACTTCATCAGGATTGATTTCATCTAGTGCTTCTCTTGTAGCAGGTGTGGATAGCCTAATATCGATATTCTTACTTATAGCTTGTTCTCCTCTGGAGATAGCAGCATTTTTCATTTCTTCTTTTCTAGGAGCCATTCCTGCAATGTAGAATTGTCCACCTAAGCGGTCGGATTTTTCTAGTAATATTGGCTCATGGCCTCTATCTTTTAGAACAATAGCTGCTTCTAGTCCTGCCATTCCACCTCCGATTACGGCAACCTTCTTAGGTTTATTAGTATAAGTTAACTTCATCTCCTCTTCTTTTCCTAATGCAGGATTTCTTAAACAAGAAATGTGAGGGAAGTCTGGTGATACGAAACCATCAAAGCAGCCTTGGTTACATCCAACGCATTTTACAATGCTGTCCGCATCTCCTCTTAAAGCCTTGTTGCAGAATTCTGGGTCAGCCAATTGTCCCCTACCTATTACTACCATATCAGCTTTGCCATTAGCAATAATTTCTTCAGCTTGGCTAGGATCGTTAATTCTACCTACAGCGATAGTTATCATGCCAGTTTCCTTTTTAATTCTAGCAGCATTTTCTACGTTAAATTCTCTTGGTATGTCAACAGGAGGCACTTCATATTTTATAGCAGCTGATAATAGGTTACCTCTGGAAACGTTTAATACATCTACTCCTGCTTCTTTTGCAAGTTTGCAGAATTCAATTATTTCCTCGATAGTAAGCCCGTTTTCAACATAATCATCATGAGCAACAATTCTCATTATTACAGGGAAATCTTCAGGCACATTTCTTCTTATGGCTTTAATACATTCTAATGGATATCTAACTCTGTTTTCGAAGGAACCGCCGTATTTATCATTTCTCTTGTTAAAAGCTGGGCTTAGGAATGTATGTGGGGAGTATCCATGAGCTGCATGAAACTCTACGCAGTCAAATCCAGCTTCAACGGCACGCCTTGCAGCTTGCCCAAAGGCTTCTATTATTTCTTCAATAGTTTCGATGCTTGCTCCTGGAATAACATGGCCTTCGCCCAAAGGCATATCAACAGGTACAACTATCATAGCATTTGGGTCGCTTGCAACAGCAGTACCTCCTTGCCACAACTGGACGCCTACCTTTCCTCCTGCTTTATGTACAGCATCTGTTAGCTCTTTCAATCTTGGTATGAACTTATCATCGTAAATTCCTAAGAAGCCTTTTGGAGCTGATGGACCGTGGACAGAAGTGACTTCTAAAATGTTTAAGCCACAGCCGCCTAAAGCTCTAGCTACGTGGTAGTTGATTAACCTATCTGTTACATATCCTTCTAAAGTTCCCATTTTTGTTCCCATAGCAGGGAGAACTACTCTGTTTTTTAGAGTAAGACCTCTAATTTGGATTGGACTAAACAAATTTTTGAATTCCATAATGACCCCCCATAATCAATATTGTTTAGAGAAAATCTTTATCTATAGAAATAAGCAAAAAATATGCCAATAATTTAACGTTATTAATTGAGATAAATTAGGCAATATTTGTGATAAAATTGAACAAAAAAATATCATTATGATACATGTAACAATAGTCATGTATCATAATGATACACAGTGATTTCAGTTTCTATATTTGTCTAAGTTTATTCCATATCTATTGATTTTGCGATAAATTGTAGCTCTGCTGATTCCCAATCTTTCTGCTGCTAATTTTATATTTCCCTTAGTAGCTTTTAATATTTCTTGTATGGCATTGTATTCTTTTAACTCTAAGGAACTCATTTTATTAACAATTTCTTCTTTAACTTTGTCAACACTTTGTATTATATAGATGGGGAGGTCTTTTACGTCTATCATAAGGTTATTGGTAATTTGAATTGCTCTTTCTATGGTATTTTCCAGCTCTCTGACGTTTCCTGGCCAATCATAGCTTTCTAAAATTTCCAAGGCTTCTTTTGTAATAGATTTGACATTTCTAAAGAACAAGCTATTGTATTTTTCGATAAAATGATGAACTAAAGGTTTTATATCCTCTTTTCTTTCTCTTAACGGAGGTATTGTAAGGGTAAACACGTTAATCCTATAGAAAAGATCAGCCCTAAAAGTGTTATTTTTTACTGCTTCAAATAAGTTTTTGTTTGTAGCAGCTATTATCAAGACATCTATATCTTTTTCTTTACTTGATCCTATTCTAACTATTTTTCTGTCCTCAATTACTCTTAAAAGAGATGCTTGAATGGATAAGGGCATCTCTCCTATTTCATCCAGGAATATGGTGCCACCATTGGCCAGTTCAAATTTTCCAGGCTGACCTCCTTTTTTTGCTCCAGTAAAGGCTCCTTCTTCATAGCCAAACAGCTCACTTTCCACAAGGCTCGAGGGTAGAGCTCCGCAATTTACAGCTATAAAGGGTTTATCTCTTCTGGGGCTGTTGTTGTGGATGGATTGAGCTAAAAGTTCTTTTCCCGTTCCCGTTTCACCCATTATTAAAACGTTAGATTGACCGTTAGATGCAATATGGGCTAGTTTTATGGTTTCTTTTATAGCATCAGACTCTCCAATTATATCTTTAAAGGAATACAGCTGGCTGATGCTTTTATATTTAATCCTTTTAGGCTTTTCGGTGACTTTTTTGAGAATAATGGCTAATCCTTTTGATTCTGAGTTGTTGCTTAAATTGGTTACGGATAGTTCATACATTGGGGAGCTGCTATTTTTATTTATAGTAAATCTTTTATTGTAAAAGTCTATGTTTTCATCCATTACGTAGTCAAAATTTAGAGGGATTTTTAGTACATCTTTGATATCCTTGCCGATTAGGTCCCCATCTAATTCCAAAATGTTTAGTGCTATGCTGTTGATATATGTGATTTTACCTGACTTATCGATTATTATGATTCCGTCAGACATGTAGTTATTTATGATGTTGGAATAGGCTAAAGTAAGCTTATTTTCAATAGCATGAGCTATGGCAATGGCCATCCCTAGGGTGTGGGACGAGAGTATATCGGCAAAGCCTGTAATGCCAATGCAGCCAATTATTTCACCATTAAAGCCGCGAATAGGAGCTGCTGAAGTGGTAAAGCTGTGGAATGGCTTATAGCAGTGTTCCTCTGCCCATGTCTGTACAGCTTTTCCTAAGTAAAGACATGTGCCCATGGCGTTGGTTCCTACTCTTCTTTCGCTTAAGTTTGCTAGTTTAATATCCGTTTTGTTTAAAATATTAGGGGCCACAATTGTGTCTAGTATAAAGCCCTTATCGTCAGTTAAGGTAATCATGAAATCCGACTGTTTAATGATATTATATAAGTCAACCATGTAGGGCTTAGCTATATCTATAAATTCAGAGTTCCTCCTAATGGATTTTTTCTGTTCATCTTCATCTGTATCCAGTATAATTGCTTCAAAAGGATCTATTCCGTAATTTCTACTTCTTATCCAGGACTCTTTAATTAAGCTATCTACTCCTTCTACCTGGTCCTTTCCTAATATGAAAAAATCATGCCATGCTTTTGCTATGATTTCTCTTTTTCTTGCTAATTCCATATACATCCCTCTTAGCTTTAATAAATTTTATCTTATTATATCATATAAAAATAAGGTTACTGAAAATAATTAAAACATGCCATTGTATTAAAAGTTCATAGACAAAACATTAAGGAAATTTAATGGGGTACTCTTTGACAAAGAGAGGGAAAATGTGGTAAAATCAATAAAAATAAATAATACCCTCCATTTACTTTAATTTGAATCCAATAATATTAATTCCAAATGTGGTTATACTAATGGAGACGAAATCAACAGGAAATGGAGGGGTAAGATGGCTGTTGTAAAAGTAATAGAGCTTCTTGCTGAGTCAGCTAATGGCTGGGAGGCTGCAGTTCAAGAAGCGGTTACAGAGGCATCAAAGACTATAAAGAATATTAAGAGTGTCTATGTAAACCATATGCAAGCTATGGTGGAAGACAATAAGATAGTAAGCTACAGGGTTAATGTTAAAGTTTCCTTTGTTGTTGATACAGATGAATAGTATTAAGAAAAGGAACCAGTCTAAAGGGCTGGTTTTTTTGTAAATTGGAGGTGATTTTGTGCGAACAATAGATATGCATTGTGACACCATATTGAAGCTGATGGACGATGAAGATAAAGGCCTTTATGAAAACGACTTAAATGTGGACATTAAAAAGCTTAAAAAAGCCAATTCATTGGCACAGTTTTTTGCCGTGTGGGTGGACCTAAAGAATGGACAAGACCCTATGGAAACTTGTTTAAAGATGATAGATAGATTCTATAGGGAAATTGAAAATAATTCTTCCCATATTTCCCTTGCAACCAGCTATGAGGATATAATGAAAAATGACAGAGAAGGAAGGATTTCTGCTATCCTTACCATTGAAGAAGGTGCAGCGATTAAGGGAGATTTATCCAATTTGAGGAATTTCTATAGATTGGGAGTAAGGGCCATCACTCTAACGTGGAATCATCCCAACGAAATAGGCTATCCTAATTTTCATGAAGAATATAGGGACAAGGGTTTAACGGAGTTCGGCATAGAATTAGTCCATGAGATGAACAGATTAGGGATGATTATTGATGTGTCTCATCTTTCAGATAAAGGCTTTTATGATGTGGCCAGAGAAAGCCAAAAGCCCTTTATAGCTTCCCATTCCAATGCAAGAGCTGTAAAGGATCATCCTAGAAACCTTACAGATGATATGATTAGAATCCTTTCTGAATGTGGAGGAGTTATGGGCATCAATTTTGAAAGGGATTTTTTGGGGGATGCAGAAAATGCAAAGATAGAGGATATGATAAGGCATATTAAACATATTAAAAACATTGGAGGAATAGAAGTTATTGCTTTAGGGTCTGATTATGATGGCTCCCATCCTGGTTATGAAATAGAGGATATAGGTCAAATAGAAAAACTTGCCCACAGTTTAAAAGAAAGTGGCTTTACAGAAGAGGAAATAGACAAAATTTTCTACAAAAATGCATTGAGGGTTATAAAAGATGTGTTATAATTGGTGATGTACTTTAAGAAGACGATATTCTATAAATAGAAATACTTTAGGAGGAGAGGTCTATATGGATAAGATAATTGTTTATGGAAGCAAACACTGACCAGATTGTGAGCCTGTGAAAGAGTATCTTTCCGAGAATAATATCAATCATGTATATCTGGATATTACTGAAAGCATGTTAAACCTAAAGAAGTTCTTGAAGTTAAGGGATACTAGGGAAGAGTTTGATGAGATAAAGAGATTAGGGAAAATAGGGATTCCATGTATAGTCATAAATGATGGAGAGAAGATCATCTTCGATTACAAAGAGTTAGAGAAGTAAAGGGAAAAAATATGGACAACCTTTATAATCCTGGGATTATAGAGGTTGTTTTTATTTTTTTGGACAAAATTTAAAAAATTAATGGCAAAACCTCTTGCTGGTGCTTATTTATGTAATGGGAGAACAAATTTAGGAGGGATTTTCATGGCAAAGGTATTTTTGGATGCAGGCCATGGTGGCAAAGACCCAGGGGCGTTGGGCAGTGGATTGATGGAGAAGAATATAAACTTGGCAGTAACCTTGAAGGTAGGGGAGATACTAACGGATCAAGGCGTAGTTGTAGCCTATTCTAGAACCACCGATACCTTTTTAGAGCTGTCAGAAAGGGCTTCCCTTGCAAATCAATTTGAGGCTGATGTATTTGTATCACTCCACTGTAATGCCTTTGGGGATCCAGCTGCAAAAGGTGTGGAAACCTACAGCTATATCAACAGTACCAATGGAGCAAAATTGGCAAAATCTATACAGGACAGCATAATTTCAAGTGGAGCATACACCAGAGACCGAGGGACAAAAACAGCAAACTTTGCAGTATTAAGGCTTACCAAGATGCCAGCAGCCTTAGTGGAAATGGGCTTTATTACCAATAAGGATGATGCATATATACTGATAAATAGGCAACAAGAGCTGGCGTTGGCCATAGCTAAAGGAATATTGAGCTATTTAGGAATAGCATACCAAGAGAAAACCACCACCCTTTACAGAGTGCAAGTAGGGGCCTTTAGAATAAAAAGCAATGCTGACAATATAGCCAATGAGCTAAGGCAGAAAGGCTATGAAACCTATATGTATATTGAAGATGGACTATACAAGGTACAAGTAGGAGCCTTTAGAATCAGGGCCAATGCGGAAAAATTAGTTGAAGAACTGAAATCCCAGGGCTATGAAGCAATAATAAAGGTAGTATAAGGCTATAAGGCTAGGATTTCCTAGCCTTTTTTTGTATAATAGAAACTAACCTTGAGTAAAATTAACTAAAACAAGTTGAAAGAAGGGAGTTCATTGATTGATATTGCGCTTTTGGGAACTCTAGGCAGTATGCCAATGCCTAATAGATTTCTATCCTCTGTGTTGATGAGATATAAAGGGAGAAAGATTCTCATAGACTGCGGAGAAGGGACACAAGTAGCCATGAGGCTTTTAAAATGGGGTTTTAAGTCTATAGATATGATTTTATTAAGCCACGGCCATGGAGACCATATACTGGGGCTGCCTGGACTTCTTTCCACCATGGGAAATAGCGAAAGAAGAGAGCCAGTCTACATAATGGGACCTAAGGGAATTGGGAATATCATTAAAGGGCTTCTGCTAGCTGTACCCTATCTTCCTTATGATGTATACCTAATAGAAGCTGATGAAACATCAATAGCAGTTAGCCTATCCGATAATGGAATTGAAATAGATAAGGTAGATGACAAGTATAGATTTAATAAAGATTTGATAATATCTACGCTAGAACTGGACCATTCAGCTCCATGTATTGGATACAGCTTCTACCTGCCTCGAAGTCCTAAGTTTAATGTGGAGAAAGCTTTAAGTTTTGGCCTTCCTAAAAATGTCTGGAAAAGCTTACAAAAGGGAGAAACTATTACATACAATGGAAAGGTCATAAAGCCTGAAATGGTGTTGGATGAAGAAAGGGAAGGGATAAAGGTATCCTATATAACCGATACAAGGCCTGTAGGGGGAATAGCTGATTTTATCAAGAACAGCCATCTGTTCATCTGTGAAGGGACTTATGGTGATGACGAGGATTTAAAAAAGGCTATAGAAAACAAGCATATGACCTTTTCTGAAGCTGCCCAGATTGCTCGTAAAGGCAATGTAAAAGAACTGATTCTTACCCATTTCAGCCCTTCTATGGATGAACCTGAGGCTTTTTTGCCTAATGCCACCTGTATCTTTCCAAATACCACCATAGGATTTGATGGCCTTATTAGGACGTTAAAATTTTCTGACCAATAGCGAAGAAAAATATAAAACAAATCCCCTCTAATGAATAGTATGTATAGAGGGGGTTCTATGATGATAAATATAAGGAGAATAATGTTCTTATCTGTTATCATGCTGTCCATATTCATTTCCCAGGTAGTTTTTGCTCAAACCAAGGAAAAGGAATCCATGTTAATGGAACAGATAGCTAAAGGGTATAATGCAAATAAACTAGAGCATAGAAATTCTCTGCTTAGATTTCAAGCGGAGAACAACTTAACGGTAGATGGGATAATTGGAAAAGAAACCAACAAAGCTTTAACCAGCAAAAATAAACGGGTGGTGGATAAAGTTCCTAAGGAGATAAAGAACAAGGAGTGGTTTATAGTTATAAACAAGGACAAGAAGATATTGACTGTATATAAAAATGGAGAAGTATACAAAAAATACCCAGTAGCCTTAGGGAAAAGCTCCACTCCTACACCTAATTACAAGTTCACCATAATAAACAAGATTGTAAACCCCGATTGGGGAGGAATGGGAGGTAAGTACAAGCCAATTAAAGGAGGGGACCCCAAAAATCCTCTAGGTAAGAGATGGCTAGGCCTTTCCACTGAAAAATATTGGGGCTATGGAATACATGGTAATTCAGATCCCTATTCCATAGGCAAGTATATTTCCCATGGATGTATAAGGATGATAAATGAGGATATAGAGGAGCTGTTCCAGTATATACCTATTAAAACAGATGTGTGGATTGGTACGGAAAAGGTACTCAATCAGTGGGGCATAGAGCAGTATGTAGAATACTTTGATAGATTGGTTTCATTGGGATTTTTCTTCAGAAGTATGTTTTAATAGTAAAAGCAGGTTGAGATGGCAACCTGCTTTTACTTTGGGGGAGTATTATTATGCTAATGAAATCCTATATTTCCAACTGTTTTGCAATGCCTTTCCACCTTTGTGAGTATTTTATATCCAACAAAAGTTCCTACTATCATGAATCCTATTATTATGCCTATTTCCAAGTTAATGGGAAGTAAGGTGTTTGTATCCAGCAGTATTCCCCTTAAGACATCATAACCATAGGTTAATGGCAGTGCTAAGGATATGGATAGGATGAATCTGGGTAAAACTGTAACTGGGAACTGCTCTCCTGTTAGAAAGTTTATAGCCCCATTGGTTACGTCTATTATGTTGCCTGCATCGTTGGTTACGAGCACCAATGCTGCTATTCCAAAGCCCAATCCATATAGTGCTATCAATAGGGGTATCAAAGTCATTATGGACTGAACAACTCCGCCACCAATGGTGAACCCAAATAGTAGCCATACCAAGAAGGCAACGGTTAAGGCATTTATTGTGGTAATAACCAGTGAAAATAGGGATCTGCCTATTAATTGAACCATAAGGGGTACGGGAGTTAGCCAGTTGGATTCCAGAACTCCCCTGTCCATTTCTTCCTTTAGAGAAAATCCCATTCCCCACATTACAGAGCTCACAAAGCTGCTAACAATGCTTCCTATAATGAGAAATGCCATGTAATCAGTAGTACCAGTATATTGAGAAAACCCTATGTTTTCACCATTTATCTGAAAGGACTTGGATAGGAAATATACTGGAGTAAGCCATATTATGGGCTCTACTATTCTAAATACGGCATTTATAGGATATCGGGAGAATATTCTAGCGTCCTTTTTAACTATAGCCCATATAACAGAAAGGTAGTATCTATACTTCATGCTTTAACCTCCAATCACATCAATAATGGCCTAAGGAACCAGTAGCTTTAGCCCGATTTTGTGTATATGAAAAGGTTAGAAGTCCTAGTGTCATGAGGATTACTCCTGCCACTGTTAGGAATTTTAGCTCATAGGATATATCCTGGAAATTGGCCCCTGCAGCAATTATAGACCTTAAAGCGTTGATGCTATGGGTCATAGGTATCAATTGAGAAATGCTTCTCATCCATTTTGGTAGAACAGCTAAAGGATAGGTGATTCCACAAAATACGGTTACAATTCCCCTAACTAAGAAGACCATTGAGTGTATATCTTTAGCCCATAGCACTAAAGATGAAAATATGAATCCAATTCCATAGATAGATGGTATGGATAATAGGAATACCAATAAGGCTAAAGAGGGGCTTCCTACAAATTTGAAATTAAAAAACATCTTGAATTCTATTAGGGAAATAGCTATGAATATCAAGTTGTTTATTAGATCAAACAGGGCAAGCCCTATTTGAATGGCTATCTTAGGTACAGGGCAAAGCCAGTTGGATTCCAGAGTTCCCCTTACCTGTTCCACCCTTAGCCTAGAACCAAAGGACCATAGCATGGAGTTTATTACCATCCATACGGTAGTTCCAATTAAGATGAAGGTAACAAAATCGGTGGTACCTGCTACAGATTGGAATTGGTTTAAGGAATTAGCATCAGTACCTGCTAAGGCTACTCCTGTAAAAATATATCCAAGGGGCAAACCTATTGGCCATATTATCATTGGTACAAACCAGGTTGGATATCTTAGGGCTATCTTAAACTCCTTTTTACATATAGCAAATATGGATAATAAGGCTTCCATGAATATCCTCCTATTCTCTTAAGGATTTGCCCGTCAAATCCAAGAAGACATCTTCCAGTGTGGGCTCTTCTTTTTTAAAGTTGGTTATATCTATTCCTAGCTTAACAATATTCTCTATAACTTGGCTTATTGTTTCAGAGCCGTTTTCAATGTGTATTTTAACTGACCAGCTTTGAGAAGAATCGTTGAAATTGGAGCTGATGTTCTTTACAGCCTTTATATTAGTGAGATTATTTTCAATTGTTTTATCCCATCGGTTTAGCTCTAGAATCAATATATTTGCCTTATTTAGGTTTTTCTTTAAATTATCCGGTGTATCCAGTGCAATTATCTTTCCGTGGTCTATGATGGCAACCCTATCGCTTAAAAAATCTGCTTCTTCCATGTAGTGGGTGGTTAATAGAACGGTTTTCCCTTCTTCCTTGATTTCCAATATGAGCTCCCTTAAGTTGAGGGCTGATTGAGGGTCTAGGCCAGAGGTAGGCTCATCTAGAATGAGTATTTTCGGATCTGCTAATAGGGCTTTTGCTAGTGCAATTCTCTGTTTCATTCCAGTGGAGTACTTTTCAACAGTTTCATTGGCTCTTTTAGAAAGATTAAATCTTTCCAATAGGTAGTCGATTTTTTCCTTTGCTCTTTTTCCAGTTATGCCATACATGGCTGCAAAGTATTCTAGATTTTCTCTACCTGTTAGCTTCCAATAGATGCTTCTCTCTCCAGTTAACACAGTGCCCATTATTTTTAATGCTTCCCTTGGGTTTTTCACAACATCGATTCCATCAACTTTAACAGTGCCTCTGGTAGGTAATAGTAGGGTTGATATCATTTTGATTGTAGTAGTCTTTCCAGCTCCATTGGGGCCTAGAAAGCCAAATATTTCACCATGATTCACATTGAAGGATATGTCATCTACGGCAACAAAAATTTCCCTCGACTTTTTTTTATGGAAAAGACCATTTTTCTTCTTTATTGGAAATTCTTTCCTTAAGTTGCAGACTTCTATAGCAAATTGACTCAAGATAATACCCCTCTCTTTTTAGTATAAATATTCTTAATAAAATAATAATTAGTAAAATTTAAAAAGTCAATAATATGATATAAAAATATTAAACAAAAATCTTAAAATATTTAAGTTAATAATTAATATATTTAAACATAGTTTAAAAAGTGTTAATCTCTTTTGAATTTGCCACTTTTACAGAGGAGGAAATTGATGTAGAAGATTGGCTGGTGTGCATAAGAATAATGTCGAATATATAGGTAATAAGGTATTTTTTTTTAATATACAAATCCAATTCTTATTGGTATAATTATAAAGGAATTGCCTAAAAGAAATTCAGCAGAATAAAATTTTAGGCAATATTTTTTTGAGCTAATATTTTTTACATTTGTTGGCAAAAAATATTAAAAAAGGCCCTTTTAGGATAAAATCTGTAGTGAGAGGAATGTGGAGGATGAGTAAAGAACAGTTGATGGAGGATCTGTGTAAGGAGATCGAGATAAAGAGGATGGAGCTGAACAGGATGGTGGTTGACAACGTGGATAAAGAGGCCCTTTTAAAGTTTAGCATAGAGTTGGATGTCTTAATTAAAAAGTTTTATGAGATAAAGCTAAACAAATAAAAAATAAGCAGCATACATATGGTCTGCTTATTTTTATACTGAACAATGAAAAATTTTTATTTTATGGGAGGAAGCCTTTATTATTAAAATAAGCTATAAGAGGAAATTAAGTATCAACAGTAGGATTGCTGCTAGTATAATGCCTATTAACATGTAAAGAGTTTTTTTGCGGATGAAGAAGAATTTCATATGATACCACCCCTTATTATCCTATGTATTATAATTTATTTAAGAATTTATAAATATATGCAATATTTTTCATGATAGGCTTTAAATATTGGCAAAAAATAGGTATTATATATACAGAGATACAAGGAGGGGATTGATTTGACAGTAAAAATATTAACTGATAGTGGTTGCGATTTGCCCGAGGATATACTGAAAGAGTATGATATTGACGTGATGCCCATCGTAGTAATAGATAATGATGTGGAGTATTTAGACAATGTAACTATAAAGCCAAAGACCCTATACGATAACATGAGGAATGGAAAAGCATACAAGACTGCTCAAATACCAATAAGCACATTTCAAGATAAATTTGAAGAAATAGCTAAAGAAGGTATAAGCACTATTTATATTGCCTTTTCTTCCGGCCTTTCAGCTACATACCAATCAGCAGTGATGACAAGGGATAGCATAAAGGAGCAGTATCCTGATTTGGATCTAACAATTGTAGATTCAAAATCAGCATCCTTAGGCTTTGGCCTATTGGTATATAAGGCTGCAAAGATGGCAAAGGAAGGCAAGAGCAAAGAAGAAATACTAAAAATGCTTGATTTCTATATAGCTTCTATTGAACACGTATTCACTGTAGACGATATAGAGTACCTATTTAGAGGAGGAAGGGTTTCAAGAACCACAGCATTTTTAGGAGGTTTATTGAATATAAAGCCTATATTAGAAGTCACTAGAGAGGGCAAGTTACGTCCTTTAGAAAAGGTAAGGGGTAAAGGCAAAGTATTGAAGAGAATGCTTGAGTTAATGGAAGAACGCTCTAAAGGTGCTGATCTTAGCCTTCAGACCATAGGTATCAGCCATGGAGACGATTTGGAAAATGCATTGAAGCTAAAGGCCATGATTGAAGAGAAGTTTGGAACTAAGGATTTCGTAATCAATGATATTGGCTGTGCTATAGGAGCCCACTCTGGACCAGGAACAATAGCTCTTTTCTTCTTAAACAAAAATTATGAGGAATAAAAAATTTTTTTCAAAAACCTATGGACAAATTCAATTAATGGTGCTATAATTATAACTGTTAATTGAATAAGCTCCTTTAGCTCAGCTGGCTAGAGCACCTGACTCTTAATCAGGGTGTCCGGGGTTCGAGTCCCTGAAGGAGCACCATAGTAAAAGCTTGTAACTGTAAAGTTACAAGCTTTTGTACATAAATGAGGGATTATGGATGGATAGATTAAAAAAGTTTTTGGAAGGCCGCTATGGTATAGATGACCTTTATAAGTTTTTGATTATATCCAGCATAGTACTGATTTTAATCAGCATGTTTACAGGTTGGCGTCTTCTGGATTACATATCTTTTGCACTGCTAGCAGTTGCCATATTTAGAGCCTTCTCAAGGGATATCAGCAGAAGATATGAAGAAAACTACAGGTTTTTGAACTGGTGGAACTCTTTGAAGAGCAAGATATATGGTTTAGGGGAAATGGCAAAGGGACTGAAAACATATCGCTATTTTCGTTGCCCTATGTGTAGACAAATGCTTAGGGTTCCAAGGGGAAAAGGCAGGGTGCTTATAACATGTCCCAAGTGCCGCAATAAGTTTCAAAGAAGAACATAGGCCTCGCTACTTAAAGTAGCGAGGCTTTTTTATGCAGCTGGGGAGAGAGGAGTGTTATTTTTTACAACAAATTATTATAACATATTTTCTTATAGTTTTTCACAATATAATCATATACAATACTTACCTTATTAGAGGTGAAAGATGGTGAGAAGGTTATTATGGCTTTTTATAGGGATTCTTTTATTTCCTGTATTGCTTACAGCCTGCAGACAAGTGGAAAATATTAAGAAGGATGAAACTGTAACCATTAAGGATTACTATCCTTTCGATAAAAACGTAATAAAGGTATACCAAGGAGTGGGCAATGAGTTTGCTGATCAGACCACTTTTATAGAGTATGCAGACGAAGATAGAGCTCAGATAAAAATATACAATCCAGCTTCTGCGATGGTAAAGGTAGTGGAATATGAAAATGGTGAAATAAGGGAGATATATAGGGAGGAAGAATTCTATCACATTGAAAACAAAACTTCATCCCACAATATAGTTGACAATGTGATTCTAAAGGAGCCTTTAAAGGTAGGCAACAGCTGGAGTACTCCAGATAGGCATAAAAGAACAATTACAGGAATGGATGTGGATATTGATACGCCTTATGGTAAATTCAAAGCCTTAGAGGTAACCACAGAATATGGGGAAAATAAAAAGCAGATGGATTATTATGCAAAGGGTGTTGGCCACGTAGCCACAATATATGTAGATAATGGCATTGAAATAAAAACCCTTTTAAAGGATTTGGTAAGGGAAACCTATAAGTTTAATATGAGGTTTTACTATCCTACATCCGATTTAAAAGTGGTATTTGTGGAAAGGGAGGTGAGCTTTAATACCAATGAGGATATAAAGAATATATTTGAACGCTACTTAAAGAATCCAGGATACAAAGAGCTTCTTCCTGTTATTGCTGAAGATGTAAAGATAAACTCTATCGACTATGACAAAAATGAAGGGCTGGTTAGGGTGGATTTCTCTGAAGAACTTTTATCAAATATAGACATAGAAGGCTACAATGAGGTATTGGCATTGAAGAGCCTAGTGAACACCTTTGGAAGCTACTATAATGTGGAAAAAGTATATATTTCTGTAGAAGGAAAGCCTTACAGCTCCAGCCTTTTCACTCTTGAAAAGGATGAATTTTTCAACGTAGACTATACCAATATTCAGCATTATCAAAAAAATTAAAGAACCCTAAAATAGGGTTCTTTAATTTTATCCAGAATTTCCGTCGTCTTCAGCTTTGTCCTTTTCGTCTTTTAGGCTGTTGTTAACGCTGCTGGAGTTCTTGTTCTTATTTTTAGCTTTAGCTTTTTTATTCTTAGCCACGATATTCCTCCTCTTTCCCACTGTATTTTATGTTAGTTTTCCCTCTTATTATTCCTAATTTAACAAAAATTATTAGTTTTACAGTTATTTTCTTAAAAAATATGAGGAATAAAGGGGCCTTTTTAGTTACCGGGGAATAGCTTTTCCAGCTCTTCAATAAACCTGGAAGGTTTTAGTCCCCTTTCATTTTTTCCTATAGTAACCAAAGTAAGATGCTTTTTAGCTCTGGTCATTCCCACATAGAAAAGCCTTCTTTCCTCTTCTAGGGGATGGGAGTCTCCATTTAAGAAAGCGTCTATGCTGCTTGTTGTTGGAAACTCCTCATCAAACAGGTCTATCATATAGACCCTATCGAATTCAAGGCCTTTAGCTGAGTGGATAGTGGATAGAAAAACTGAATTATCAACTTTTTTGTATTCATTGCACAGATTTTCAAGATATTTAAGCTTTTCAGCGAATTCCTTTAGGTTTTTGGTGTTTTCTGCTATCATCTTCAGACAGTCCAGTGTTTTATTTAATGTATCAATGTTGTAGAAAAATCTACTGCTGGCTTCCTTGAGGTAATCCTCATAGCCTAAATCTTTTTCTATATAGGAAATGCCTTCATAGGGGGTCATTTTGGACAGCTTCTTAAAATCTAGTTTCAACTCTAAAAAGGTATTCCTATAGAAGTTGTTCAAGCCAGGAATGCTCAAAAGCCTATCAAATATGGACATGGTACTGTCCAGTGTTTTAATGTAGTTTAGCTGCTTTTTGGATATAAACCCCTTCATCTTATAATAGATGTTTTCAAAGGCCTTTATATCCCTTTCATCTGTGGCCAATGTGAAGAAATCAAATATCTCATTAATTATCCAGTGGTTAAAAAACTTCAGCTTCTTATCTCTCATGTAAAATTGAATATTGTTTCTAACTAAATGTTCAATGACCCCAATGGAGGATAGGTTGTTTCTATAGAGAATTGCTATATTGTCTTTATCAAGGTACTTCCTCAGCTCTTCTATAAGGAAGTAGTACTGTTCTTCTGGGGATTTAACCTTTACTATGCTAATAGGCTCCAGATGAGGATTATGAGTAAATATGTTTTTACTGTATCTTCTGGTATTAGCCTTTATGAATTCATTGCATACGGTTACTATATTCCTAGTGGACCTGTAGTTCTGCTCCATGTAGAATATTTTGCAGTTTTCATATATTCTGGTGAACTCAAACAATCCATCAGGATATGCACCTCTAAAGCTATATATGGATTGATCATCATCTGCCACTAGAAATAGATTGTTTCTAGGATGAGATATCAACTTAATTATTTCCATCTGAACTTTTGAGGTATCCTGTGCTTCATCTACCTGTATGTATTCGTATTTATTCCTGTACTTATATAGAAGGTGCTTGTCCTCTTTGAGAATATGCAAGCTTAAGGTGAGCATATCGTCAAAGTCTATGAATTTATTGGAAGCTTTATAGCTTTCATAGGTATAGAATATATCCTTAAAGTTTTTAATATCCACACTGAACTTAGATAGAAAATCTTCAGGAGTAATCAGCATGTTCTTTATGTAGCCTATGTAGTTTATCAGGTTTTCAAGTTTTTCCTCCGTGATAATGGCTTTGTTTATGTATTGATATATCTCCTTAAGGATGCTTATTTTATTTACTTCTCTGTCCATGTTCTCAATCAGTGTATACCTTATATTGTTTTTAAAGGCATATTCCCTGATTAGGTTATAGCTGAAGCTGTGAATGGTTGAAAAGTGAACAGGCGAGGAAAAAGCATCTCTATATATTCTATTGAATCTTTCCTCCATCTCCCTTGCGGAAGCCTTGCTGAAGGTAATAGATAGTATTTTATCTGGTTTGATATTGTGGTTGAGAATTAAATTTGCTGTTCGGTGGATTATAACTGTGGTTTTACCAGCTCCAGGAACAGCCAGTACCAATGCGGGACCATCTACATGGGATATGGCTTTTTTCTGTTCACTGCTTAAATTCATATTGCAACACCTACTTATGCATTAGTATTTGATGGTTTATTATTCCTATATAATTTATCACAGATTATATTTTAAAAAAAGTATAAAAGGAATTGTTTTTCTTATGTATAATTATAGGTTATAATAATATAAAACGATTTTTACAGGTGATTAGATGAAGAACATACTCAGTTTAATTGACAAAAAGCTTATGAAATTGATAAACAAAAATATGAAGTCCAAATTCATGGATAGGGTTATGGTAATATTTACAAATTTAGGAAGCCTTCTATTCGTATGCTCCTTTACACTGGCTTTAATCCTATTTGGAGATGAAAAGGTTAGAAAGGTAGGAATTGAGTCGGCTGTAACTTTAATTTTAAGCCAAGGGATCACCTATACCTTAAAAATGCTCTTAGGCAGAGAAAGGCCCTATAACGTTTTAAAGGATTTAAACACATATAATATAATTTTAAAGGATTATTCCTTTCCTTCAGGCCATACATCTGCAAGCTTTTCTATAGCCACCATCGTAGCTTTTAACTTATCCAAGCTTACACTATTGGCCCTAATTGGAGCCTTTTTAGTTGGCATGTCTAGAGTATACCTGGCAGTCCATTATCCAACAGATGTTTTGGCGGGAATGGTCATAGGAGTGGGAACGGCAATTTTAATCCATCTGTACGTTATGGAGGTATTAAGGGACCTATTTGCATTTTTCTAAATATTAAAAGATTAAAAAGCAAGGATGGTGGTATAAATTAAGTAACAAAGTAAGGAAAGGATGGTCGTTACCATGTTGATGAGCAATTTTTTAAAGAATAGAAGGTCTGTAAGGGAGTTTAAGGATAGGGACGTAAGCGATAAAGTTTTAGATAAAGTATTGGAGATATTTAAGATGCTAGAGGAAGAATCTAGCGGAAAGAGCTTCAACTTCGTATTGTTTAAAGATGGAGAAAAAGTTTATAGCCTGTTAAAAGGAGAAGCTGGTTATTCAGGAGTTATGATTAAAAGCCCCCATTACATAGGCATAAGGTTGAAAGAAGTAACAGAACCTGCAATTATAGAAGCTTCATATTATACAGAAAAGATGATGGGCAAATTGGCTGAGTTAAACCTTGGCAGTTGCTGGGTTAATGTTAAATATGTAGATAAGGGAATTAAAGAAGCTGCCTTGGGGGATGAAAATAAGAACATAGGCTATTTAGTAGCCTTTGGATATCCAAAAGCTAAAAATCCATTTTTAGATGATCCTGTAAGCTCCAGATACAGCGTAGAAGAAATAGTTTTTAAGGATGAGCTAGGTAACAGGATATCCATACAGGAGCTTGAAGATAGAGGTTTAGATGATTTATTCTATTATATAAGATTTGCACCTTCCAATTACAACAAGCAGCCTTGGAGGTTTGTACTCAAGAACAACAAAGTCCTACTCCTATTGGAAATGGATGAAGGGAAAACAGATCTCATGGACGCAGGCATAATAATGTACTACTTTGAAGAGATGGCCAAGACAATAGGTTTAAACAATAAATGGCAGCTGTTAGATAAGGAAATAGTTGAGCACGAAGGCAACCAGTATAGAGTGATTGGAGAGTATTATTTATAATATATAAAGCAGACCAAGGGTCTGCTTTATTTTCTTTTTTGTTCAATTGGGGCTTTAAAAAAATATGATAAACTGTTAAAATGCATTAGTGGGCACTTAATTTGGGGAGTAATAATTTAGAAACAATTTGAGTAAAACTATAATTGTACTAATTAATTAGAGGTGTAAAAGATGAGGAAACAGCTGAGCAAACGTGACAGAAGAAAAAACTATATAATACTTGCTGAAAACTCTTATCTTAATGGGAATAAGGATAGGGCAGTGCAATTTTACACTAAAGCTTTAGAGTTTGAGGGGGATGAGGAGGAAACCATACAGATACTGTATAATATAGCAATCATATATGATGAGATGGATGAACCTGAAAAGGCTCTGTTAACATATAAAAAGATTACGGAAGTGGATGAAAATCAGGCTGGGGCCTTTTATGGTATGGCAACCATGTATGAAAGGTTAGATGATAAGGACAAGGCTTTAGAGTGCTATTTTAAGGCAACTGAAATAGATCCCTACTATGATAGAGCTTATTTTTACATAGCTAATATATATGATGAAAAAGGGGAGGACGAAAAGGCCATACATTATTACAAGAAGGTACTGAGCCTCAAACCAGATGACTATATGGCATATAATAATATTGGGTCTATTTATGAGGAAAGAAAGGAATACGAAAAGGCCTACGAGATGATTAAACATAGCTTAGAAATTAACCCTGATTACTTTAGAGCCTTATTTAATATGGGAGTTATTTATAAAAAAATGGGTAATAATAAAAAAGCCCTTGAGTATTACCGCAAATCCATTGAAAAGAATAGAAGCTACTCTGATTCCTACTTGAACATGTCGGCCATATACATAGAAGAGGGCCAGCTGGAAAAAGCCATTGAGATTTTGACAGAAGGAATTAGATACAGCCCAGATGCTAAATATCTCTACTACAACAGAGCTTGCTGCTATGCAAGATTAAATAGAAAAGAAGAGGCAATGAATGACCTAGAAAAAGCTTTGGATTTATGCCCTAATATTGTAAACATGGTAAAAGTTGATCCTGATTTTGACAGCCTAAGGCAGGACGACAGATTTAATAGACTGCTAAGCTAAAATAAGTATATAGAAAGGGAATGAAGCCATATGATATTTATTAAGACACCGGAAGAAATAGAATTGATGAGAAAATCAGGCAAGCTCTTGGCAAAGGTCCATAAGGAGATTGCCAAGATGATCAAACCTGGTATAACTACTTATGAAATAGACCAGTTTGTAGAAGAGTATTTAAGAGAACATGGAGCAATACCTGCACAAAAAGGTTATAGAGGTTATCAATATGCTACCTGTGCATCCATCAACGATGAGATATGCCATGGTTTTCCAAGGAAGGAACCCTTAAAAGACGGAGACATAGTCACCATAGATATGGTAGTGAATATAGATGGTTGGCTGGCAGACTCTGCTTGGAGCTATGGAGTAGGGAATATATCGGAGGAAGCCAGGAAGCTTTTGGATGTAACTAAAAAGGCCCTATATATAGGAATAGAGAAGGCAGTAGCAGGCAATAGAATTGGGGATATATCCTACGCCATCCAGACCTATGTTGAATCAGAAGGCTTTTCTGTAGTAAGGGACTTTGTAGGCCATGGCATAGGTAGGAATATGCATGAGGATCCACAAGTGCCCCACTTTGGTAGACCAGGAAGAGGGCCAAGGCTTGTGGAAGGCATGGTAATAACCATTGAGCCAATGGTAAACGCGGGAAGATATGAATGCACCATTGATGCCAATGGTTGGACTGCAAGAACTATTGATGGAAAGCTATCAGCCCAATTTGAGCACACTATAGCCATTACAGAAAAGGGTCCAATAATTTTGACTGACCAGGAAGAGGTATAAGACAAGGGGATTGACATACTCCCTTTGTCTTATTTTTATTAGTTCGATTTTACTTGCAGATTCATTTTTTTTAAGCTACAATTAATCTCAAACAAAGCATAAATTGGAGGAAGATATGAATAGACACCTAAGCTTGACAGAAGGCAATATTACCAGCACTTTAGTAAAACTTGCAATGCCTATAATGGGGACATCCTTCATACAGATGGCCTATGGCTTAACTGATACCATGTGGATTGGACGCTATAGTACTAAAGCTGTTGCAGCAGTAGGAACTGCAGGAAATCTACTGTGGTTTGGTTCAGGGCTTATATTGATAGCCCAAATAGGATTAGGGGTAGAAGTTGCCCATACCTATGGAAGAAATGATATGGACCAAGCCAAAAGGTATATATCCAGTGGGCTCCAACTGGATCTATTTATTGCCATTTTATATTCTCTATTTTTAATATTGTGTAGAAGGCAGATCATAGGATTTTTTAATCTAAACCAAGCAGAAGTAATAAGGATGGCAGAAAGCTATCTAGGCATTATTGGCCTAGGAGTTATATTCCAGTTCTTAAACCCTGTATTCTCTACTATATTAAATAGTGAAGGAAATAGCGTTACTCCCTTTAGATTGAATACTATAGGGTTGATTACCAACATAGTTTTAGACCCAATATTAATCTTTGGAGTAGGGCCTATTCCATCCTTGGGAGTAGTAGGTGCTGCTTTGGCTACCACTTTTTCTCAGGCTTTAGTAACAATAGCTTTTATCTATTTAGGGAAGAAGAATGGCGAAATCTACTCAAAGGTTAAATTACTAGTTAAACCAGACCTACAGCACATTAAGAGGATCATAAAATTAGGGGTACCACCCTTTGTACAAACTGCCATCCATTCTGGTATAACCATGATACTTACTAGATTCATTGCAAATTTTGGGGATGTGGCCGTGGCAGTTATAAACATAGGCTCTCAAATTGAATCCATCTCTTGGCTATCTGCAGAAGGATTTTCCTCTGCCATATCTGCATTCATAGGCCAAAATTATGGAGCCAAAAAGATAGATAGGATTAAACGAGGATATAGAATTGGCATGCAGATATTGGGCACTATAGGTTTTGCTGCTTCCCTCTTGCTAATTTTGGCAGCAGAACCGCTGTTTAAAATTTTTACTCCTGATGATCCCGTAGCTATAAAAGAGGGGATAAAGTACTTGAGAATATTGGGAGTATCACAATTTTTCATGGCTACAGAAATTGGAACAGCGGGGGCTTTTAACGGATTAGGAAAGACATTACCACCAACACTAATCGGAATTACATTTAATCTTTTAAGGATACCATTAGCCATTTGGCTCAGCAGCACAAAACTAGGACTTTTAGGAATTTGGTGGTCAATTAGCATATCCAGCATAATCAAGGGAATAGTGTCACCAGGGTTATACGTATATTTGTTGCGAAACAAGCTGCAGGTTATACTGGATTATTAGAATTCAATTGAATAATGGGGGATATGATTAATATGGTGGATGTGAAAAAAGGAAAGAAAAAGAAGAGTAAGAGAGGATTTAACCTATCTTTACTAATAGGCAGTATGATCCTAGCAGTCATGTTATTGATGATTCTAATGGATGATAGCTTAATTCCAACGGATCCATATTCTTTAGATTGGGGAGCAGAGTACATTGTGGAAGATGAAGTTATTAAAATTGAACATCCTATACAGCCAAATCCAATAGATAAACTTGGAACAGACCCCTTAGGTAGAAATGTGCTCAGCCTTCTCGTTGCAGGAACAAAGGTAACAGTTGGAATAGCCTTTATAGCAACTGTTATAAGAACTTCCTTAGGAGTTGTAGCATCAATATATATTAACCAGTTGAGAAAAAGAACAACTGTCATCCAGTATATACTCACCCTTCTTGTAGGCATTTTAGTACCATATCTTATCCTAAAAATTAGCTATTTTAAAACTCTAGAATTGCTTCCAGCCATATTTGTTTACGGTATAGTTATAGGATTGTTTGGATGGTTGAGGATATCGGGGAAAATATCCTTAGGAAAAGAAGATTTTGAGGGCATAGGCAACAAAGGGAGAAAAGATTTAATAAAGGAGATAGGGCCAAATATTGCAATTATCTTCTTTAGGGAGATGGGAATATCCTTAATTATCCTCTGTGCTTTGGGACTTTTAGGCATCACTATTGGTGCTGATAAGTATGCTGGCATAGATACCAGCTGGGGCCCTATACCTAACTACTACCCCGACTGGGGTGGACTTCTTGCAATTTCCTCTCAGGCAGCTAAAAAGGGGGCCTACTGGTTAATAGCCTTTCCGTTGTTATTTTTCTTAATTGGCATTTCAGGTTTTTTCTTGACGTCTAGAGGATTGTTCTACAACTACGAAAAAACAGGGTCAATAGTTTCATCTTCCATGAGGCATATCATAAATTTTATATCACCCATTCAGTACATAAAAGATATAAAGCGCTTTAGCTGGAAAAGGTCAACAGTTATAGTAAAAAGCTTGATAATTGCAATAATCCTTACACTTGTTATCCGATCCAACTTGTATTCTAAAGAGATGTATCCCATCAATTTGGATAGGGCTTTAAAGGATCTAGAATACATAAATGAAATAACTGAGCAATATGGAGCTAACTCTAAAGAAGCTAGAGATAAGATAAGCCAGTATATACTAGATGAACTAAAGGGCATATACAGATTAAATCCAGTCTTTGAAGAAAGCTTCCTTCAGGATGTTGACGGAAAAGGTAAAAATATTGCAGGCTATATCTGGGGAAGAAGCAGCAACCATCCACTCCTATTGGTAGCAGATTATGGAAGTGGATTTGACAATACAAGTGTAGCAGCCCTCTTAGAGCTTGCTAGGAGCCTTGGACAGAAACACTATGAACGCATGGCTAGCCGCACCATGGTCTTCCTATTTGTAGATGGGAGCATAGAAGATGGAGAAGGATTAAAATATGCCATAGGAAATACAAATATTGAGAGAAAGAGCTTCTATATTGATTTAAACTGTATTGGATTAGGTGATAAAATCTATATAGATAAATCAACTGTTTTTAGCGGCAATGACAGGCATTATAGGAACATAAGGCTAATCCAGAGAAATGCTAAATATATGGGAATACCAATAAAGCAGGATTTCTTTAACTTTGCATTCAAAAATGCTGAGGTATTCAAAGATAACAAGATATCAGGCTTGGCCATGTCAGGGGTTAGTATAGAAGAGTATGAGAAGCATAATAGGTTAACTGCTTCTAGTCCTACTGTGGATAGGAGTAAATTTGAAAAACATCTCCAGTACATAATGAACATAGCTACAGAATACTCTTGGTCTGATAAACCCTGGTTGGGAGATAGATATTAATAAAATGTGGTACCTAAAATACCTTTAGGTACCGCTTTTATGTTCTTGTTCCTCATCATCTCTTATCCTTTTAACCTTTCTTTGGGCTACTACATCAACCCCTAATCCAAGTATATTCTTTATGATTACATCTCCTTTATTGACAGGAGCTGATACTTCAGTGGAATTTATTATCTTCAAGCATTCCTCCACTTTATTTTTAGGTACCACTCCAGTGGTCTTAACAGGTAGGTGTCCCATAGGGCCATTTCGAAGGATTACCTTTCCAGTTACTACCCTTGATGGTTTTGTAATCTCATCGATAGCAAAGTCCTTACCTCTGTTACAGCTATTTCCTTCAACAGTGTAGCCTGAAGGATATAAGGGATTTTCAGTTATAATCAATTGACATCCAATGGGACATACTTTGCACTTTTTTATTATTTTTTCCACGGTAAATCCTCTCCTTGCTGGGATGAAAGATCCTTATACTTATATGATATTAAAAATTAATCATAAGTGATATAGAAAATTATGCTATAATTTATAATATAGATTAGCCCAGTGCCTGGCGGAAAACTCTAATTTAGGAGAGTGATGTTATTGCCCTTAACTGAGATGGAAAAGACATGCCCCATATGTGGGAAACCAAACAATTGTCAGCATGGCACAGGCAGCTGCTGGTGTCAAGATGTAAAAGTACCAGCCTACATAATAGAAATGGTACCAGAGGACAAAAGAGGGAAGGCCTGTATATGTAAATCCTGCATTGAAAAATATACAAGGGAAAGGGGGATATGAGTATGGACGTAATAGAAGCTATAAATACTAGAAGAAGCGTGCGAAAGTTTACAGGAGAGGTAATAAGTGACGATGAATTGAAAATTATATTGAAAGCAGGCTTCCAAGCTCCTTCTGCTCATAATCTTCATCCCAGAGACTTTGTGGTAATCAGGAACAAAGAGATAATTGAAAAGATAGCAGAATTTCATCCTTATGCAAAGATGCTTCCTAACGCTGGCTGTGGCATAGTTGTATGTGGAGATAGTGAAATACAGAAGGAAATTGGTTTTTTAGTAGAAGATTGTTCTGCATCCATACAGAATATGCTTCTTGCAGCCCATGGATTGGGCCTTGGAGCTGTATGGTGTGGAATATACTCTGTAGAGCATTTGGTAAAATCCACATCAAAGCTTCTCAACCTTCCTGAAAAGGTCATACCAATAGGATTGGTGGTAGTAGGAAAGAAAGCAGTAGAGAGCCAGCCTATTGATAGGTATGATGAAAGCAAAGTCCACTATGATAGATGGTAATAAAAAGTTTAAGCCGCCAGAATTCTGGCGGCGTTAATTATTGATGCCATTTTATAAACCTGTTTTCCACAAGGGAGACCAGTTTGTACATCAATACAGAAATTATTGTGAGGATGAACAAGCTCATCATAATCAAATCGAATCTAAATACCTGGCCACCATATACTATTAGATAGCCTATACCTGCTCTGGAGACTAGAAATTCTCCTACTATTACTCCAATCCAGGATAGGCCAATGTTGACCTTTAATGTGCTTATCATTGTGGGGATCGATTGTGGGAAAACAAGTTTGGTGAAAATTTGGAGTTTAGATGCGCCAAAGGTTTTCAACAGCTTTATCTTGTCCTCATCTACTGATATGAAGCTGTTAAACATATTCATTATGGTGATTACTATAGAGGTTACAATGGCTGTAACGATTATGCCTTGGTATCCTGTGCCAATCCATATGATTATTATTGGCGCAAGGGCAGTTTTTGGCAAGGTGTTTAGAACTACCAGATAGGGTTCCAAAACCTTTGCCCAAAAATCAGACCACCACAATATTACAGCTACTATTACCCCTAGTAGGGTTCCAGCTGTAAATCCAACGATGTTTTCCACAACGGATATGCCAACGTGGTAAGCCAGATCACCTTCCTTAGCCATGGTCATGAACATATTCCATATATTTGAAGGGCTGCTGGTTAGGAAGGTATCAATCCATTTCATCCTGGCAGCTATTTCCCACAGTATCAGAGCTAATATGAATATAGCTACTCGGGTAACGCTAATCAACTGATTTCTTCTTTTGATTTTCTTAAGATATCTATAATGTTCATTGGATAATTGAATATTAGACATGGACATCTAGCTCCTTCCATATTTGGTTGAAATAATGTCTGAATTCTGGAGCTTCACGACAATTAATAGGACTCCATATTCCTTTAGGAACGGTCAATTTGATTTCTATTATATCCTTAATGGTAGCTGGCCTTTTGGTAAGGACTACAACCCTATCGGCCATGGAGATGGCCTCAGCAATATCATGGGTCACCATTAAGGTAGTCTTGTTTTCCTTCTTTAGAATTAGCCCTATTTCATCGGATAGGGCTAGCCTTGTCTGATAGTCCAGTGCAGAAAAAGGTTCGTCCAACAGCAAAAGCTTAGGTTCAACGATTAAAGTTCTTATTAAAGCTGCCCTCTGCCTCATTCCACCAGATAGTTGGTTAGGATAGCTGTTTTTGAACTCTCCTAATCCGTAAGTGTCTAGCAGCTTTTCTGCAAGTTTTTTGGATTCTTCAGTGACTTTTCCTTGGATTTCCAAACCTAACAGTACATTTTCCAATATGGTTCTCCACTCAAATAGTTGGTCCCTTTGGAACATGTATCCAATTTCCTTTGAAGGCTTTTCAACCTTTTTGCCATTAACTATTACTTCCCCTGTGGAAGGTTTTATTAAACCAGCAATAATGGATAAAAGGGTAGATTTTCCACAGCCGCTAGGACCAACTATGCTGATAATTTCTCCTTCATAGACTTCCAGGTCTATTTTTTCAATGGCTTTAACCTCTCCATTCAATCTATGATAAGTCATACTTAAATCCTTGATCTGTAATATTGGCTCATTACTCATAGGCAACTCCCCTTTAATGGACAATTGGTGATACTTTATAATATTCAACAAAAAATTTTATGTGAATATATAAGGAGGTTTTCCAAGAAAATTGTTGATTTTAGTGGTATAATATAAAAGGCACTAAAGGAGGGAATGAATTTGCATCAGTACAAAGGAAAATTAATAGTACATACGGGCTCCATGTTTTCAGGCAAAACCTCAAGCTTAAAAAATGAGATCAAAAGGTTTATTATAGCTGGCTATAAGGCAGTGGCCTTCAAGCCGTCTATAGATACTAGATACAAGAAAAACGAGATAGTAACCCATGATATGACATCCATAGAGTGTATTCTGGTGGATGATATAGATCAGCTTATGGATTACTGCAACAAGCTCAACCCTCATGTGATAGCAATAGATGAAATTCAGTTTTTGGGAGGAAGCGTTCAAAAAATTATAGCATTTATTAATGAACTCCTTGCCAAGGACATTACTGTAGTAGTGGCAGGGCTTGATATAGACTATACTGGCACTCCCTTTGAGGTTGTAAAGGAGCTTATGCCTATAGCCGACTATCTATATAAACATCATGCTGTTTGCGTCAGATGTGGTTCAGATGCTTGGGTAAGCCATAGAAAATCCCAGGATAAGGATAGGATAAAAATTGGAGCAGAAGATGAGTATGAACCGCTCTGCAGAAAGTGTTTCTTGGAGGTCAAAAAAATGTATCATGAGGAATAGGGGGACAAACCATGAAGGATTATTTGAGATTAAAACCATCTCCTAAGCCTCTTTGTGAGGAGTCGGAAGATGACCTTTGGATACTGTTTAAGGATGACAAGATGATGCTTATTAAGAAAGATGAAGAGTATGCTATTCCTAGACTAAAGGATATAAAAAAATTCAATATCCAGCTACAAAATGTTCAGTGCATAGGGGAGCTTTTGAACTGCAACTGCTTCTGTGGGGAGATGGATGAAAGGATAGAAGATGAAAATATTGAGTATTTAGACCTTTGGACATTGTCCTATGGGGATAGGAGCATATATACCTTGGCTATGAAGGGAAGATTGCTGCTCAATTGGTTAAAGCTGCATAAACATTGCGGAATATGCGGAGCTCCTACATACCTAAAGGATAGCTATAATGAAAGGGCATTAGTATGTTCAAAATGTGGAAACACTACTTGGCCTAGAACTTCTCCTGCCATTATTGTAGCAGTAACAAGAGGGGATAAGCTGCTACTGGTATACAATAAGCAGTTTCCTGAAAGAAAATACAGTGTGGTGGCTGGGTTTGTGGAATATGGTGAAACCTTTGAAGAATGTGTAAAGAGAGAAGTCTATGAGGAAACTGGAATAAAGGTAAAAAACATAAAGTATTTTGGCTCACAGCCTTGGCCTTTCCCAAATTCCATGTTGGTAGCTTTTACAGCAGAATATCTAAGCGGAGAGATTAAAGAGGATGGGGAAGAGATAATCCATGCTGGATGGTTTACCAAGGATGAGATAAAGGGTAAATACGATAAATCCATAAGCATAGGAACTAAGCTGATTGAATGGTTTATAGAAAACCACTGATATTTTAAGGTTATTTTATTAGCTCTATATGTTATTTTATGAACATATAGAGCTTTTGCTTTATAGTTAGAAGTTTATATTTTTTACAAATTTTTCATCTGGAAACATTTACATCAATTTCAAATGAGATATAATAATTATGTAAACTAATATCCGCTAAACCACTTCCAATAAACCCTAAACATTCTTCAATATTCATTTCAATTATTCCAGATAAAATCACAACTAAATACTTATTCCATTATAGTGAATGCCTTTTATTAAAGGCATAATTTCTTATGTCAAAATATTAACAATTCAAAGGGGAGGACCTTATATGAAAGTGGGCGTTCTATGGAGAAAGTTTAGAAATGTAGAACAGCAGATGATGCTTACACCGAAAAAGGTGTATGATGATGCTTATGAAGAGGCTTACCATCATTATAAGGCTCTGAAGAAAGCTGGATATTCTGTGTGTATACTTGAATGGAAGAAGGACCCAAGAGAGACCTTTAGAGAAATCAAAAGGCAAAAAGTTGATATAGTGTTTAATGCATCCAGCGTAGAAGAAATTGCATTTTTGGAGACCTTTGGAATTCCCTATGTTGGTTCAGGATTAGACCTTGTACCTTTGAATAAAGCTAAGAGAAAAGAAATAGTTGCATTTCATGAGCTTCCAACTCCTAAATTTGTAGTAGCTGATGATAGAGATAATATTCCAGAAATCAACTTAAGATATCCTCTATTTGTGAAGCCAATAGAAGGTAGGGGAAGTGCTGGAATAACTGAGGAAAATATAATATATAAATACGACGATTTGCCAAAGGTTGTAGATAGGATTACAAGAAAGTTTGGTCAAAAAGCTCTGATAGAAGAATTCATAGAAGGTAGGGAAGTGACTGTTGGAATTATAGGTTACAGAAATCCTATTGTACTACCTATAGTTGAGATAGGATACAATTCAGTAAAGACCAATACATTTGAGCATAAGATGTACGATATGGAAATAATTACCTGCCCTGCTCATTTAACAAAAGAAGAAGAAAGAAAGGTAAGCGAATTAGCTTTGAGGATATATAAAGTTTTAAATGCCAAAGATTATTCAAGGATTGATATGATTTTAGGGAAAGATGGCGTTCCATACTTTTTAGAGATAAATACCTTTGCAGGTCTTACTATGGATTCCCAAAAGGATGAAGAAGGCAATATGAAAATACATCATGGTTATATGGGATATGCTGCAAAAGCTTATGGAATGACTCCTTCTCAGTTTATTGGGAAAATAGTAGAAAGTGCTATAGATAGATATGGATTAATTGAAAAGATTAATAAAAAATCAGCTTCTTAACTTATCTTATTTAAATAGCCCCTATTTGGATACCAAATAGGGGCTATAATTTTATTTTATATAGCTGTCAAAGTAACCTTGAATGTAAACAATAGGCGTTCCTTTATCCCCGCTACCTGAAGTCAAATCGCAAAGGGAGCCAATAAGGTCTGTAAGCCTTCTTGGAGTAGTACCTTGTGATACCATATCTCCTACAAGGTCAGCTTTTTTATCCTTTATATATTGGGAAATAGCTTTCTTCAATTCTTCTCCTTTTAGATGAGGAAACTCATTGTCTGCAATGTATTTAAGCTTAATCTCATTAGGAGTTCCTTCCAATCCTTTTGTATAGGCTGGAGATACTACAGGGTCTGCCAGCTCCCAAATCTTACCTACAGGGTCTTTAAAGGCTCCATCTCCATAGATCATTACTTCCACGGTTTTTCCTGTTTTTTCTTTTATTAGGGCTTGTATCTTTTCCACTATTGGCTGACAATCCCTTGGGAAAAGCTTTATTGTATTTTCAGTAGCTTTATTTGAACCAAGAAGACCATATTTTTCATTGTAACCGCTGCCATTTACTGATTTAGTCAATATATCATCTAGGCCGTATACCTTTTCTCCACCGTTAGATTTTAATATCCTCTTAGTTCTCGCTCTTGAGTGGATATCACAGGTTAGTACATTCTTTGTGTATTCTAATATGGCTCTTGCATCGTTGGAGAATATGATTTCGCATTGAGCACCCTGTTCTTCAATTATGGATTTATAGTATTCTACATAATCTATGCCAGTAAATGGATGTTTCTTATATCCAAATAGCTCTCTAAACTGTTTTTCAGTTAATACATCAGACCATGGGTTTATGCCCTTTTCATCAAGTTCATCTAATGTAATTAAGTGGTTTCCTACTTCATCTGATGGATATTGAAGCATAAGTATGATTTTCTTTGCTGCCTTTGCAATACCCCTCAAGCAGATTGCAAAGCGATTACGGCTTAATATGGGGAATATAACTCCAATGGTGTCTTCACCAAATTTGGATTTAATATCTGCTGCGATGGCGTCTATGTCTGCATAATTTCCTTGAGTACGAGCTACTACGGATTCAGTTACAGCTACAATATCCCTATCCTTAATGGAAAATCCTTCTACCTCTGAGGCTTTTAAAACGGTATCCACTACTATTTCTACTATATCGTCTCCTTCTTTCATTATTGGAGCCCTAAGGCCTCTGACAACAGTTCCAACAATTCTTTCCATTAAAAATCTCTCCTTTATACTAGTTTGAGAAAAGACTAACATCTTTACACTTGTAATATACACTATTTTGTGATATAAGTAAAGTAAATATATTTAATATTAGATATAAGGAGAGCCTATATGTCAGTAAGATTGGATCTGTATAAGATATTCTTGGAAGTAGCTAAAACTGGAAGCTTTTCTAAGGGAGCCAAGAATTTGTATATGACTCAGCCAGCAGTAAGTCAGGCTATTAATCAGCTGGAAAGGGAGCTTAATATTCGCCTTTTTACCCGAACGCCAAGAGGAGTAGTTTTAACTAATGAGGGGCAGATACTCTTTGAATATGTGAGTTCTGCAATGAACCTGATTGAGGTGGGGGAGGTTAAGCTGGCAGAGGCAAAAAATCTGTTGGCGGGAGCTTTAAGGGTTGGAGTAGGTGATACTATTTCTAGGTATTACCTTTTGCCCTATTTGGAGAGATTTCATAATGAATATCCTAATATTAAGCTGAAGATAATAAATAGAACTACTTTTGAAACCTGTGAACTATTAAAATCTGGAGAGATAGATATTGGAATTTGCAATCTTCCAGTTAAGGATTCAGCATTGAACATAATAAAGTTGATGGATATACAGGACATATTCGTATGCGGAGAAAAGTACAAATACTTGATATCTGAAAAGCTATCCTTTAGTCAACTGGCAGAGCTTCCCCTAATACTGTTGGAGGATAAATCCAATTCAAGGCAGTATGTGGAGAGGTTTATCCTTTCCAAAGGAGTAAAAATAGAGCCAGAAATTGAACTGGGGTCCCATGACTTGCTGTTGGAATTTGCTAAGATAAATTTAGGAATATCCTGTGTAGTTAAAGAATTTTCTAAAGAATACTTAGAAAAAGGAATACTATATCATGTAAGACTAATTGAAGAGATACCTAAAAGAAGCATAGGAGTTTGCTTTTTAAAAAGCGTATCCTTATCTTCTGTTGCAGAGAAGTTCATCCAATATCTGATAGAGGAAGAAAACCACTAGTAGGGAGGAGACCTTTTTGAGTAGCGAAAAGGATAAGATGCTTAAGGGCTTACCTTACAATGCAAATGATGAACAGCTAGTTAGAGAAAGGGATAAAGCAAGAAGGCTATTATATGAATTCAACAACTTAAGTCCCGATGAAAAGGAAAAGCAACAGGAGATAATTAGAAAGCTAATCAAAGCCAAAGGTTCCTTTCACATAGAGGCTCCTTTCTACTGTGATTACGGATATAATATTGAAGTAGGAGAAAACTTCTTTGCCAGCTTCGGATGTGTTATACTAGATGTAAACAAGGTCACTATTGGTGACAATGTGCTCTTGGGGCCCTATGTTCAGATATATACAGCTTCCCATCCTACGGATCCTATAAAGAGGCTCTCTGGCGAGGAGTTTGGAAAGCCTGTGGTGATAGGAAATAATGTATGGATTGGTGGAGGAGCTATAATCTGTCCAGGAGTTAAAATAGGCAACAATGTGACCATCGGAGCAGGAAGTGTGGTTACCAAAAGCTTACCAGATAACATAGTGGCTGTAGGCAATCCCTGTAGGATAATTAAAAGGGTATAGGTTTGTATTGGAGGTGTTGTGATGAATAAAAACTGTTTTGTATCTTGGAGTGGTGGGAAGGATTCGTGCCTTGCTCTGTATAAGGCCATGGAGCAAGGATATAATCCAAAGAGGCTGTTAACCATGTTCAGTTTAGAAGACAATGTGAGCACTGCCCACAGATTAAAGGAAGAGATAATAAAAGCTCAAGCAGCTTCCCTTGAAATTGAACCCACTATTGGACGGGCTTCCTTTAAAGAATATGAAAAAGTGTTTGTTTCCCATCTCAAACAGTTTAAAGATGAAGGAATAGAATACGGAATCTTTGGGGATATAGATATAGAGGGCCATAGAGAATGGGAAGAGAAGGTATGTGAGAAAGCGTCTATGAAGGCAGTGCTGCCCTTATGGAAGAAAAGCAGGAAGGATTTAGTTATAGAGCTTATAAACTTGGGATTTAAAGCAAAGATAGTATTGGTGGATAAGACTATGTTGGACACCAAATTTTTGGGACAAGATCTCACTTTATCCCTCTTGAAGGAAATTGAAGAATATGGAGCAGATGTATGTGGGGAAAATGGGGAATACCATACAGTAGTCTATGATGGTCCCATATTTAAAAGGCCTGTTAATGTGAAATTTAACGATGAAATCATCCCTGTTGAGGATAAATGGGCTCAGATTAGGGTAAGTATTTATTAATAATACTTTACATAGGAGGTACTCATGAAAAGGGATGAAAAAAGAGTAGAAAGGTTAAAGGAATATGTGCAAGGAGTTTTAGACAATGTAGATGGGAAGGAGCTTTACGACAAATACAAGGAGGACATCCAATCAGTAACGCCTCAAGAATGCTTTGAAATATTTTACTCTAAAATAGAGAAAGGATATACTCCTGAGGACATATTAAAGGTGCTAGATAAGGTAATAAATGTATTTCATAAATCCTTAAATAGCTACCCCTGGAAAAAGCCCAAGGAGAACAGCTTCATTCACATTCTCATGAAGGAAAATGAGGCCTTAGAAAAGAGATTGGGAAGAATAAGGGAGATAATTTTAAATAAAGAAGTAGAAGATAAAAAGGATGAAATATTGGAGATTGTAAAATCCCTTAAGGAGTTCAATGAACACTATTTGAAGGAAGAAAACATACTATTCCCATATATGGAAAAGAAGCATGAAAAGTTCAATGGGCTCAACATCATGTGGACTCTCCACGATCATGCAAGAGATAGCATTAACAGGGTAATTGAAGTATTGGAAGATGAAAACTTTTCTTTAGATAAGTTTAATGTGGAAATTGGAAAGCTTTTCTTTGCCATGCTTGGAATAGTAAAAAAGGAGAATCTCATTCTATTTCCTGCAGCTATGGAGGTAATTGAAGATAGTGAATGGGAGGATATGAACAAGCAGAGCCTGGAGTATGGTTTTCCCTTTATTGAAAAACCTGACATTGAGGCAGGGGAGAGGATTGAAGTTCATGGCTTTAAGGACATGACCTTTAAAACGGATACAGGGGAGCTTACCTTTGAGCAGTTAGTCTTGATGTTGGATACGCTGCCAGTGGATTTAACCTTTGTTGATGAAAACAACAAGGTTAGATACTTTACAAGGCCTAAGGATAGAGTTTTCCCACGCTCTCCTGCAGTAATAGGCCGCGATGTGAGAAACTGCCACCCACAAAAGAGCTTACATGTGGTAAATAGGATAATAGATGAGTTTAGGAAAGGGACTAAGGATTCAGCCACTTTCTGGATAGACTTTAAGGGCAGAAAGCTGTTAATCCAGTACTTCCCATTGAGGAACTCTAAAGGAGAGTACAAAGGAGTATTGGAAGTTACTCAGGATATAACTGAGATACAAAAATTGGAAGGAGAGAGAAGATTACTACAGTGGGAGTAATTTTTCTGGCATAATTTTCACCATGTAACAAATGTTACCGCAATAAGATATAATCTATGGTATCATCCCTGTTAGAAAGCTATATGAACAGGGGTGAAAAGATGAATATTGACAACTTAACAAGGCAGCATCAAGAGATAGAAGCTTCTATGGACTATGTAATGAATATCATTAATGAGAAGAAAGTAGAAGAAAAGGCCTTTGATATAGCAATGGAACTGAATAAACTAGCAGGTAAGTTAAAAATCCACCTTATATCTGAAAATAATTTTTTATATCCAGATTTACTTAAAAGCTCCAATGTTGCATTAAAAGAACTAGCTGAAAACTACATGAATGAGATGGTATCAATAGGAGATAAATTCATGGAATATAAGGATAACTACAATACAAAATCTAAGATATTAGCTGATGTTGAGAAGTTTATAAGAGAAACAAGGGAAATATTTAAGCTGTTAAAAACCCGATTGGAAAGAGAGGATAAGGAACTATATCCTAAGCTATAAAAGAACTCCCACCTTTTAGGATAAGGTGGGAGTTTTTTATAATTATTCGCTCCTTAATGCCACAACTGGGTCTTTCTTAGCAGCCATTTTAGCTGGTATAGCTCCTCCTATAAGTGTTAAGATAACGCTGACTGTAACTAGCATAATTGCATGTAGGGGATTTAGCTGGGCTACATTTTCAAGCTCTGTTAAGTTTTCAATTATATGGTTTACTGGGAAGGTTAGCAAATATGCAATGCTGATACCCAATAGTCCAGAGAAGGTACCTATTATGAATGTTTCAGCATTGAATACTCGTGTAATATCCTTCTTCCTTGCACCAAGGGCCCTTAACACTCCTATTTCCTTTGTGCGTTCCAATACTGAAATGTAGGTGATTATACCTATCATTATCAATGATACTACTAAGGAAATAGATGAAAAGGCGATCAATACCAGTGTAATGGCATTCATGATGCTGCTGGTCATTTCAGTTATAGTGCTTGCCAGGTCTGTATATACTATCGTGTCCTCTTCAGCTTTTCCTACATTGTATTCATCTAGGTATTCTTTTACCAGTTCTTTTGAGTTAAAGTCCTTAGGATATAGGAAAATCATATAGGGCATGGAGTCTGCACCTAAATAGGTTAGAAGATTTTTCTTTTCCTCTTCATCTAATTCTTTCATGGTGAGCACATTGAAATCAGATTCTCTTTGAGCCTTTACAATCTCTGAATCCTTCTCCATATCTATAATTCTTTGAAGAAGCTTATCGCTATAAACTATGCCATTTCCTAAAAGGTCAATCTCCACATCTTCCTTAAGCCTTACAATACCAGAAATTCTAAGTGTAATGGCTTTTTCAGAATCATACATTGCATCATAATCATTTCTAGGGATGAAGTTGCCTACAGGAGTTTTTGTGTAATACTCATCATTAGGTATGAGCTTAAGCTCAGTTCCTATTATTTCATCAAAATCTATGGATTCAACATCTTCTGTTTCAAATCCCAGATTCTTCAATGTATTTAAGTTGACCCTATTTTTCTTATCAACCACTAATACCAGATCTGTCTCACTAGAAGGGTATTCTCCAGCCAGTAAATCGTAGTTTTCTTCTAGGTAGCTTTTTCTGGTATCATCAATGTTTTCTGGATAAGTTGTCATACCCAGTCCGCTGGTGCTTGTTATATTATGAGGTGCAGTCTGGGAATCTGAACTAAAGCCTGTAGCAACTTTTACGGGAAAAGTTTTGTCTTCCGTTCTGCGAAGAAGATTCATTCCTATCATTCGTAAGTAGCCAATTCTAGTGCATATTTCTGGGCTTATGTTGTTAATATGCTCTATATATTCCTCTGTAAACTTATTGGTATGGACAACTGAAAACTCTTCTGGGTCATAGAGGTATACCTTTTTTACATCAGGATAGTTTTCCTTGTCCTTGTGGGCCTTTCTTATTTCACCTCGCATCTTCTCCATGGTTTCCCTGTCCATTTGGGCTGCTGCTTGGGATATGATAATGGGGAATTCTGCAAGGGCATCTCTTTGGAATTCATCAATCTTAATTTGAAAGCCTGAAGAGAGGCTGAGTATCAAGGCAATTCCTATTATTCCAATGGAGGAGGCAAAGGCTGTAAGTGTGGTTCTGAATTTCTTGGTAAGGATGTTTTTCCCTGAAAGCTTTAATGCTGTAAAGAAGCTCATGCTGGTTCTCTTGAGCTTATAAAAGTCCTCTTCATCAGCATCTTCATAAGGATTTGTGTCATCGACTATCTTTCCGTCTTGAATTCTTATTATGCGGTCTGCGTATCTTTCTGCCAAAGCAGGATTGTGGGTTACCATTATGACCAGCTTATCATGAGATATTTCCTTAATAAGGTCCATAATTTGTATGCTTGTGGCAGTATCCAATGCCCCTGTAGGCTCATCGGCAAGTATTATATCCGGGTCGTTTGCTAAAGCCCTTGCAATAGCAACCCTCTGCATCTGCCCTCCAGAAAGCTGGTTGGGCTTTTTATGGATATGCTCTTTAAGCCCCACCTGTTCTAACACTTCTACTGCTTTCTTATGCCTTATAGATGAGCTGACACCGCTTAAAGTCATGCCCATTTCCACGTTATCCAATATGTTCAAATGGGGAATGAGGTTATAGCTTTGGAATACGAATCCAATGCTGTTGTTGCGATATGCATCCCACTCGGAATCCCTGAAGTTCTTAGTGGATTTGCCATTTACTATTAGGTCCCCCTCGTCATAGCGGTCGAGGCCACCAATGATGTTTAAAAGGGTAGTTTTACCTGAACCACTGGGACCTAGGATGGCCACAAATTCATTTTTTCTAAAATTGAGGCTTACATTGTTGAGAGCTATTTGCTTGAATTCACCAGTTATATAGCTTTTAGTGATATTTTTTAACTTAAGCATTTAATCATCTCCTGCTATTTCATTTAGGCATTTAGTCTATAAGTTAGTTTTGCCATTACAAAAATATAGTATATCAAGTAAAGTAAAAAGAAATATGTAAGCCTCCCAAGGGGAGGCTATTTTTAACGAGGCTCAAAAGCAGTATCATCTAGCTTATCATCATCTATAGTCAAAGCCTTTTCTCTCCATTTACCTCTTCTATAGAAAATAGAAGTTATCACTGCACCCATAGTCCATGATAGAAGCAGTGAAATGAATATGGACTCAGGTCTTCCATTTGGATATGCAGGGCTCCTTGTTAAGTATGCAATTCCATAAGCTGCTGGTACGCGGAATAGAACTGTTGTCATTAGAGAAATCCACATGGGTGTCATAGTATCCCCTGCACCACGCATAACTCCAGACAGACTTTGGGTTACAGCCATGGCAATATAACCTAATGCTAGAATTTTCATCATGTGCATACTTGTATCAACTAATTTCTTAGTAGTGGTGAAAATGCTCATCAGATTCCTGCCGAATGCTAACAATATGATAGTTATCACTGTTGAAACGGTTACTGCAATTAAAGTACCGTGCTTAGTCCCTTCATATACTCTATCCATTTTTTTAGCTCCAACATTTTGACCAGTATAGGTAGTCATTGCGCTGCCAAAGGAGAAGTTAGGCATCATAGCGAATCCGTCTACACGCATGATTATAACGTTGGCTGCTATGATCAATTCACCAAAGGTATTGGTTAGGGACTGAACAACAATCATAGCCAATGAAAATATTGCCTGAGTTAGACCAGATGGCAGACCAAGCTTTATCAACCTTGATACGTATTCTTTATCAAGTTTCAAGGACTTAAGGTTTATTACAAAAAGATCCTTCATCTTTACTAGCTTAAGTATACATAGTATTGCTGATATTATTTGTGCAATGACGGTTGCTAAAGCAACACCTGCTACTGCCATATTGAATTTGGAAACAAATATGATATCAAGTACTACGTTTAAAGCAGTAGAGATAATTAAGAATACAAGGGCTGATAGGGAATCGCCTAGTCCCCTCAAAACACCGGATAGTATATTATAATAGGCAAAGCCTGCAATACCTAGGAAGAATATTGTCAAGTATTCTGTACTCCAATCTATAATGCTATTTGGTGTATTGAGGATCTTAAGCATTGGGGGAGTAACCAATGGCCCAATTATCATTATAATTATGGAAGAAATTGCTGTAAGGGATATGCATACTCCAATGGTGTTAGAAAGTTTTTTATAATCTCTAGCTCCATAATACTGGGATACCATTATGCTAGCACCAACAGCTATTCCAACAAACATTACCAACAAAAGATTTAGTATAGGGCCTGCACTGCCAACAGCAGCTAGGGCATTGTCTCCTACATATCTACCTACTATAATTGAGTCAGCAGTATTATAAAGCTGTTGAGCTACATTACCTATCAATAATGGTATGGAAAATTCTATAATCCGTTTCCAAGGGGGACCTTCAGTTAAATCCTTTGGAGCAAATAGTTCCTTTATACGTGCCATTGGCATTACCTCCACTAATAAAATATAAAACAAATATTTCAACTCATGTAAAAAATAGTTTATATCAAATATAAGCTTTTGTCAATTGATATAGGGTTTTATCATTATAATTTAGAGAATCTTTACAATTATTGATATCAAAAATACTACTTTTTATTATAGATGGTCAAAATAAAATAATTTGATATAATATCATGGTAATAAGACTTTGAAAACCATTAGAAGTATATTAAAAGGAACTACTAAAGACAAGCTATGGAGGGGAAAAAATGAAGGAAACAGTATACGTTTTCGGGCACAAAAATCCTGATTCCGATTCAATATGTGCAGCACTGGCCTATGCGGAATTCAAAAATGCCAGTGGAAATATAAATGCAGTTCCCATGAGATTAGGGGAATTAAACAGGGAAACCAAATTCATACTTGATTATTTTGGGGTAGAGCCTCCCATGCTGTTGGAGACCGCAAGGCTTAGCGTTAAGGATTTAAACTTTGATAGGGTAGCCCCTGTCAGCCCTGATATATCCATAGGAATGGCTTTGGAGATAATGAAGAAGAACAACTTAAATAGCTTACCTGTGGTGAACGATAAGGAACAGCTGGTAGGGATGGTTTCCATATCTGATATAATCGGTTCCTATATAGATGTATGGGATAACAGCATTTTATGGAGATCAGGCACTTCTTTAGAGAATATAATTGATACCTTATCAGCTGATGTAATATTAATGCCTAAGAAGGCTAGACCCTTTACTGGAAAGATTTTAGTCCTCGCCATGGAACCAGTAACAGCAAAGAAATACATAGAAGCAAATGATGTTGTTATATGCGGGGATAGAGTCGATGTGCAAGATGTTGCATTGGATAGCAATATTTCCTTGATGATAGTAACTGGAGATACTGAAGTGGATACAAGAATTGTGGAGAAGGCTAAGGAAAAGGAAGTCATCATTATTTCCACTCCCCATGATACCTTTACAGCATCAAGGCTAATCACCCAATCCATTCCTATAAAGAATGTGATGACCAGCGAAGACATTGTAAAATTTACCCTGGATGATTTGGTGGACAATGCAAGGGAGCAAATGGCACAAACAAGGTTTAGAAATTACCCAGTGGTAGATGACAGCGATAGGGTTGTAGGGCTTATATCCAGATACCATTTAATTTCTAGCATGAAGAAGAAAGTAATACTGGTTGATCACAATGAAAGAAGTCAGTCAGTAGATGGAATAGAAGAATGTGAAATTTTAGAGATAATAGACCATCACAGGATAGCTGATGTCTTTACAGGAAATCCAATATATTTCAGAAATGAGCCTGTAGGAAGTACATCTACAATTGTTGCTTCCATAATGTTTGAGAATGGGAGAAGACCTTCTAAAAAGATAGCAGGTATACTAGCAGCAGCTATAATATCCGATACGCTGCTTTTAAGGTCCCCAACTGCAACTATTACCGACAGGATAATGCTAGAGAGGTTAGCCAAGATTGCAAATTTGGATATTGAAAAATTTGCAAAGGAAATGTTCAAAGCAGGCACCTCCTTAAAGGACAGGACACCAAGGGAACTCTTAGAGCAGGATTTTAAGGCTTTCCAAATAGAAGATGAAAAGATGGGAATTGCACAGGTATTCACCACTGACCCTGAAAGCATAGAGGATATGAAAGAGGACCTAATAGCTCTAATGGAGGAAAGAGCTAAACAGGAAGGGTATTCAATATTTATGCTCATGTTAACGGATATACTAAAAGAGGCTTCAGAAATAATTGTAGTAGGACATCACAAGGAATTGGCAGCTCAAGCCTTTGGCAAAAAGCTAATCAACAATTCATTCTATGCTCCAGGGGTTCTTTCTAGGAAAAAACAGGTGGTTCCACCGGTTACTAGATATTTAAATGACCTTAAGGAATATGGAGTTGAAAAATAGCCTCCAGCAATAGGAGGCTATTTATTATGTTACAAAATTGTAACAATAAAGGAATTTATCTTTATATATAGAATAGTATAAATATGAAATTCATAGCTTCTACAAATAGATTATTAGGATAATTAGTGCAGGGATTAATTAGGGGGTAATTCTATGAAAAGATTCGGCTTATTAATTCTCATCTTTCTAATATTGATTACTTCGAAAAACCAAACAAGAACGGACAAGCAAATTTCAATATCAAGGGGTCTAAATATGCTCCATACGGAAATGACATGGTGGTGTTGATTGACAATAAGTGGATCTTATTTAAGCATCAAGACAGCGTTCCTTCGGGATTTTCAGCTAGTGGTTTTGAGTTTTTAGTTGGTACCCTGAAGGAAGAAGAAATCTTAAGAGTGCTTAGGACTATTAGAAAATACGTCATTATAGACGAAACCTTCCAGGCAAATCTAGATGCAATAATTGAGAAGTCCTTTAAAGAATGTGGAATAGATGACCCTTCCATAATAGAGGCTGCTAAATCTAACTTAAAAATAGAGTTAACTGATTAAAAGATTATTTTATAAAGGAGGTACATAAACTGATACATGGAATAAGCCATATTACCTTCATAGTAAAGGACTTAGACAAAGCTACAACTTTCTTTAGAGAAATCTTTGATGCTAAAGAAGTTTATTATAGTGGAGATAAAACATTTTCCATTTCCAAGGAAAAGTTTTTCTTAATAAACGACCTCTGGATTGCAGTCATGGAAGGCGAAGAAATTGAAAGAAGCTACAATCATATAGCCTTTAAAATCGACGAAAAGGATTATGACATGTATCTAGAAAGAATTGAGAAGCTCGGATTAGAAATAAAGAGCGGAAGAAAAAGGGTAGAAGGAGAAGGAAAATCAATATATTTCTACGACTATGACAACCATCTGTTTGAACTTCATACTGGAACTCTAGAAGAGAGACTTCGTCGCTATAAAGAAGAAGAAATTGAGGAGGTTAGTGATGCACACCCATAAGTGTGTTCTATTGGTGGTAGATGTTCAAAAAGCAATAATTAATGGTCAGCTTTTTAATATTAAAAAGTAATGGATAATATTAAAAAGCTCATTTCAGCTGTAAGGGATAATGGGGTGGAGGTAGTATACGTTTGCCATGATGTAAGAAAGATAGAACAATCGGAAGATTAATGGGAAATATGTGAGGAAATCGCTCCAAATATGGGGGAAATGATTTTTTATAAGCAATATAATAGTGCATTTTACAAGACACGCTTGAAAGAATACTTAGAAAGTAAAGGTATAAATACAATAATATTGGTAGGCCTTCAAACAGAATATTGCATTGATGCTACTTGTAAAAGTGCATTTGAGCATGGATATAAAGTAATTATTCCAGAGGAAACAAATACTACATTTGATAATGAGTATCTATCAGCTGATAAACTTTATGAGTTTTATAATTTTAAAATTTGGGATAAGCGGTTTGCGTATGTTTTGCCAGTTGAGGAAGCAATAAAAATTCTATCTGAAAAGGGTAAAATTTAATGATGTAGAATAAAGCTTAAGGGCTTAATACTGACAACTGTATAAAACAATGATAAAATATAATAGGATTCCCTAATGGAGGTGTAGATTTTGAAAAGTGTAAAGCCAGGTAGAGGTCCATCTATGATGGGAGCAATTGCGGGAGTAATAGTTGCAATATTTGGTCTCTTTTGGACAATATCAGCCGCTTCTATGGGAGCACCATCTATTTTCCCTATATTCGGCATATTGTTTATTGCTTTGGCTGTGGCAGGCGTAGTCTACAACTATAAAAATGCCACTGGTGAAAACAGAATGTCTATATATGATATAACTGATGCAGAAGAAGAGCCTGACCCATTTAACAAATATTTTGGCCATGACGGTGCTGATGCTGATTATTCAAGAGATTTAAGGGATGAAAAGGATTACAAGTTTTGCCCTTATTGTGGAGAAGCTTTAAAGAAAGGATACATTTATTGTCCAAAATGTGGGAAACAGATAAGAGATTGATATGTATTTTGTAGTACCAATTTAACCACCTCATATTTATTTTAAGTAAAAATTTCAATGAAGTAGACATACACAGATAATAAATGTTAAAATATAAACTACCTCCTATATGAGGTGGAATATTTTATTATTAAAGCGCCAGAGCTCATGGGAGCTGACGAGGACATGGTTTATCGAATTTTCGGCGGATGCCATGGGGTGCGCTGCCATCCTTAAGACTACACAAAACCTGTAAGCGATTACAGGGACAAAAGTAGTTCTAGCAGCAGAAATTATCGAAAGAGGTGAAAACATGTGCGGTATAGTCGGTTATATTGGCGATAAAAATGCAACGGATATATTGTTAGAAGGATTAAGCAAATTAGAATACAGGGGATATGACTCAGCTGGTATAGCTGTGATCAAGGATGGTAATATTCAAGTTGAAAAGCACAAAGGAAGGCTTTCTGTACTTGAAGAAAGCTTAAAGGATAAAGATATGGTCGGGAATTTAGGAATTGGACATACTAGATGGGCAACCCATGGAGAACCATCAGATGTAAATTCACATCCTCATTTAAATAATGACCATTCCATAGCAGTAGTTCACAACGGTATAATTGAAAACTATCTGGTTTTAAGAGAAGAGCTTATGGAAAAAGGATATGAATTCATATCGGAAACAGATACAGAAGTCATACCTTGCCTAATCGATTACTATTATGATGGAGACTTAGTAGAGGCGGTTAAAAAGGCTGTATCAAGGTTAGAAGGAGCTTACGCTTTAGGTATAATACATAAGGACCATCCAGATATGCTTATTGCAGTAAGAAAGGATAGCCCTCTTGTAGTTGGAGTGGGAGAAGGAGAAAACTTCATCGCTTCAGATATACCAGCTATCTTAAACCATACGAGAAAAGTGTATTTGATTGAGAACAATGAAATGGCAGTGTTGACTAAACATAGTGTGGAAATAATGAAAACTGATGGCACTGTAGTAAATAAGGAGATATACAATGTGGAATGGGATGTGGAAGCAGCTGAAAAAGGTGGATATGCTCACTTCATGTTAAAGGAAATACATGAGCAGCCTAAAGCTGTTAAGGATACCCTATCTCCAAGAGTGGATAAGGACGGAATGGTCAGCATTAAGGATCTAAATTTAGATGAAGAATATATAAAGAGAATAAACAAAGTATACATGGTAGCCTGTGGTACTGCATATCATGCAGGGCTTATAGGTAAAGCCTTTATAGAGAAATTTGCTAAAATTCCAGTTGTGGCAGATATAGCTTCCGAGTTCAGATATGCAAACCCCTTCATAGATGAAAACACTTTGATGATAGTAGTAAGCCAGTCTGGAGAAACAGCAGATACCTTAGCAGCTTTGAGGCTTGCTAAGGAGAAAAAGGCTAGAGTATTAGCAGTAACCAATGTAGTTGGCAGCTCCATAGCAAGGGAGTCAGACTATGTATTCTATACTTGGGCAGGACCAGAAATAGCTGTAGCTTCCACAAAAGCTTATACAACTCAGATAATAGGCCTAGCTCTTATAAGCTTGGATATAGCACTAAAGAGAGGCACTGTGGATGAGGAAAAGGTAAAGGAGATAGTTGAAGAAATTAAGAAGCTATCAGACAAAATTGACATGGTATTGAAAAATGAAGAAGAAATAAAGAACATGGCTAAGGAAATCTACACCTCCAAAGATTTATTCTACATTGGAAGGGGACTTGACTACTATCTAGCCTTAGAGGGATCTTTGAAGATAAAGGAAATATCCTATATCCACTCAGAAGCTATGGCAGCTGGAGAATTAAAGCATGGAACTTTAGCTTTAATAGATAAGAACACCCCAGTTATTGCAATTGCAACTCAAGACAGCCTATATGACAAGATGTTGAGCAACATAAAGGAAGTTAAGGCAAGAGGAGCTTATGTAATTGGAGTAGCTAAGGAAAACAATAAAGAAATAGAGAAGATCGTAGATAAGGTAGTCTACATTCCAGAAGTTATGGATGAATTGGCTACCCCTGTAGCCGTAGTTCCACTACAGATGTTAGCATATTATGTGGCATTGAATAGAGGATGCGATATAGACAAACCAAGAAACTTGGCTAAGAGCGTAACAGTAGAGTAGAAATGCTAACAGAATAAAAAGGGATAAGTAGCTTTATTATGCTACTTATCCCTTTTTTAATCCTAATTTCAGTTTTATACGATGTTATTTCTTATTAGTTGAAGCCATGAACTCCCTTATCTTCTGCAATGTCTCGTTATATCGTAAAGATTTTAACTTTGGAAATGCCTTTAGAATCCTTCGCTCTTGAAAGTTTAGTTTTTTGAGGATATTGATACGAGCCAATTTATCTTCTCCGTAGGATTCTATGTCCTTTATCTTTTCAAGTATTAGCTTTCTGTACCCATTGTTTCCGCTGATTAAATTATTCATAAGATAGGTAAGCTCTTTGAGCTTTTCTTCAAATTTAGATAGTTTTGTAATAGTGTAAATTGTATCAAAGGAGAATGCTGCAAAAAGTGCAGTAGAAACAATATTCAATGTTGATTCTTCAATTCTATATGTATATTCATAAACTACAGGATGAACCACTTTTAAGAGTACAACTGCAAACATTCCAAATACAACAGCACCTAATAAGCAAATTCTTCCTTTTATATTAAACCTTCTGCTGGAATAATCCCACCACCTGGCATGGAATAGCTTTTCCATAGCCCAAGAGGTGAAATATTCAAGGCTACAGGCTAATAGGGCCCCTAAAAGGAATATTGAAATAGGATTTTCTAATTTTCCAAGAAAGAAAATATCTATAATTGCACCAAATCCATAGATTGGACAATAGGGACCATTTAAAAATCCTCTATTGATAAGCCTTCTTTCCCTAAGGGAACATAAAATACTTTCGTAAATCCAACCAAATATGCTGTATACCATAAACCAAAAGAAATAGACCCCCATATTACTTCAACTCCAGTGATGTCATATGTTTATAAAAGTTGAAATTAAACACTTCACAAAGGGCACAGATTTTATCAGCCAGATTAACAATAACGCTCTCCCTGTATTTTGGAATCCTTAAGTTCAGTGGGAACATATGGGTTAATATGATATTTTCCTCAATTTCGTTGATGGTGAAATCCCTTTTAGCATTTTTCAATGCAGTATTTGCATGATGGAATCCGTGAAGCCTATGGCTTTTATCAGGTATATGCCAATCATACAAAAAATAATCGTGTAGCAGGGCTCCTCGAATAAGGCTCCTCATATCAACCTTAATTTTCAGCTTAGTAGCTATCCATACGCTCATGTAAGTTACTGAAAGAGAGTGGTCATAACAGGTAACATATCCATGTTGAATAAATCTTTTTTCTAATCGCATGCTTGGAGAGTTTATAATGTCATGACCATATTTCATTATTAAATCTCTAATGGAAGTGTTTGATACCAGCTTAGACATTAATATTCCTCCAAATACCAATACATTTTAGCAATATGTTTCATTAAGGTATATTTTAAAGGAAAAGCTGGCTTTTATACCACCCTGAAATAAAATTATATTAATAGTGAGCTTTAAATATGCTTTAGTTCAGATATAAATTTATATCAACAAAAAATTTTTGTCAATAAAAAAATTTTTGTCAAGAAAGGTAAGTATCTATTAGATAGCGAATCTATTATAATAATATAAGTGTCCTTAAATTAAAGTAGGAGGAATTTCATGACTAAGCTTGGCGGATACATGGGGAAAGTATTAGTAATAGATGTAAAGAACAGGACTACCAGCCTCTATCCCTGGTCAGATGCTGAAAGGGAAGCTTATCTAGGCGGTAAGATAATGGCAGCTAAGATAATCAGAGATAATGTACTTCCAAATGTAGGAGCTTTTGATGATGAGAATATAATGGTCATAAGCACGGGGCCATTGACAGGTACCAATGCTCCAGCTTCCAGCAGGTTCAATATATCTACTATCTCTCCTTTGACGGGATTGCTTACTTCATCAAATTGCGGAGGGGATTTTGGCCTTAATTTAAAGAGGGCAGGATATGATGCTTTGATAATAAAGAATAAATCGGAATCCCCCATATGGATTGAGATTAACGAAGATAAAGTCTTATTTCATGATGCTAAAGATTTATGGGGTAAAAGGGTAAGCGAAACCCAAAAAGCTTTGGATCCAAAGGCTGGGAAATTAGTCATAGGCCCTGCAGGAGAAAACCTAGTGAAATATGCAAGCATATTCAGTGGAGAAAGGGCAGCTGGAAGAGGTGGAGTAGGAGCAGTTATGGGAGATAAGAATATTAAAGCCATAACTGCTAAGGGCCATCTAAAGCCTAAGGTAAGCTACAAGGAAGAGGTAAAAGAGCTCTATAAAAGATGGACAAAAATGTTAAGAAGCCATCCCTTAACAGGAAAGCAGCTTCCTACCTTTGGTACTGCAGGATTGCTCAGCTTGATGCAGCATAGAAATGTGCTTGCCACTAAGAACTTTATGTATGGAAACTACCATGATTTTGAAAAGGTATCAGGAGAAAGGTTGAGGAAGGATTTTCTAGTAAGGAAAAGAGGATGTGTTACCTGCCCAATACAGTGTGGCCGTCAGGTAGAAATCGATGGCAGAGTGGTTAAAGGGCCTGAATTGGAAACCTTAGCCCTACTAGGCCCTAATATACTAAATAAGGATTTGGAGCTTATACTGAGGTGGAACTTAGAGCTAGATGAACTTGGTATGGATACCATAAGCACAGGCGGGACTATAGCCTTTGCCATGGAATTAAATGAAAGGGGCTTATGGAAAAACGGCTTGGAGTTTGGCAAAGCTGATAATATATTGAGCATATTTAGAGACATAGCCTATAGAAGAGGTATAGGAGATGAGTTGGCAGAAGGAACTAGATATCTTTCCGAGAAATACGGTGGTGCTGAATTTGCCATGCATTCAAAAGGTATGGAGCTTTCAGCCTATGAGCCTAGATATGCTGTAGGACAAGGCTTAGGATATGCCGTGTCCAATAGAGGAGGCTGCCACTTAAACGGTGGATATTTAGTCCTCTTTGAAGGTCTAGGCCTAGCCATTGACCCCCATACCACTAAATCAAAGGCTGAACTGGTAGTTTTAACTCAAAATATAATGGAGGCTGTTTCTGCAGCAGGAAACTGCCTATTTACCCTTTATGCAATGATTCCTGAATACTTAATTTACAACCCTAACAGCAGAATTACTAGGTTGGTAAATAGACTTTTGACCACAAGCTTAGCTGCAAATATCACAAAGTTCATAGATAAAGCTGATGGAAGGCTATTTCCCATTAACCTTTCTCTAATTCCCCAAATAAAGGCTATAGAGCTTGTAACGGGTATTAAGATGAGCCTTGGGAAATTAAAGGAAATTGGAGAAAGGGGATACAATTTAGAACGGATGTATAATGTGGAAAGAGGCATAAGGGCAAAGGATGATTCATTACCCGAAAGGCTTAGCTCTATACCACTGGATGAATTAAAAAAGAAGTATTATGAGGTAAGAGGATGGGATGCAAATGGAATTCCTAAAGAGGATAAATTGAAAAGGCTAAAATTAATTGAATAAAGGATGATGCAAATGGCTAAAGTTAGATTGTTTGGCATCTATAGCCTTAAAGAAGCAACTCAGGATGAATATGATATAGAGGCTGATGATATTGAAGAGGTGTTATTAAAGCTATCTAAAATGGAACCCAATTTAAATACAGGGGAATTAAAGAAAAGCCTTATATTTGTAAACGGAAAAAGTATTACAGAGCTAAACATGTATAGAACTAAGGTAAATTCTGGTGACAATATAAGTATATTATCCCCTATTGCTGGAGGATAAATTTTAGGCTATAATCATATAGGATTGAGCATTTTTTGTCAATAGTCAAAATAGTGGGAAAATTATAAACATGTTATAAACATCTATTGTTTTTTGGTATGACTAATGATATAATCATATTCAAACACTTAATTGGGTAAACGATTAACTTCCTAAAATATAAACTATAGTAGGTTTACCATATTATCATAAAAAAGCAATGGTTTTGACTGCTGCAATACATAAGTCAAGCTACTAAAGGAGAAAGGATTTGACAAAATATAATAAAATCTTTTAGCTGAATTTGGCTAGAGGAGACGAAAATTCAGTTGGAAATGGGATATATCCAATTGGACAAGCTACATGATCTATCGTGGCTGAATCCCATATCTCAGAAAGGGGATAATATAGTATGGGCCATAGAATATTATTAGCTGGTGGGCATTTAATAGACCATCGAGGGAAAGTACATAGGAAGAATTTGCTAATTGAAGATGGGTTAATTTCCTATGTTGGAGATGAGGAACCAAAGGCAGATGTTGTTTATAATTGTGAAAATAAATATATTAGTCCATCTTTTGTAAATTTGCATACTCATTCACCCATGAATCTTTTCAAGGGCATTGCTGAGGATGCAGATATTGATAGTTGGTTTAATGATATAATTTGGCCTTATGAAAGCAAGTTAGAGCCAGAAGATATATACCATAGCACAAGAATAGCAGCAGCTGAAATGATAGATAATGGAGTTAGCGCTTATGCAGACCATTATTTGTTTCCAGAAGAGATAATAAAGGCAGTTTCAGATATGGGAATAAAAATAGATTTGGCTCCTACCTTGTTTTCTGTTGGAGGAGGCTTTGAAGAGGGTATACAAAATACATTAAATCTATTAGAAAAATATAAAAACAACAGCAACATAAAGATTAGCCTTGGGCCCCACTCCCCTTATACTTGCACTGAAGAAGACTTAAGGAAAGTGGCAAGGGTAGCTCAGGAATATGAATTAAAAATTCATATCCATGTATCTGAAACTCAAGAGCAAGTAGATACCTCCCTTAAGGAAAAAGGGTTGACCCCCATAGAGGTATTATACAGAGCTGGATGTCTTAACCATAAGGTTATAATTGCCCATGGATTATATGTTACAGATGAGGATATAAATTATATCAATGACAATGTAACATTTGCCCTAAGCCCAAAGACATATTTGAAGCTAAACATGGGACTAGGGAACATTCTTAAGTATAGGGATAAAGTCAATATCTCTATAGGTACAGATGGGGCTGCTAGCAGCAGCACTTTAGATCCCCTTGAGCAGGTTAGATTACTTGGCCTCATGGGCAAATTCATGTCAGATGATTCAACAGATTACACCTTAGAAACTCTATGGTCTTATTTAATGAAAGGCCATGAAGTATTGGAATTTAATTCAGGGAAGCTAGAAGAGGGATATAGTGCTGATTTGATAATATGGGATTTGAACTTACCCAACACTCAAGTTAACAATAATGTATTAGCTTCTATAATCTACAGTGCAAATTCCAAAAACATCGAAGCAACTTTGATATCAGGAAAATTCGTTAAGGAAAATGGAAAGGTACGAGTAGATGTTGCAGATAGTATCGATTACTGCACTGAAAGAATTAATGCAATGAAACGTGAAGGAAAAGGAAAAACAAAATTAAAATTTTAATAAAACTGTTAACAAATAATAAAAAAGGAGTGAATGCTATGCCAACACCACATAACAGCGCCCAAAAAGGTGATATAGCTGAAACCATACTTTTACCAGGAGATCCATTAAGGGCTAAGTTTATTGCTGAAACATATTTAGATAAGCCAGTATTATTTAACCAAGTGAGAAATATGCTAGGTTATACTGGTGAATATAAAGGTAAAAGAGTATCAGTAATGGGAACAGGAATGGGAGTTCCTTCCATGGGAATTTACTCCTATGAGCTAATCCACTTCTATGGAGTGAAGAACTTAATTAGGGTAGGTTCTTGTGGTGCTTTAAGGGAAGATCTAGACTTATACGATATAGTTTTAGCTATGGGCGCATGCACCAATTCTAATTATGCCCATCAATATGGATTGCCAGGCACATACTCAGCTATAGCATCCTGGGATTTGCTTTATAAGGCAAAAAAAGTAGCAGATGAAAAGAATATTCCTGTAAAAATAGGAAACGTTTTAACAGGGGATGTATTCTATTCTCCAAACCCAGAGGAATACAAGAAATGGCAACAGATGAATGTGCTAGCAGCAGAAATGGAAACTTATGCTCTATATTGCAATGCTGCATATGCTGGAGTCAATGCTCTTACAATCCTAACAGTATCTGACTCCATAGTACTTGAGAAGGAAACAACTCCTGAAGAAAGGGAAAGAAGCTTCACTAAGATGATAGAGATTGCGTTGGAGTTGGTATAATGAAGGCTTGGGAAATAGCAACAAATTTATATAGAAATGCAAAGCCTAGGATACTTGAAGAGGAAGACCAAACTTGGAAAGTAATGAATCAGGTTTCTGACTTTTATGATAGCCTTTTAGGGCTAGATTGGAGTAGCAATGTTCCAGGGTCTGGAGCACCAGAGAGAATAATGGTTGCAGCAGTACAGGCTTTAGAAAACAGAGGCTATATTGTGAAGAATAGTGAAGAACTGATAGAGAAAGGCATTAAAGCCCATGAAGAAGGAGATTATGTTACTCTTCACAAGATTTCAGCCCTTTTAAGGCATGAACTGTTAAATGCTGAGAAGGACCCAAATTCACCTTATTGGAACTATAAGTATTACGATAGCTATGAAGAGTATAAAGAAAGCGTAGAATTTCCAGAGGCCGTTGAAGTAGATGTAAATTCTGAAGAGTTTACTGACAAAATCAAAAGCGCTTGGCTTTCACAACTGATAGGTGCAGCCATGGGCACCCAGGTGGAAGGATATACTAGCGAGAATTTATATAAGGCCTTTGGGGAAATCCATCATTATTTAAGAGAACCTAATACCTATAATGATGATATAACTTTTGAATTGGCTTTTTTAAATGCCTTTTATGAAAAAGGATACAATGTTACATCTAAGGATATAGCATTGGAATGGGTTGGAATTGTACCTGCTGGCTGGTCTGCAGAAGAGATTGCACTGAGAAACATTAAAAATGGCATCTTACCTCCAATGAGTGGAAGATTCAATAATCCATTTAATGAGTGGATAGGAGCACAAATGCGAGGAGCCATTTGCGGTATGGTTGCGCCAGGGAATCCTGAATTAGCTGCAAAATTGGCTTGGTATGATGGGGAAGTATCCCATGCAAATAATGGCATACTAGGAGAAATATTCAATGCTGTTATGGTATCCTTAGCTTTTGTAAATAATGATGTAAGAGACATAGTACAAAAAGCCATTAACATGATTCCTAAGGATAGCGAATACTATTCAGTTATTACCTTCGCATTGGAGAAATGTAAAGAGCATGAAAATTGGAGAGATGCCCTAAGAGAATGTGAAGAGAAGTATATCAAGTATAATTGGATTCACGCTTATCCAAATGCCTGTGCGGAGATAATTGCCCTATGGTATGGACAAGGCGATTATGAAAAGACCCTTCACATTATCACTATGGCAGGTATTGATGTGGATTGCAATGCAGCTCAGATCATGGCCATATTAGGAATACAGCAGGGTACAAAGGGAATCCCAGAAAAGTTCATTCATCCAGCTTTTGACAATTTGATAACCTACTTACGTGGGAAAAAGGAAATCAGCTTAGATGAACTAGTAGAAAAGACTGTAATTAGCATTAAAAATGCTAAATTAGGATTAGGATAAATTAGGAGGAGAGTGAGAAAAATGAAAAAAATTAAAGTATTATCATTATTATTAGCTTTAGTTATGGTATTAAGTTTGACAGCTTGTGGTAAAGATGAGTCAGACAAAGGAACTGGCGAAGATGATAAGCCACTAAGAGTAGCATTGCTAATCAATGGTACACTAGGAGACAAATCCTTCTTTGATTCTGCTCATCGTGGATTAGAGATGGCTAAGGAAGAATTTGGAGATAAGTTTGAGTTTAAGACTGTTGAAATGACTACAGATGAAACTAAATGGTTGCCAACACTATATGATTATTCAGATGATGGTTCATGGGATATTATCATAGTTGGTACATGGCAAATGGCAGAGCCATTAGCAGAAGTAGCTCCAAAATATCCAGATCAAAAGTATATTATATTTGACCAAGAAATGGATTATTCAGCAGGAGACTTTAGCAATGTTTATTCTATCCTTTACAAGCAAAATGAGGTTTCATTCTTAGCAGGTGTTGTAGCTGCAAGATTGAGCAAAACTAAGACTATAGGTTTCCTTGGCGGAGCTGAAAACCCTGTTATAAACGACTTCTTAGTAGGATATATTCAAGGAGCTAAGTATGCAGAAGAAAATATTAAGGTTGTAACATCCTATGTAGGTAACTTTAGCGATACTCCAAAGGGTAAGGACTTAGCTTTAACTCAGTATCAACAACATGGAGTAGATGTTGGATTTAATGTTGCTGGTTTAGCAGGCTTAGGACAAATAGACGCTGCAGTAGAAACTGGAAAATTAGCTATAGGTGTTGACTCAGACCAAGCTCTAATATTAGGAGAACCAGCTGCTAACCACATACCAACTTCAGCTCTAAAGAATGTAGACCAATCCATTTTAAGAGCTATAAGAATGGAGTTTGAAGGCAAAGTACCTTATGGAAAGACAGAAGTACTTGGTATAGCTGAAAATGGAGTAGGTTTAGTTGATAATGAATATTATCAAAAATTAGTACCTGAGGAAGTTAGAAAAGAAGTAGAAGAATTATCAGAAAAAATACTAAAAGGTGAAATAGTTGTTGATACTGCCTTTGGAAAATCCAATGAAGAAATACAAAAAATTAAGGATTCAGTAAAATAGTTAGTAAAATATTATTAATCAATGGTGGAATACAGCGTATTCCACCATTGATTAATATTTAAAGATAGGTGGAGGTAATATGAGCGATATGATACTGGAAATGAAAAATATATTGAAGGTTTATCCAAATGGTGTAGTAGCAAATGATCATGTTAGCTTTTCCATTAAAAAAGGAGAGATTCATGCTCTTTTAGGAGAAAATGGAGCAGGAAAATCCACTTTGATGAAAATCCTCTATGGAATAGAAATTCCGGAAGAGGGAGAAATATATCTAAATGGAGAAAAGGTAAATATCAGATCCCCGCAAGATGCTATACAGCTTGGAATCGGTATGGTTCATCAGCATTTCATGTTGGTGCCTTCTTTTACAGTGGCTGAAAATATAGTTTTGGGAATTGAGCCTAGGAAGAATAAGATATTTGTTGATAAGGATAAAGCTGCTAAATTGGCTGAAGAGATTGCAAGTAAGTACAATTTCAATATAGACGTAAATCAGAAAGTTGAGAACTTAACTGTAGGAACTAAGCAAAAGGTAGAAATATTGAAGGCTCTATATAGGGGAGCAGATATATTGATATTGGATGAGCCTACAGCAGTATTAACTCCTCAAGAGACTGAAGAATTATTTGTACAGCTAGAGGAATTAAAAAAGAATGGACACACTATAATTTTTATTTCTCATAAGCTGGATGAAATAAAGAGAATATGCGACAGGCTTACCATATTGAGAAATGGTAGGAATATGGGAACTTACGATATTGGCGATCTAACTACCGACCAGATATCCAGACTAATGGTAGGAAGGGATATTGTTTTAACATTCGATTTGAAAGAACCAAAATTGAAGAAAACAGCTTTGAAGGTAAGAAACATAAGTGTAATAGGCTCTAACGGTAAGACAAAGGTTGACAATGTTTCCTTTGACTTAAAAGAAGGAGAGATACTAGGGATAGCTGGAGTAGAAGGAAACGGTCAAAGTGAATTGGTAGATGTATTGACTGGTCTTAATAAAAACTATGGCGGAGATTATTTCATTTATGATGTAGATGCTAAAAATTTAAGCATAAAAGAGATGAGAAATCTAGGCCTTTCCTATATACCAGAGGATAGGATGACTGTTGGAGTAGCTAAGGATATGGATATATTAACCAACCTATTTGCAAATCAATACGATAAGAAAGAATATTCCAATAGATTTTTCTTAAATAGAAAGAATATGGAGAAAAGAGCAGAACAGTTGATAAAGGATTTTTCCATTAAAGCTAGTTCCTATAAACAAGAAGTAGGCATGCTATCTGGAGGAAATATCCAAAAGGTAGTTGTAGCTAGAGAATTGTCAAATGAACCTAAGATAATCATAGCCAACCAGCCAACTCGTGGTATAGACGTAGGCGCTCAGGAATTCATCAGAGAAAAAATAGTAGAGTTCAGAGATAAAGGGGCAGCTATAATCCTCATTTCTGCAGATTTAAATGAGGTATTGGAGCTAAGTGATAGACTTGCAGTTATGTATAAAGGTAAGTTTACTGGAATCTTTACTAACGTAAAACAGGTCACAGAAGAAGAGCTAGGTAGGTACATGCTAGGGCTTAAAAAAGATGATGTACTGGAGGGAATAATTTATGATCAGTAGCGCTAGATTTAGCATTTTGAGAACCATAGTATCTATCCTAATAGCCATTGGATTATCCTTTTTGATAATCATGTTAGTTAGCGATAATCCCGTTGATGCTATAAATAAGCTGATTACTGGCCCCCTTGGTAGCAAAAGGTTGTTTGCAAATGTAATTGAATTGATGATACCTCTTATATTTACAGGAGTTGGGGTTAGTATAATGTTTTCAGCAAATCAGACCAACATGGGTTCTGAAGGAGCCTTTCATATAGGAGGTTTGGTGGCTACAGTAGTAGCATTGATGTTGCCACTACCTGCTGGAATTCATCCTTTAGTAGCTATAGTCTTAGGAGCATTGGCTGGGTCTTTATTTACTTTTATTCCTGCTATATTAAAGATTAAGACAAGTGCCAGCGAATTAGTATCATCCCTTATGCTAAACTATCTAGCTCTATTCTTTTCAAACTATATACTATCCTATTACATTAGGGATACTAGTGCTGGAGCTTTGGTTTCCCACTCAATACCAGCAACAGCAAAATTGAAGATAATAGTTGAAGGAACAAATATTCATACTGGATTGATTGTAGCAATACTAGTTGCTTTATTTGGATATATTTTCTTATACAAGTCTAAAATGGGATATGTCCTCAGAATAACTGGACAAAATGAAATGTTCGCTAAGTATTCTGGAATGAATATATCAAAGGTAATCCTAGTTTCTCAAATACTAGGAGGATTTATAGCTGGTTTGGGCGGTAGCATCCAATTGTTAGGAATTTATAGGAGATTTAGCTGGACCAACTTACTTGGGTATGGTTGGGATGCAATTATTGTTGCTACACTTTCAAAAAGAAATCCATTGTATGTTCCATTAGCAGCCTTTTTCCTAGCATATATAAGAATAGGCGCAGATATAATGTCCCGTTCAACAGATGTATCACCAGAAATTGTGGCTATTACCCAGGGAATAATAATTATACTCATTGTAGCGGAACAGTTCTTATCAAAATACAGACATAAAATTGTAGCAAGAGAAGCAAAAGCTTTGCTTGAAATGGAAAAGGAGGAATAATATGAGCATACCTGAAATAATTTTTTCCGCAGACTTTTTATTTGTAGTTCTCAGAGTTACAACTCCAATTTTGTTTGCAACTCTTGCTGTAACTATAGCTGCTAGATCTGGATTATTCAATATTGCTATAGAAGGTATAATGCTTATTGCAGCTTTAACAGGAGTTATATTTAGTGCTAAATTTCAAAATCCGTGGATAGGTCTTTTATTTGCTCTTTTCCTAGGAGGCCTTATAGGTGCCTTGCTAGCCTTCTTGGTATTGAAGTTGAAAACAGATGCAATCCTAGCAGGTATTGCTTTGAACTTGATGGCTACTGGCGGTACAATTTTCTTTCTATATTTAGTATCTGGTGATAGAGGAGTATCCTCATCCCTTAATAGCATACCCTTGCCAAACATTAATTTGCCTATTATAGAAAATATACCTTTTTTAGGCACTGTGCTATCTGGCCATAATATATTGACCTATTTGTCTTTCTTAGCAGCAATATTGGTACATGTATTGTTGTTTAAGACTCCATTGGGTTACAAGATCAGGGCAGTAGGAGAAAACTCTGAAGCAGCTGAGTCAGTTGGAATAAAAGTTCATAGGATTCAATTTATTGCATCAACTCTTAGTGGTATATTAGCATCATTTGGTGGAGCATTTCTTTCTATGGGATACCTATCCTGGTTTACATCAGGTATGACTGCAGGAAGAGGATATATTGGTTTAGCTGCAAATGCCATGGGAGGAAGCAGTCCAATTGGTGGGCTTATTGTATCCTTAATATTTGGAATAGCCGATGCTATGGCTAATGTATTCCAAACTGGTATAGATTTGCCCTACGAGTTAGTGCAAATGATTCCTTATATAACCACAATTGTAGGCCTTGCAATTTTCAGCTATAACAATAAGAAGAAGAAAGAAAGGGCAGCTAATGAATAATATTAAGGAGGTAAATTATGTCTAAGAGAAATATTATTATAGATTGCGATCCAGGGCATGATGACGTAATGGCTATCCTGCTTGCTTTAGCAAATCAGGATAAGCTTAATATATTGGGAGTTACCACAGTAGCTGGAAATCAAACTTTAGAAAAGGTAACTTTAAACCTTCGTAAGCTCTATACCTATTTAGGAATATCTACTCCAGCAGCAAGCGGAGCAGCTAGGCCTATTATCAGGGAATTAGTCCTAGGAAGTGATGTGCACGGTGAATCTGGCTTAGATGGATGGGATTTTCCAGAGCCTACCTTCCAATTGGATTCTACAAATGCAGTAACCTTCTTGCGTGAAAAAATTATGAATGCAGAGGGCAAGGTTACTTTAGTGCCTGTTGGACCTCTTACTAACATTGGACTATTGTTTTCTGTCTTCCCAGAAGTAAAGGAGAAGATAGAAGCCATATCCTTGATGGGAGGTTCCATCTACGCTGGAAATCATACTCCTCATGCAGAGTTTAATATCTATGTGGATCCAGAAGCAGCTAAAGTAGTATTTGACTCTGGTATTCCAATTATAATGAGTGGATTAGAGGTAACCCATAAAGCTTCTATTACCGAAGAAGAAATTGCTGAGTTAAGAGCTATGGATGGAAAAGTAACTAAAATGTGTGGAGAGCTTCTATACTTCTATACAAGATACCATCACAGGGAAGGATATTCTTCCTATCCACTACATGATGTGTGCAGCGTAATGTATCTGCTACATCCTGAAATATTTAAGTACAAGGATCTACAAGTTGAAATAGATACTTCCGACGGTCCTCATAGAGGAAGGACTGCTGCTGATAACAGAGAGTGGGTTAAATACGAAAGACCTAATACAAGAGTGTTGCTTGATATTGACAGAGAAAAGTTTATAGAAATATTTATTGGAGGTTTGAAAAAACTAGATGAAATATGCAAATAGTAGAAACAATAATCTAAGACTAAGAATTATAGTATACGTAATAGGATTGTTCCTCTATTCCTTGGGAATTGGGATTTCAGCAAAATCAGATTTAGGGATAGCACCTGTAAGCACGCTACCCTATGCTCTATCCTTTGTTTTGCCTTTAAGCTTTGGAATGACTACTTTTATAATGACCATTATTTATATCCTAATACAGATATTGATTTACGGTAAGAACTTTGAGAAAAAGCAATACTATCAGATTGTAATAGGAGTGCTATTTAGCTTCTTCATAGATATGGCCATGTTGCTTTTGAAAGACTTGAATCCACAGACTTATATGAATAGATTGATTACCCTATTAATAGGTTTATTTGTACTGGCTATCGGAATAGTGTTATCTGTAATTTCAAATGTAATAACACCACCAGCAGAAGGGGCCATAGAAGCTATTGCCAAGAAATATAATAAGGAATTTAGCAATGTAAAAATAATTTTTGATGGGACTATTGTAGTCCTTGCAATAATAGTCTCTCAAACCTTTTTAGGGAGATTAGAAGGCTTTAAAGAAGGGACAATCATATCAGTTTTTGTAACTGGGCTATTTACCAAGATTATATTCAAATTAATCGGAAAGGGATGGCAATTTCAATAAATAAAGTAGGTGGCATTATGAAAAAAGAGCTACTGGTAGATATAATTGATAAGAATAGAGAAGCTATATTAGATTTGGGAAACAAGTTATATATAAACCCAGAGTTGGGATATAAAGAGTTTACTACTAAAAAGATAATAAAGGATTTTTTGGAATCTGTTGAGTTAAGTGATTACCAAGATTATGCCATAACTGGTCTAAAGGCAACTATAGGAGAAGGAAATGGACCTCATATAGCTTTGCTCTGTGATATGGATGCCATTCCTACAGCAAACCATCCTCTAGCCAACAAAGAGGACAAAGCTGCCCATACCTGTGGGCACCATTCACAGATGACTATTATGCTTGGAGCCTTCAAGGCCATTGCAGATAGCGGCATATTAAAGGAGTTAGGAGGGAAGGTCTCCTTAATCACAGCTCCAGCAGAAGAATTTGTGGATTTTGACTATAGGCTAAATCTATTAAAGGAAGGAAAGATAAAGGCCTTCTCTGGCAAGCAGAATTTGATTATTGGGGGAGCTTTTGACGATGTAGATGCTGTTCTATCATCCCACGGAAATAATCTGGAGGGAAGGAAGATAGAAGTAAATATAGCATGTAATGGTTTTATAGCAAAAACTGCTGTATTTAAAGGAAAATCTGCCCATGCAGGAGCTTATCCTCATAAGGGTAAAAATGCCCTAAATGCTGCTGTCCTTTCGTTGAATGCTGTAGGCTTGTTAAGGGAGACCTTTAGAGATGAAGATCATATAAGGGTCCATCCTATAATTAAAAAAGGCGGTACAGTAGTAAATACAGTACCTGATGAGGTAATAGTTGAAACTTACGTGAGAGGGGCTAATGTAGAGGCAATACTTGAAGCTAATGAAAAAGTAGACAATGCCTTTATACATTGTGCTAAAGCCCTATCCTGTGAATGCGAAATAAATAATATTCCAGGTTATTTACCAAGCAATTACTATTCACCTCTATCGAAGTATATTGTAAGAAATGCAAAATATCTAGTAGATGAAAATGATATAATCAATGGAGGAAGAACTTTTGCTTCCGATGATTTAGCAGATGTTTCTAATATAGTTCCAGTAATTCAAATTGGTTATAGTGGCTTTTCAGGAGATTTCCACAGCTGCAACTTCAATATTGAGGACCCTGAAATGGCTTATATAATACCATCTAAGCTAATTGCAATGACAGTATTCGATATGCTACAAGATGTGGAAGGCTTTAAATCTCAAATATCAGCTTATAAGCCAACTATGACTAAGGAAGAATATATGAAGGAATGGCTATTCCTTAAGTAAAATAGGTTCTATAATAAATGTTGGGGTGAGAAAATGCACTCTAACATTTATTTTTTTACATAATAAAATGCACTTGTGAAATAAATCTGCTAAAATGTTAATTGGCTAAAAATAAC